>ENA-OOQO01000073-OOQO01000073.1-human-gut-metagenome-genome-assembly--contig:-NODE-73-length-62795-cov-4.595282_pt1 | contig 62795 bp, 49 predicted proteins | sample MGYA00241088_ERZ501162 | MGnify/ENA primary metagenome ERZ501162 (study PRJEB25962, sample SAMEA2042497) | human gut metagenome | biome: human gut; feature: human-associated habitat; material: faeces... | reverse complement strand
TGAATACATCAAGGGGAAACTCATCATACATGAGGGAAAAGAATATCAGGTTATGACAAACTCGCCCAAATATTCATCACAACTGGCCATCAACGACTATTGGAAAGAGGTAGGCGGACTGAATATGTTGCCGGGAACCAACCGCTCCAGTGACCGCTTTGTACGCGCATCGTTCTACATCAATGCCATTCCGCAAACAGCGGATGCAAAGATTGCTGTACCCAGTGTATTGAGCGTAATGCGCAATGTTTCTGTACCGTTCGGTATCACCACACCGGACAAGCCCCATATCTCCTCCACCCGTTGGCGTTCTGTATCCGACCAGAAGAACAAAGTATATTATTTTGAGTCCACACTGACCCCTAACTTGTTCTGGCTCGACCTGAAGAAAATCGATTTTAGCCCGAATGCAGGAATCAAGAAACTCTCACTGACAAACGGAGAAATCTATGCCGGAGATGCCATAAAGGATTTGAAAGACAGCAAAGGATTTGTATTTCTTTTCCAGACGCCGGTAATGTAGCACAGCCCCTACACATAGCCCCTCAATAATGGATGCTTCCCACTTCTTTCTATAAGAGAAAGCAGGGAAGCATTTATTTTTCTCATTATTTTTGTGTACGTTTGCAGATACATACTCAATGCAGCAATTTACATGGAATTATTAGTATACAAAGCCTCTGCCGGCTCAGGCAAGACCTTTACGCTGGCTGTGGAATACATCAAGCATTTGATAATCAATCCACGCGCCTACCGGCAGATACTTGCCGTAACCTTCACCAACAAGGCTACGGCAGAGATGAAGGAGCGCATACTGACACAGCTTTACGGTATCTGGAAGGGAGCACCTTCTTCCGAAGCATACTTGGAGAGAATTAAAAATTATAAATTAAAAATTAAAGAAGAAGGCGGGGACAGATTGACGGACGGGGAGATTCGTCAACGGGCCGGCATGGCACTGCAATACATGCTGCATGACTACAGCCGTTTCCGCGTGGAAACCATCGACTCCTTTTTTCAATCTGTGATGCGCAACCTTGCCCGCGAACTGGAACTGAGTCCTAACCTGAACATAGAGCTGAACAACAGTGAAGTGCTGAGTGATGCCGTAGACAGCCTCATCGAGAAGCTTACCCCCACTTCTCCCGTGCTGGCATGGCTCCTGGACTACATCGACGAGCGCATCCGCGACGACAAACGCTGGAACGTATCGAATGAGGTGAAAAGTTTCGGACGAAACATCTTCGATGAAAGCTACATAGAACGCGGCGAAAAACTACGGCAATGCCTTCGTACTCCGAACACGTTGAAACTCTACCGGGATGTGCTGCGCGATATGGAAACCGAGGCTCTGGAACAGATGAAAAGTTTCTACGACCAGTTTGAAGGCGAACTGGAAGGGCATGCCCTCACTCCCGAAGACTTGAAAGGAGGTGCCCGAGGAATCGGCAGTTACTTCCGCAAACTGCGCGACGGCAGACTGTCTGACAAGGATGTGCTGAACGCCACCCTGCAAAACAGCTTGGCAGATGCAAAAAACTGGGCAACGAAAACATCCTCACGGAAGGACGACATCATCTGTCTGGCAGAAACCAGCCTGATGCCTCTACTGCAGGAAGCCGAAAGAATGCGTCCGCAACGCAACCGTACCTTGAACAGTTGCCGCCTCTCGCTCCAGCACCTCAACAAACTGCAACTTCTCAATCATATCGACGAAGAGGTACGCACGCTAAACCGGGAGCACAACCGCTTTCTGCTCTCGGATACCAACGCCCTACTGCACAAACTGGTGCGCGAGGGTGACTCTTCGTTCGTCTTCGAGAAAATCGGCGCCAACATACGCAACGTCATGATTGACGAGTTCCAGGACACCAGCCGCATGCAATGGGACAACTTCCGCCTGCTGCTGCTCGAAGGACTTTCGCAAGGAGCCGACAGTCTGATTGTGGGAGATGTGAAGCAGTCCATCTACCGCTGGCGGAACGGGGACTGGGGAATACTGAATAGTTTAGGCAATGAAGAATTGAAAATGGAGAATAGAGAATCAAGTTCTCCATTAAACAACTTCCCCGTCCGTGTGGAAACCCTAAAAACAAACCGACGTAGCGAAACTAACATTATCCGTTTCAACAACCAAGTATTTACCGCTGCCATAGACTACCTCAATGCGCTACACCTGAACGAACTGAAAGAGGACTGCCTACCCCTAAAACGCGCTTATGCCGACGTAGTGCAGGAATCGCCCAAGAACACGGAGTACGGCTACGTAAAAGCTGCCTTCCTTGAACCGGACGATGAACACAACTATACAGAGCAGACCCTTCTCGCCTTAGGAGAAGAAGTACAGCGGCTACTGGAAGAGGGCGTAACACTGAATGACATCACCATCCTTGTCCGCAAGAACAAGAATATCCCACCGATAGCCGACTATTTCGACAAAGAACTGCATCTCTCTGTCGTGTCCGACGAAGCTTTCCGTCTGGATGCCTCCCTTGCCATCTGCATGCTGATGGATGCCCTGCGCTGCCTATCGAATCCGGAGAACAGGATTGCGGAGGCTGCACTGATGGAGAATTACAAATTACAAATGACAAATGACGAGCAACCGAAATTCACAACAGCCACTCCCCTTCCCGAAGCCTTTACCTCCCGACGGGAAACGCTGCGCCTGATGCCTTTGTATGAGTTACTGGAAGAACTGTTCAGCATCTTCGGCATGAGCCGCATTGAAAAGCAGGATGCCTACCTCTTCTCCTTCTTCGATGCTGTGACGGAGTATCTGCAAAGCAATTCTTCCGAACTGGACAGCTTCATCCGCTACTGGGACGAAACCCTTTGCAGCAAAACCATCCCCAGCGGTGAGATGGACGGCATACGCATCTTCTCCATCCACAAGTCCAAAGGACTGGAATTCCATACCGTACTGATTCCCTTCTGCGACTGGAAGCTGGAGAACGAAACCAACAACCAGCTGGTGTGGTGCGTCCCACCGGAAGAGCCTTATAATGCCATCAGCTTAGTGCCGGTGAACTATTCCACCACCATGGCGGAATCCATATACCGGCAGGACTATCTGCACGAACGTCTTCAGCTGTGGGTGGACAATCTGAATCTGCTGTACGTGGCCTTTACCCGTGCCGGCAAGAACCTCATCCTCTGGAGCCGGAAGGAACAGAAGGGAACCATGTCCGAACTCCTTGCCAACACCCTGCCCCGCATAGCCAAAGACGGAGCAGGCAGTTGGGACGAAGAGGCTGCCATATACGAGAACGGCAGGATTTGTCCCTCCTCCGTCCCCGTCTCACAGCATGACGCAGACAACCCTGCTGATGACGAAGCCAAACCTCTATGCTGCGAACGTAAACCTCTATACTGCGAACGTAAACCTGAGGTTTATGAACAGCAACCGGTCAACAGACTTTCGCAAAAGCCGGTCAAACTGCCCGTCCACATGGAGAGTATGCTCCACGACATCGAGTTCCGGCAATCCAACCGTTCGGCAGACTTCATAGCAGGAGTAGACGAAGCAGAGTCCAGCTGGCGTTTCATCAACCGGGGACGTTTGCTGCATACCCTATTCTCCGCTATCGAAACCGAAGAAGACATTGACAATGCCATCAGCCAGCTCGTCTTTGAAGGTGTGATTGGACGGAGTGAGACGGAAGAAGAAATACGCAATCTCACCCAACGCGCTTTCTCCCTGCCTCAAGTCAAGGACTGGTATTCAGGAACGTGGCAGCTATTCAATGAATGCGACATCATCTGGCAGGAAAACGGTGAACTGCGGACACGCCGCCCGGACCGCGTGATGATGCGTGGCGAAGAAATCGTAGTGGTGGACTTCAAGTTCGGAAAGCCAAACAAGAAGTACAACAAGCAGGTGCAGGGATACATGCAACTGCTGGTCCGCATGGGGTATGTCGCAGAAAATATACGGGGTTACTTGTGGTATGTAGAGGAGAACAACATAGAACCGGTATAACTCACTCCCCATCCACTATTAATTATCAATTATCAACTAAATCATGGAAACATTCCTCCAACTGGTCGCCCGCGACCTTTACGCCAAAATAGGAAACGACCTCTCGCGCACCGCCATCGTTTTCCCCAACAAACGTGCCAGTCTGTTCTTCAACGAATATCTGGCAGCTGAAACGGACCGCCCTTTGTGGTCGCCTGCCTACGTCAGCATCAGCGAACTGTTCCGGCAACTCTCTCCATTGAAGTCCGGTGACCCTATCCGCCTGGTATGCGAACTGTATAAGGTGTTCCGCGAAGAGACCCGCAGCGAAGAAACTCTGGATGACTTCTACTTCTGGGGAGAACTGCTCATCAGCGATTTCGATGACGTAGACAAAAACCTTGTAGATGCCGACAAACTCTTCAGCAACCTGCAAGAACTGAAGAACATTATGGACAATTACGACTTCCTCGACCAAGAACAAGAAGAAGCCATCCGCCAGTTCTTCCAGAACTTTTCCATAGAAAAGCGCACGGAGCTGAAAGCCAAATTCATCTCCCTCTGGGATAAACTGGGCGACATCTACCGCCACTACCGCCGCAATCTTACAGAACTGGGCATCGCCTACGAAGGCATGATGTACCGCAATGTCATGGAGCAACTCGACACCGACCGACTGCGCTACGACCGCTATGTATTTGTCGGCTTCAACGTGCTGAATAGAGTAGAAACCCGTTTCTTCCAGCTCTTGCAGGATGCCGGAAAAGCAATGTTCTATTGGGATTACGACGTGTTCTACACCCGTCTTCCCCTTGAGCAAAAGCCGCCCTATACCCACGAAGCAGGCGAATTCATCCTCCGCAACCTAAAGCTGTTTCCCAACCAACTGCCCGAAACTTCTTTTGATGTACTGCGGAAACCCAAGAACGTACGCTTTATCTCCGCTTCTACCGAAAATGCACAAGCCCGCTACTTGCCGCAATGGATTAGGGGGAATGAAGAATTAAGAACCCCTTCTTCATTCAAAGACACTGCCGTTGTCCTTTGCAACGAATCCCTACTGCTTCCCGTCCTCCACTCCATTCCGGCAGAGGTAAAGAACGTCAACATCACAATGGGATTTCCCCTTGCCCAAACTCCGGTGTACAGTTTTATCAACGCCCTTGTAGAGCTACAGACTACCGGCTACCATGCAGGTACCGGACGATACATCTACGAAACCGTAATCACGCTGCTGAAACACCCTTACACCCGGCAACTTTCCCCCAATGCCGAAACACTGGAAAAACAGCTTACCCGGGACAACCGCTTCTATCCCCTTCCCTCGGAGCTGAAGCAGGACGCATTCCTTGAACAAGTCTTTACACCACAGAACGGCATCGCCGCCCTATGCAGCTACCTCACCGAACTGCTTCGCGAAGTGGCCGTCCTCTACCGCCAGGAAAAAGACGTGGAAGACATCTTCAACCAGCTGTACCGCGAGTCTCTGTTCAAAAGCTACACCCTCGTCAACCGCCTGCTCAGCCTGATAGAGACCGGCGAATTGAGTAGTGTGCGCACAGACACGCTGAAGCGACTGCTGAACCGCTTGCTTACCTCTGCCAACATTCCCTTCCACGGAGAACCCGCCATCGGCATGCAAGTAATGGGGGTGCTGGAAACGCGTAACCTCGATTTCCGCAACCTCATCATGCTCTCCCTCAACGAAGGGCAATTGCCCAAAGCCGGAGGCGACTCCTCCTTCATTCCCTACAACCTGAGGAAGGCCTTCGGCATGACCACCATAGAACACAAGAATGCCGTCTATGCCTACTACTTCTACCGCCTCATCCAACGGGCAGAAAACGTCACCTTATTATATAACATCTCTTCGGACGGACTGAACCGCGGGGAGATGTCCCGCTTCATGCTGCAATTCCAGGTAGAGTCGCCGCACAACATCTCCCTTGAGTACCTTGAAGCCGGACAATCTCCACAACAAGCCCTGGAAATTGAGATTCACAAGACACCGGAGATGTTGCAACAGATGTTCGACGCCTACAACATCCACCGACGTCCCAAAGCGTTCTTCTCCCCCTCCGCCCTCAATGCCTATCTGGACTGCCGGCTGAAATTCTACTACCGATACGTAGCCGGCCTGAAGGCTCTCGATGAAGTAAGCGCCGAAATAGACTCCGCCCTCTTCGGCACCATCTTCCACCGTTCTGCCGAACTGGTGTACAACGAACTGACAACCAACGGACGGGAAATACGTAAAGAAGACCTGGAACAGTTACTGAAAGACGATGTCCGCCTGCAAGCCTATGTGGACAATGCTTTTAAAGAAAAGTTCTTCCATGTGCCCCTTACGGAGCAACCGGAATATAACGGTACGCAGCTTATCCATTCCAAAGTCATTGCCTCTTACCTGCGCCAGCTTCTGCGCAATGACCTGCAATATGCCCCGTTCCGTATGGAGGGTATGGAACAGGACGTCAGAGAAATGATGGAAATAGATACTCCGCAAGGAAAGCTTGCCTTACAGATAGGCGGTACCATCGACCGCCTGGACAGCAAAGGAGACACGCTACGTATCGTGGACTACAAGACAGGCGGTACTCCCAAGACTCCTGAAAATATAGAACAACTGTTTACTCCCGCCGACAACCGTCCCAACTATATTTTCCAGACGTTTCTGTACGCCGCCATCCTCTGCCGCAAGCAATCGCTGAAGGTAGCCCCTTCCCTGCTCTACATCCACCGGGCAGCTTCCGAAAGCTACTCCCCGGTCATCGAAATGGGAGCGCCGCGACAACCCAAGGTACCGGTCAACAACTTCGCTTTCTTCGAAGACGAGTTTCGCGAACGGCTGCACGGACTCCTGCAGGAGATATTCAGCCAAGAAGAAACATTCAGCCAAACAGAGGATACCCGGAAATGTGAATATTGCGATTTCCGCAGTCTGTGTAAGAGATAAAAAAACAGACCATCCGTTCATAAGAAACAGATGGTCTGCACGACCGTAACAGACGGTCTATTTGAGTCTGACGGATGGTCTGTTTTACTTCAACGGACCATCCGTTCTATTTTCTTCGTTATCACTTCTTCACCGGAATAGAGAAGCTGAATATGGAGCCTTCGCCTTCCTTGGAAGTAAACCACAGTTTACCGCCATTCTTCACGACAAAATCCTTGCATAGCAACAAGCCCAGTCCCGAGCCTTCTTCGTTGTTCGTGCCGAACGTGCTGAAATGCGTATCAGTATGCAACAACTTCTTCTGCCCCTCCTCGCTGATGCCACAGCCATAATCCTGGACGCTGACAACTGCCATACCATCTACTTCCTCCATCTTCACCAGTACCTCTGAGTTCTCCTTACTGAACTTAATGGCATTACTCAACAAGTTACGGACCACTGTCTTCAGCATGTCAATATCAGCGTTGACCATCATTTTTTCCGGTTTCATCTCGCGGATTCTTATCTTCTTCAGGCTTGCCACCATACTGAAAATCTCAATGACACCGTCTGTCACTTCGACGAGGTCCACATCCTGATAAACCACGTTCAACTTACCGATTTGACTCTTTGTCCATTTCAGCAGGTTATCCAGCAATGAAAACACATCCTCCGTAGTCTGATTAGCCATCGTCAGAAGCTCGTACATTTCGGCGCCAATTTTCTCAGATGGCAAGTTCAATATCAGCATATTCAGCACCATTTTGATGGATCCCATCGGAGAACGTAAGTCATGGGCAATCACCGAATAAAGCTTGTCACGCCCGGCAATAGTACGTTGCAGTTCTTCCGTCTTACTCAAAATCAACCGTTTGGCAGCTACCAAAGATATTTGGTGGGTAACACGGATAATCAATTCCTCCTTATTGAAAGGCTTAGAGATGAAGTCATTCGCGCCAACCTGAAACCCCTTCACAATATCTGCCGTACTATTCAGTGCGGTCAGAAAGATGATTGGAATATCAGCTGTATTCGGATTTGACTTTAAATGTTGAGCTACTTCAAAACCACTCATGTCCGGCATCATTACGTCAAGCAAAACCAAATCAGGATTTTCCTTTTCCACCTGTTCCAACGCTTGCCGCCCGTTACTTGCAGTAGCAATCGCGAATTTCTCATTTGTCAAAAGCACTTTCAACAATAAAACGTTTGACATCACATCGTCAACGATGAGAATCTTGTATTCGGAAGGATTTATTTCCATGTTCATCTTTCTATATTGTTTTTCCCGTTATCAAAATTACTATTTAGTTAGGAACGATATTCCTTAAAATACTCTATTATATACTGTAAACCCTCTTCCAGCTCTATAGTCGGTTCCCAGCCCAACTTTTCCTTTGCCAGAGTGATGTCCGGCTGACGCTGTTTGGGATCATCATGAGGCAGTGGCTTGAAAATCAGTTTCGACTTGGAATTCGTCAGCCTAATGACCTTTTCCGCCAGTTCCAATATGGAGAATTCATTCGGATTTCCCAAGTTTACCGGACCGATAAAATCGTCCTCCGTGTTCATCATCCGCACCATACCTTCTATACAGTCATCTACATATTGGAAACTTCGCGTCTGATTACCCGAACCGTATATTGTAATATCCTGGTTCTGCAATGCTTGAACCACGAAATTGGAAACCACCCGTCCGTCATTCGGCAACATCCGAGGACCGTACGTATTGAATATACGGATAATCTTGATCCGCACTCCATTCTGGCGGTGATAGTCCATAAACAATGTCTCGGCACAACGCTTCCCTTCATCATAACAAGAACGGAGGCCAATTGGATTTACATTTCCCCAATAACTTTCCACTTGGGGATGAATAACGGGGTCACCGTACACTTCGCTGGTAGAAGCCTGCAATATCTTGGCATTCGTCTTTTTGGCCAGTCCCAGCATATTGATGGCGCCCAATACAGAAGTCTTGATGGTTTTAATGGCATCATATTGGTAGTGGATGGGAGAAGCAGGACAAGCCAGATTATAGATTTCGTCCACATCTGCCTCATAAGGGGTTTCCACATCATGCAGTACAAATTCAAAGCGGGGATTGCTCTTCAGATGAGTGATATTTCCTTCCGAACCGGTGAAAAGATTATCCAGACAAATCACCTGATGCCCGTCGTTTATCAATCGGGTACAAAGATGAGAACCTATAAAACCAGCACCGCCACTAACCAAAATTTTCTTCATGTAATGTTTTTTATAGTGCCTTAAAGCACATAGGACCTATTCTGTTTGTTTTGATGCTGACAAATGTAGGCGATTTGACTAAATTATGCAAGTTTGCAACGAAATATTTCACTTGTTAATGAATATAAAGAGGCAGATTAAAAAATCCACCCCTGAAATATTCATTTATTTATCCGCCACATACTCTTCTTTCTTATCCGGAATGCTGAAGTTCTTGTTCGCAAACAAGTCTGCCAGACCCGAAATTTGCTTTAAACGCAACACTTCGTCGCGATCCATTCCGATATTCTTCATTATCCATTCATCAGACATACCGGCTCTGTCCAATTCCGCAACAATATGGCACATCAACTCGATATTATGCGTACCACGGGCACGATTATGACGGATAGTGGACGCCATACGGTTGGAAAGTTCCTTGTCAATCACGACCACGGGAAGCAACCCGTTTTCGCGCTGATAAATTCTTTTGGATGTCTTCAACACCTGATAACGGTGGTAACCGTCCACCAGGATGTAGTTATCCTCTTCCTCATCATAGTAACAGACACAAGGCATGGTGAAACCATCTTCCCAGATGGAAAGCTCCAGAAGCTTCATTTCGGGCGGTGCCACTACATTCGGATTGTAATCGTTTGCTTGTATTTTCTCTATTGGAATTGCCCTTACGTTATATACCGGACTTTTATCTACGCTCATAACATCATATTTTTGAATTGTTCCATTATCTTGTCTCTTTTGTATGCCTCTTCCTTGTTCAAGGCAAAACCCATGTACTTGCAGGCATGGTCATTCTTCAGGATGCATATGCACATCCGCTTATAAGTGGGAATTTCCCGGAATTCCGCGATGTCAATATCATCCAGATAATCCATGCGCACCGGCTTCTTGTTTGTCTTGTAATTCGTGATATTTATCACTTCAATGGACACTCCTGCATCCCTCAGCTTCTGGATGGTCTCGTCAGCCAGACAGCCCCCTTTTGTACGCCAGAATTCAATGCTGACGGTAAGCTTTTTCAAGTAGTTCCTCCGGGTCTCTTCCGGCAAGGTGGAAAGCAGGAACTGCATAAAGCCTTTCCACGTATACCCTTCGGGCAGTCGGACCGTCTGCCACCCCATAGCACGCGTCCCTCCGTAAATACCGGTAAAGTTCACCCCGTTGACCCGCCCTATCATTCTTCCCCAAGTATTCGGGTCGATGACACGATACAGCTTCAGGCTCTCTTGTGCCTCACAAAGAAAAGGGCTTGCCACACGCTGGCGTTCGATATTGACTCCGGCTTTATAATATAGGTCATACAAATGGTTATAGTCAAAGCCGAATTTGCCATTGGCCGTCCAGATATCCGTCGTCTTCCAATCATAAATGGGATAAGCATTGAAAATGTCATTGCCTATCTTCGAGGTCCAGCGGTAATTGTGGTACATCTGATACTTCCGGTTCAGATGGATGCTGCGCCAGCGGTTAAAACTCTCTTGCGTACGGATGCCTATGAGAAAGCAGGCACGCACTCCATCCTTCTTCTCATGCAGCCATTTGGCAAAGTGCATCTGGAACTCATAATCCCACATTTCGGGAGTGTAGAAAGGAAACGTCTCTTTAGTGAGGCAGCCTTTCGGCATCTTCCTTACCCAAATGTCCTCCAAATCCTCCTGCCACGGACGCCAGTAACTCTGGTACATCGACGTACAAGTCGTTACACGGAAAGGCACACAAACACGATACACCTCCAATATATCCTTATTCGCCTCCAATACCCGGTCCACATAATCAATGGTCATGCTGTACTGTATCTCATAGTCCATATGGAATACACACAGTTTACGGTTCAGCCGGTTCCGGCGGATATAGTCTATGCACAAATTCAGCAACACTCCACTATCTTTTCCTCCCGAAAAAGAGACGCATATCGTGTCAAATTCCCTAAAAATCACATCAAGACGTTCTTGCGCCAGTTCATACACATTTTTGGGTGTAGCCATAATTATCTGTTTTTCTTCATTTTCACATAACGGGTCCATACCTTGTCTTCCAAAAAGCCCAGCTCGCTGAAGACATCCCTATCTTCAACAAAGCTAACAGCCGTCAGACTACTCTCCTCGCCCTGCTTCTCAAGTACCTTTTCCAGAAGCAATTTTAGCGTGTCAACATTCCTTTCCTTAATATAATAGTTGTTGATGACACATTCATACTTCTTGTGCTCCACCGGCACAAAACCTACAACATGTTTATTATCCAGAGCAACAAACCACTCGTACTCTTCCGATGTCCGGAAAGGGTAATTGTAGTTCTGTTTCAGCACTTCCGGGCTCATAACCAAAGGGGCTACAAGCTCGTACAGCTTTTTATCCGTACCATGTAATTGCACTATCTGTATCATATCTACATTTATATTATTTGTAATTACGTGTTAAAGATAAAGCTTATTTACGACGGAATATTCTCCTTTTAAATAGATTTAAGAATATAGCCCTGTAATATAAAATATTAATAAATAAATATTATCCCCCTAATTTGTATATGTTGATTAATTTGGGTTTCTTTGCAAAAGAAAGTCACCCGAAGAGAAATAATGAAATATTTACTGCTTTTTATGACCTTTGCCAAGATAGGAATGTTCACTATCGGTGGCGGATACGCTATGATACCTCTCATTGAACGGGAAATCGTAAAAAAGAGATGGATGAGTAAAGAAGATTTCATGGAAATGTTTGCGTTGACCCAGTCACTTCCCGGTGTTTTTGCTGTCAATATATCCATATTCGTCGGCTACAAGCTGCATAAAGTAAAAGGTAGCCTGGTGTGTGCACTTGCCACAATCCTCCCCTCTTTTGTCATCATGATGCTGATAGCCATGTTCTTCGCTCATTTTCAGGACAACCAGGTGATGATACGCATCTTTAACGGTATCCGTCCGGCAGTAGTCGCACTGATTGTGATACCCTGCATTTCGGCTGCACGGGCACTGAAGCTGAAGTATTGGCAACTGGTGCTTCCAGCCATCGCCACCATACTCATCTGGCAATTCGGGCTATCCCCCGTATACATTGTCCTTGCAGGAATTGCAGGAGGAATGCTCTATACATTATGGTTAAAAGATAAACTGAGAAAATTACAGATATGATTTATTGGCAGCTGATATTGGTATATCTAAAAATCGGAATGTTCGGTTTCGGAGGCGGTTACGCCATGTTGTCCCTCATCCAATATGAGGTGGTGGACCACCATCACTGGCTCACCCTGCAACAATTCACGGACGTAGTGGCCATCTCGCAGATGACGCCTGGTCCGATAGGCATCAACAGTGCCACCTATGTGGGCTATGCAGTTACTCAAAGCGTGTGGGGAGCTGTCGTGACCACCATTGCAGTATGTCTTCCCTCGTTCATCCTGGTATTGCTCATCTCTTACTTCTTCGTGAAATGCAAGGACAACAAATACATCAAGGCGGCAATGTCGGGACTGCTGCCCATGTCCGTATCATTGATAGCTGCTGCTGCCCTATTGCTGATGAACAAGGAAAATTTCATAGATTACAAAAGCATACTTATCTTTGCAGCCGCTTTCGGCGTGACGTGGAAGTGGAACCTCCACCCTATCTTACTGATAATCCTTGCCGGAGTCGCAGGCTTCCTTCTATATTGAAGAAGCGGTAGAGACGGACACCATCTTGCGAGCATATGCCCACACCACGCAATAGGCAACCAGCGGTACGATGAACGCCCACACCATCGTCGTATGGTCTGCCACCAGTCCCATCAACAGCGGACCTACCACGCCTCCCACGGGAGACATCATCAGGAAAGAGGAAGCCCTCTTGGTATGGTTGCCCAGCCCGCGCAAGGAAAGTGCAAAAATCGTGGGAAACATAATAGCCTCAAATGCATATCCGCACAACAGAGCTGCAAGCGACACCATTCCTACATCCAGCAACACCAACAAGGTAGTCATCACAGTGCCCGTAGCACAAACCAGCAACATCTTCTCGGCACGCACACGTCCCATAATCCAGCTACCGGCAAAACGTCCTAACATAAATAATCCCAGTCCACCGAAAGAAAGCACTACGGAAGCTTCGCGGGCATTCATCCAATTCTGCTCCACCACGTAGTTGATGAAGAAGCTGTTGATGGAAATCTCGCCGACCTCATAGGCAAACAAGGCTATCAGCCCGAAAATGAAAAGCCGGTGTGACCACAATCCGACCTTATTACCAGCTTCGTCCACCTCCACACTATGTTCAATCTCGGGCAACTTGATTCTTGAAAAGACCAACGCTACCAGCAACACAATTACCCCCATGCAGATATAGGGCAATGCGACATTACCCGAGCCCGTCTGCCCATCCTTCGAGAAGAGCAGCAGTCCAGCCAGTACCGGTGCACAGATACATCCCAGACCGTTGAAGGATTGCGCGAAATTCAGCCGGCTGGCAGCAGTTTCCTTTGCGCCCAATTCTGTGGCATAAGGATTGGCGGCAGTTTCAAGAAACGTCAGTCCCCAGCCTATCACGAACAATGCAAACAAGAAAAGATTAAAAGACAGATAATGCTGCCCGGGGATAAAGAGCAGCGAACCGACGCCGTAAAGCAACAGACCGAATACCACACCCCGGCGGTATCCGAAGCGACTGATGAAAAATCCTGCAGGAATGGCCATAATGAAGTATCCCATATACATCGTCATCTGTATAAAGGCCGAATGTGTCTTCGTGATATCCAGTATCTCTTGAAAGTGCTTGTTCAGTACATTCAGAATGGCATGGGCAAATCCCCACAAAAAGAAAAGAGAGGTAATCAAAATGAAGGGCACAAGGTATTGTCTGCCCACCAATGGTATTCGTTTCTGTTTCATAATATGATAATTCCAGACAATCGTTGCAAGGCGATTGATAATTGCGGGTGCAAAGATAAACAAAACTCCCGGTCTTTACCCAACATTTTCCTATTCGCTATTGTACGGAGCAGCTTTTTCTCTAACTTTACTGCCATCATACAATGTTAAGCCATGAAAAATGCCATCCCACGATACAATTTCTACAAAACTAAGTACGGAAGCGAACTTCTGATAGATGTCGTTGATTTGCAGTATACCCGGAAATTCTTGACCCAGGGAAAAGTACATATTCTGACCTACTATGACATCACCTTCATCACAGAAGGAGAAGGAGAATTCACTATCGGTAACCGGACACACTTGGCAGCTCCCGGTGATGTATTCTTCTCCAAACCAGGTGAGGTGCGCAGTTGGGACACAGACCGTATCGGCAACGGTCATGCTCTAATTTTTGAGGATACCTTTTTGACCTCTTTCTTCAAAGACCCACTATTCGTGCAGCACCTCCCGTTCTTCCGAATGGGAAAAATGGTAGACAAACTCCAACTGCCGAACGGGCTCTATGCACGAATACTCCAACTTCTGCACGACATAAAGGTCGAAATCGACTCTTTCCACCCACACGATACGGGCATATTACGCGCCTTACTTTACGAAGTCCTCATGCTACTCAACCGTGCCTACCGCACCTCTATCCCTCCGGAGACGGGTAAGGAGCCACATAAAGATATCAGCAGTTTCCACCTCAGCCGATTCTTCGAATTGGTTGGGGAGCACTTCCGGGAGCAGCATTCTGTACAATTCTATGCCGATAAACTATGCATCACTCCCAACTATCTGAACGAAATCCTCTCTTCGGCCATAAACATCAACGCCAAGCAGTACATACTCAACAAGGTTACAGACGAAGCCCAGCGTCTGCTCACCTACACCGACCTCCCCATTTCAGAAATAGCCTCCGAACTCCATTTCTCAACCGTCTCCTACTTTGTACGTAGTTTCCGACAATGTATAGGGTATACTCCCCTCGCCTACCGGAAAATGGAGAAACCGTGAAAAGTGACATATCCTCCTTCTTTTTTATTGTACAAAAGTTCCACTTACCGGCTATCTTTGCCCTTGAAACAATAACCCATAAAAAAAACAAACAATGAGAGATGCAGAAAAAACAGTAGGAAACATGATTGACAAGGAAAAAACCATCTTTGTCGGTTCGGTGGATGCCGAAGGCTTTCCCAACATCAAGGCCATGTTGCAAACCCGCAAAAGGGAAGGGATCAAACACATTTACCTATCAACGAACACCTCGTCGATGCGCGTTTCGCAATTTCTCAAAAATAACCGGGCATGCCTTTACGTCTGCAACACACGCTTCTTCAAGGGCGTAATGCTGCGCGGCACGATGGAGATACTGACGGACAGCACCAGTAAGAAAATGATATGGCAGGAAGGCGACACTATGTACTACCCCGAAGGAGTGACTGATCCCGATTATTGTGTCCTGAAGTTCACCGCCTTCGCCGGTAGGTATTACAGCGGATTTAAATCAGAAGACTTCACGATAGAATAAACGGGCCATCCGTTCCAGTCCATCAGCAAGCAGAGCCCGGGGACAAGCGATATTCAGCCGGATAAAGCCCTCTCCACCGGGACCGTACATCGTACCGGAATTGACCATCAGATGCTGTTGTTCTTGCAAACGCAAGGCGACAGCATCTGAGCTGATACCGGAGGCACGGCAGTCTATCCAAACCAAATAAGTTCCTTCGAGTGGCAGCACAGGATATTGTGGTAACCGTTCTCCGAAAAAGCAGCGGAGGTATTCGTAATTCCCCCGCAGATATTTCCGCAAGGCATCGAGCCATTCCCCACCTTCGTTATAAGCTGCCATTGTGGCGATTACGCCGAACGGATTGACGTCGCATACCTCGTTGATATTGATGGCTCTGTCAATACGGCGGCGCACCTCTTCATCGGCTGCGATGATATTGGCGATTTGCAACCCGGCAAGGTTGAACGCCTTGCTCGGCGAAACGCAAGTGACGGAATTTTGCAAAAAGCGTTCGGACAAGGAGGCAAAGGGTGTGTAGTCATATCCTTCGTAAGTCAGTTCACAATGAATCTCATCCGCCACGACAAACACCTCATTCCGTAAACAAATATCACCTATATGCTGCAGTTCTTCCGGAGTCCAGACCCGGCCGACCGGATTGTGAGGATTGCACAGCAGCAGGATTTTTGCTTTCGGATCGGAAGCTTTCCTTTCAAGATCGGCAAAGTCGATTACGTAGCGGCCATCTTGATAAATGAGATTATTGGCAAACAACTCGCATCCGTCATTACGGATAGATGAGTAGAAACAATTATAGGCAGGAGCCTGAACGATGACTTTATCACCCGGCATGGCCAAGGCTTTGATAATGGCTGACAGAGCCGGCACGACACCATTCGTATAGATAATCCACCGGGAATCAACCTGCCAGCGATGCCGGTCATCGAACCACCGGACAACCGCATCATAATAGGCTTCGGGTACTTTTGTATAACCGAAAATACCGTGCGCCACCCGCTTTTGTAAGGCATCGATAATAGCGGGTGCTGTACGAAAATCCATATCCGCCACCCACATGGGCAGTACATTCTCCTCTTCGGGAATATCCCATTTATAAGAATTCGTCCCGCGACGCGAAATGATTGTATCGAAATCGTATTTCATAATTTATAAATCCAGTTACCATCCCAAAGCCTCAACTCACAATCGGCAGGCGCCTTTATATTTTCGTCGAGAATGATTTCCCCATAGCTTTCGGCAGTGATACAGCCTGTCCGTGGATTCTTCACCCCGCCTATTGTTCCTTTGATGGTTGCCTGCACCGAACTATATTCAAAAGCCCGGTCGCAGTCGGGACCAAAGGTGCAATTCTCCAGTACGAGGTCGTGGGCATAGCAGAGCGGTTGCTCACCGGTTATATGGCAATTCACCAACCGGAGATTGTGCGAATGCCAGCCGAGATATTCGCCGTTGAGTTCAGAATCGTAGATTGTCACATTCTCCACCTCCCAGAAGGCATCCTTCGTAGTGATTTTGGCATTGCGCAACTCCACATTCTTCACATACTGGAAAACGTACTTGCTGTCGCTTTCCAATCCGTCTATGCGGATGTCGCTGCTGAACATGAACGGATAAGTTCCTCCATGCAGTTTCAGATTTTTGATATTCAGATTTTTACAACGCCAGAACACCTCATTGGCATCGTTTATCTCTACATTCTCTATTTCGATGTCGTGCATCTCGCGAAACATTTTGGGTGCATCGATACGCGTATCAGTCATTTTCAGATGGTCGGAATACCACAGTGCCGAACGCCCGCCGACATCGAAAAAACAACGGTCGATAACAAATCCGTGAACATGCCAGAAGGGATAATTTCCTTCGAACCGACAATCAACAGCTTCGATGTTGCTGCATTCCTTGATGGCTGATTCTCCAGCACGGATAACTACATTCTCCATACGTAAGTCATGCGATTCGAACAAAGGTCTTTCTCCGCCAAATGCTGTATTTGATATTATTTTCATCTTGTTTTCAATTTTATTATTCTATTCTCTTTATCAATTTTGCGGGGACACCACCTACTATTGTATTTGCTTCCACATCTTTCGTCACGACCGCTCCAGCTCCCACCACAGCATTGTCACCAATTGTCACTCCTTGAAGAATCGTTGAATTAGAACCTACCCAGACATTCTTGCCTAGTACAATTGGTGCCGGATAGGTAGTTTGGCGTTCAGCCGGAGGCAAACCATGATTGAGCGTTGCAAAGACTACATTATGCCCAATTTGGCATCCGTCGCCGATTATCACACCACCATGGTCTTGAAAATGACAGCAGGCATTAATAAATACGCCTTCGCCCACTGTTATATTCTTCCCGAAATCGGCATAAAACGGCGGAAATACCCGGAACGATGACGGAACTTGATAACCGAACAATTCGGATAGCAACTCACGTACTTCGTCCGGCGTATAGTATGCGGTGTTCAGCCGTAAAGTGATACGCCTGGCTTCACTGCTCATTTCGTCCATAAAACGGTGTATCTCCTCCGTATTAAGCGCTTGACGCGTCTTTACATATTCTTTAAATTCGTTCGTAGTCATAATTTCTCCTATTTAATTTTTATTACCAAATTAATGATAATGCAAAAATAGGCGGTATCCGTCATATGCCGTGTAGATAAATCCCCGGTATCTATACCCAAATTACGGATTATGCTGTCCCCTCCAGCTACTAAATCATAGCTCCATAAAACAAAAACTCCCGTAATCGCTTGAATTACGGGAGTGTGGGTGGTGTTATTTAAGTTTATCGTATTCTTCATCCGTCACCGGCTCTAGCCATTCATTAGAAGTATCCTCACCGGGAACTTCGAAAGCAAGATGGGCAAACCAACCATCAGAAGCAGCACCGTGCCAATGCTTCACATTTGCAGGGATATGGATAACCGTACCGGGTAGAATCTCTACTGCCGGCTTGCCTTCTTCTTGATACCACCCACGACCGGCAACACCGATAAGCATCTGTCCACCGCCTTTAGTAGCACGGTGTATGTGCCAGTTATTGCGGCAACGAGGCTCGAAAGTGACGTTAGAGACGGAAACCTGCTCACGTGAAACGGGAGCAAGATAGCTGTTACCTATGAAGTACTGTGCGTATGCTGTGTTCGGTTCTCCAATGGGGAAAATCATTTCACGCTGGAACGCGGCTTTGGTATCTTCACCGGCGGTGTCCTCTGCCCATACGCCTTTGGCCAGATTAAACGCTGCCCACGCTTTGGGCCAACCGGCATAGAATCCGATATGGGTGATGATTTCAGCAATCTCCGTACGGGTGATGCCGTTCTTTTTTGCCGACTGAAGGTGGAACACGAGCGAATTATCCGTGATTCCTTGACTGATAAGAGAAGTTATAGTTACCAAACTACGGTCACGCAGACCGAGTTTGTCGGTGCGGCTCCAGACCTCGCCAAAGAGGACATTGTCGTTTAGTTCCGCAAATTTAGGAGCAAACTCACCCAACTGGGTGCGTCCTGCTGTCTGTACTATCTTTTCTTGTGCCATAACATTGAGTGTTAAAATGCTGAATACTGAAATTAAAAAAATCTTGTTCATAGTCGTTCTATTTATTGCATGAAGTTATTGAGCTTGTTAGCCGGATTAAGTGGCGTCTGGTCAGACAAGACCAATGATTTGACCATGTGCAACGTTCCTTGCTTGTATTTCTGAAAGTGTTCTGATGCAATATGTTTTTCATAAGCCGCATGGCTCGCATAGGTTTCGAGAATAGTCACCTTACAGGGATTCTCCTTCTCGCCGACCGCATACATAGTCAGCACGCCCGATTCGGTACGCAGAGAGATTTCGCCTACTTCGGTTGCGTATTTCATATACTCGTCGAGATACTGCGGATAAACCTCGATTTTCGACAACCGCACGATACCGTCAGCACTCATCGGCTCTTTGGCACACATACCCGGCCGCTTATCCAGATTCAGGCATTTGCCGATAATCTCTCCCGTGGCAAGGTAGGAATAGGTCGGAAATTCAAACAATACGGGTTTCAGCTTCGTATAGTCAAGTTTCCCGTTATTATCAAGCACTTCAGGAGCAGCGTATGTATTGACTATCGCACAAATGAAATTGTCGAAACCTTCAGTTTCATAGATGTCTACCACCTCACACTCCATGGTGAGGGGTGATGCGTCTATAACGGGGGTACCGTTTTCGCCAATATGGTAGGCAAACACCTCCGACTTATCGACCGTCGCACCGCTTACACTTCCCACATAGTCAGCTTTCGGCAATATTTCACGACTCACTAGATTGACGGAAAGTCGTTTTGAGTCCTTTATCCCTTGATTAGTGTAATGGCTTTTACTCATGCTGATGAGTATCCGGTCATGTCCAATAACACCCGTATGCCCTACCACTAGCCAGTTTACTTTCCCTTCAACCTCTGCCCCGACAACCGTCATCGGCTTGGGATAGAGCGCCAACAGATTTCCGAGATTTTTCTTGTTCGTTTCCATTATATTGGGTTGAACGGTGTTCTCCTTTACGGGAATACTGCACGACATTATGACAAGCAGTGACAGAACTCCTAAAATTGTTTTTGTCATACGTTATATTACTCTATTTTTCTTGCTAAACTTCTGATGACAAAGGTACCGCGATAGCACAAGCGAAGGTGTATATGATTTACGGATATTTGTACCCGAATTCCCGATTATACCGCAAGAAAGTTCAAGTTCATCAGATGAGTATAGTAAGACTGGCAGAAATCCCACGAATAATCCCACGCATGATTTGTTTTTAATCGTTATTCTTGCCGATACAGAAAACAAAAAAAGCTCTGAAATCCTTGAATTTCAGAGCTTTGCTTTAATTTTCTATTTGCTTTCGCGGTGCGTACGGGACTCGAACCCGTGACCCCATGCGTGACAGGCATGTATTCTAACCAACTGAACTAACGCACCATTATTTCATTCTTTCGTTGCTATCTCTCTCGATTGCGGTTGCAAAGGTAGACAAAATTCTTATATCTGCAATAGCTTGAAAGAAAAAAAATCATCTTTTTTTTAACATAGCTTGATTATAAGAGATTTATGTTACCTTTGCAAAACTAAATTAATATTGAAATCATGAGAAATACTCCTATTGAACGTAAGTTGATAGATGAAACTATCGCAGATTTTCATATCACAGACTTTGCCAAAGCAACCATCCGTGAAGTAAAAGCCATTGCAGCCAATGCCGAAGCGGCATCGGGTGTGGAATTCATAAAAATGGAAATGGGTGTACCCGGACTCCCCCCCTCAGCCGTCGGCGTAAAGGCCGAGGTGGAGGCATTGCAGAATGGTATTGCCAGCCTCTACCCGGACATTAACGGACTTCCCGCCTTGAAAGAGGAAGCATCACGTTTTATCAAAGCCTTTATCAATGTAGATGTAGCCCCCGAAGGTTGTGTACCAGTTACCGGCTCCATGCAAGGAACTTTCGCTTCATTCCTCACATGTAGCCAGTGCGATGAGAAAAAGGATACCATTCTCTTCATCGATCCCGGTTTCCCGGTACAGAAGCAGCAGTTGGTCGTGATGGGACAGAAATATGAAACCTTTGACGTATATGACTACCGTGGCGACAAGTTGAAAGCGAAGCTGGAAAGTTACCTCAGCAAAGGCAATATCTCTGCCATCGTCTATTCCAATCCCAACAACCCCAGCTGGATTTGCCTGAAAGAAGAAGAGTTGCGCATCATCGGCGAACTGGCAACCCAATATGACGTCATTGTGTTGGAAGACCTCGCCTACTTTGCCATGGACTTCCGCCAAGACTTGAGCAAACCGTTCCAAGCGCCTTACCAACCTTCTGTGGCACACTATACGGACTATTACGTGCTGCTCATTTCCGGTTCCAAAGCTTTCAGCTATGCCGGTCAACGTATCGGTGTCAGCTGCATTTCGGACAAACTGTATCACCGGGCCTATCCCGGGCTGACACAACGCTACGGCGGCACCTTCGGCACAGTATTCATCCACCGCGTACTCTATGCACTCTCCTCCGGCACCAGCCACTCTGCTCAGTATGCTCTTGCCGCCATGCTTAAAGCAGCTAATGAAGATCAATACAACTTTCTTGATGAAGTGAAAGTATACGGTGAACGTGCCCGCCGCCTGAAAGAAATCTTCTTGCGCCACGGTTTCCACTTGGTATACGACAATGATTTGGGTGATCCCGTTGCCGACGGTTTCTATTTCACCATCGGTTACCCGGGTATGAGTAGCGGAGAACTTGCGCGGGAACTAATGTACTACGGTGTAAGCGCCATTTCGCTGGTGACCACCGGAAGCCATCAAGAAGGATTGCGTGCCTGCACTTCCTTTATCCAAGACCATCAGTACGACCAGTTGGACGAACGTATGGCGATTTTTGCCGAGAATCACCCCATCCAATAAAAAATATCCCTATATAAATAAGGTATCTCTACCAGTTGATGCCGGTATCCCACCACAATCGGGAACCGGCATTGTCATCCCCACCCAGTGCCTCTACCAAAGCGGCATACTGCTCGGCATTCTCCGTCTTCAGTCCGCCGGGAAAGTTCAGACGGCGAATCATTGTCTCAGTATCTATGCACCCGTCTTTACTGTGATTAAAGCGTACGGGGAATAGCCGGGGATACCCCGTCCGGCGCTGTTCAGCCCAAGCCTCACACCCTTCGGGAAACATGGCAATCCATTTTTGGGTAATAATCTTCTCCAGTTTCGTATCCCTATCCGCTGACTCCAGCCAGCGTGGCGAAACTTGGCAACGGGCGGTAATATCATTCTCCATATCGTAGGTATCCACAAAATCGGCAGGCAACAAGTCGCTCTCCAGATAAGCGTCAGACTGCAAGATGCCATACTGACGGAAAGAAGCCATTACCCCTTCTTCATAGCAGGTTTTCGCCGACTCATCGGTCCATCCCCGTAGGGCAGCCTCGGCACGCAGGAACCAGACTTCTGCTGCCGGCATCAACACTGCATCAGTCTGCTGGGTGACTTTCAATTTTGAGAGTGTATTATAATAGTTATGTGCAAAGCATGTACCCTGACGAATGCCGCGATACTCGCCTGCAAACTGTTCATTCTGGCAAGTGGCAAAATAGATTTCACGACGGGGATCTTCATATCCGTTCAGTATGGACTCCATCGGCGCTCCCATATAAGCTTCATTCCAAACAAGGTTTATCTCGCCCAACGGATTGGTATATCCACTCGCCGTGGAAACCGCCACCGACTCGTCCGCCTCCCGAATGACTCCGTATTCATTATCCATCGCTTTACGGAATTCCGTTTTTGCCTTCTCCGGACTGGCTACCGCAATGCGCATGGCAAGCCGCATCCGCAACGAATTGGCAAACTTTATCCAAGAGTCATAATCACCGTCCAACAACATATCGAAACGCGCAAACTCCGAAGCTCCCGGATGCTCGACAATATAATCGGAAAGTACAGCAACAGCCGTATCGAGTTCACAGAAAAAGGCACTATAGACCTCTTTCTGCGTGTCAGGCATATAACGGGCTTCGGGATCGGCAAAATGACTATACACAATAGGGCCGTAATAGTCCGTGACACGGTGCATCACTTCCACCTTCAGTATCTTGGTAATGCCGAAAAAGGCAGGCATACGGTCACGTGTGGCATTCTCCGACTGATATATCTGCGGGAAAACATACTCATAGGTATGTCCCCACATGGCGCTGTTCCATCCATCCTGCAAGTTGTAGTCCGAATTGTGCGAACCTCCATTCAGAGGCTTGGCATCGTGCATGTAACCGCTGAACATGTCGGCATTCAAATTCTGGGTCAATTGAAAAGGCCAGTTCTTCCCCTTTCCGTAGTCGTAATTGAAATAGATGCCTTGCTGGATGATTCCAAGACGGATGCCATGTTCGTTATAGTCGGCCTGCAAGTCCTCGTCCGTCACGCCGGACTTGTCCGTATTGATTTCCTTAAAGTCTCCCGTACAAGCCAGAAACACGAAAACCATGCCAATCAGTACTATAATCCTCTTCATATCAAGTCTCCCTCCCCCTCTTAAAATTCACACTTCAAAGAAAATCCCCAACTACGCGTGGTAGGCATACCGTAGACTTCAATTCCCTGGTTATCGTTGCCCGTAGAGAGTACCAGGTCAGGGTCGAAAGGCGCCTTTTTGTAGAAGAAGAACAAGTTGCGTCCCGAAAAGGACAGTTGTGCCCGCTTGAGGACTTTGGTCTTTTCCATCCAGGCAGCAGGCAGTTGGTAGCCCACGGACAGCTCACGCAGCCTGATGTTCGTGGCATCATATATATAATATTCCGTCACCCCGGCCCGTCCGCCTACAACATTCTTATAAAATCCTTTCACATTATCTATCCGGTTACCTTCAAGCATTACATAACCTTTGTCTCTGGCCCGGGCCGTGACTTCAGAAACGCCATACATATCCATATCCGCCTGCGTCTGGGACAAAATATCGCCTCCAAAGCGACAATCCACCAGAAAATAGAAAGAAAAATTCTTGTAAGACAGCATATGATTCCAGCCCAGCATCAGTTTTGGATTGGCATTGCCCACTTTCACCGTATTGCCATCACCTTCCACCAAAGGCATGCCGGTATTGTCTCCTTCCGTGCCGTAAACGATATTGCCCGCATCGTCACGTACAAAAGCTTTTCCGTAGATGTCACCGATAGAGCCCCCTTTCACCAATTTCATGGCATAACTGGACGAGAAGCTGGTAGGACCGTAAAGAAACTCCTTCAGCGCTTCGTGCAGTGAAATTATCTTGTTGCGGTTGGTGGAGAAGTTTACCTCTGTTTTCCACTTGAAATGGTTTGTCAGCAAAGGAACGGCATCCAATGAAACCTCCCACCCCACATTCTGTATATTACCCGCATTGACATAACGGTAGGCATATTTATCGCCCGACAGAGTGGGAAGCTTGAAGAACTGGTTCCGGGTATTCGTCTTATAGAAAGTGGCATTCAAACCAATGCGGTTCTTTAAAAAACGCGCTTCTATACCCGCCTCAAAGGAATGCGTCATCTCCGGTTCCATATCCTTGAACGGCGCGGCATCACTTGCCAGGAACTCTCCACCCGCCGTGATATGCGAGGAAGGATTTGTGATGAACATGGGAATATCATTGCCCACCATGCTGTATGCCCCCCTTATCTTTGCCAGTGACACCCATCGGGGTAAAGTCATCAGCTTATTGAATATCAGCGAAAATCCCACGGAGGGATAGAAGAACCCGCTTTTCTCATGAGATGTATAAGCCAGCGTGGAGGACCAGTCATTACGGGCCGACAAATCAAGATAGACAAACTCGTTGTAGCCCAGTTGTGCCGTCGCAAACAAGGACTGCAATTGGCGCCGTGCATCAATCTTCTGGTCCAGCCCAGCGGAACCATTCATGATGATATTGGCCAGATTGAACACATTGGCATATTTCAGCGAAGCTGTTTTAGAGTCATAGCGGGTGGAGTTCACTGTCTTGTCATTGATACTGGCACCGAGCGCCGCGTTGAGAGAGAATGCATCCCACTGCTTTTTCATCATCAGTATGGCGTCTCCGTAATATTGGGTTTCCTGATAGTCCATCTCGATATAACGCCCATTGGCTCCCGCTAACGCCGGAGCGGTAGAGGCATAGAACTGCTGGCGCACCTTGTCGTTAATATAGTCTACATTGCCACGGGCCTGCAGGCTTAACCAATCGTTTATCTTCAGATTGGCAGATAAGGAGACTATGACATGCATACGGTTCTCCTTGCTCAATATGCGATTGGTAATCCAGTAGGGATTCTGCTCAAAATCCTCGTAGGAGGTATGCCAATTCTGTATGTTCAAGTTTCTACCCTCATCATAAACCTCGAAGTTCTCCTTATAATAAGCAATATCCTCACCCCGTGGAAAACGGTAGAGCCCCACCAAAGGATTCATGTAGAAACCACCCACGGTAGGCTTGTTCTTCACCACCTGGCGCATCAGGTTCATACTGCCATCTAACTTCAGACGGGAATTCAATAGAACGGAAGTCTCTCTGAAAGTGAGGTTGTGCTTCGAAAGGTTATGTTTCCCAATGATGCCATGCCCCGTAGTATTGGCATAGGAGAAATAGTTCTGCAACTTCTCATTGCCGTGACTCAAGGAGATGGAAGTTATGGAGGTGACACCAGTAGAGAAGAAGTCTCTCAGATTATCATATTCGGGAAGGTTTGCCCGTTCTCCCCAACTGTCCACACCGTCACTTACTCCATAGCGGTTCTGCATCTTGGGTAGTGCAAAAGCATTGTCGAACATCAGGCTCGTCGAGAAAGAAACACTGCGCTGCCCGTGCGACTGCCCCTTCTTTGTAGTAATCAGTATCACCCCATTGGCGGCCTGACTACCATACAAAGCTGCCGCTGGAGCTCCTTTCAGGATACTGATACTCTCTATATCCTCAGGATTCAGATTGGAAATGCCATCTCCTCCGTCACGGTTGCCGGCATTGGCCGTTCCACCTATGGCAGAGTATGCTTGCTCGGAAGGGGAGTTCAGAATGGGAACACCGTCTATCACATACAGCGGTTGGTTGTCACTCGCCACCGAGCGGATTCCACGGATACTGACTTTGGCTGAGGCTCCCAGACCGGAAGAAACCTGATTAACACGCACACCTGCCGACTTGCCGGTCAACGAAGTAATTAAGTTGGGCATTTTTACTCGCGTCAACTCCTCGTTTTTTATTAAATCTGTGGCGTAAGAAAGAGAATTTTCTTTCTTTTCGATACCCAAAGCGGTAACAATAACGTTATCCAGCTCTATCATATCTTCTCTTAGCGTGATATGAAAGGTCGAACGTCCTTCCACCTCAATATCCTGGGAAATGTAGCCGATAAACGAAACACGAAGCACTGCATTATCGGCAACCACCAGAGTGAATTTTCCTTCCGAATCCGCTATCGCACCATTGGCAGTTTCTTTCTCTTGAATAGTGGCACCGGCCAGCGGAAACCCGCTTTCATCCAGCACACGGCCACTTATCGTCACTTTAGAAAGCTGTATTTCAGAATGTCCCGGACGCTGCATACGCTCCATAAAATCCTCCGGGCAATCCGTCCATCCTATAGAAAACAGCCCTAAAATTAACGTATATAATGTAGTATATTTCATTGCATTAAATTGCCAATTACTTGCAAACTTAAGTATTTTCTCCGAATAAAAAAAGCCATAAAATCTGAGAAAAGAAACTTTTAAAATGAAAAACAGCGAAGAACTTTTGTTTATTGTGGAATATTATGTATATTAGGGGCATGTATAGCAATATAAATCTATTCAAGATAGAAACAAACCATGTGGTTCCTGCCCAGGGAAAGGTCTTGATTTCCGAACCCTTTTTGTGTGACCATATGTTTGGGCGATCCGTCATTCTACTGGTGGACCATACACATGACGGCACAATGGGACTGGTTCTGAACAAACCGCTCCCCCTATTCTTGAATGATGTGCTGAAAGACTTCGACTGCCCGGAAAACATACCTATCTATAAAGGAGGACCGCTCAGCACAGATACGTTGTTCTATCTACACACGCTCGAGGGCATTACCGGAGCATTGTCCATCGGCAAAGGCTTCTACCTGAACGGTGATTTTGAAGCCATTAAAGACTACATCATGCAGGGAAATCCCGTTAAAGGCAGAATCAGATTTTTTTTGGGATACTCCGGCTGGGAGTACGAACAGCTGGGCCGGGAAATTGAAGAAAACACCTGGCTGGTAGGCAAAGAAAACATCAGTTCGCTAATGGACGAGGCGGCCAGCGGCACACTCTGGAAGAAGGCATTGTGCAAGCTGGGAGCAAAATATGAAATATGGTCGCGCTTCCCCCAGATTCCAACGTTCAATTAGTGCTGCGGAGAAGTTGCAACAGTACGACATCCTTATAGCACCCTCCTACGCGCCACCACTCCCTCAAAAGCCCACAACGCACAAAACCGCAGGATTCAAAAAGGCAGATACTTGCCTCATTATCCACCGAGATATGGACTATCAACTGTTTCAGATATAGGAAACTGAAAACATAGTCGCACAGCAAACGCAGCGCTTCCTTGGCATAACCATTGCCCTGATACTCCTTCCGTATGGCAATACCCACCTCTCCCCGGGCATGCATGGGAGAAAACTCTGTAATATCGATGGTGCCTATCACCGCATCATCCTCTACACGTATAATCATCATACGCAGCTGGCGGTCGGCAAACATATCGCATTCGGAATTCTCAATATATTGTTTCAAGACAAATCTGGAATAGGGTACGGTGAAGTTCGTCACATCCCAAGTCTGGGAATCATTCTCCATAGCATACATCACTTCCAGGTCTTCCGGCTCCATAGCACGGAGACGCACCCTTTCACTGCAGAAATAGGATTTATTCATATTTTCCAGTCGGTTACATTTCTTCTTCTTTATTGATATGCAGTTCTTTACGCAGGCGTCCCTCACCCGGCAGGCAGAACAGAGAAGCCGTCAGTCCTATCAGTGCACACAGTGCACCCGTACTGCTCAACATGATATAATAGGTGAAAAAGCCTACAAGCACCGGTATGGCAAGCAATGCCAGCCGCACGCCACTCCACAGCGCATAGAGGCGGAGGGCTTCGGGAAGCGTCACTACATCTATTTTCCGGATTAATACCCATGAAAAGAGTTTCAGGGCTATGGGTACGCAAGAGGCAGCCAGCAGAATGGTTACCGTCTCAGCCATATAGGTGGTACGTACATCTCCGGCATACATACCTACCAATCCGCCTCCGGTTTCTCCAAGTAGAACGAGCAGGATGGGAAGCATCCAGAAATAGGCAAAAGTTGTTCGGACACGCGCTGCGGTCTTCTTTATTTGTTCTTCCATTTAGTAAATTGATAGTGGATAATGAATAATTGATAATGGCCCCAAACAATCAGGCAGTTCCGGAAAATGGAGTGCGGTTCACAATACTGCGTCCCAGAGTCACTTCATCCGTATACTCCAATTCGTCACCGATGGAAATGCCACGGGCTATGACGGAGAGCTTCACGCCCAGTTTTTCCAGCTTGCGGTAGATATAAAAGTTGGTGGTATCTCCCTCCATCGTCGTGCTCAGCGCAAGAATCACTTCATTGATGCCGCCGGCGGCTACCCGCCGCACAAGGCTTTCTATCTGCAAGTCTCCGGGGCCAATGCCATCCATCGGCGAGATGACGCCTCCCAGCACGTGATACAAACCACGGAACTGTTGTGTGGCTTCCACAGCCATCACATCGCGGATGTTCTCTACCACACAAACCACAGAGGCGTCCCGTTGCGGACTGGAACAGATACGGCACGTCTCCGTATCTGATATATTATGGCATACCTTGCAATATTTCACTTCATGCTTCAGCGTCACGATGGCATTGCCGAACGCTTCCACCACTGCCGTATCCTGGCGGAGCAGGTGAAGAACCAGCCTCATAGCCGTCTTGCGTCCCACTCCGGGCAACTTGGCAAACTCATTTACCGCCTTCTCCAATAATGTAGAGGGAAACTGTCCATTCATACTTAAAATTCTCCTATTGGCCACAAAGATAGTGCAAACCGAATGCAGAATAAAATGAACTCGTTCATTTTTTATGCTGAAGTGCAGCCTATCTTCGCTTTCTGGGCAAAGATAGTGCAAACTTATGAAATTAGTGCTACCTTTGCCACACGTAAAACCCCAAAAAGGCAACAAAATGGATATTACAAACGCTGAATTCGTCATCAGTAACACAGACGTGCGGAAATGCCCCACAGGTACATTTCCCGAATATGCTTTCATAGGACGCTCCAACGTAGGAAAATCCAGTCTCATCAATATGCTGACCGGGAGAAAAGGGCTCGCCATGACCTCTGCCACACCGGGAAAGACCATGCTCATCAACCATTTCCTCATCAACAAGAGCTGGTACATTGTAGACCTTCCGGGATATGGCTACGCCAAACGGGGACAGAAAGGGCAGGAACAAATCAAACGTATTATAGAAAGTTATATACTGCAACGCGAACAGATGACTTGTCTGTTTGTTCTTATAGATAGCCGGCTGGCTCCCCAAGCCATCGACCTCGAGTTTACGGAATGGCTGGGCGAGAACGGTGTACCCTTTGCCATCGTCTTCACAAAGGCCGACAAACTGAAAGGCGGCAGACTGAACACCCACATCAACGAATACCTGGAACAGTTGAAGGAACAATGGGAAGAGCTGCCCCCCTACTTCATCACCTCTTCTGAAAACCGCATGGGACGGAAAGAACTGCTGGACTATATCGAAAGTATCAACAAAAGCCTGAATAGCAAACAATAGAAATAAGTAAAATGAAAAGATTAGTTTTTTGGCAACTGTTTGTTGCCGCACTACTGCTGACCAGCAATAGTCATGCACAATCCATCAAGGATTTGTTCAACAAAGAAAATATAGAGAAGGCGGTAAATGCCGTGACCGGCAAGTCAACAGCGGATATGACCGGCACTTGGTCGTATACCGGCTCCGCCATTGAATTCGAATCGGACAACCTGCTGCAGAAAGCCGGCGGTGCCGTTGCCCCAGCCGCAGAAAAGAAACTGGACGAACAGCTTGCCAAAGTAGGCATCAAAGCGGGCAAATGTCATTCACATTCAACGCCGACAGCACATTCAGCGCCAAAGTAGGGCAAAAGAGCATGAAGGGAAGCTACTCCTACGATGCATCCACCCAAAAGGTCAACTTGAAATTCGCCAAGCTGATAGGTATGAATGCCAAGGTCAACGCTACCTCCACAACTATGGACCTGCTGTTCGAATCGGACAAGCTACTGAAACTGATAACCTTCCTCTCCAGCAAAAGCAGCAACTCCACTCTGAAGAGTATCGGCTCGCTGGCCAACAGCTACGACGGAATGATGCTCGGATTCTCATTACAGAAACTGTAACAACAACTTCCATACAACAAAAAAATCCCGCAAGCACCGAACAATGCTTGCGGGATTTTTTTATCTGAAAAGAGCGGAAAACGAGACTCGAACTCGCGACCCTAACCTTGGCAAGGTTATGCTCTACCAACTGAGCTATTTCCGCGTTTACGGGTGCAAATGTAGGGAGTTTTGCAATATACTCCAAACTTTTCACCCGTTTTCTTTTTAATTTTATGCAATTATCTTCCTAAAAGTGAGTTTTCAGCTTGAATCACTTTCTCGAAGTTGAAGCCACTCACCACTTGCTGCATCAGTTCTTCAATCTTGTCATTGCACAAGTTACCGATGCTTCCGGCATGCGTGTGATGTACGGTCTTATCGTGTGAGAAGTTTCCAGCCTCAATGTCCAGCCCTACTTTCTTATATGCATCACGGAACGGCATTCCTTCTGAAGCCAGGCGGTTCACCTCTTCCACACTGAACATATACAGGTATTTGTCATCATCCAGGATATGTTCGTTGATTTTGATTTTCTCCATAATGTAAGTAGCCATCTGCAAGCAGTCTTCCAGCTCCTCAAAGGCAGGAAGGAACACTTCCTTGATAATCTGAAGGTCACGGAAATAACCGGAAGGAAGGTTGTTCATAATCATCATAATCTGCTGCGGAAGAGCCTGAATCTTGTTGCATTTGGCACGCGTCAGCTCAAATACATCGGGATTCTTCTTGTGCGGCATGATGCTGGAGCCAGTGGTACATTCATCGGGCAACTTCACGAAGCCGAAGTTCTGACAACTGAACATGCAGGCATCAAACGCCATCTTCGACAGCGTTCCGGCAATGGAAGCCAGCGCAAACGATACGTTGCGTTCCACCTTGCCACGACCCATCTGGGCATACACCACATTGTAATTCATTGAATCGAATCCCAACAGACGAGTGGTCATCTCACGGTCCAACGGGAAAGAAGAACCATACCCTGCTGCCGAGCCCAATGGGTTACGGTTACATGTCTTGTATGCAGCCTGAAGGAACATCATATCGTCCACCAAGCTTTCTGCATAGGCACCAAACCACAGACCGAAAGAAGAAGGCATGGCAATCTGCAGGTGGGTATATCCCGGCATAAGCACATCCTTGTAACGGTTGCTCTGAGAAATAAGTACATGGAACAAACGCTCTACAGCTTCTGCCACCGATTTCAACTGAGCACGGATAAACAGTTTTAAGTCGACCAGCACCTGGTCATTACGCGAACGTCCACTGTGGATTTTCTTTCCCACATCCCCCAGGCGGCGTGTCAGCATCAGTTCCACCTGTGAATGTACATCCTCTATTCCGTCTTCAATCACAAACTCCCCGCGTTCTACGGAAGCGTATATATTTTTCAGTTCTTCCAGCAAAATCTTCAGTTCGTCCGAGGTCAGCAGGCCGATACTTTCCAGCATGGTGATATGCGCCATCGAACCCAACACGTCGTACTTTGCCAGATACATGTCCATTTCGCGGTCACGTCCCACGGTAAAGCGGTCAATTTCCGCATTTACCTGTACATTTTTTTCCCAAAGTTTTTGAGCCATAATTTCAGTTTTTATCTCCGGCATCTGCCGGTCATTTCAATTAATAAGGAAGCATGGCCAGCATGTCAGCCAGTTTCTCCACTCCCTCCTGCAGGGGCTTTGACACCATGGCTTTCATGAACATGTTCACTTCCGCACGGATAGTCACTTTCATTTTAGCCTCTTCCTGTGTCACAGGCAGAATCTGAATCCACAGATTCAAAGGTATGGGCGATTTGTCACCTTCAAACTTGATGCACTTCAAAGGTTCACGCTCAATGATGCGCAATGTAAGACTGATGCCCTGTACTTTCAAGGTAATGGAATCACGGTCGAACGACATATCTTCCAGTTTCCCGTCCAGCTTGTCCTTCACCATGTCCAGGCGTTCCCGAACTCCTTCCAGGTTATTCAGGTCGGACAGTTTGTTATACACTCGTTCCTGACTATAAGGAACATGCTTCACATTGCTTTCAAATTGTACAGCCATATTTTTTCAATCTTCAGGAAAATTCTCCCATCATCGCATAAAAAAATGTCATCTTGAGCAGAGTGGACTCGCTCAGGATGACATCTCCTATTTACAATCCGAGACTGCTTTCCCAGTTACAGAATCTATTATTTTCCAGTCCAGTGAGAAGGATCTTGTCTCCATGCCTGCAGCACAGGGATATCCTCTTCATTGATATAATCGGTCTTCAAAGCTGCTTCCAGCACTGCATTGTAGTTGGTCAGTGTAACCAGTTCTACTTTTGCTTTCTTGAAGGCTTCTACTGATACATCGAAACCGTAAGTGAAAGAAGCAATCATTCCAATTACTTCACAACCGTCGCGACGGATAGCTTCTACCGCTTTCAAACTGCTTCCACCGGTTGAAATCAGGTCTTCTACTACAACCACTTTCATACCCGGACGCAATTCACCTTCAATCAAATTTTCCAAGCCATGGTCTTTCGGGCTTGAACGAACATATACGAACGGCAAGTTCAACTCTTCTGCCACCAGCGCACCCTGTGCAATCGCACCTGTAGCTACACCTGCGATGGCGTCTACTTCACCGAATTTTTCAAGAATAACACGACAAATTTCTAACTTTACGAAGTTACGAAGTGCAGGATATGACAACGTCTTACGATTGTCACAATAAATCGGCGATTTCCAACCTGATGCCCAAGTAAACGGGTTAGCCGGCTGAATCTTCACAGCCTTCACCTTCAGCAACTTTTCTGCAAATAATCTTTCCAAAGCTTTCATAACTTTTTAATTCTCTGATAAATGTTTTTGCAAAATTATAGAAATACATCGGGAATAGAAAATTTAAGAGCATTAATTTTACTAAAACCCGTCAGATTGTTTTATTTCGTCCACGCCAGTGTAACAATGCTGATGCTTATTCCCTCAATATCAGCCAATACATCTGCACAGGCACCTAACGTGGCCCCTGTAGTCAACACATCATCCACCAGCATCACATGTTTGCCTTGCAGCATACGGGTATCGCCAGCCAGATGAAAAAGATGAACCGTGTTTTCCTGCCGCTCCAGCACGGATTTATGGGTCTGGGTCTGATTGTTTCGCACCCGACAGAGCAGCCCGTCGCACACGGGAATGCCTGTCTGCTCAGAAATGCCCTCTGCCAGCAGGCGACTCTGGTTATATCCCCTGGTACGCAGACGGTCGGGATGCAAGGGAACCGGCAACAAATAATCTACTCCCTCAAAGAAACCCGTCGGGAGCAGTTCATGCGCCAGCATCTCTCCCATCTGCCGGCAGACTTTCTGACGGCCATAGTATTTCATACCGGCCAATATATGGGCTACTTTCCCTCCACGGGCATAATAAAACAAAGCCGACGCCCGCTGTATCGGGAAACGGCCCCAGAAAATCTTTTCCATTTCATTGCCCGGTGTTTTTCCTAAATGCGCATGAGGAAGCTGTGACAAACAATCACAGCAAAGGGTCTGTTCGGAGACCTGCAACTTCCGTCCGCAAGCCATGCAGAGACGGGGAAACAGAAAATCCCGGATGTCAGTCAAAATATTCATCCGGCTCTACCTGATTGACAAAACGACGTACTTCTTCCAGCGTAAAGCCCCGACCTACGGCAAAGCGAATCAGCTTCATGCTCCGTTCATAGTCATTGGCCGCTTTTATTCCTTTCAATTTCTGCTTCAGCATCTTCTTCAGGATTCCGTCGTATTCTTCGGTATCGATTTCCTCCAGTCCGGCACGGATATCTTCATCCGACAAGCGTTTCATACGGAGCATCTGTGCAATCTTCATCCGCCCCCACTGATTGAAACGGTACTTGTCGCGCACATAAAACCGGCAAAAACGAGCCGCATCCAGGTAGCGTTCTTTCTGCAAATGGGCCATAATCCGTTCTGTCACTTCCTCCGAAGCCCCCCACTTGCGAATTTTCTCCTCCACGTCCGACGGGCAACGCTCCACCGACGAGCAATACACTTCGGCCTTACTCTTTATCTCTACTTCACTATATTCTTTCATGGTCTGATTGCTTTTATCATCCGGTCGTTTCCCGACAAATCTTTCCGTAATTCAATCTGGCGGTATCCAAGCGCCTCCAGCATCCGCACAGTCTCAGCCCCGTAAGCACGGTTGATTTCAAAATACAATGCTCCTCCTTCCGAAAGCCAATCAAGTCCTTTCCGGGCTATCCTCCGATAAAACCGCAACGGGTCCGAATCGGGCACAAACAATGCCAGTTCAGGTTCCCAGTCGAGTACATTCGCCTCCATATCCGTCCGCTCGCTTTCCGTAATGTAAGGAGGGTTACTCACCAGCACGTCTACCTGACATTCAGGAAGTTCCTCTTTCAGAATATCGGCACAGAACAAAGTCACCTTGTCTCCATAACGCTTTACATTCGTAGCCGCAATGCGCAAAGCCTCAGCCGACACATCGCACGAAGAAACCTGCGCTTCCGGCAACAGCTGCGCCAGCGATACGGGAATGCAGCCGCTTCCGGTGCCAATATCCAGAATACGCACCTGCCCTGCCTCCCGATAATCGGAGACAATCCATTCCACCAGCTCTTCCGTTTCCGGACGAGGAATCAGTACCCCTTGTTCCACATAAAAAGACATTCCACAAAAAGAGGCTTCCTGCAAAATATACTGAAGGGGTTCCCGCTGCTTCAAGCGCCGAAGAATATCCTCCAGTTCCTCCCACTCTTTCGTGGAAAAATTCATATCTTTGCCTGTATAAAGATCAAGAGTAGAGAGATGCAGAATATCCGAAGATATCCACTTTGCCATGGCTGAAGCCTCTTCTTCTGCATAAAAAGGACTCAGCTCTTTTTTAATATGTACATAAACCGGATGCATAGTTGCAAAAGTAACGATAAAAAACGAAGAATATGACGATAGACGAAAAATATATGCGGCGCTGCATACAACTGGCCCGAAACGGTATCTGCCATGCTGCTCCCAACCCCATGGTGGGGGCCGTCATTGTACGCGACGGAAAAATCATCGGTGAAGGTTATCACGTGCGCTGCGGGGAAGGCCATGCCGAAGTGAACGCCATCGCCTCGGTCAAAGATGAAAGTCTGCTGAAAGATGCCACCATTTATGTGAGCTTAGAACCCTGTTCTCACTACGGGAAAACTCCTCCCTGTGCCGACTTAATCATACGGAAAGGGATTCCGAGAGTCGTAGTAGGCTGTGTGGACCCATTTTCTTTGGTAGCCGGAAGAGGAATCCAGAAGTTGCGGGATGCCGGCATTGAAGTGACAGTCGGTGTACTGGAAAAAGAATGCCGGGAACTGATTCGTGCCTTCGTGACATTCAACCTGAAAAAGCGTCCTTACATCACCCTGAAATGGGCACAGTCGGCCGACGGTTTTCTGGATATCCGGCGTGAAGACGGAAACGCGGTACGCCTTTCCACTCCTCTCTCCACCTTGGCGGTTCACAAGATGCGGGCCGAACAGAAAGCCATTCTCGTAGGACGACGCACGGCCCTGCTCGACAACCCGTCGCTCACGGTACGCGAATGGTACGGACAGAACCCGCTCCGGCTGGTCATCGACCGGCAGCTGACTTTGCCGACTCATCTGCACCTGTTCGACGGCAGCACTCCTACCCTCGTCTTTACGGAAAAAGAAAAGGCCGCTACCCAGAACCTCACTTACGTGACACTGGATTTCGGCCAGAATATTCTCCCGCAAATCATGCAGGTGCTTTTTTATGAGCAAAAAATACAAACATTGCTGGTAGAAGGCGGAAGCCAGACGCTCCAGGCTTTTCTGGAACAAGGGCTATGGGACGAAGCATTCATAGAACATGCCCGCGTGACCTTGCACGACGGTATTCCTGCTCCCCTCCTTCCGCACGGACAAGAAAGCCGTTTCTTTTTCCGTGACGGCGCACTGATTCAGCACTGCCGCCACGCAGAATAAATTTAGAAACGGCAGCTGATGCCTGCCATGAAATGAAGACCTTCCACCGGATAACCTGCTTCAGTAGCGTATGCCTTATTGAGCAGGTTATTCAGGCGGCCAAACACGTTGATGCGGTTCAGCAACTCATACTCTGCTCCTACAGACAGGTTATTGATGGCATCCGCACGCCCAAAATCACCCATCTTCTGACGACGTTCGTAGTTGTAGTTCAAAAGGGCATGGCAATTCTTGATCACCTTGGCACGCACACTGAAATCGGCCTTCAATTCGGGCTTCAACTGTAACAAGCCTTCGTTTCCTTCCGTCACATCCCAGCTATAATACGTACCGTTTACAGAGAAATCTACCCAGTCACGGTAGGCATAGCTCACAGAAACGCCTCCATAACCGACTTTTCCCTTATCCTGCAGAATTCCTGTATAGAACACATTCTGCTCATCCGTATAGAATCCTCCCGGTACGGCAAACAGTTCATTCTTGGTAATACGATAACCTCCGTAGAGTTCGAAACCTAATCCGATAACCGGAGAAGCCTTCAAACCGATTTTCGCATCCAGCGGTGTATAGGAAGTACGCATCTGCTGTGCAATCGTCCAGTAAGGTGAGAAGTCATTCAACCGGCGAAAATCATTCAGGCGTGTTCCGCCCAATACATTGAGGTAAGCCACATACGTATCGGCAAACGTATATTCCAGTTTGACATCCGGTGCAGCTTTCAGTCCGCTGCCATAAGCCGTCTGCAAATCCACATGGGCGCCCACCCGCAACTTCACGGATTCACCCTGATAGGTGTAGTACGGATTCAGCTGCAACAGCGTATAATCCTGTTGCGACACATCGTGAATCAGGTTGTCCATCTCCAGACCGACGCCCACCTGCTGTTCCTCATTAATATTACCAGCCATGAAACCTTCGGTATGGAAAATATTTTCAGAACCATACTCCATGTAATAATTATCATAGCGCAGGCTGAAGCTACGCAAGCCAGTCTGGAAAGCAAACTGTATAGGCAAGTCCTTGTCACGGGACACCACTCCTACATATCCTTCACCCAATGTATAACGCTGTGTGGTAGGCCAGTTCTCTACCCCTTCATTCATAGACGGCATATAATTAAATACCTGCGAAGCAAAGGCACCTCCCAGTTTCAGCGCCACTTTCCGGAAATCATGCCGGTAATCCAGTGACACATCCGTACGGTAAAAACGCGATTTCCACTCCTCTCCTTCCATGAAATGCGGAATATCCCCGTTCAGCCCGTACAAAGAAGCCATGATTCCCAGACGGTCTTTCGAAGAAATATCCCACAGATAACTTCCTTTCAGGTCCACATTGTTCAGCGTACCGTAAGCCGCACGGACATAGCCCCTGTCGGCTCCCTTCTGAGCCAGTTCTCTGGACATCGCCTCCATAGGAGTGGCTTTCCAGGCTCCCAACGGACGCAAATCCGTCGCATAATTAATGGCCTGCTTCGGAGCCGCCGGCTCCTCCACCTCGGGCATGACATTCACCTTAAAGGCATCCATCACCTCGGGGTTGTACTGATTTTCCACTACCACCGTCCGGTTCAGTGTAGAATCTTTCTCCCCTCCATTCTGCGCACATACCGTAGCTGCGGGCCACAGACCGGCGCAAACCAATATCGTACTTATGTATTTCATCTTACTTTACACTTTTAAGTTTTTCCAGGCGACTTTCAATCATTCCGGCGATGTCATCATCGGCCTGATAATTCTGCTGCAAAGACAACAAATACTGTTTAGCCTCCATCTTGCGGTCCAGCTTCACGTACACATCCGACAGCAGGACGAAGCTTCTTGCCAGCCAGTATGCATGCGGTGTGCTGACTTCGATGTATTCCAGCACTTCCTTCTCCGCCTTGGCAGTTTCTCCTTCATCGAAGTAAGTCTGTGCCACTAAGTATTTGGCTTCTGCCCCGTACACATTACGCGTATCCTTAGCCAGTTCGGTCAAGTCGGCCAGTGCTGCCTTCTTCTGCCCTTCTGCCAACAACGCCTTGGCACGGAAATACAACGCCTCGCTACGTACCTCCGGAGTCAGCTTGCTCTGCTTGAGCAGTGCCGAAGCAGTCGTTACGGTTTCAGCCCGGTCGCCTAACGCACAAGCGCTTCGCAAGGCACCCACTTCAGCCTGCAGACGCTCTTCCTGCACAGCCGAGCGGTCGGCCAAACGCTTGTAGAGGTTCAATGCCTTGGCATATTCCTTCTGGTTGTAAGCCATATCGGCACAAAGCGCCAAAGCCTTTCCTTCGTACTTGCTTCCGGAAAAGCGCAACACTTCTTCCAGACGGGCTGACGCTGCCGCATAATCCTTCTGGTTATAATCAATCAAACCTAAATAATAAGACGCATCCACACTGAAAGCTCCTTGCGGGAACGACTGAAGATAGCGGGTCAGACTGGTCTTCGCTCCGGCAATATCTCCACGCATGTAAGCACGTTCGGCCGCCGTATACGTCAAAGAGTCGCGCTCGCTCACGTTGAAGGTCGCACCACCAGGCACTGTAGAAGCAAACGCCATATAGTCATCCACCTTATTCAAATCCACATAAATGGACTTCAGGTCACGCTGTGCCAGGCGCGCCTCCGCACTACCCGGATACTTCGTAATGACCTGCTTGTAAGCCGCAATGGCTTCTTCGTAGCGGTCGTTCTGATAATAAAGCAGACCTATTTCATTGGCCGCCTTACGTGAAAGCTCACTTTCCGGATAACGCTGCACCAGCAATGAATAGCGTTTGATGGCATTTTCACTATCCTCCATCTGCACAAAGGCACGTCCCTGCTCATACAGGGCATCGTCCAGATAAGCCGACGACGGATAATCCGTAATCAATTTGTTGAGCACCTGAATCTTTCCGGCATAATCACGCTGCAGTCCTTTCACAATACCCTCCTGGAACAACGAATAATCTCCCAGCGAAGGAGAAGTGACGACAGCCTGCGCGTATTGCTGGCGGGCTTCTTCAAAACGGCGCTCATAAAAATAGCAGTCACCGATACGGTTGTACGCATCGCCTGCTACAGAAGCCTCCTGCGTCCGTCCGTTCTGCACACAGCGGACAAACCAGTCGCGTGCGGAATTATATTGTTTCTGCTTGAACAGACTGTATCCCAAACAGTAAAGAGCCAGTCCGTACTCCTGTGAATTTTTGTCGGTAGCAAACTCCAGATACAGCCGCATGTCATTGGCCGCCTCCGGATAACGTTCCAGACGGTATTTCGATTCTCCGCGCCAATAATAGGCATCGGCCTTGGTCTTCTGATTATACTGGCCCAACTGCAAAGAACGGGTAAAATAATCAATGGCATTCCGATAGTCGGCCTGTGCAAACAGCTGTGTTCCCATACGGAAAAGCAGTTTCTGTTTCGCTTCCAGAATGCGGGCACTCGGATGCGTGATTTTCTCGATAGAACGCAACGCCACTTCATAGCTGCGGGTGTTCATATACACCTCAACCAGGTAATCGTTCACCTTTTCAGCATACACCGACGACGGATATTCGTTCAGGAACCGTTCGAACACCGTTACCGACTCGGCAAAAGGAGAATAAGACGTTTCATGAATGCAGAGTGCATAATTGAACAAAGCCTGTTCCTGAATGCTACGGTCGAAATCCATGCGCGAAGCCTGCTCGAACGCCATACGTGCCTGATTGCGCTCCTTCAACTGCAGTCCGGCCAATCCCATGTGCAGGTAAGCATTCTGAGCCAGCGCATCCTGCGCACCGGTTGCCTCACCCAAACGCGACAACGCCTTGGAATAGACTCCCGTATTAAAATAACTCATACCCAACTTGTACATGGCCAGACGGGCAGGCACCTCCTCCGCTTCGTGGTAGCGTTCCAGCGACTGGATGGCAGCCGCATAGTCTTTCTGTCCGTAAGCCGCCTCACCGGAGATACGGCTCATCTGAGCCGCATGCTTCTCTTCCGGATACAAAGCCAGATAAGCATCTGCCACCTTTCGGGCCTGCGCATAATTTCCCTGAATCAGGTAAATGTCGGCAATATAATAAGGTGCCAATTTCTGGAACTTCCGGTCATCCTGCACTTCGCGGAATCCCTGCAAGGCAGTATCATATTTCTGCTGTACGTAATCAATATAAGCCAAGTTGTACACCGCATCGTTATGGAAGTCCTTACTCGTCTCTTTCAGCACAGCGAACCAGAAAGCCGCATCCTGCAATTTACCGACTTTCAGGTACGACGTACCCATACGCAGGGCACTGGCATCGCGTTCTTCATCGGATAAAAGAGAAATGTCACAGCCCTTCAGCGTAGCAATGGTTTCCATGTATTTCTCTTCCGAAAAATAGCTGGCCCCTATCAAAGCCTGCACCCGATTGCGGTAACGCGACTCCGGATGTGCTTCCAGATAATCCGACAGCACTTCCCGACAATCCGGCATTTTCAATTCATAGGCCGTGCAAGCCAGCATATAGTCCACTTCATCGGCCCAGGCCTTTTCCCCCGCCTGACGGGTATAGCGCACCAAGGTCTGTCGGGCTGCCGCATAATCCTGACGCAAGAACAGCTCCCGCCCCTCGTTGAACAAACGGTCTGCCCCGGTCAGCGGCTCCACCTGCTGCCCGGAAACCGTCAACGGCAAGGCACAACACAGCCCCGCCATCCATATATATTTCTTATATTTACCCATAATCCCTTTTATTTTTTGTTCCGACAGGTTTCCAAAAAGCGTGCGACTCCCTTACGTACAGAGTCCAGCCCGAAATCATCCGGATTCACTTTATCCAGCGGCATCCACCATGCATCGGCCACATCGTCCATGGCTTTTATCAGATGGTCATCTTCCACCTGACACAAGAAGAACTGGTCGAGTGTATGTACCAGAAAACCGGAGTACAGATACGTATTGGGCAAGGAAAACAGATATTTCGCTTCCGTCACCACCAGTCCCGTTTCCTCTTTAACCTCGCGTGCTACCCCTTCTTCGCCAGTCTCGAACATATCAATAAATCCGCCCGACAAATCCAGCGTGCCCTTGGCAGGTTCTTTCCCCCGCCGGCAAACCAGCAGTTCCCCTTTTCCGTTCAGGATAAAAGCCACCGTAGCCGCACTTGAGTTAAAATAATACACAAACCCGCAGTCCGCACATTTCTTGGACTTCTCATTATGTATTTCAAAATGAGGAGAACCACATACCGGACAAAACTTAAACAATTCCAATGGATGCATAGTTCTTGAGTTTAATAAATAATAAGTCTTACAAAGATAGTGAAAGGTGAGAGAAGTACGAACGAAAAACATGTTTTTCGGCTCTACTTCCCAACCGCATCCTATCTTCGGGAAATCAAAGATAGTCAAATAGAGGCGAACGACTTACACAATTTACCCACAATTTGTTCTTTCGCCAAAAATAATCACGTTTTTTTTAGCAAAATAGCATATAGATAAAAAAGTTTTTCTACATTTGCTTACAATATGATAAAAACAAGAACCATTTAGTAATATGGAGAAAATTGATAAACTTGACAAACAGATTCTGGAAATCATCTCACAGAATGCCAGAATCCCGTTCAAAGATGTTGCAGCAGAATGTGGCGTGTCACGTGCTGCCATTCACCAACGCGTTCAGCGCCTGATTGACCTTGGCGTAATTATCGGTTCAGGCTACCATGTAAATCCCAAGAGCCTGGGATATAGCACCTGCACATACGTAGGAATCAAGCTGGAAAAAGGCTCTATGTACAAGAGCGTAGTAGCAGAACTGAAGAAGATTCCGGAAATCGTGGAATGCCATTTCACCACTGGTCCGTACACCATGCTGACCAAGCTGTATTCTACCGATAACGAGCATCTGATGGATTTGCTGAACTCCAAAATTCAGGAAATTCCGGGTGTAACTGCTACGGAAACCTTGATTTCACTGGAACAGAGCATCAAGAAAGAAATTCCCATCCGTAAAGACGCCGACGAATAATGGAATGGATTGACAGCCTTCATTGGGAAGGAATCCTCATTGGCATCTGCACATTCCTGATTATCGGTCTGTTTCATCCGATAGTAGTCAAAGCGGAATATTATTGGGGAACACGCTGCTGGTGGATTTTTCTGTTATTGGGCATCGCCGGCCTCATCGGTTCCATACTGGTAAGTCAGATTCTGCTGTCGACCCTGTTGGGAGTTTTCTCATTCTCTTCTTTCTGGACCATCAAGGAGGTCTTCGAACAGCGCGAACGCGTGCTGAAAGGCTGGTTTCCGATGAATCCGAAGCGGAAGAAGGAATATGAACAGTAATTATACTTCAAATAAAAATAGAATCAGAAAGAATATTAGATTTTCTTTCTGATTCTATTTTTATTATATAACTCCTAATCTCAAAACATACATATCTACGACCAACATATTATTGTATAATACTCATCTCCAACGCTTCCCCACTATCAGGAACAAGCACATTTAAAATTTGCATTTCCTTGTCATAACTCCATATTACAGCATCAGCAAATATATTTTCCTGGTCATGTAATTTTTCAGGCTTTACTTTTTTTTGTTTTTTCCCAGCAATCACAACTTTCTGAGGAGATTTTTCTACATAAAATCGGAAAATCATATTCCGCTTAGATGGTAACTGGTAGTTACTACCCTCACGTGGGGAAATAGCAATTTCAAACCCTTCAACTGTTGTTTTCACATTAATCGGAGTTTTCAAGAACTCGTCTTTTAAATATCCCAAGTCGGTCCCTTCATCTTCATACAAAAGGAAAGAAGCACTCTGACCTTCTACTGCTGGAAAGACTTCAAATATAACAGGATATTCGGGATGTTCACCAATATAATTCATCACTGGCATAGTAGGAATGATTGATCCTTGCTTTACAAACATTGGGATACATGACAATGGTGCATCCACTGTCAACCACTGTTCTCCCGAGTAAAGCGTCCTTTTATCATTATAGTTCAACCAGTTACCCTCTGGTAAATACAAGTTCTTGGTTTTCGCATTTTTCTTTACGACTGGAGCTATAAGCAATTCTTTACCAAACATAAACTGTGCATCTGTATCAAATGTTTCCATATCATAAGGATATTCAAGAAACATTGGACGCATAATTGGCAATCCTGCATCATGAGCTTCGCGAGCATACGTATAGATATAAGGAATCAATGAATATTTCAATTCTATAGCTTTTTTCACATTCTGTTCTGCTTCTTCCCCAAAAAGCCATGGTTCAACTGCATTGTTACCTTCATGATGAATACGACTTAACGGATTAAAAGCCCCCATCTGTACCCAACGTGTATAAAGTTCAGCCATTGCTGAATAATCTTTAATATCTCCACAATATCCTGATATATCAGTTGTAGTAAAAGGTATCAAGCCTAATCCTGCAGAAAGCAATACAGGGATCTGATTAGCCATCTGCGCCCATCCCTGCGTTACATCGTCACAGTTTCCACTATCACCAGTCCAACCAAAAGTATAACGCTGCAATCCTGCATAAGCAGCACGAGTCATTTGAAATACACGACGATTGGGATTACGTTTTTCAAACTGCTCTTTCACAACTTTGTCCCAAGTTAACCCATACACATTGTGAATCTCACTATGCATTCCCAAATGATGTTTCATCACCAAACGATCCACATCCTCTTCATTACTCCAAGCAGGCTCACCCATATCCGTCCAAAATCCACTGATACCGTCATTTATAGGCTTTTGCTGATATGCTCCCCACCAATCTGCTACCTCAGGCTTTGTAAAATCCACCACACCACAGTTTCCACCCCATGGCCAAGGCATATCATAAGTTTTGCCTGTTGTTGAATCAGTTACAAAATAACCAAGACTATCAGCCTCCTGCCACTGTTTTTTATTAGATTGAGAAATAACAGGATCTTGTGAAACTACAACCTTAAAACCTTGTGATTTCAAATCTGCCAGCATCTGTTTAGGATTCTCATAATTACCTTTACGCCATTCAAAATCTTGCAAGTTCTGAGTCCAACCAATATCTTGATAAATAATATCGCAAGGAATACCACGCTTTCTATATCCAGTCGCAATCTCCCGTGTTAAATCCTCACGAGTAAGCATTCCACGACATTGAGCAAATCCCAAAGCCCATTTGGGCGGCATAATTGGCTTTCCTGTCAGTCCTATATAATGTCCCATAATTTCCTTATAGTCCTTGCCAAACATGAAATAATATATCATTTCACCACCTGGAGCTTCAAAACTATAATAATCTCGACTCTCTGTTCCAAACTTAAACTCTGTTTTATAAGTATTATCTAAAAATATACCATAACGATAATTACTCATAAAAAACGGAATACTCTTATATAAAGGATCGTCAGCTACACCATAGCAAGGCCGATCACTATTCCACATTTTATATGTTTCCCCTCGTCGATCTAATTTACCGGTTTTTTCTCCCAATCCAAAAAAATGCTCATCACGCCTCAGCATTTTATATTCCACCTTCTTTTCACCTTCACAAGTCCGGCCATCACCATAATCACTAAAAATAAGCTTTTGATATTTATCAAAAACCTGGAGTTTCAAGGGGGATTTATTAACGCGTATTCTCAATACAGGTGTAAAAATCTCATAACAAGACGCTTCCTCATTCACATTGACTACTCCCACATCTTCCAGTTCTTCATTAATAACAGCAAACGAAGAATTTAACCGTTGTAATTTCCCGTTTGGAGAGTACCATATCCGAACTACGGATTGCCCACACAATTTCAATTGAAAAGCTGCTCCATTATCCAAATGAAATGTTACTTCACGTCCTTGTTGCGAAAATGACTTACAAACAGGCACTGCAGCTTGCGCTACGACTGACACAGCTAGAAACAACCATCCAACAATATATCTAAACATAGGCTTATGATTTATAGTTATAATCCTCTAACCTTACAATCTATTCCAATACACAATTAATTTATATCATATAGAGTAAAGTTCTTCATCTTAAAAAAGAATAAGCACCTCTGTAAATCTAACCTCACAGAGGTGCTAACATCAAAGTTCTAATTAGTTATATCAACCTTTATAATAAATATTATTTTATAGGCGATACAGATAGCTTTTTCAACCCCTTCATTTCGTCTGAATTTGTAACCTCAAATAGACTTACAGCATATCCACCTGCTTCTACCGTATTTATTTTTAGTTTGTTCTTAGAGTTAACAAGTCCTTTTACAATCTGATATGATTGAGGATTTAACTTATAATCAGTATCTTTAGTATCAGCATATATGGTAGCTATATAATTCTTCCCTTTTTCCAAAAAATCAAGTGAAATAACTGATTGATGATTAGCATTACCTGTAGCACTACCAATAAACCAATTATTCGTTCCCTTTTCTTTTCGAGCCACAGTTACATATTTCCCTGGTTCTGCTTCAAGATAAATACTATTATCCCAATCAACCGGTACATCTTTTATAAATTGAAAAGCATCCATAAAACGCTCATAATTTTCTGGAAGATCTGCAGCCATCTGAAGAGGGCTATACATCGTTACATACAATGCTAATTGATTTGCCAATGTAGCATTTACGTGTGAGCTATTATTTGGATTTAATTTGGAAATATTCATTTCAAAAATACCTGGTGTATAATCCATCGGCCCTCCTTGAAGTCTCGTAAAAGGCAAGACTGTCGTATGAAATGTTTTACTGCCACCAAAAGCCTGATACTCCGTTCCACGTGCAGATTCATTTCCAATCAGATTAGGATATGTACGACAAAGTCCTGTAGGACGAACTGCCTCGTGAGCATTCACCATTATTTTATGCTTGGCAGCCTCAACAACACAATATAAATAATGATTATTCATCCATTGCCCATAATGGTGTTCACCATAAGGCAAGATATTTCCCACATACCCACTTTTTACGGCTGTATAGCCATATTTATTCATTAACTGATAAGCCTGTTCAAGATGTCTCTCATAATTACGAGATGAACCAGATGTTTCATGATGCATCATCAATCTTATTCCTTTATCATGTGCGTATCTATTCAACTGTTCAATATCAAAATCAGGATAAGGAGTCACAAAATCAAAAACATAATCTTTTTGATTTCCAAACCAATCTTCCCAACCAACATTCCATCCTTCTACCAACAACTGATCGAATCCATGTTTCGCAGCGAAATCAATATACTTCTTCACATTTCTTGTATTAGCAGGATGATTACCATTAGATTTTACTTTCCGATAATCCGTTTCTCCAAGCTTCACGGACGGAATATCATTAGTATAGCTCCATGGCTTCCCTCCAGCAATCATCTCCCACCATACACCCATATATTTTACAGGTTTAATCCAAGAAGTATCCTCAATTTTACATGGCTCATTCAAATTCAAAATCAAATGAGATGACAAAATATCACGTGCATCATCAGAGACCATAACCGTACGCCATGGAGAATGACATGGAGCCTGTAAACGACCTTTAAATCCGTCTGCATCAGGAGTAAGCCATGACTCAAATACTAAATTTTTATCATCCAGATTTAAATGCATACATGAATAATCAACCAAAGCTGCTTCATGCAAATTAATATACAACCCCTCATCTGTTTTCATCTGCAATGATGTTTGCACTCCTGTTGGGGAAAATACAGTTTGAGAAGCATTAGCAGTTACCGCATTTGGCAACAATGAACGTATTTCAGATAACTTCGACTCCGTATAGTCATACTCCTGAGTATCATAATCCCCAGGAATCCACCAAGCCGTATGGTCACCGGTCATGGCAAACTGACTATGTTCTTCTTTTATCACAAAATACACCAGATTTTTCTGCTGAGGAAATTCATAACGGAATCCAACCCCATCATCATATACCCGAAAACGAATATTCATATAACGATCTGTTGATGGCTGCTTCAACTCTGCAAGAAGTTCATTATAATGATTACGTATTTCTTTGACCTCACCCCATACAGGCTGCCAAGTTTCATCAAAAGTAGATGTAGTAGCATTAAGTTGTTCAAAGCCATCCATCAAATTCTTTCCATCACGTAATTCCAGACCTAATCTACTTTCTTTAATTACAGGTTTACCTTTGTAATCTACTTTATAAGTAGGTATCCCATTCTTTAACTGGAAATCAATTGAAACGATTCCATTAGGTGATGTTACCACATCAGCATCAACATTTAATGCTGAAAATAATAATGCAGATATAATTAATTTTAGCTTCATACTGTTTTTTATTCTTATTTATATTCAACAACCAACATGTTCCAATATTTTAATGAAGGCAAAGTAAACTCTAAACGGTTCCCATTTACCTTAAATGCAATTGGGATTACGGCTCCTCCGGCATAATCAGGTGATGCCATCCAAAGACCTTTCACAGAACGTGAAGGACAAATACTAAAGGAAGGGTTTTCAATTGTATTTGGTTCCGGCATAGTTCCATAATCATCACGCCATTCATCACTATCAGCTTGTGATAAATTCAACAAATGAATAACATCCTGATTTTCCAGACTACGCCCTATCGTACATAACTTTCCTTTAACCGGTGGCCAGGATTGCACCTCAAATTTACCGTCAACAGATACAATATCGACATTAGTTGTCAATGAACCACCATCACGCAGCACATTCTGATAAGCAGTCATAAAATCATAATAATGAATTATATCCTTTTTTAAAGCCTCCGTCATTTTCAAATTGTCATTAGGGAAATACTCCTTGCACAACATGTGAGGACCAAGTTCCAAATGCGAACCTCCCAACGCAAACATCACCGCATCAGTCAACAAAACCCCTGGAGCATTAAATTCACCTTGATTTTCAGCCAACCAATAGTTCATATAGGCTGCAAATACGGTATTCAACTGATTGCCAGAGTATTCATTATTCTCATCTATAATTGTTTTCAGATGACTAAATTTCGCCTCAGTACGGTCATTATCTTTACCCCATACCTCATTATACAAAAAATCGACCTTTCCTGTTTGGGCTATCTGTTCTGCACCATAGCGGCTGACAGCATTCATAATCAAGCTCTTATCTGGATGTGCCTGCTTCATTGCCTTTATAAATGACGCATAACCTTGTGGCAAATCAACTTCCTTACCATATACATTAAATACGGTTCCTCTGTTTCCCAACTGGTCTATCTGATAACCATCAAAAGCAAAATGATTATATACGTCTGTATTACGTTGTATCAAATAGTCCTGCCATGCCTTATTCCCCGGATCTGTCAAATAAATATTACTTTTCCAACTATCAGGCAATTCATGGCAATCACGCGTTTTTGCCTTATAATCTTTGAAAAGCCCCCAGCTATCTTTCACACCATCCAAATTCGCATCATCCAAAGCACCAAAACAAAGATTATAAAAAATGGACTTCATCCCCAAAGCATGCTGCACCTCAATATACTTTTCCACAGTTTCCGTATATACATCACGATTGGCAATATCCTTATACACAGGCATAATCTGTCCATCACGAGTACTTCCTAAAGGCCAATGATGCTTATTATGCCAGTCTTGGAATTGTACACCATTAATGTGGCAACGGCTCAAATAAGACATCTCATCCTTTATATCTTCATCCGATTTCTGACCAAACTCTGCCACAAATCCATACCTAGGAAATCGTTTCCAATCGCTAGAAGCATCAACCGCAATTGTTCCGTAAATTATTTCCTTATCATCCGATGATGCATAAATATCAACCATATAACCTGTAAAATCTACAGTTGGAAGAGTCCACGTCCATGACGAACCAGCCAAAGGTTGTTCTTCAATTACTTCATCCAAATGACGATAACGAATTTTTGCGTTCGACGGAATGTCACCTAAAATACCAAAACTTACTGTTTCTCCTGGTGCATAACAAGCTTTATCCGTAAATAAAGAAATACCAGTTCCTTCCTCTATTTTAACAGAAACTTCCCCTCCTTCATATTCCAAATTTGCCATTCCTGCTCCGTCATCGTTCTTACATGCAGTAAAAAGGAGAAAAATTCCTGCCAAGTAAATTATTCTTTTCATGATAAACAATTCTAATTTAATCAATTCTTCCGAACTAAGAGTTTTTCTGTAGCTTGATTCAGGGTAATCGTATAGTTTCCCGGATCAGTCACAACCCATTTATTATCTAAGCTTCCATAACCATAATCTGGATTCGTTTTATCAATCCAGTACATATCATATTCACCTGCTTCAAATGTAAGACCATTTTCTACAGCCATAAACCAAGCTCCCATCCAATCAGACTGGTTATCACAGGTAAACTTAATTTCACCTGCTGTCAGATTTCCAGTCCACTGATAAGTATATTCGTCAATCTTTGTCATTGGAGCAGAAGAAGGCAAAGTCCAACCTGCAGGAGTAGCATCACCTATCAAAGAAATTTCCGTATAAGGTTCAAAAGGAGCCATCACCATTTTTTCCTGGCCTGTTGTTATGTCCAGACGAATCTTATAAGCCTTTCCGCATTCTTCTTCTTTCAAAACCCATTTCTGATCTGTACCACCCAATTTTACATTAGTATCCGTATACGGAGCTTTATCTTGAGTTGCCATATACATATTATCCCAACTTCCATCCATGGTTCCAAACTTAAACTCACCATCAGGAGTCCATGTAAATACATCACCATATAAAAATACGAACGGATTCACAGGATCTTGCTTCATCGGTTTAAAAGTCCAATTAGTAAAGCTACCGACAAAATACAAAGTATTAAAAGCTGGAGCCGCTGGAGTACTCTTGACTATATTCAGAGTATTATTCAACAAATCAATCGTAAGCTTATAGGTTCCGGTTTCTGTTACCTGAAATTTCAAGTCATCTACCGTATCATCAACTTTTTGAATAATATTTGTGGTCATACCATCACTTAATATTTGTTCTCCATCAGGAGCACAAACATAAGCAATAGAAGAGAAGTCCATTTGAGTAAAGAACTTAAAATCCTTACCCTCGGTCAATGTTGCAGTAATATTAAAAATACCAGGTTGCTGGTTATCAACCAGACTGCACACTCCCATTTGTTCTACATACCATCCACCTTCCGTCGCATCACCACAAATATATAATGTCTCAGAAACCGGTTCATAAGTAGTCACTTTAAAAGAAACAGAAGAATTCTGCTCATAGTCTTCATAACCAACGACCTCTGCAATCACAGTTGCTTCAACTTCCACTGTTTCACCGTATGTCAAACTAATTCCAGCAGCATGCAAATAATCATTTAATTCTCTAACTGTAAAAGCATAAGAAAGTTCCTGATCATTAAATCGCTTATTTAACAATGGTTCTGTTGGTTCAGTACTTCCTTTCTCCCGCAGCTCCAACTTATAATTCAACCGTGCTCCTGTCCCATAATTTGTACCACTAGTCCACTTTAATGTTAGAGCTGTCAAAGCTGCATCATTTTCATTAAGATTAATCACCTCCTTATCAGCAGTCAATGTCAGCACATCATAGCCTTTATTTGTTTCAGTCAAATCCTCTGAACAAGAATTTAACGTAAAAACACAACAAAGCAATACGGATAAATAAAAAAATATATTTTGAACTCTCATAATCTATAAGTTTAAGTTATTAATAACCAGGGTTCTGTACCATCAATGCATTCGCATCCATTTCTACTTGTGGAATAGGTAGTAACATACGGTCTTTAGTTGCATTTACCTTGCCAATAGAATTAAAGAACTTCAAGGCATAATCTCCCCCATCAATACGAATTAAATCAAACCAGCGATGACCTTCGAATGCAAGTTCCATCCGGCGCTCATGAATGATTTTCTCCTTCATTTCCTCCTTATTAGTTGACAGAAAGTCTCCTAATCCGGCGCGACGTCGTACTATATTCAATGGAGTTTGCGCCTGAACCGTTTCACCCAATTCATTCAAAGCCTCCGCCTTCATCAATAATACATCCGCATAACGGTAAGCTATAAAGTTCTGAGGACTTGTCTCTGCATCCTGATATAAATTTAAAGAAATAGGAATAATAAATTTACGCACATTACGCCCAGTCATAAAAGCATAACTTGCCTTATAGGACTTTCCATCAAAATCCGGACATCCTTCATAAAATACGGTAATATCTTTACGTTTATCACCTTCTTCATACGATTCAAAGAATTCATCAGTAGGTTGATTCCACCCATAAGAGCCATAAGTAAATCCAGAGTTACGAGGCCCCATAAATGTTGAGCACCAGGATGACTGTCCATCATTTGCCCAAAAACCGCCCGTTCCTGCATTCTCTCCAGAATATTGTATTTCAAAAATAGATTCTGCACTATTCTTATTTTTAATTAAATTCTCATTCCATAAAGAGGCATAATCACAAGCTGCCAAATCATATCCCATCGTAGCGATCTCATCACATAAATCAACAACTGCCTGATAAAATCCTTCTTCGGGTGCTAAAGATGCATAGGTATTACCGTATGAAGCAAGAGTCAAATAAACTTTTGCTAACTGAGTGCAAGCGGCATCCTTAGTAGCACGTCCTAAGTCAGCTGGAGCTAACTCATTTTTTTGAGGTAAGCGTTCTATAGCCTCCTTACAATCTTTTATAATCAGGTCATAGACTTCTGTTGCTGTATTACGGGCAATGTCTTTAGGGTCACTAACTTTAGCCGGTTCTGTACGAATAGGAACTCCTCCAAAACAACGAACCAAGATAAAATAATAATGCGCACGTAAAAAATAAGCCTCACCCAAAGAACGGGTCAATATTTCCGGAGAAATATTATCCGCATTAGCTGATAAAGACTGAATGGCTGTATTGCAATTACCGATTCCAGTATATCCTCCTCTCCATAATCCAACTGCAAGATTATTACTTGGAGTTGCATAGAAATTAGCGACTTCTTTTGTTTCAACTCCATCAGTACCTGTAGAAGGGTCTCCCCCCGCTTCGCTATCACCGGCACAAATATCCATACTCCAGATACGCTGATTATAAAGATTCATAGACTGTAAAGACTGATAACATCCGTTAGTCATAGCTACAGCCAAATCATCGCTCATAGGAATAGTAGTACTAGGAGAATCCTTAGGATACTTTTCCAAAAAATCACTGCAAGAAGAACAAGTCAGCAAAGCAGATGCCAATATTATATAAGTAACATGTTTCATAATAATTGTTTTTTCAGATTAGAAATTAAAGTTGACTCCTAAACTAAGAGTTCGTGAAATAGGATAACGATTATTATCTATCCCATTAATATCTACTTCTGGGTCAAAACCAGAATATCCAGTAATAGTAGCCACATTATCGCAAGAAACAAACAGACGTGCATTCTCCAAGGTTAACTTCTTTATCCATTTTTTGGGGAAATTATATCCTAACGTAATATTCTTTATACGCAAATAAGAGCCGTCCTCAACCCAACGGTCAGAAACACGATTATTCTTAGCTGGGTCATTTAGTACCGCACGAGGCATAACATAACTTGTTCCTTCCCCTGTCCAACGGTTCAAAACTGCCGTAGTCTGGTTCGCAGCCCCAGCCATTCCCTCATTCGTTATATTATTTGCATTAAAAATATCATTTCCACTCACTCCCTGCAAATAAATAGACAAATCAAATCCTTTATAACTCAGGTTATTATTCATTGAGAATATCCACTTAGGAGATGGATTACCGATAACAGTACGGTCATCTTCATTAATTTTTCCATCATTATTCAAATCTTTAAAACGAATATCACCCGGACTAGTTTCCGTACTTTGGAATGCATGTGAATTAACTTCCTCCCAATTTTGGAAAATACCATCAGTCACATACCCATAAAAAGTATTTATCGGAAATCCATTAGCCAAACGAATTACATTTTCACCGGCAATCTCATTACGGAACATCGGTATGTTGCTATTTAAATCTACAATCTCATTGGTATTATAAGTCAAATTCAAACTAGTATCCCAGTTAAAATCCCCTCCAACAAAGTTATAAGTATGTAAAGCCAACTCAACACCTTTATTACGGACCTTTCCAGCATTAGTCTGACAACTTGAGACTGTTTCATCAAATCCGGCAGTAATAGGAACTGAAGCTGAAACTAACATATCCTTTGTATTCTTTACATAAGCATCCAAAGATAGGTTTACACGCGAATTAAACAAACTTAAGTCAACTCCGATATTGGCCTGATGAATAGCCTCCCAACGGATATCAGGATTATACAAACTTGTTGTAGTCAACGCATCGACAACCTCCCCTCCAAAAGCATATTTACGGATATCAAACAATGCTGCAAAATCATAATTACCAATTGAAGCCTGATTACCAGTTACTCCATATCCTGCACGTAATTTTAAATCGGACACGACCTCACTTTGTGGAAACCAAGATTCTTTGGATATACGCCATGCTAATGACACAGAAGGGAATGTACCCCAACGATTATTTTCTCCAAAACGTGAAGAACCATCACGTCGTACAGTTGCCGTAACTAAGTATTTATCATCAAATGAATAGTTGACACGAGCCATATACGAAAGTAAAGCCCATTCGCTCATGGAACCCGTCAAGCTTGTTATTTCCTTCGCATTGGTCAACTGACTAAATTCATTAAATAAAAAGCCAGATACATTACCATTCATGTAATTATATTTATTCCACTGTGCAGAACTACCTACCATAGCATCTAAATGGTGCTTTCCAAAATCTTTATTAAAAGTAAAATAGTTATCCCACAAGTAAGTAAAAGATTTATCACTACTTTGGTACTTACTTGTTTCACCAGCTTCTCCAGAAGCAGTCCAGTCATACTTTGGATATAGGTCCTCATTAAACCAAAATTTAGCATCATAGCCAAATGTTGACTTAAATTGCAACCAGTCACAAAACTTTATTTCTGCTGAAATATTAGCCAAGAAATTATATCCATCCGTCCGCTTGCTATCATTGTATATAGGCCCAATAGGATTACGCATCGTTCCGTACCAGTTTGCCTGTGAACGATTGTCGTAGTCCGGATAACCAGGATAGCTCCAGTCACCCTCATCTGTTTTAACTGGCTGTGTAGGAAGTGCCTTCATTGCACCTGCCACATCATAGCTTCCTGAAGTTTTAGTATCAGTAGAAAATGTCAGGTTATTTGAGAACTTCAACCAATTCAAAACCTGAGAGTCCGTGTTGGCTTGAAACGTAAAACGGCGATATTTAACGCTCTCTACCACACCTTTTTGCTCTAAAAATCCACCAGAAACATAATAATGAGACTTTTCATTCCCTCCAGAGTAACTAACTGTATAATTTTGTGATAGTCCTGTACGGAACATTTCATCAAGCCAATCAGTACTTGAAGTCAATGAAGAAGGATCTGCCCACAAAGGATTTGTTGTTTGCCCAGCTGCAGAAAGCATATCATTGCTATAAGCTGCATACTGACTCGCATTCAACATCTCTGGTTGATTCGTAACATTCTGTACAGCCCAATTAGCACTGAAAGAAAGCTTACCTTTCCCACTTTCTCCCTTTCTCGTAGTAACCATTACTACACCATTAGCACCGCGAGAACCATAAATAGCTGTGGCAGAAGCATCTTTTAGAACATCAACACGCTCGACATCTGCCATATTGATAGAATTAAGTCCTAAATCTGTAGGTACTCCATCAATTACTATCAACGGATTACTATCATTGATAGAACCAATACCACGTACTCGAATAGTAACATTATCTCCGGGCTTACCACTATCTATAATCTGCAATCCTGCAACTTTACCTTGCAGTGCCTGACCTACGTTAGATATTGGAGAGTTCTTCATATCCTTCGCTCCGACAGAACCTACTGCTCCTGTCAGGTCACTCTTTTTCATCGTACCATATCCCACAACAACTACCTCGTCCAATGTAAGCTTCCGGTAAAGTACGTATTGCAAAATAGAAAAATTAGTCCCGACTCGGTACGATTCGTTCAGATTCGCCTCCGAGTCGGGACTAATAGCATCAAATTATATCAATTCGGAACTGATTTGTTATGATTTCGCCCAGTTCCGTGGAAGAAGTTCTGTCATATCCTTTTTATCCCTTTCATAATATGGTATTTTCCTGAGTACGTCCTCCATCCATTCTCTAGGATCAACTCCGGCAGACTTGCAGGTTCCGATAAGGGAATATACAATGGCCGCTCTGTATGCCGATGCGTCGTTGCCACAGAACAGATAGTTTTTCCTACCCAAAGCCAACGGCCTTATCGCATTCTCAATGAGATTGTTGTCGATATTCACCCTACCGTCATTTACATATCTGGAGAGTCTGGGAAGAAGTGAAAAGGTGTATTCTATAGCCTTACCGGTACGGCTCTTAGGCAGTACCTTAAGGTAGGTATCCTGCATCCACTTTTCAAACTCCAATATCACAGGGTAAGATTCCCGAATACGTTTTTCCTTGCGCTCTTCTATGGAAAGCCCGGCTTCGTCAGCCTCAGATTCGACTTTGTACAGCTTGCCTATATGGCATAGTGCCTGTGTAGCCAGTGCCCTGTTCTCGTCAAGTGCTTCCGTAAACTTTCTCCTTGCATGGGCCCAACAGCCGAACAGCGTGATGCCTTTCATCCGTTCGAACTGTTCATAGGCGTCATAGCCGTCACATTGCGCAAGCCCGACATAACTGCCCAGGAGTTCACGGGCAACCTTCCCGCTACGGCTGCCACGGTCATAATGGAACACGACGTCTCCGGTGATGCCGTCACGCAGGCACCACTCATAACCTTTTCTCGTCTTGTGCTTTTCGTTGTCAATGACAGGAATCACACTCTCGTCTATCTGTATATACTCACTCGATAGTATCTGCTTCTTAAGGAGATTATAGAGAAGCTTCAGCTTTTCCACAGCCGCCTCATACCATCCGCCCATAGTCGAGTCACTGATGGTTATGCCGGACTCACGGTACTGTTGTATAAGGCGGTAGAATGGCAGATGATACATGAACTTTCCGATGATAATGTCTGTCAGTACGGATGCTCCTGCTATACATTTGCCCACAGGAACCAAAGGAAGCGGACTGATAAGGATATGCCTCTCTTCCGGGTGCTTTTCCTTGAGTTCTGATCTTCTTATTACCTTGTGGCGGATAGTCTTTACTATATAGACTTTTTCCGGGATACGTTCCAGACGCAGAGTCTCTTCGGTACCGATTTCAACGAAATCGTCTTTCAGCCTACCGTCTTCTGTGGTAGTACCTTCAGGGTAAAGATCGATTTCCTTTACAGGCAGCAGGGATGTATCAAGAGGCTTGCGGACAGGTTTCTCTTTGACCTTGATTGTTCTTGTCATCTCTTCTTCCGCCTTGCGTGCTTCCTCTTCAAGTCCGGCCTTCTCATCGGGAGACATTTCCTGCTGTGTAAACAGCGACAACTGGTTGGGGTCAAGAGGAAGGTTCTTCTCACTCATACGGCCGAACATCTTCTTTCTAAGCCAATAAAGGGATTGTTCCAGGGATGCCACTTTCCCCGAAAGTGCATCATTTTCCTTGCGAAGCCTCTCATTCTCCTGTATTATTGCCTTTATCTGTTCTTCCGTAAACATCTGTATTCCATTATTTTATCATAGTGTAAAGATAATAAAATATACTGGAACACACAACATTACAGTGTATTAAATACCGGTTATTTCCGAAGTTTTCTCAGGCTTTCAAGTCTGTTTTTACGTGAATCTCCGGATTCTATGATACCCTCCACGATCATTACAAGGTCACGCCATTCTATCCCTTCGCAGATGTTGTCCTTACTAAAGGAACCGGGCTTGCCAAATGTACCGGCCTCCAAAAGTTTGGAATAGAGTACCATTCCACCTGCTTCCCAGTGGAGAAGCTTAATACGGTTGCGTGCCCTGTTCATAAAGATGTAAACATTCCCGTTACATGGATCATGACCCATGACATCAGTCACTATACCACTGAGTGTATGGAAACTCTTCCGCATATCCGTCGGACGGTTGTACAGCAGATAATGAAGACTGTCGTTAAGGTTAAACATGGCTGCAGGCTTGAATTATTGAGTAAAGTTCCTGTGCGCTGAGCTCTCCCTGAATACGTATTGCATCTCCTTTTGATGTACGTATCTCTATACTTTTAAATCCGGATGGCGATTCACCTTTGGGCTTACGGCCGTTCTGACCGGCAAATGACGGGACAGGGATAAATGTGCCGCTTTGTCCCAGTTCTATGAAATCGCCTTTGGAAGTATTGCCGGAAGACTGTTCTTCTGCATAACGGGACTTGCTGTCATAAAATCTCCAGACAGGGATATTGAGTTCGGCCAACCTTGATTTATAAGTTACTTTGTGTTCCTTGCAGTACATAATAATTTCTGCAACTTCTTCTCGTGTCATCATAAGCTTCGTTTTGGGGCACAAAGATACTGATGGAAAGAGTTGCAGAAAATACGTGGATTACCGGAGGCTTACGAATAAACGATAAAAAGTTTGCGTAACTGCCTGATTTTTCGTACCTTTATATCATGATTGATGAAAGAGCATACGAGTTACTTTGCTGCCAGCTGGGTCTGGCGAATGAGGAAAAGGCGGGGCTTCGCAAACAAGTAAACGAACTGATTGCGAGGCTTAAGGCTATTGAAGAATCCAACAAAGAGAACTCCAAGGCTATGGTTGATACAATCAATGAGTTGTCCACAACAGTCGAGAATAATCGAAAGGAAATGGAACTTATGAGAAAGCAGCTTGAGGCAAAAGACGAGGTGAACATGATGCTTGCAAATGAGATATCCAATCTCAGGCTTCAGCTTGAGGGCAGCAGGAAACACCGTTTCGGTCGTACCTCAGAACAAAGAAGGCTGCTGAATAACCGTAACATTGACAAGTCTGCAATGGAGAAGTCCGAGTACGACGGTTCTGGCAAGAAAGGTGATGATGATAATAAGACCGATGGTAACGGTACCGGCAGCAATACCTCTTCCGGTAACGTATCTGCACAGGACTGCAGGCCTTCAAGGAAAAAGGAAACTGCTCCCCGTGCAGCAAAGACCAGGCTGAAGGTGGATAAGGTAATTGTTCATGAAATAGAAGACTATTACCAACTCCCGGATGGTGCAAGGCTTATGAAGCGTAACGGAATGGCTGATGTGTGGGAATACAGGTTTATAGAACATGTGCGTGCTCATAACGTGGAACATGTGTACAAGGTGGCAAGGGTAAAGCTTGCAGACGGTACTTTCACTAACACGATGGAGCATCCCTTGAAAAACCTTGGAGGAATCTTTTCCCCTGATTTGCTTGCCCGTCTGCTTTGTCTGAAATATGACTTCAGTATGCCTGAAAACAGACAGATAAGACTGCTTGCAAGAGAAGGCATCCACATAAGCAACACCACGCTGAACGGCTATATCCATAACGGAATCTCCAGGCTTAGGGAGTTTATGGAAGATGTCTTCAAGGAGTTTGTACAACAGGCAAAATACCTTATGGTTGACGAGACGACTGAACTTGTCGGAGTTGAAACACCGGAAGGCAAGGCTTACAGGAGAAAGTATTTATGGGCTTTTTTTGCAAAGCATGTCAAGTTGGTTTACTATCATTACAATAACGGCAGCAGAGCCTCTGATGTAGCAAAGACCTTCCTTGAACATTTTATGGGATCTGTATCTACAGACGGATATACGGTTTACAGGATGTTCGACGGAGAAGACTCAAAGGTGCTTCATATAGGATGCTGGACACACTGCAGGAGGCTGTGGGTCGATGCCTTGCCATCAGACAGAACTGCGATGGATATAATAGACCCTATCGGTGATATGTTCAGAAATGAAGACTTGTTCCGCACAATGAAACTCAGCGGTGAGCAGATTAAGGAAAAAAGACTTAAGCTTACGAGACCTATTCTTGAACGTATCCATCATAAGGTGGTCATGATGATGCAGGATACCAAACTCATGGCAAACGAACTGATGAGAAAGGCTGTGAACTATACGATAAACCAGTGGAAATCCCTGAAAAATATCCTCAAGGACGGTTCTGCGGAAATATCGAACAACCTCTGTGAGCAAAGGATGAAACCTGTAAAGCTGCTGCTCAAGAACTGTATGAACATAGGCAGTGAGGATGCAGCAGGAAACTCGGCATTCATCTTTTCTCTGATAGAAAGCTGCAAGCTTAATGACATAGATCCTCAGGATTACCTGAAGCACTTGTTTGAATGTATTCTTCATGGTAAGGACTGCGACAAAAAAGCCCTTCTGCCATGTTTTTATCAATCGGAATGTTAAAACAAAAATATTTTCTTGCGGACATTTTTATTTTATCGGCTGAAAAACAGCCGATAAAATTGTCATGGCGGAAAATAGAATGGTTACTTTGCGCCTGTTCCTGTTCCGGCTGTTCCTGACTTTTAATCGTACCTTATGGAATTGAAACACTGGTTGGACATAGCTAACAGCAGGAATGCTCAGCTTTTAATCGTACCTTATGGAATTGAAACAAACAAAGAACGGAAGTGCCAATGTTTCGTATACCTTTTAATCGTACCTTATGGAATTGAAACACAAATTCCCTGAAATACTTGTCAGCCTCTGAATTCTTTTAATCGTACCTTATGGAATTGAAACGCTTCTTCAAAACCTTCGTTGAACTCAATGTATGACTTTTAATCGTACCTTATGGAATTGAAACATTCTAATATTATTAATCCTACTGGTTGACTTATTCCTCTTTTAATCGTACCTTATGGAATTGAAACCCGTAACCAAGATATTGCAACAGCTTGACAGATAAACTTTTAATCGTACCTTATGGAATTGAAACCATATACAGAAATGGCACCGCGATCTTCCGGTTTTCTTTTAATCGTACCTTATGGAATTGAAACAATGTTTCGTATATCAAATCATTTAACGGACTAACTTTTAATCGTACCTTATGGAATTGAAACGTACATCAAGTTGGCCGTTGTTGAAATCACGAGCGGCCTTTTAATCGTACCTTATGGAATTGAAACATCGTTCTACTTTGTCTACCAAACTGTTGCAATACTTTTAATCGTACCTTATGGAATTGAAACTCGATATCCTGAACTCCTTCGGAATTACGACCAACCCTTTTAATCGTACCTTATGGAATTGAAACATCCCGAAGAAGAGTTTGAGGTATTCTCTGGCTAGCTTTTAATCGTACCTTATGGAATTGAAACAATAAGGAATATCACCGAAAAGATGAAGTTTTTCGACTTTTAATCGTACCTTATGGAATTGAAACTAACATTACCAGCGACAGCAGAACCAGCACCAAGCTTTTAATCGTACCTTATGGAATTGAAACTTCATGACACACGTTTTACCTTGAATTCTCCATGCTCTTTTAATCGTACCTTATGGAATTGAAACAATGATATATCCAGGAGGAAAGAGAAGGGCGTTGACTTTTAATCGTACCTTATGGAATTGAAACTTCATCCTGCGTTCTGCTTTTGTTATCTGGGCTTTCTTTTAATCGTACCTTATGGAATTGAAACTACGTTAACGGCTCTCAATCTTTACCCTCTTTTCTCTTTTAATCGTACCTTATGGAATTGAAACTTTGTCCGAAGGAAAATCGCTTAACTCCACAGCGCTTTTAATCGTACCTTATGGAATTGAAACAAACATAAACTTCTTTAACCATGAAAAAACTTTTGTCTTTTAATCGTACCTTATGGAATTGAAACTATAAATAATGCTGAATTGACGTGTTGCCACCACCTTTTAATCGTACCTTATGGAATTGAAACAACTTAATGTTAAGATTGAAAGCACATTCATATTTCTTTTAATCGTACCTTATGGAATTGAAACATTTGATGCTTTTAGTGCATCTGTTTCTATTCTTGCCCCTTTTAATCGTACCTTATGGAATTGAAACATGAATACCGTGTCCAGACGCTCCGTGCCGTCCCACTTTTAATCGTACCTTATGGAATTGAAACGTTTCATATTCTTTTCAGAAACATCGCTTAGCTTCTTTTAATCGTACCTTATGGAATTGAAACTCCGGAGGAAGGAGCATGAGTTCACGAGTCAGTTCACTTTTAATCGTACCTTATGGAATTGAAACAAATTAATTGGTTCTTTCTTCTCCTGCGGTGCAGGCTTTTAATCGTACCTTATGGAATTGAAACATTAAATACGCTGTTCCATCATTTCTGCTCTTAATCTTTTAATCGTACCTTATGGAATTGAAACTTCATTAAGTCTCGGTATATTCAGTCTCGTAGTGAGCTTTTAATCGTACCTTATGGAATTGAAACAAAAGTATATGAGACTTCCGTTCGCGATTTTATTGAGACTTTTAATCGTACCTTATGGAATTGAAACTACTGAGGAGCCTGAGCGTATACCTGAGAAGGAGAGCTTTTAATCGTACCTTATGGAATTGAAACTCCGGTGTGGAACTCTACGCTAACCAGTGGGAGGACTTTTAATCGTACCTTATGGAATTGAAACAGCGAACAAAAAAAAATAAACGGGCCCACCCCGTTCTTTTAATCGTACCTTATGGAATTGAAACATAATCAGATTACTATATGTCCAATTATTGGTATCTCTTTTAATCGTACCTTATGGAATTGAAACATGTGATTTTGGATATTAATTAATAAACAAGTAATACTTTTAATCGTACCTTATGGAATTGAAACTCTTATAAGTTGATTTAAAATCTTTTGGATCATGCTTTTAATCGTACCTTATGGAATTGAAACGTATTATTATTACGACAGAGTATCACACGATGGCCGCTTTTAATCGTACCTTATGGAATTGAAACATCTAAGTACGGACGAATCCAGGAAAGCACTAAGAACTTTTAATCGTACCTTATGGAATTGAAACGCCTGTATTCTTGCTATTTCGTCTTTCCTGTTAGTCGCCTTTTAATCGTACCTTATGGAATTGAAACAATTTTCCGGATTCGCTACTTCGTATTTTCGAGTGACTTTTAATCGTACCTTATGGAATTGAAACTCATGACCTACACGCGACCTATAAAATTCAGTAACCTTTTAATCGTACCTTATGGAATTGAAACGTTATCACATAATGGTTTCTATGACAGATATTCATCTTTTAATCGTACCTTATGGAATTGAAACATACATAGAGTACAACCGTCAGAACAATCTGTTCTTCTTTTAATCGTACCTTATGGAATTGAAACAGTAATCATCGCTCAGTCCCACAGCCTGCGCCACCTCCTTTTAATCGTACCTTATGGAATTGAAACGTTGTGGGAGGACTACTGCCTTCCGGAAGCATGAACTTTTAATCGTACCTTATGGAATTGAAACATCTAACGACCTAAATGCCATGCTG
>ENA-OOQO01000065-OOQO01000065.1-human-gut-metagenome-genome-assembly--contig:-NODE-65-length-66233-cov-4.005032_pt1 | contig 66233 bp, 60 predicted proteins | sample MGYA00241088_ERZ501162 | MGnify/ENA primary metagenome ERZ501162 (study PRJEB25962, sample SAMEA2042497) | human gut metagenome | biome: human gut; feature: human-associated habitat; material: faeces... | reverse complement strand
CACTTGCGTTTAAGATCAAACGTCCTTGCGTTTTACTTCAAATGCACTTGCGTTTGTAAGAAAACATCAAAGTGTTTTTGGATGAACATCGAAGTGTTTTGGCAGATTTTGATACATAAAATTGAATTAACCTCAGTCGTTATATTTAATGCAAGTTATATGGAATTTACCTCGATATAATCTTTAAATTTATTATATACGTACGTTTTAGCAGGTTGTTCTTATATTTTATGGGTCTTTTTCTCTTCCTTTTTAAAATTTTTTCAAAAAAAATGATGATATTATTTTTTTTGTTATAAGTTTTTGATACATTTGCAAAAAGAAACCTTTATGTTTAATCTTAAATTAATGCCTATGATATTTTAGAACCTTATTTAATCTATCTTTAGCTTTACGGACTTCGCTAATCCGTATATCTATAAATCTAAAACAATCCAAATTAAAAACGAACTTATGTACAAAAATTACAAATCAATTACCATAATGCTGGCCTTGGGCTCCTTGTCTGTAGGAACAGTTAATGCAGCACCTTTCGAAATGAAAGTGGATGGTACGAATGTGGTACAACAAGCCGGGACATGTACCGGTGTAGTAAAGGATGCCAATGGAGAAGCAGTTATTGGTGCTTCTGTGGTGGTAAAAGGCACGACCAATGGTGTAATTACAGACATTGATGGAAATTTTATACTTTCTAATGTCAAATCAGGCGATATAATTTCTATTAGTTACATCGGTTATTCGACTAAAGAGGTGAAATGGACAGGCCAGTCGTTAATCGTTACACTAAGTGAGGATGTGGCTATCTTGGATGAAGTTGTAGTAACGGCTTACGGTGGACGTATGCAACGTTCTAAAGTGACTAACTCTATTTCAAAAGTAGATTCAGAAGTTTTAAGCTCCGGTTTGCACTCTAATCCGGCGCAAGCTTTGTCTGGTGCCGTAGCAGGTTTGAGTGTTCGTCAGACTAGTGGTGACCCTGGTGCAACTCCTACTATTATTCTGCGTGGTGGTACCAGTTTGGATGGTAGCGGTTCTCCTTTGGTTATCGTGGATGGTGTACAGCGTTCAATGGCTGATATCAATCCATCGGACATTGAGTCTATGGAGGTTATGAAAGATGCCGGTGCAACTGCTATTTATGGTGCTCGAGCTGCCAATGGTGTAATTTTGATTACTACTAAACGTGGAAAAGAAGGCCATACAAGCATAAATATGAAAGCTAAGGTTGGTGTTAATTATTATCATAATAATTATAATTTCCTTGGTGCACGTGATTATTTGTGGTGGCAGCGTACAGCTTATCAACGCTCATCTAATATCTGGACGGATTCAAAAGGTAATGCGCAAGGTATTGTTAATATGAGTTCTTTGTCTGCTGCGCAACCATACGGTACTGGAAATATTTATTTCAATGCTGACGGTACACCTGCCAATGGTAACTTGGTAACCAATGCCAACTGGAGTCCTATGATTTATACGGATGATTTAGCTTTCCTGTTGGATCAAGGATGGGAAACCATGATAGATCCAGTTTATGGAGATAAAATTATCTTTAAGGAATTTCAAATGTCCGATGTGAATATTGCTTCTCCTGCTATTACACAAGATTATACGTTGGAGTTGTCTGGTGGTAATGAGAAAGGTACTTATTACTCCAGTATTGGTTACAATAATTCGGATGGTAATGCAATTGGAAACTGGTATAAGCGTTTTACATTTACGTTCAATGCCGATTACAAACTTCGTTCTTGGTTGACCTCAAATTCTTCATTTAACTTCTCGCATAATACGTGGTATGGCTTGCCTGAAACAGTTTCTGCTGAAGATTACTTCAACCGTGTATTAACTGTGCCGCCTACATTCCGTGGTACGAATCCGGATGGTGAATGGCTGATTGGTACTCGTGGTACACGTGATGCCAACCAATTATTGATACAGCCGTATTTGAACAAAGATAATAATACAGACAAATTCTCTATTTCACAAGCTTTTACTATTCATATCTTGAAGGGGCTTGACTTGAAATTGACAGGTAGTTGGTATTATGAAGATACTAAGTATGAGAATTTTAATCGTGATTATTTGACTGGACCTAATACATGGTATCGAACTCGTTATTCTTCTGATGAGTATGACCGTAATTTGAATCAAACTTATAATGCGGTTGCTACGTATAATAACACGTTCAAGGAAAATCATTCGCTAAATGTTATGGCTGGTATGGAGTATTATACCGCTGAAAACAAAGGTTTCTTTGCTTCCGGTTATGGAGCTCCTACAGATGATTTTCAGGATTTGGCACTTACATCGAAAGTTGGACGTGAGATTGACTCTTGGCATAATCAGAACCGTATTCTGTCTTTCTTCGGAAAAGTAGATTATGACTTTAAGGGCAAATATCTGGTGTCTGGTGTACTGCGTCAAGACGGTTATTCACGTTTGGCAAAAGACAATCGTTGGGGATTGTTCCCCGGTATTTCTGCTGGTTGGGTAATCAGTAAGGAAAAATTTATGGAGAAATGGTCAAATGTGTTGACTTATAGTAAATTACGCGCAAGCTATGGTGCTAACGGTAACTTGGATACTAATTATATTGGTAACTATACTGTGCAGGGAGCTTATGGAACTCAAACTAATTATAATGGTTCAACAGCTGTTCTGTTGAGTACATTGCCTAATCCAGGATTGCGTTGGGAAAAATCTTATACGTTTGAAGTAGGTCTTGATTTAGGTTTCTTGGACAACCGCTATACGCTGAGTATGGCTTATTACAACCGTCGTACGAAAGATAAATTGGCTTACATCCCATTGCCTTCTCATGTAGGAGTTAGTCAATATTTGTCCAATAACGGTGAAATCCAGAATCAGGGTTTTGAGTTTGAAGTACATGCCAGCATCATTAATTCGGGTGATTTCAAATGGGATGTTAACTTAAACGGCGCTTTCAATAAAAATAAAATTATTACCTTACCATATAATGGACTTTTGCGTAATCGCCAAAATGCAGTTGAAGTCTATACAGGTAATGGAGATGAAACTATGTGGGTAGGCGGTTATCAGGAAGGACAGTCACCTGGTGATATATATGCATTCCAGGCTGAAGGTATTTATCAAAGCTATGATGAAATTCCTGGTAATTTGATAGACCGTTCTACAGGAAACAATGGTTCAAACAATAAGCCACTTTACGGTCCGGATGCTTGGGCTGCATTGAGTGATGCTGAAAAATCAGCAGGTTTGCCTATACAGCCAGGTGATGTGAAGTGGAAAGATGTGAATGGCGATGGTGTTATTGATGATTTTGATAAGGTGAAGGTTGGTAACACTATTCCTAAATGGACAGGTGGTATCAATACTACATTCACTTGGAAAGGACTTGCTCTTAGTGCACGTTTTGACTATGCATTAGGACATTCTGTAATAGATTATCGTACTCCATGGATTATGGGTAATATGCAAGGTACATATAATACGGTAGATTTGGTATTTGATACTTGGTCTCCTGAAAATACTGGTGGTCAATATCCGATGTATGGTTATGCAGACCAGCTTGGTAAGCGTAATTATGCCCGTGAATCATCTATGTTCATTTACAAAGGTAATTATTTAGCTGTTCGTGAGATTAGTTTGGCTTATAGTTTGCCTAAACAATGGATCAGTAAACTGAAAATGACTAATGTGCAGCTTTCTGTATCCGGACAAAACTTAGGTTATCTCACTCCGGCTAAGAATATGGCAACTCCTGAATATGGAGCCAGCTCTTACGGTTCGTACGCTTTGCCACGTTCCGTTATATTCGGACTTAATGTAAGTTTCTAACTCCTTAATTGAAAATAAGATGAAAAAATTTATATTCTCACTTTTCATGGCAACAACCTGTTTGATGGGATGCAATGAATTGGACTTGACTCCGATTGACTATGCTGCAACAGGTAATTATTGGCAGAATGAAGAACAAGTTGCCACGTTTATGAATGGTCTGCACAAACATTTGAGAGACGATTATACATCGCCAGTTGTGTTAGGTGAACTTCGTGGAGGTACTTTGAGAGATGGTACATCTTCATTAGGTACGTCGTTGGATAGAGCTACGATTGTAACGAGTGCATTGACTACTACCAGTACAGGTATCACTAACTGGAACGGTTATTACAACAAGTTGCTTCAGTTGAACCATTTTATTCAAGAAGTAGAAAATGGATGTACTTTCTTAAGTGAAAGTTCGCGTAATTTTTATTTAGGTCAAGCCTATGGTATACGTGCATATTATTATTTTATGCTCTATCGTACTTATGGTGGTGTACCTTTGGAAACTGAGGTGAAATTGTTAGACGGTAGTGTTGATCCGAGTGCCATGTATATGGAGCGTGCTACTGCAGAACAAACCATGAAATTCTTGAAAGATGAAATTGGCAAGTCTGAAATTGCTTTTGGTTCAGACAATACATTGGATCGTGTGACGTGGTCACGTTTTGCTACCTTATTTTTGAAGGCGCAAATTTATTTGTGGTCAGCTAAAGTAAACACCAATGATTATGAGGGACCGCATACTGCAACGGGAAATGCCGATTTGCAAATTGCTCGTCAGGCATTGGAAGATATCAGATCAAGTGGACTGTTTGATCTTGAAAAGAATTTTGCTGACATTTTTGCATATGATAATAAGCGAAATAAGGAAATCATCCTGGCCATGCACTTTGATAAAGATGAAGCTACAAATTTAGGTTGGGGAGATTATTTCCTTTATTCTCCGGGACTTTTCATTGGACAGATGTATGATGAAAATGGTAACCTGTACAATACGGATCCATTGGAGTCTGCCAATACAGGTTTGTTGCGTTATGAATACAAAGAAAGTTTCGTACGGACATTCGATCAAGAAGATACACGTCGTGCGGCTACATTCTTTGAGTATTATACTACTGCAGATCCTGCTACACGAGAAATGGGTGTTTCTATGCTGAAAATGAGAGGGCATCTGGATAGTGATGGATCTCGTTACTATGATTCGGATATCATCATGTTCCGTTATGCTGATGTATTGCTGATGATGGCCGAAGTAGAAAACGGTTTGAACGGTACATGTGCAAGCTATATCAATGATATTCGTGAACGTGCATACGGAAATGCATATCGTCCGGAGTTTGCTTATACGGACGGTTCGTATGCTCAAAATGAAATGGCTATCTTACATGAACGTGATAAAGAGTTTGTGGGAGAAGGTACACGTTGGTTTGATATCGTCCGTTTGCACGATGCAAATAATAACCCGTTAGCTTTCTCTGCAGAGGCAAATTATCCTTCTGAGAATGGTGGTGTTGCATCTCCGGTATTGAAGAGTAATGAAACTTATAAGTTGTTGTGGCCGGTAGATGTAACTGTATTGAATGCCGATGAACTGCTTGAACAGACTTGGGGCTATAAGGAAGCCGTAGGCAATACAGCAGCTAACTAATAATCTATATTAGAATTTTCTTCGCGCTTGTTTCTGTCTATTATTAAGACAGAGCAGGCGCGAAATTTTTTATTGGAAGCTTTATCTATAATTATTTTATAGCTGAAATGGTTGTGTCATTATGGTTCTTTAAAATTTAGAGTTAATTGTATAGGCTGGAAATGTGGCTGTAAATTTCCGGTTGAATCTTCTTTCGGGTTGGAAACCGACAAGCCTAACAGGCGGATAGGATGCTGACTGTAGTCCACTCCTTTCAGCAGCCGTTTGGCCAGGGGAAGAATGTCGTCCAGGCGTTGGACCGGCCGTTCCACACTCACACTGCGGGTGATTTGGGAGAAGTCGTCGAACTTCACTTTCAGCGTGAGGGTATTCCCTTTGAACTCTTTGGCTTTCAGTCGGTCGGTGAGTTCGCGTGCCACGTGATACAGTTCAATGATGAGTGACATTTCTGCCGAAAGGTCTTTTTCCAATGTATGTTCACAGCCGATAGATTTGCGGATGCGTACAGCTTCTACCGGACGGTCGTCCATACCACGGGCAAAGTTGAAATAAATTAATCCGTTTTTCCCGAATTGCCGTTGCAGCATTTCCAACGAGCATTTACGTAGGGTTTCTCCGTTATAAATACCTAAGGTGTGCATTTTTTTGGCCGTAATGGGGCCCACTCCCCAGAAAGCTTCAATAGGCAGCCGGCGGATAAACTCATCGGCCTGGTCGGGGTGAATGGTGCAAAGTCCGTCAGGCTTTCGGTAATCGGAGGCGATTTTAGCTAAGAATTTATTGTAGGATACACCGGCTGAGGCCACTAAATGAAGTTCCTGGCGGATACGTTGCTTGATTTCTTTGGCTATATCCACTGCCAATGGAATTCCTTTCTTGTTTTCCGTGACATCCAGAAACGCTTCGTCCAGCGAGATAGGCTCGATGAGGTCGGTATAGTCGTGAAAGATTTCATGTATCTGTGCAGAAACGCTTTTGTAAACTTCCATCCGCCCCTCCACGAAAATCAGTTGCGGACACAGTTTTTTCGCTTTCTGTGAAGACATGGCCGAACGTACACCAAATTTACGGGCTTCATAGCTGGCGGCAGCTACCACTCCTCGTTTCTCTGCATGCCCCACGGCGATGGGCTTTCCGCGTAGTTCCGGGTGGTCGCGCTGTTCGACCGACGCATAGAAAGCGTCCATATCAATGTGGATAATTTTTCGTTCGGTGTGCATGAATGAGTGGATAGCTTTTCTGCAAAAAAACAAAACATTCTTGGGATATCCTAAAAATCATTTGTATTTTTGCTGTTTGTAAAATGGTTTTGATGACTTTTTTGACAGCAAAAAATAAAGAAATATGATGAAAGATGAGATTAAGAAAGCCTGCGAGGTATTGCAGAAGGGGGGAGTGATTCTTTACCCGACGGATACCGTGTGGGGAATAGGATGTGATGCGACGAATGAAGAGGCGGTGAAACGCGTTTTTGAAATAAAGCAGCGGGCTGACAGCAAGGCGATGCTGGTGCTGGTAGACAGTCCGGTGAAGGTAGATTTTTATGTACAGGATGTGCCTTCCGTAGCATGGGACTTGATTGAAATGACTACGAAACCTTTGACCATTATTTACGATGGGGCGAGAAATCTGGCTCCGAATCTGATTGCAGCCGACGGCAGTGTAGGTATTCGTGTCACCTCGGAGGAGTTTTCCAAACAACTTTGTTTCCGCTTCCGCAAAGCCATTGTATCTACGTCTGCCAATATCAGCGGACAGCCTGCACCGGCCGTGTTCAGTGAAATCACGGAAGAAATCAAGCAGGCGGTGGATTATGTGGTGGATTACCGTCGGGAAGAAACCGGTCACCCCAAACCGTCCAGCATTGTCAAATTAGGCAAAGGGGGCGTGGTAAAAATTATTAGAGAATAAATTTTTTCTTTCATGAAAGTTGTAGACGAGAAGAACAGCTTGCTCCAGGGCTTTCTCCGTTGGAGAGAAAGACATATAAAGGACAAGCAGTTTGTATTGATTTTAAGCTTTTTAGTTGGAATCTGCACGGCGCTGGCCGCTTGTCTGTTGAAGTTCCTGGTAGAGTATATCAAGGAGTTCCTGACAGAAAACTTTGATTCTACAGGAGTAAACTGGTTGTACTTGGTGTATCCGGTGGTAGGTATCTTCCTGACCGGACTGTTCATTCGAAAAGTGGTGCGTGACGACATCAGTCATGGTGTGACCAAAATTCTGTATGCCATTTCGCGTAAGCAAAGCCGTATCAAGCGGCATAATGTATGGTCTTCCGTTTTTGCTTCGGCCATTACCATCGGTTGTGGTGGATCGGTCGGTGCCGAAGCGCCGATTGTGCTGACCGGTTCTGCCATTGGTTCGAACCTGGGCAGTATTTTCCGTATGGACCACAAGACGCTGATGCTGCTGGTGGGATGTGGAGCCGCCGGGGCGGTTTCGGGTATCTTCAAGGCACCGATTGCCGGTGTGGTCTTTACGCTGGAGGTGCTGATGATTGACCTGACCATGGCTTCTTTGCTTCCCTTGCTGATTACCAGTGTGACGGCAGCTTCTGTTTCTTATCTGCTCACAGGTACGGAAGCCATGTTCCAGTTTCACCTGGATTATCCGTTCTCTTTGGAACGTATTCCATACGCCATTGCATTGGGCATTTTCTGCGGACTGGTGGCCTGGTATTTTACCCGTTCCATGAACTGGATTGAGAATATTTTCCGCCGTTACAACAGTCCGTATGTGAAGTTCCTGATTGGAGGAGCCATGCTGAGTATATTGATTTTCCTGTTCCCGCCGTTGTATGGTGAAGGTTATGACACCATTTCCCTGTTGCTCAACGGACGGTCGAATGCCGAATGGGACACGGTAATGAACAACTCTCTTTTCTACGGAAACTCACAGCTGTTGGTGGTGTATTTGCTGTTGATTATCTTGTTTAAGGTCTTCGCATCGAGTGCGACCAACGGTGGTGGCGGTTGCGGTGGTATTTTTGCACCGAGCTTGTTCCTGGGATGTATTGCCGGCTTTGTGTTCTCCTATGTGTGCAATGAGTTCCAGTTGGGAGGTACATACATTCCGGAAAAGAACTTTGCCCTGATGGGAATGGCGGGACTGATGTCGGGCGTTATGCATGCCCCTTTGACCGGAGTCTTCCTGATAGCCGAGCTGACCGGTGGATACGGTTTGTTCCTGCCGCTGATGATTGTGTCGGTCTGCGCGTACCTTACCATTATCGTGTTCGAGCCGCACAGTATCTATTCCATGCGTCTGGCGAAGAGTGGAGAACTGATTACGCATCATAAAGATAAGGCGGCTTTGACCATGATGAGCATGGAAAGTGTGATTGAAACAGATTTTCAGGTGGTTCGTCCGGATATGGATTTGGCGGAGATGGTGAAGGCCATTTCAAAATCCGGCCGTAATCTGTTCCCGGTGGTAGATGTACGCAATGAATTGATCGGACTGGTAATACTGAACGACATTCGTAACATTATGTTCCGTCAGGAATTGTATCACAAATACCGGGTAGAGAATTTTATGGTCACCCCTAAGGCCTGCATTATTACGACAGATTCCATGGAAGATGTGATGGATAAGTTTGATAAGACGGGCTCCTGGAACTTGCCGGTGGTAGACGAAGACAACAAGTACATCGGTTTTGTATCCAAATCGCGCATCCTTTCTACTTATCGTCAGGTGATGGTGGATTTTTCAGCAGAATAAACAATGAAAAGAAATATGGAGAAGAAAGATTTACGAATTGTATATATGGGCACTCCTGAATTTGCCGTGGAGAGTTTGAAGCGGCTGGTGGAAGGAGGCTATCAGGTGGTGGGAGTCATCACCATGCCCGACAAGCCGATGGGACGGCATGGCAGCGTGCTTCAGCCGAGCCCGGTGAAACAGTATGCCGTGTCGCAAGGATTGAAGGTGCTTCAGCCGGAAAAACTGAAGGATGAGAATTTCCTGGCCGAGCTGAGAGACTTGAAAGCAGACTTGCAGATTGTGGTAGCTTTCCGTATGCTGCCGGAGGTGGTATGGAACATGCCGCGCCTGGGTACATTCAATCTGCATGCCTCTTTGCTTCCGCAGTATCGTGGTGCAGCTCCTATCAACTGGGCGGTAATCAATGGGGAAACAGAAACAGGTATTACCACTTTCTTCCTGAAGCATGAGATTGATACGGGCGAGATTATCGACCAGGTACGTGTGCCCATTGCGGATACGGATAATGTGGAGATTGTGTACGACAAGCTGATGCACTTAGGGGGAGACCTGGTGGTGAAGACAGTAGATGCCATTTTGGAAGGAAATGTGAAGACCGTTCCACAGGAACAGTTGGCTGCTGCTACGGAACTTCGTCCGGCTCCTAAAATCTTCAAGGAAACTTGTCGTATAGACTGGCAGGCCGGAGTGAAAAAGGTATACGATTTTGTACGTGGTCTTTCTCCATATCCTGCTGCATGGACGGAATTGCATCAGGGCGATGCCGCTCCGCTGGCATTGAAGATTTTTGAAACGGAGAAAGTCTTTGTCGCACATAATCTGAAACCCGGCAGCATTGTAACCGATAAGAAAACGTATTTCCAGATTGCTTCTACCGACGGGTTTGTCAAAGTACTGTCTTTGCAGCTGGCGGGTAAGAAACGAATGGAGGTAGCTGACTTCCTTCGCGGGTATCGCCATGTGGAAGATTCTTTCGTAGAGTAAAAAATTTGCAATATTATTTCGGGAGGGGTGACGGTAGAGTATATCGTCGCCCTTTTTTGTTAAAAACATTTTAATGAGGATTTTTATTAGGAAAAGGTGCAGTATTTTTGTGCATTCATCATTTACTAACAAAAGCACGATAGGCTGGATATGACAGAAGAAGAATTGGCGTCGAAATGCAAGCTGGCAGATAATCAGGCTCGCAAGGAGTTGTACGAGCTGTATGGCGGTTCGCTGATGGCCATTTGTCTTCGTTATACAGGAGATCGGGAGGCTGCAGAGGACGTATTGCATGATGGGTTTGTCCGGATTTTTCAATCCATCGGACAGTTTACCTATCAAGGAGTCGGCTCTTTAAAAGCATGGCTTTCGCGTGTGATGGTGAATGAGGCGTTGGGGTATTTACGGAAGCGCAATCAGCTGGCTCAACAGGAAGTGTTGATGGAGCAGTTGCCTGATGCGGAAGAAGATGAGAACGGGGTGGAGGATATTCCTCAAGCTGAACTGATGAAGATGATTGCAGAACTTCCTGATGGATATCGTACTGTATTCAACTTATACGTGTTTGAAGATAAGAGTCATAAGGAGATTGCACAGTTGTTGGGGATAACGGAGCACACCTCTTCCTCTCAGTTTTATCGGGCAAAGACCTTATTGGCTAAGAAAATAAATGAATATAGAAAGAAATTATAGGCAATGAAGAGCGAGAAAGAATGGATTAATAACTTACGTAACCGGATGGAGGACTATTCCGAGCCTCTTCCTGAGGGCCTTTGGGATAAGCTGTCCAAGGAACTGGAAGAGCCGAAGACTCCGAAGGTGATTCCGATATGGAGACGTTGGCAGGCAGCTGCGGCAGTGCTGGTTCTGCTGGTGTCTTCGCTGACGTACTGGTTCTGGTCTTCTCCGGAAGCGGACTTCCGTAACCAGAAACTGGCTGCAGAGGTGGAGGATACTCCTTTGCCTGCACAGACTTTGCTTCAGGAGGAGCAGGTGGCAGAGGTAAAGCAAGCTGAATCTTTCCAGAAAGAACCTGTGGCTCTTTTGGCAAATGTTTCCTCTAAAAAATCTGCCGGGAATGTCTCTGACGAAATTATAGAACCTGTTTCTGCTTCTTTGGCTGAACAGGAAGCACCCATAGAATCGATTGAAGAAGAAAAGGCTGTAGAGCAGCAGGAGGTTAGCCGGTCTGCAGAAAGAAGCCGCCAGGTGAAAAAGAGCCGGGCAGCTGACCGGGAACGGATGGAACGCAATGCGATGGCACTGAAAAAGAAGTCGGATAGAACTTCCGGTTTTTCTGTGGGAGTAGGTGCTGGAAATACGCCTTACAGTTCTTTGAATACATTTGACGGAATGGGAAGTTTTGTGGCCCGTTCGGCTTATTTTACTTCTCCTGATTTGAATGCTTCTCCGATAAATAATAACGGACTGGCTTACAGTCAGGTGCTGCTGGAGAATGCCATACAGGCTCCTCAGACGACGGTAAAGCATCATATTCCTGTTACGGTAGGATTGACGGTAGCCTGGCAGTTTCATGAAGATTGGGCACTGGAAACAGGACTGAACTATACATTGCTTTCTTCTGATATTCATTCCGGCTCTAAATCGTATGTGGAAGAAACGCAGAAATTGCACTATATAGGTATCCCGCTCAAACTGCATCGCTCCATCTGGAAAAATAACTGGCTTTCGGTATATGCATCGGCCGGGGGAGTAATGGAAAAATGTGTATCCGGGAAATTGGAAACCATCACGGTGACAAATGGAGGAGAGCGTACGTCGGAAAATACATCGTTGGATGTGAATCCGCTTCAGTGGTCTGTAACCGCTGCTGCCGGAGCACAGGTGAACTTTACCTCACGTCTCGGATTGTATGTGGAACCGGGCGTTGCCTATTATTTTGATGACCATAGCGGCGTGGAGACGATACGAAAAGAACACCCGTTCAATTTTAATCTGCAGTTAGGCTTGCGCTTTAATGTGAGCAAATAAGCTTTTATAGTTGATTTATGAGAAAAGATGCTTATCTTTGTTGAAAAGAATCTTAACTAAAACAGATCAATGGAAAAAATTATGGTAGCTCCTTCCTTGCTCTCTGCAAATTTTGCTGATTTAAGGAGTGACTTGGAAAAAATAAATCAAAGTGAGGCTGACTGGTTGCACCTGGACATTATGGACGGGGTGTTTGTTCCCAATATTTCTTTTGGCTTTCCTGTATTAAAATATGTGGCGGAACTTAGTCAGAAACCGCTGGATGTGCATCTGATGATTGTACAGCCGGAGAAATTTATTCAGGAAGTGAAGAAGTTAGGAGCCATGATGATGAATGTGCACTATGAGGCATGCCCTCATTTGCATCGCGTCATTCAGCAGATTAAGGAAGCGGGTATGAAGGCGGGAGTTACGTTGAATCCGGCTACACCGGTCTCCGTATTGGAGGATATTATCACAGAGGTAGATATGGTGTTGCTCATGAGTGTCAACCCGGGATTCGGTGGTCAGAAATTTATTCCTAATACATTTAAAAAGATTGCACAACTTCGCGAAATGATAACCCGTAATGGGGCTTCTGCTCTTATCGAAGTGGACGGAGGTGTCAATCCGGAAAATGCTCCCTTGCTGCAACGTGCCGGAGCGGATGTGCTGGTGGCGGGCAGTTCTGTCTTTAAGTCGCCGGATATGATACAGGCTGTTCGGCAGTTGAAATATGTGGAGTAAGTATTGGGAGCTTTACAATCTTTGATAGCGTACCCTTTGTTCCGGTTGACTATTTGTCTGGCAACCGGAATTTTTTTATTCGACACGTTGTGGCCGGAAAATCTTTCATGGCAATACGGGACTGCGGTATGGCTGCTTTTGGCTGGTGCTTGCGGGGGAGTGTTCTGGCTGTCCCGTTGGCGGTGGCGATGGCTTTTCGGCGGAGTGACCGGAGGGGCTTTTTTCTTATGGGGAGGAATATCGGTACTTCATCAGAGAGACACAGTGCAATATAGCTGGGCTGGAGAGCCTGCTATATATAAAGGAATAGTGGAAAGTGTGCCGGAAGTCAGGGGAAAAACACTTCGGGCGGAAGTACGTGTAGAGGTGCAGCGGCTGTCGGGTGGAAAATGGAAAAGGGTAGACCGGAATATTCTTTTGTCGTGGATGCCGGATTCTCTGTCAAGTCCTTTAGCTTGTGGTGACAGTGTTTGTTTTTATGCAAAAGTTTCACGCCCTTTCTCTGAAAAGGAACTGACCGGATTTGATTATGGAGATTATCTTTTGCGAAAAGGTATCAGTGGAACGGCTCTGGCTTATGCCGGTAACTGGCGTTGTACGGGGAAACCTCATTCATTGTCTGTAATGCAGCTGGCAAAGGTATGGCAGCAAAAGGTGGTGGATGTGTATCAAAGTTGGGGACTGGAAGAGGATGTGCAGGCTGTGGTGTCGGCATTGACAATCGGAGAGAAAAGCGAGTTGACTCCAGAATTGAAAGCGGTGTACAGCGCGGCAGGTGCCAGTCATGTGCTGGCGTTGTCGGGGTTGCATGTGGGGATTCTTTCGTGTATTCTTTTGTGGTTGTTTTATCCGTTGACCTATTTGAAACATGGGCGTAAGGTTCTGGCTTTACTGGTTGTCTGCTTGTTATGGGGCTTTGCCTTTATTTCCGGATTAAGCTCGTCGGTAGTGCGTGCAGTGGTGATGTATAGTTTATATACCTTGGCTTCATTTTGTTCGAAGAGCGTTTTTCGGGCATGCATTCCCTGGTATTGGCTGCTTTCCTGATGTTGATATATAATCCGTTTTTCCTTTTTGACATAAGTTTTCAGCTCTCGTTTGCAGCTGTCTTTGCCATTCTGGCGTTTTATCCCTTGTTCTCACGTAGTTTGTGCATCAAAAATCGTGTGTTACGTTATGTATGGAATACGCTCAGCTTGTCTATGTCGGCTCAGTTGGGTACACTGCCTTTTATTCTGTATTATTTTGGGAGCTTCCCTACTTATTTCCTGCTGGCCAACTTAGTCGTGGTTATATTGGCTGGTGGAATACTGGTGCTGACGTTGGTAGCATTATGTGTAGCTTCCGTGCCTGTGGCAGGAAGTATGGTGATTACCTTGCTGGAATGGTGTACTTCTATCTTGAATGCATCCATGCAATGGGTACAGCAACTGGCAGGTTCACAGATTACGTCCGTCTATTTATCACCTTCTCAAGCCTGTCTGCTGGCTGGAGTGATTATTTGTCTTTATCTTTGCTGGGCATCCGGAATACACCGCAAGGCCTCCGACTGGATTCGTTTGTTGGCAGTTTGTAATCTGTTTGTAGCGGTGTCTTGTGTGGAATATGCAGGAGACGCGCCGGAACAGTTGTATTTTTTCCGTTCGCAAGTATACACCCGTAAGAAAGATTATGTTTCCACTCATCGCTCTGAAACGGGGTTGCTGTGTATTCGAAACATGCATATTGCTGTATTGAATGATGCTCGATGGAGAACCTGTGAGTCTCCATTGCGTTTTCCTTTGGAGTATGCATATATATGTAGGGGATTTAAAGGAAGTCTTTCACAGTTAGACAAACAGTTTGCTATTCGGCAGGTAATTTTGGACAGTTCGCTGAGCGATGCTTTCCGGGAAAAGCTTATAAAGGAATGTCAATTACTTAAAATATCTTATACAGACCTTTCTGTTCAAGGTTCTTACTCTATTGTGCTGTAGTTTCTGAAAATAAATTTGTACTTTTGCTCCTTTCAAAAAAGTGTAAGTTTAAGAAAAAGAATATGTTGTCAAAAGTAATTCTTCAGGCCAATATTGATAAAGTTGAGACCTATTTTGACCGGGCTGATAAAGTGGTGATTGTGACCCATGTTTCTCCTGACGGGGATGCCTTGGGTTCTTCGTTGGGCCTGTATCATTTTCTGTCTGTGCATGGCAAGACAGTGAATGTGATTGTGCCCAATGCATTTCCTGACTTTTTACGGTGGATGCCTGGAGCGAAAGATATTATCCGTTATGATAAATATGCTGAGTTTGCCGATAAACTGATTGCTGAGGCAGATGTAATCTGCTGTCTTGATTTTAATGCGCTGTCGCGTATTGACCGGATGGCGGATGCAGTAAGAGAGGCACAGGGAAGAAAGGTGATGATCGACCATCATCTGAACCCGGAACCTTTCTGCCGGGTGACTATTTCACATCCGGAAATCTCTTCTACTTCAGAGTTGATTTTCAGACTGATATGTCGCCTGGGATGCTTTGATGACATTACTTTGGAAGGAGCGGAGTGTATTTATACCGGAATGATGACGGATACAGGAGGTTTTACTTATAACTCCAATAACCGTGAGATTTATTTCATTATCAGCGAACTGCTGTCTAAGGGCATTGATAAGGATGATATCTATCGTAAGGTATTCAATACGTATTCAGAAGGCCGTCTTCGCCTGATGGGGTATGTGCTTTATGAAAAAATGCAGGTATATCCTCAGTTCCGTGCGGCTTTAATCTGTCTTTCAAAGGAAGAACAGGGTAAGTTCCGTTACGTAAAAGGAGATACGGAAGGTTTTGTAAACATTCCTCTCCAGATGAAGGGAATTTGTTTTTCAGTATTCTTGCGTGAAGATACCGAGAAAGATATGATTAAGGTTTCGCTTCGTTCGGTGGGAGCATTCCCTTGTAATCAGGTGGCAGCTGAGTTCTTTAATGGAGGCGGACATCTGAATGCTTCCGGTGGAGAGTTTTACGGTACGATGGATGAGGCTGTAAACCTGTTTAAGCAGGCTTTGGTGAAATATGAGAGCTTGTTATTGAAAAATTAGTGAGAAATTTTTATTCTTGAACAATATTAGACATAATTGGACAAAACAAAACGTATGTTTTTGAGGTATTTTACTACATTTGTCCGTGTAAAAAGATGTATAGGTAATATGAAAAAGAACTATTTACTCTTGGCTGTAACCGGCCTGATAATGTTGGCGCTGCAAAGCTGTAATAATGGAAAAACTTACGCAGAAATGAAGGAAGAGGAAGCAGATGCCATTAATAAGTATATTCTGGAAAATGACATAAAAGTTATTTCTGAGGCTGATTTTGCAGCACAGGATTCTACGACGAAAGAAAATGAATATGTGTTGTTGGACGAAAGTGGAGTCTATATGCACGTAGACAATCGTGGTCCTGGAGAAGAGGTGCTGGGAGATGGAACGTATGATATGGTAGCTCGTTTTGTGGAAGTGGCACTTCAGACACGCACTGATTTAGGTATGACAGCTGGAGATACCTTGCTGGCTAACTTTCACGTAGCCAATCCTTCTTATACAATCAAGGGAGAGGATTTCAAACTGACAATCAGTGGTGAGTCTTATTCAGCTTCGTTTACCCGCAATGATACTTACAGTATGTATGGTATGTATGGGACGGTAGCTGTTCCTTCTGGCTGGTTGATTCCGTTACGTTATCTGAAACCGGGAAGAACAAATGATGCAGAGAAAATTGCACGTGTGAAACTGATTGTACCGCATAGTGAAGGTACTTCTTCTGCCACTCAGTCTGTGTATCCATGCTTTTATGAATTGACCTATAACATGACAAGATAACCTAAATAATTAAAACCTTTTATTTATGACACTTATTAAATCTATTTCAGGAATTCGCGGAACCATCGGCGGTCATGCCGGTGAGGGGCTGAATCCCTTGGATATTGTGAAATTCACATCAGCGTATGCTACATTGATTCGTAAGACAACGACCAATAAATCAAATAAGATTGTGGTAGGCCGTGATGCACGTATCTCGGGTGAGATGGTGAAAAATGTGGTTTGTGGAACGTTGATGGGAATGGGATTCGATGTAGTGAACATTGGATTGGCTTCTACTCCGACTACAGAACTTGCTGTAACTATGGAGGGAGCATGCGGTGGTATTATTTTGACTGCCAGCCATAACCCGAGACAATGGAATGCCTTGAAGTTGTTGAACGAACATGGTGAATTCCTGAATGCGGCAGAAGGTAATGAGGTATTGCGTATCGCTGCTGCAGAAGAATTTGAATTTGCAGACATCGAACATATTGGTAAGTACCGTGAAGACAATACATACAACCAGAAACATATTGACAGCGTATTGGCATTGAAATTGGTAGACGTAGAAGCTATCCGTAAGGCTAATTTCCGCGTAGCAATTGATTGCGTAAACTCTGTTGGCGGCGTGGTACTGCCTCAGTTACTGGAACAGTTGGGCGTGCAGTACGTAGAAAAGTTGTATTGCGAACCGACTGGCGACTTCCAGCATAATCCGGAACCGCTGGAAAAGAACTTGGGTGACATCATGGGCTTGATGAAGAAAGGAACTTGTGATGTAGCCTTTGTGGTAGACCCCGACGTAGACCGACTGGCTATTATCTGTGAGAACGGTGCCATGTATGGAGAAGAATATACACTGGTCACAGTGGCCGATTATGTGTTGAAGCATACTCCGGGAAATACGGTTTCTAACTTGAGCTCAACCCGTGCACTGCGTGACGTAACCCGTAAATACGGCATGGAATACAATGCTTCTGCTGTGGGCGAAGTAAATGTAGTAACCAAGATGAAAGCTACCAATGCGGTAATCGGTGGTGAAGGTAATGGAGGAGTAATTTATCCGGAATCTCACTACGGACGTGATGCATTGGTGGGTATTGCTCTGTTCTTGAGTCATCTGGCACACGAGGGAAAGAAAGTAAGCGAATTGCGTGCTACTTATCCTAACTATTTCATTGCGAAGAATCGTATTGATTTGACTCCGGAAACAGATGTGGATGCTATTCTGGCGAAGGTGAAAGAACTTTACAAGAATGAAGAAATCAATGACATCGACGGTGTGAAGATTGATTTCCCTGATAAGTGGGTTCACCTGCGTAAGAGTAATACAGAACCGATTATTCGTGTGTATTCAGAAGCTTCTACAATGGAAGCTGCTGATGAAATCGGTAAGCAGATTATGGACATTGTATACAGTCTGGCTAAATAAGGGAGGCGTTAGCGCATTCTTCTGAAAATAAAATGAATTCCGGAATGAAATAAAAGCGGTTGGCTGGTTTTTCATTCCGGAATTTTTTTGTGAATGTGTGATAGAGAAAATGTATGTAAATGTGTGTAGGGTTATTCCTTTTCAGATTCTTCTGAAGGAATGGGGATTAATTCTGAATATAATGCTGATTCTTTTTGTGGTGAAACAATGGGGGACGAGTTTTCCTCTGACGAGAAACCAGCATGGAATAATGCGTAAAAGAAGGGCAGAATAACTTTTTGAGTTTCCATAATGCGTTGTTTTTAGGGGTTTGTAATGAAAACGCCAAAATGTGAGTATCCCCCTATCTGAAAAGTGTTAAATAATCTAATCGTCTACCCATAACAGGTCGCTCATGATTCCATCAGAAATAAATATCCCTTTTTCTGTGAGCTTCATGACGTGATTGTCGAGTGTTAGGAATCCTTGTTTCAGATGGGGAGAAGCCATGCGCATGCAGTAATCGAATAAGGTTTCTCCAAATGTTTCTTTCAGTATATGGGTGGGGATTCCGTAAACAGTGCGCAGGCGGGTAATGATAAAGTCATTATAGCGCGTATACAGATCAAGCTCTTCCTTCTCCTGATAAGGTGTTCCTTCTTGAATACCTTGTATGTACAGAGAAAGGGAAGCCACGTTCCATTGTCTGGAAGTTCCGTCGTAGGAATGTGCAGAAGGGCCGCAGCCCAGGTATTTTTTACCTGTCCAGTAGCTGGAGTTGTGGCGTGAGTGAAATCCCGGGAGACAGAAATTGGATATTTCATAATGTTCATATCCGTTGCTCTTGAGGGTATGTATCAACTCCTTGAATAAGGAGACACTTAAATCTTCATCCGTTTCTTCCACTTGATGTGCTTCTTTCAAGTTCCATAAAGGAGTACCTTCTTCATAAATCAGATGATAGGCTGAAATATGCTCCGGGTGCATCTGAAGGGCTGTTTGAAGGTCTTTTTGCCAATCTTCTAATGTTTCTCCAGGCAGTCCGTACATCAAGTCGATACTGATATTCTGAAAACCAGCTTCTCGGCAATGTTGGTATGCTTGTTGAGCCTGAGCAGCCGTGTGCCGGCGGTGAAGCAAACGAAGAGTATCTTCCTTGAAGGTTTGTATGCCCATGCTTAACCGGTTAAACGGGAGGGTACGCAGCATGGCTATGTATTCAGGTGTCAGGTCGTCGGGATTCGCTTCAAGAGTTATTTCGGCTTCCGGATTTACGGTATATATTCTATAAATAGTTTCGAAAAGTTGGATGAAATCTTTTTCTTCTAATTGTGAAGGCGTACCTCCACCAAAGTAGATGGTGTCAATAATTTCTCCATCCAGATAGTCTTTCCGCAGCTCAAGTTCTTTGGAAAGAGCCTGTACGTATGTACTTTTTTTATCATTTTCTGTCGTAGAAAAGAAGTCGCAGTAAATGCAACGTCGTTTGCAAAAAGGGATATGAAGATAGATTCCAGCCATAATTAATCTACTGTAAGAAGTTGTTTTACGGGTGTAAAGATACGGATAATTTATGGGAGGAAAGAAGGAATACAGATTTTGTATGTCTGAAAACATAGTTTAGTAACACGAAACTTTTTATTGTTTTTCTGAATTATAATCTCTAATTTGCGCTTCGTTAAAAAATAAGAGATATGAAAAGCATATCCTTTCGTTACTAAACTAAATCTTGAAATACCATGAAAGTATATCAGACAAACGAAATCAAGAACATTGCCCTTCTCGGTAATGATGGCTCAGGTAAAACCACTCTCACAGAAGCTTTGCTCTATGAGAGTGGTATTATAAAACGTCGCGGAAGAATTACTGCCAAGAATACGGTGAGTGATTATTTCCCGGTAGAGCAGGAATACGGATATTCGGTATTTTCTACTGTGTATCATGTAGAATGGAACGGAAAGAAGTTGAATATTATCGACTGTCCGGGAAGTGATGACTTCGTGGGAGCTGCCATTACCGCATTGAATGTGACTGATACAGCCATCTTGTTATTGAACGGGCAATATGGTCCGGAAGTGGGTACACAGAATCACTTCCGTTATACTGAAAAACTGGGTAAGCCGGTGATTTTTCTGGTAAACCAGTTGGATAGTGAAAAATGCGATTTTGACCATGTGCTTGAACAGTTGAAAGAGAATTATGGTTCTAAAGTTGTTCCGGTTCAGTATCCGCTTAGTACAGGACCAGACTTCAATTCGTTGATTGATGTACTTTTAATGAAGAAATATTCTTGGGGACCGGACGGCGGTGCTCCAACTATTGAAGACATTCCGGCAGAAGAAATGGAAAAAGCGCAGGAATGGCATAAGACGCTGGTGGAAGCTGCGGCTGAACACGACGAAAGTCTGATGGAGAAATTCTTTGAATCTGAATCGCTGACAGAAGATGAAATGCGTGAAGGTATTCGTAAGGGATTGGCTGCCAGAGGCATGTTTCCGGTATTCTGCGTATGTGCAGGTAAAGACATGGGCGTACGTCGCTTGATGGAATTCTTGGGTAATGTGGTACCGTTCGTGGATGAAATGCCGGTAGTTCACAATACACGTGGTGTTCCTGTTCCTCCCGATCCGAATGGTCCTACTTCACTTTACTTCTTTAAGACAGCTGTGGAACCTCATATCGGAGATGTACAGTACTTTAAAGTAATGAGTGGTGTGGTACATGAAGGCGATGATTTGAGCAACGCAGACAGAGGTTCGAAAGAACGTATGGCACAGCTTTATGTATGTGCAGGTGCCAACCGTGAAAAAGTGGACGAACTGCGTGCGGGAGATATTGGCTGTACAGTAAAATTGAAAGATGTGAAGACGGGCAATACCTTGAATGGAAAGGATTGTGAGAACCGATTCAATTTCATTAAATATCCGAATCCGAAGTATACGAGAGCTATCAAACCGGTAAATGAAGCCGACACAGAAAAGATGATGGCGGTATTGAACCGTATGCGTGAAGAAGACCCGACTTGGATTGTAGAACAGTCTAAGGAATTGCGTCAGATTCTGGTACATGGTCAGGGAGAATTCCATCTGCGTACATTGAAATGGCGTCTGGAAAACAACGAAAAGTTGCAGATTCAGTTCTATGAACCTAAGATTCCATATCGTGAAACAATTACTAAGTCGGCTCGTGCAGACTATCGTCATAAGAAACAGTCGGGTGGTGCCGGACAGTTTGGTGAAGTTCACTTGATTGTAGAGCCTTATTATGAAGGTATGCCTGCTCCGGAAGTGTACAAGTTCAATGGTCAGGAGTATAAGATGAACGTGAAGGGTACGGAAGTAATCGACTTGGAATGGGGTGGTAAGCTCGTATTTGTCAACAGTGTAGTTGGTGGAGCAATTGATGCCCGTTTCATGCCGGCTATTTTGAAAGGTATCATGAGCCGTATGGAACAAGGACCGCTGACTGGTTCATACGCACGTGATGTACGTGTTATTGTGTACGACGGTAAGATGCACCCGGTAGATTCAAATGAAATTTCCTTCATGCTGGCTGGTCGCCATGCGTTTAGTGAAGCATTTAAGAATGCAGGTCCGAAGATTTTGGAACCGATTTATGATGTGGAAGTATTCGTTCCGAGCGACAAATTGGGTGACGTGATGAGTGACATGCAGGGTCGTCGCGGTATGATTATGGGTATGACCAGTGAAAAGGGATATGAGAAGTTGAGTGCTAAAGTTCCATTGAAAGAAATGTCGAACTATTCTACTTCTTTGAGCTCATTGACCGGAGGTCGTGCTTCATTCATTATGAAATTTGCCAGCTATGAACTGGTTCCGACGGATGTACAGACCAAGCTGATGAAGGAATTTGAAGAGCAAGAAAAGGACGAAGCATAATATTAGTTGTGATTTTTATAGATAAAAAAGCCGTGTTTCTTAAAAAGCACGGCTTTTTTTGTTTAACTTAGCTTAAACAAAACCCTCTATTTATTTGTTATTAATCTAAAATTCTATTATTTTTGTAATGTATAGCTGCTTGAAATAATAGATAGTGTAGATTTTATCAGGTAAAATTTGATTTATGGTTAATATACGACAAAATCTTATTTAAAGCTTGTTAATCTGTTAGCGTCGTATTTGTCAGGTTGTTAAATTTGTCCGTATGAAAAAATCGACTATTTGGATATTAGGAGTTGTAATGGGACTGTCTTTCTTGAGCTTGCTTTATTTGCAGGTAAGCTATATTGAGGAGATGGTCAAAATGCGGCGTAGTCAGTTTGAAGAGAATGTAAACCGCAGTTTGGGAAAGGCTGTGCATAATCTGGAACTGGTTGAAACGAAAAAATATCTGGAGAAAGATGTGGCAGCACAGGAACGTGCGGCATTGTTGTCCAGACAATACCAGGAAAAGAACGATGCAGGCGAGAATGTGGTAGAACATCATCAGTATACGATTACCGCACCTGACGGTTCTACTTACTCTACTTTTGAGTTGAAGACCATTATGAATCGGCCGTCGAATGTGCCTAAGGTGGTCATATCTACGGGAAGAACTATTCCACAAACATCGCGTGCATTGCAGGAGATTCTGAAAGAACGTTATGTGTATCAGCGTGCATTGCTGGATGAGGTGGTGTATAATATTCTTTATACGGCAAGTGACAAGCCTCTGAAAGAAAGAGTCAACTTTAAACAGCTTGACCACTTCCTGAAAACAGAGCTGTTTAATAATGGCATCGATATTCCTTATCATTTTTCGGTGACAGACCGGGATGGGAAAGAGGTGTACCGTTGCTCAGATTATGTGCATGACGATGAAAAAATCTATTCTCGTTTGCTCTTTGAAAAAGATCCTCCTGCCAAGATGGGCTTTGTGAATATTTTCTTCCCCACACTGGATAATTACATATTCAGTTCAGTGAAGTTTATGATTCCATCCATCATCTTTACGGTGGTGTTGTTGATTACGTTTATTTTCACGATTTACATTATTTTCCGTCAGAAACGCTTGACTGAAATTAAGAATGATTTCATCAACAACATGACGCATGAGTTTAAGACTCCGATTTCTACCATATCGTTGGCTGCCCAGATGTTGAATGATCCGGCAGTGGGCAAATCGCCTGTGATGTTTAAGCATATATCAGGAGTTATCAATGACGAAACGAAGCGTTTGCGTTTTCAGGTAGAAAAGGTGTTGCAGATGTCTATGTTTGAACGACAGAGTGTGACGCTTAAGAAAAAGGAAATTGACGCACATGAGTTGATTAATGGAGTGGTGAATACCTTCCGTTTGAAAGTAGAGAAAAACAATGGTACGCTGGAGGCAGAATTGAATGCACAGGATCCGGTGATTTTTGTGGATGAAATGCATTTCACCAATGTGGTATTCAACTTGCTGGATAATGCAGTGAAATATAAGAGTCCGGATCGTGATATTGCCTTGAAAATCCGTACATGGAATGAAAACGGAAAGCTGTGTATTTCAGTGGAAGATAACGGTCTTGGAATCAAGAAAGAGAATTTGAAAAAGATATTCGATAAGTTCTATCGGGTTCATACTGGAAACTTGCATGATGTGAAAGGTTTTGGACTTGGGTTGGCTTATGTAAAGAAGATAATCGCAGACCATAAAGGCTCTATCCGGGCTGAAAGCGAATTAAATGTAGGAACAAAATTTATAATTACTATACCATTATTTAAAGAAGAATAAGATATGGACGACAAATTGCGTATTTTGCTGTGCGAAGATGATGAGAATCTTGGCATGCTTTTGAGAGAATATTTACAGGCAAAAGGTTACAATGCAGATCTTTTTCCAGATGGAGAAGTTGGATTCAAGGCTTTTCTGAAGAGTAAATATGATTTGGTGGTAACAGACGTAATGATGCCAAGAAAAGATGGTTTTACTTTGGCGCAGGAAATCCGTCAGGCAAATGCGGAAGTTCCTATTATTTTCTTGACAGCTAAAACACTGAAAGAAGATATTCTGGAAGGATTCAAGATTGGTGCGGACGATTATATTACAAAGCCTTTCAGTATGGAAGAGCTGACATTCCGTATTGAAGCTATTTTACGTCGTGTACGTGGAAAACGTAACCGTGAAAGTACAGTGTACAAGATTGGTCGTTTTACTTTTGATACTCAGAAACAGATTCTGTCAATTGGTGACAAACAGACTAAGTTGACTACGAAAGAATCTGAATTGTTGGGCTTGCTTTGTGCACATGCAAATGAAATTCTTCAGAGAGACTTTGCATTGAAAACTATCTGGATTGACGATAATTACTTCAATGCAAGAAGTATGGATGTGTATATCACAAAATTGCGTAAGCACCTGAAAGAAGACGATTCAATTGAGATTATCAATATTCACGGAAAGGGATATAAATTGATTACTCCGGAAGGTGAATAAAGAAGTTTCGGAAGTGAGCAATAAAAAAGCCTGAATGTTTAATTCAGGCTTTTTTATTGCTGTTGATTGAAAAATCAATCTGTAATTCTTTTGTTCAGGATGATATATGAAATCAATCCGGCAACAACGAGTAACAAAGAAACTCCCAATACTGCGTTGTTGTTCACATTACCTGTTGCATAGCTTGCAATGAGAATCACAGCACCGATGATAACCAATATCACTCCTAAATTCTGTAATAAGCTTTTCATGTGTGTCTTCTTTTTTATGGTTTATTTATTCATGGTTACAAATTAAAGCATAATTCTTTTATCCAAAAAATTATTTCGTGAAAAAAAACGGAAATTTGAGCATATATATAAGCCGTTTTATAAAAGCTTGACAAATGAAATGATTTTTATGCTTCTTGCTGAGGGTGACAAGTCTGAATCATTCCGCTTTTTTAGTCTTTTGTGTTGGTAAATATTTTCCGGAGCACTTCCTGGCTGATTCTTAATTCCTCCAATGTAAGTCCGTGTAAGGCTTCTTTTAGTGTCTTGTTGGCGATGAAACGCGCTTTTTCTTCTAATTTTTTTCCATTTTCTGTCAGGTGAATTTTGTTGGTCCGACGGTCTTTTTTGTCGGGCACTCGTATAACCAGATGCTGTCTTTCCATGTTGTCAATCAGTCGGGTCATGCTGGGCTTATCTTTAAAAGTGGCATTGCACAACTCCTGCTGGGTAACTCCATCCTTTTCCCAAAGGTAGAGTAGCACGGTCCATTGCTCCGGTGTAATTTCCATGTCATTTAATCGGAAGTTCCGGCTCAGCTTTCTGTTAATGGCAGCCGATACTTTTCCATTTAGAATGGCAAATATCAGCTGAATGTCAAAATTGAATTGTTCTATCATGTAATTATTGTTTAAACAACTTTGCAAATATACGACATTTCACCTATATATAAAGTAAGAAAAGGAGGGTTTGGAAGATAAATCTCTCTTTTTTAAGAATCTTTATTGCATAAATATATGGGAAGTCTTGGTTTCTTAATTGAAAAGTCGTACCTTTGCCGCGCAAATAAAAAATCATTATTAATTAATTTAATTAACGAATAGTATGAATCAATACGAAACCGTTTTCATTTTAACTCCCGTTTTGTCTGATGTTCAGATGAAGGAAGCGGTAGAGAAGTTCAAAGCTATCCTTACTCAGGAAGGTGCGGAGATCATCAATGAAGAAAACTGGGGATTGAAAAAATTGGCTTACCCAATTCAGAAAAAATCTACAGGATTCTATCAACTGATTGAATTCAAAGCAGAACCGTCTGTAATCGAGAAGCTGGAAGTTAACTACCGTCGTGACGAACGTGTAATCCGTTTCTTGACTTTCAAGATGGATAAGTACGCTGCAGAATACGCTGCTAAGAGAAGAAATGTAAAATCAACTAAAAAGGAGGAAAACTAATCATGGCACAGCAACAATCAGAAATCAGATATTTAACTCCGCCTTCAGTAGACGTTAAGAAGAAAAAATACTGTCGTTTCAAAAAGAGCGGTATTAAGTACATCGACTACAAAGATCCTGAATTCTTGAAGAAATTCTTGAACGAACAGGGTAAAATCCTTCCGCGCCGTATTACAGGTACTTCATTGAAGTTCCAGCGTCGTATTGCGCAGGCTGTTAAGAGAGCTCGTCACTTGGCTTTGCTGCCTTTCGTAACTGATATGATGAAATAATAAAGGAGGAATAAGAATATGGAACTGATTTTGAAAGAAGACGTAGTTAACTTGGGCTACAAGAATGATATTGTAACCGTTAAGTCTGGTTATGGTCGTAACTATCTTATTCCGACAGGTAAAGCTGTGATTGCTTCTCCGGCTGCAAAGAAAATGTTGGCTGAAGAACTGAAACAGCGTGCTCACAAATTGGAGAAGATTAAGAAAGATGCTGAAGCTGTTGCAGAAACATTGAAGGGTGTTTCTTTGACTATCGCTACAAAGGTAAGTGCAACAGGTGTTATCTATGGTTCAGTAGGTAATATTCAGATTGCTGATGAACTGGCTAAGTTGGGTCACAACATCGATCGTAAGATTATCGTTGTTAAAGACAACGTAAAAGAAGTTGGACACTACAAAGCTGTGGTTAAACTTCACAAGGAAGTTTCTGTAGAAATTCCTTTCGAAGTAGTTGCAGAAGAAGCTTAATTTGTATCTGTAAATACTTTAATAAATCCCCCGAATGGACAACGGTCTGTTCGGGGTTTTTTATTTTTGTTTGGGGTGTAGAACTTGATAAGAAGTTGGATATGGAATTTGGTTTCTTCTCTCTTGGTTTGTAAGGGATAAGGTGTGAATGAAGTATGAGAAAAATGAGGTAGAGAATGTATGTATTCTATTGTTTAAATAAGAATAGTTATGGAGATAAAAATATGTTTGTATGATTGGGGTTAAGTGGAGAGGGTGAAAAGATGGCTGGACGTATTAGTATGGTTAGCAAAAGGGCATAAAAAAAGTCTGTAGGCTGAGCTTACAGACTTTCAATTCTCTCTGATGTTCGAGATTATTCAGCTACTACTGCTGAGTCAGCGCAAACTGCAGCTGAATCGCAAACTACTGCTGCTGAATCAACAACCGGAGCTGCTTCTTCAACTACTGCTACTGAATCTGAATCAGATGCAACTTCACTGTTAGCTGCTTTGTTTCCGCAAGAAGCGAAAGAAACTGCAGCAAATGCTACGAACAAAAATACTAATTTTTTCATTTTCTTTGCTTTTTAAATCTGTAATACTTATGTTGTTTTCTTAAAACGCTGCAAAGATATAGACTTTTTCAATACGTTGTTCTCTTTTTAGCCACTTTTTTTCAAAAAAATATGTTTTATAACCTATTTGCTTGAATTAGAATATGTTGCAAAACATAAATTTTTTCTTCGTATTTTGAGAAATTTCTTAAAAGATGAAGAAATATGTGTAGAAGCAGTGAATAGAGGTTGCAAATTCAGAAACTCGTTTCAGGAATCGTGAATAATGTGTACCTTTGCAGACTTCTAAAATTGTAAAGAGATATGATTGATACAACTATTTTTCAGGATAAAGTAGCTGTTTATTATACGTTGGGCTGTAAGCTTAATTTTGCAGAGACCTCTTCTATTGGAAAAACGTTAAAGGAGGCGGGAGTTCGAACAGCCAGAAAAGGTGAGAAAGCAGATATTTGTGTGATTAATACCTGCTCGGTGACAGAAATGGCAGACAAGAAATGTCGGCAAGCCATTCATCGTCTTTCTCGTCAGCATCCTGATGCATTTATTGTGGTAACCGGCTGTTATGCTCAGTTGAAACCTGGACAGGTGGCTGACATAGAAGGAGTGGATTTGGTATTAGGAGCAGAACAGAAGGGTGAGTTGATGAATTATTTGGGCAATTTGCAGAAACATACGCATGGAGAGGCTGTAGTTACCGCTACCAAAGACATTCGTACTTTTTCTCCTTCCTGTTCTCGTGGGGATCGTACCCGTTATTTTCTGAAGGTACAGGATGGATGTGATTATTTCTGCTCTTACTGTACCATTCCGTTTGCACGAGGAAGAAGCCGTAATGGAAAGATAGAAGATTTGGTGGCACAAGCTCGCCAGGCAGCTGCTGAAGGAGGAAAAGAAATTGTGCTGACCGGAGTGAATATCGGTGATTTTGGAAAGTCAACAGGCGAAACCTTCTTTGATTTAGTAAAGGCTTTAGATGAAGTGGAAGGCATTGAGCGTTATCGTATTTCTTCTATCGAACCCAATCTTCTGACGGATGAAATCATTGAATATGTAGCTCAATCCCGTCGTTTCATGCCTCATTTCCATATTCCTTTGCAATCCGGATGCGATGAGGTGCTGAAGTTGATGCGCCGTCGTTATGATACGGCTTTGTTTGCAGCCAAGATTGCAAAGATAAAGTCTCTGATGCCCGATGCTTTTATTGGGGTAGATGTCATCGTGGGTACTCGCGGAGAGACTCCTGAATATTTTGAAAAAGCTTATGAGTTTATTAAGGGGTTGGATGTAACTCAGCTGCATGTGTTCAGTTACTCAGAACGTCCGGGAACTCAGGCCTTGAAAATTGATTATGTGGTTCCTGCTCAGGAAAAGCATGCCAGAAGCCAGCGTTTACTGGAGCTTTCAGATGAAAAGACGAAAGCTTTCTATGCCCGTCATATTGGTGCAGAAGCAGAAGTGCTGATGGAGAAATCTAAAGCAGGTACACCCATGCACGGTTTTACAAAAAACTACATTCGGGTGGAACTGGCGCACGATGAAAAACTGGATAACCATCTGGTAAAAGTGCGTTTGGGTGATTTTAATGAAGACGAAACGTCGCTTAAAGGAACTATTTTATGATAAAGACAGCTGTAGTCATCTTAAACTGGAATGGGGAAGCCATGCTTCGCCAGTTCTTGCCCTCAGTGATTGCTTGTTCGCGTTTGGAGGGAACGGAAATTTATGTAGCCGACAATGCTTCCACGGATGCTTCGTGTGAGGTGGTAGAAAAAGAATTTCCTTCTGTCCACCTGATACGCCTGGACAAGAATTATGGTTTTGCCGATGGCTACAACTATGCTTTGCAGAAAATAGACGCGGAATACGCTGTCCTGCTCAACAGTGATGTAGAAGTGACGGAAGGATGGCTTCAGCCAATGGTTGATTATTTGGATACTCATCCGGAAACTGTGGCCTGTCAGCCGAAAATCCGTGCGTATCGTCACCGGAACCTGTTTGAATATGCCGGGGCAAGTGGAGGCTTTATTGACCGTTATGGTTATCCCTTCTGTCGTGGACGCGTTTTTGAGAGTGTAGAGGAAGACAAAGGACAGCATGACGAGGTGATTCCTGTGTTCTGGGCTACGGGGGCAGCTTTGATGATTCGCCTGGACGTATATCGGAATGTGGGTGGACTGGACGGACGTTTCTTTGCACACATGGAAGAAATAGACTTGTGCTGGCGTTTACGCAGTCGAGGCTATCAGCTTGTCTGTATTCCTTCAAGTACGGTATATCATGTGGGAGGAGCTACCTTGAAAAAGGAAAATCCCCGTAAAACGTTCCTGAATTTCCGTAACAATCTGCTGATGCTGTATAAGAACCTGCCAGAAGAAGAATTGAAGCCTGTGATGCGTGTCCGTACTTTTCTGGATTATTGTGCCGCTGCAGTCTGGGTTTTGAAAGGAGATTTTGCCAATGCCAAAGCTGTGTGGAATGCCCGTCGGGAGTTCTTCCGGATTCGCAGCCAGTTTACTGCCGACCGTCAACAAAACCTGGTCCATACAGTATTGAAGACCATTCCCGAACGCTATTCTTTCAGTCTGGTGTGGCAGGCAAAAGTAAAGGGCCGAAAAACCTTTTCAGCCCTTTCGCATTAAAGTTTCTTGAGCTCCTGATACAAACGTTGCACCGGAAGGCCCATGACATTGAAATAGGAGCCTTCCAGTCGGGAAACTCCCACAAAGCCAATCCATTCTTGTACTCCGTATGCTCCCGCTTTGTCCAGTGGCCGGAATTTCTCTACATAGAATTCAATTTCATCCTCTGTCAGTACGTCGAATGTGACTTGAGTAGTAGCCGAGAACGTACGTTGCAGGCCACGGGTCATCAGACATACTCCGGTAATTACTTGGTGCGTCTTGCCGGAAAGTTCCCGTAACATTTCTTTGGCTTCTTCCAGTGTACGGGGCTTTCCCAATACCTTTTCGTTGATGCACACCACCGTGTCGGCTGTAATGATTAACTCGTCTTCCGCCATGGAATTACGATAAGCTTCTGCTTTTTCACGTGAGATGTACATTGGAATTTCTTCCCCTTTTAACGTGTCAGGATAGCTTTCATCTATATCCGGAAGTACCCTGACCGTATATTCTAAATTCAGTCCGCTCAGCAATTCCCTTCGTCTGGGAGAATTGGAGGCAAGTACGATTTTATAATGCTGTATGTTTTCTAATGGTTTCATCTCTTGCATACTTATTGGTTACCAGCCAAAGGCAGCCTGTCCGGCCATCCATTTTCCCTGTGCTTTTAAAACCTGTTCAATGACGTCGCGTCCACAGCCATATCCTCCCTGTCGGTGAGAAATGTATTTGCTGATGGCTTTGATTTCAGGTGCCGCATCTGCCGGACAACAGGGGAGTCCCACCAACTGCATTACTTCATAATCGGGTATATCGTCTCCCATGTAAAGCACTTCTTCCGGTTTCAGGTTATATTTTTCTAACAGTTCCTTGTATTCACGGGTTTTTACGGCAGCACCTAAGTACACATCCTTTATACCCAGTCCTTCGTAGCGTTTCCGAACGGCTTCCGTCTTTCCCCCTGTGATAATGGCCACATGCAGTCCGCATTTCACAGCCAGCTGCAGCGCATAGCCGTCTTTGATATTGACAGAACGCATGGGTTCTCCGTCGGGGTGCAAAAAGATTGTTTCGGCGCTCAGTACTCCGTCTACATCGAAAAACAGCGCTTTTATTTGAGTCAAATCGTAATTTATCATATCTGAAAAATTAAATGGTCAATGATTGGTTGTTTCATACAAATGGATGTGTTCGCTCAGTAACTGATAGATTTCTGCCAGCTTAGATTCTTCTTCCAGCATATTCAGGTGGCGGTTAATCACATTTTCATCGTAACGTCTTGCCGGACCGGTTTGTGCTTCTACCGGAGATAATTCGTGTACCTTTCGGGCGGTTTCATCTATCAGTGGCAGCATAGATTCGAAAGGAAGTTGGTGTGCCTGAAGCAAATGCTGGCAGATGGCGTACATGTGGTTGCTGAAGTTACAGGCAAAGACAGCTGCTATGTGCAGGTATTTCCGCTGTTCCGAACTGGCTTCGTACACTTTTGGGCTAAGGCTTCCGGTTATTTCCTGAAGGAGGGATAAATTCTCCGGCGAATTGGCTTCGAGGAAAAACGGCACTTCTTCAAAATTAACTTCCCGTTGTTTGCTGAAAGTCTGCATGGGGTAAGCCACTCCGTAATTTTTGAACTTTCCCTTCCATACTTCCATCGGCATACTTCCGGCTGTGTGCAGGTACAGAGCATCCGGATTACAGTGGGCAAGTTGTGAAATGACTGTTTCCAAAACGGCATCTTTTACCGATACAATGTACAAATCAGCGTGTTCGTCTACTTGTTCCAGGCAGGTGGTCCACGCACATCCTAATGTCTGTGCCAAGGCTTGTGCCGATTCTTGTGTCCGGCTGTAAATTTGTGACAAGTGAAATCCCTTTTGCTGCAGAGCCTGAGCCAGATGAGTGGCTACATTGCCTGCTCCTATGCATACAATGGAAAAATCGTTTTTATTCATCATCCGCGTGAAGATAAGAAGTAAAGTAAAACTCCGATGACCAGCAAGGTGGCGGGAAGGAGGAAAGTCGACATCTGTCCCAGCAGAGAGATGACCAGTCCGATATTCTGAATCAGCCAGATACCTAATAAAATGAGTCCGACTGATTTGTCACTTTTGAACCACAGAAAAATAATGGCTGCATACAGCAACATCGTATCTTTTTGCATCACCCACGGCAGTCCGAGGTGACCGAATCCTACCCATTTGTCTATCAGGTAGAGCAGTCCTGTCAGTACAAGAAAAACGGCTGTAGCCCGATAGGTATCTTTGTGTTTGCCCGATGCTGCTGCCATTATTTCCCTCCGAATTTATTGATATGTACCTTTTCCCATTGCAGGTGTGACTCATCAAAAGGCTTGCGTTCCATCCCCTTGTGTCCTATAGCGATGACGGACAGCACTTGCAACTGTAAAGGAAGGTCCAACAGTTCATGGATATATTCGTTGGCCGGTGTGCCGTTGGCGGTAAATCTTTCTCTTACCTGTATCCAGCAGCTTCCCAGTCCCAAATCTTCTGCCTGAAGCTGAATCATGATTGACGCAATGGAAGCATCTTCAATCCACACATCGCTGGCGAGCGGGTCGGCAGTCACTACAATAGCCAGTGCAGCATCTTTTACGAATGCTGCTCCCGATTCCTTACAGAAAGATAACTTTTCCAGTGTGTCCTTGTCGTCTACGACGATGAACTGCCAGCAATTGGAGCGTTTGGAAGACGGAGCCATCAGGGCCGCCTTCAGTAATGTGAGCACCTGATCCTGTGTCAGTTCCTCATCTGTAAACTTTCGCATGCTTCGCCGGTTTCTGATTAAATCACTGAAGTTTTCCATAAAAATTTCGTTTGTTTGGACAAATATAAGGCTTCCCCGTTAAATCCTCAATAAAAAAATGTAAATTTGCATCACATGAACATCCGTTTAGCTACATATTATCATGCTAAGGATGTACCCGCCCTTCCGGGTTCAAACATCTTTCATTCTACAGAACTGTTTCATGTGCTGGAACAGACAAGGGGAGTTCGTCCGCTTTTGCTGGTAGCCTACGAGGGGAAATCTCCTGTGGGAAAGCTGCTATGCATCACTCGCCGTTCTACTAATCTGCTACGTTTTGCCGAAAAGAGTTATGCGTACGGCACAGGTGAATACTTTCCTTCCTCCTATCCGAAAGAACATATTTTCCAAGAATTGCTTTCCTATTTTACGCAGCAGTTCGCAGAAAAATCTTTTCTTTTAGAATTTCGTAATCTGGAAGAACCTTTGTTTGGTTACCGTTATTTCCGGCAAAACGGATATTTCCCGATACGCTGGCTTCGGGTGCGCAACTCTTTACACCATGATTCGTTGGACAAATGGATGAGCACCTCCCGCAAGCGGCAAATTCATCAGGGGCTGAAGAATGGAGCCGTAATTGATGTGGCACGTACAGAAGCAGATGTACAGGCTTTTTTCAGTATGCTCAAGCATTATTATTCGCCCAAGATTCATCGTTACCTGCCCGACATCGGTTTCTTCACTACTTTGCTGACGCATTCATCCCATTGCGGACGGATTTTTATCATTCGTTATAAAAACAAGATTATCGGAGGTTCGGTCTGTCTGTTTTCCGGGGAAGATGCCTATTTGCTTTTTTCCGGTGGGATGAGAAAAACGTATCCGCTGCAGTTTCCGGGAGTGCTTGCCGTATGGGGAGCCATGCAGTATGCCCGTGAGCATGGATATGCTCATTTTGAATTTATTGAAGCCGGGTTACCTTTCAAAAAATACGGTTTCCGTGATTTTATTCTGCGTTTCGGCGGAAAGCAGATGAGCAGTCGACGCTGGTTTCATGTGCGCTGGAACTGGCTGAATCGTCTGCTGACAAAAATCTATGTATAGCCCCCTTTCCATACTTCTGTCAATGGATTAAACTCTTTTTAAACAACGGGATTTCTTTGAAAAAATCGTCAAAAAGTTTCTTTTTTCAGCACAATTTTCTTTTCTTTGTCTGTGTGTATATTAAACACGTACTTTAATTTAATACCCATAAAAAACAATTCTATTATGAAAATCTCTCACATTGAACATTTGGGCATTGCGGTCAACAGTATCGAAGAAGCCCTTCCTTATTATGAAAACGTCCTCGGATTGAAATGCTATAACGTAGAAACCGTAGAAGACCAGAAGGTAAAGACTGCGTTTTTGAAATGTGGTGACACAAAAATTGAATTACTGGAACCAACCGGTCCTGACAGCACGATTGCCAAGTTCATTGAAAACCGTGGCATGGGCGTACATCATGTGGCATTTGCAGTAGAAGACGGAGTGGCCAATGCACTGGCACAGGCAGAAGGAGCAGGCATTCGTTTGATTGACAAGGCTCCGCGTAAAGGAGCAGAAGGCCTTCACATTGCATTCCTCCATCCGAAATCTACCATGGGCGTATTGACGGAACTTTGTGAAAAATAACCACCGGGAAAAGACCCTTATTTAATTATCAAATATAAATACTAATACCATGAGTAACCAACTTGAAAAAGTAAAAGAATTAATAGAGCTTCGCGCACAGGCCCGTCTGGGTGGAGGTGCGAAAGCCATCGAAAAACAACACGATAAAGGTAAGTACACAGCCCGCGAACGTATTTCCATGCTCCTTGACGAAGGCAGCTTTGAAGAAATGGACATGTTCGTACAGCATCGTTGCACAAACTTCGGAATGGACAAGAAGCATTATTTGGGAGACGGCGTCGTAACCGGATACGGAACAATCGAAGGCCGTCTGGTTTATGTTTTTGCCCAGGATTTCACGGTATCTGCCGGTTCCTTGTCTGAAACTATGTCACTGAAAATCTGTAAGGTGATGGATATGGCCATGAAGATGGGAGCTCCCTGTATTGGATTGAATGACTCTGGTGGTGCACGTATTCAGGAAGGTATCAACGCTTTGGCAGGCTATGCAGAGATTTTCCAGCGTAATATTCTGGCTTCGGGAGTTATTCCGCAGATTTCCGGTATTTTCGGTCCGTGTGCAGGAGGTGCAGTGTATTCTCCGGCTTTGACAGACTTTACCTTGATGATGGAAGGTACTTCTTACATGTTCCTTACCGGTCCGAAGGTAGTAAAGACTGTGACAGGCGAAGATGTATCACAGGAAGACCTGGGAGGTGCCAGTGTACATTCCACTCGTTCCGGTGTGACTCATTTCACTGCTTCTACAGAAGAAGAAGGTTTGGCATTGATTCGTAAATTGTTGAGCTATATCCCACAGAACAACCTGGAAGAACCGCCTTATGTAGATTGTACTGACCCGATAGACCGTCTGGAAGATTCTTTGAATGAAATCGTACCCGACAGCCCGAATAAGGCTTACGATATGTACGAAGTAATCGGTGCCATTGTCGATAATGGTGAATTCCTTGAAATCCAGCGTGATTTTGCCAAGAATATCATTATCGGTTTTGCACGTTTCAACGGACAGTCAGTGGGTATCGTAGCCAATCAGCCGAAGTTCCTAGCCGGTGTGCTCGATTGCAATGCTTCTCGTAAGGCAGCCCGTTTCGTACGTTTCTGCGATGCCTTCAACATTCCAATCGTATCACTGGTAGACGTTCCGGGATTCTTGCCGGGAACAGGTCAGGAATACAATGCAGTCATCCTGCACGGTGCGAAGTTGCTGTATGCATACGGTGAAGCTACTGTTCCTAAAGTAACAGTAACTCTTCGTAAGTCGTATGGAGGTTCTCACATCGTGATGAGCTGTAAGCAGTTGCGTGGTGATATGAACTATGCATGGCCTACTGCTGAGATTGCCGTAATGGGAGGAGCCGGTGCCGTAGAAGTACTGTATGCGAAGGAGGCAAAAGAAGCACCCGATCCGAAAGCCTTTATGGCCGAAAAAGAAGCCGAATATACCAAGCTGTTTGCCAATCCGTATAATGCGGCCAAGTATGGTTACATTGACGATGTGATTGAACCGCGTAACACACGTTTCCGCATTATTCGTGCTTTGCAGCAGTTACAGACTAAGAAACTGAGCAATCCGGCTAAGAAACACGGTAATATTCCTTTGTAATAGTAACTAAAACTTGACAATGATGATGAAAACACATAAAATCGGAATATTTCTGGCCCTGTTTCTGCTGGTCGGGTTCTCGTCCTGTAAGGAACAGAACACCGCGTCCAAGTTGCTTATCAATGAAGTGTTGATTGATAATGAGAGCAACTTTCAGGATGATTATGGCATCCACAGCGGTTGGGTAGAGATATTCAACAGAGCTTACAGCAGTGCCGACCTGGCCGGATGCTATCTGAGAGTGAGCAGTCAGCCGGGCGATACTTTGTCTTATTTTATTCCCAAGGGAGATGTGCTGACTTTGCTCAAACCGCGTCAGCATGCTCTTTTCTGGGCCGACGGGGCACCGAGAAGAGGAACATTCCACACCAATTTTGTATTTAGCAAGACACAGGACAACTGGATTGGTCTGTACGATTCCGGTAAGAAATTGCTGGATGAGGTGGTAGTTCCCGCAGGTATGCTGCAGGCCGACCAGTCGTATGCACGCGTAGGCGACGGTACGACTACATGGGAAGTGAAGGGTGGAAGTGAAGACAAATATGTCACTCCGAGCACCAATAACCAGACCATCGAGAGCAATCCGAAGATGGAGAATTTCGAACAGCATGACCCTATAGGTATCGGTATGGCTATTTCTGCCATGAGCGTGGTATTTACCGGACTTATCTTGCTTTACCTGTGCTTTAAATTCGTGGGCAAACTGGCGGTTAAGTTGCGTAAGCGTAACGCCATGAAAGCACAGAATGTCACCGACAAGCAGGAAGCAAAAGAACGTAAGTTGGGTGAAGCTCCGGGTGAAGTAATTGCTGCCATCTCTATGGCTTTGCACGAAGCACAGGGAGCCGACCACGATGTGGAAGAAACCATCCTGACCATCAGCCGGGTGAAACGAAGCTATTCACCGTGGAGTTCCAAGATTTATACATTGCGTGAAACTCCTCATAAGAAATAACCTCTAAAGCATAACGAAAACCATGAAAGAATACAGATATAAAATCAACGGAAATCTTTACAAGGTGACCGTGGGAGACATAGAAGATAATAATGTGCATGTAGAAGTAAACGGAACGGCTTATACCGTGGAACTGGAAAAGAAAGCCGGTCCGAAAATCAAACCGGTAGTTCGTACGGCAGCTACTACGCCGGCAGCTCCTCCTCCAGCAGTGAGCCGTCCGGTTGTGGCAGGCAGCAAGTCGGGTATCAAGTCTCCGCTTCCGGGTGTCATTCTGGAAATCAAGGTGAAAGAAGGAGATACCGTGAAACGCGGACAGACATTGCTCGTACTCGAAGCCATGAAGATGGAAAACGACATCAAGGCCGACCGTGACGGTAAGGTAACCGCCATCAAGGTGAGCAAGGGAGAATCAATACTCGAAGGTACAGACCTTATAATCATTGAATAGTTATGGGAGAATTTGCTAGTTTTTTACAGAATAACCTGGCCGATTTCTGGACCTATACCGGCTTTCATAACGCCACGCTCCAGCATGTGGTGATGATTTTGGTTGGTATATTCTTCATCTATCTGGCCGTGGCAAAAGAATTTGAGCCGATGTTGCTGATTCCTATCGGCTTCGGTATCTTGATTGGTAACATTCCCTTCAATATGGAGGCCGGTTTGAAAGTGGGGCTTTATGAGGAGGGTTCCGTATTGAACATTTTGTACCAGGGAGTCACGTCCGGCTGGTATCCGCCCCTTATCTTCTTAGGTATTGGTGCCATGACCGACTTCTCGGCCCTGATTTCCAATCCGAAGCTGATGCTGATTGGGGCGGCAGCACAGTTTGGTATCTTTGGTGCGTATATGATAGCCTTGGCTTGGGGCTTCGACCCGATGCAGGCTGGAGCTATCGGTATCATTGGTGGTGCTGACGGTCCGACCGCTATCTTCCTTTCGTCCAAGCTGGCACCTAACCTGATGGGAGCCATTGCCGTGTCGGCCTATTCCTACATGGCCCTTGTGCCGGTGATACAGCCACCTATCATGCGTTTGCTCACTACCAAGAAGGAAAGACTGATTCGCATGAAAGCACCTCGTGCCGTGTCACATACAGAAAAGGTGATGTTCCCAATCGTAGGTTTGTTGCTGACCTGCTTCCTGGTTCCTTCCGGTCTGCCTTTGTTGGGTATGCTGTTCTTCGGTAACCTGTTGAAGGAAAGTGGTGTAACTCGTCGTCTGGCTGAAACAGCCCGTGGTCCGCTGATTGACACCATTACCATTTTGTTAGGACTTACTGTAGGAGCTTCTACTCAGGCTTCTGAGTTCCTGACTGTGGATTCTCTGAAAATCTTCGGTTTGGGTGCTTTGTCATTCGTTATCGCTACAGCTTCAGGTGTGATTTTCGTGAAGATTTTCAACCTGATTCTTCCGAAAGGTGACAAGATTAATCCGCTTATCGGTAATGCCGGTGTATCTGCCGTGCCCGACTCAGCCCGTATTTCTCAGATAGTAGGTTTGGAATATGATCCAAGTAACTACTTGTTGATGCATGCCATGGGTCCGAACGTAGCAGGTGTAATCGGTTCGGCAGTTGCTGCCGGTATCTTGCTGGGATTCCTGATTTAAAAGGCCACGATATCAGAACAGAGGGATGCATTTCACATAATGCATCCCTCTGTTGTTTTGATACAGCTTAGTTGAAGCAATGTGGTTTGACTTGTTCATTTTCTTCAAGGTGTTTCTATAAAAATATCTTGACACGTTCGTGCCGAGACTTTGACACGTTGCTGATGAGAGCTCGTCACGTTCGTGTCGAGGTGTTGTCACGTTCGTGTCGAGGTAAAATAGAAGTCTGTTCTTAGTTAAAGTTATAGAATGTTTTTATCTAGCTTAATACTTTTTTCTATGTTCCATTCTAGTGTTTTCCGTTACTTTAAGTATTATTGTAGGGAACGTATCTGTCTTGGCTGATTATTGCTACATACTATTTTGAAAAGAAACCCGTCATTGATGTTAATTCTCAATGGCGGGTTTCTTGCTACTGGATGGTTTTATGCTAATTCCACATTATAATGCAGTTTTATTGGTTAAGTAAACTGTCCGGATTTTCAACATGGATTTCCGTTTCTGGAGTTTTAAGTTGAATAGCACCCCAGGTCTTCCATGTAGGAGATACAATATATTGTGGCTCTTGCATCTTGCCAAGTAATGCAGTAGCTTTCTTTACTTCGGCGTTTGTCTTGTCGAACAGCTCCTGCATAGTGATGTCTCCGTGTGAGTCCTTGATAGTCTTTAGCAAGTAATAGGTGTAATAGCCTTGTTTCTTATCATGGTATACACTTGAAGTTTGGTCACCGCTACTGGATGAGAAACTGATGGTATTGCCTTGTGGCATGCCTAATTTAGGAACTACACGTACACCCTTTTGAGCGATAAGTGGGGCCGCACTCTTATATCCACCGCTGAAACAAGCGTCCAAGAATACATAAGCTCCTTTAACAGGATATGTGGCAAGTTTCTGATATAAGTCGGCTAGAGATATACCTAGGTGGATGTTTTTTCCTGTGATATCGACAGGAAGAAGATAAGCTTGCTTAGTGGCTTCATCATTGTTTCCGTGTCCGGAGTAGTAGAAGAATAGTTCTGCATCCGGATCAGTGCTGGCCATATTAAGTAGCCAGTCTAACTGTTCATGCATCATACCGGCTGTTGCATTAGGAATCACTTTAATTTGACTTGCCGGTATTCCGAAAGTTCGTACACAATACTCTCTGAATATCATTGCGTCATTTACCGCGTATGGTACATTGATTTCGGCATTCGCTCCAGTCATACTATAATCTTCATTTCCAATGATAAGTGCGTATCTGTGGTTGTTGACTGCACCTTCTGGGATACCCTCAAGCAGTTCACTCTTAAATGACAATTGAAAATCCTGTAAGTTGACTTTCCGGTTTGCCAGTTTACCGTTGATTTTAATAGAATTTCCAGCAGTAAGATATTCACCCACTTTTACTTTGTAAGCTTCATTGATGAGTGAAGACTGAGTTTCTTCTACAGCTGTCAGCATAACGGCTACAGAATCTTCTGCAAATCGTTTGTTTACCAGAAAACCGTAATCTAATGTGGCAACTTCGCCAGGAGCGATACTGTCAATCAGCATTTCCGGAGAATCTGTTGTATACACATTCTTAGGCAGTGTGAAGTTGACCTTTACATTGCGCGCTGTTTTAGTACCAAAGTTCTGAAGTGCAATGGTCAGTTTACCATTAGAGCCCAATGTAATAGATGAACCGTTTGATGCGAAGAACTGATGGTCGGCAATTTTCAGTCTTGGCATAGCATATTCCTGTGCGTTTACGATAAGTTCCGACGGGTCTGCATCAAATCCATTTGCTTCGAAAGCATAAATATTGATTTTGGTTAAGGCTGTAGGCATTTCCTTTTTAACCAGATATCTGAAGGTATATTCTTTAGATGTTCCGGCAGGCAGATTTCCTCCATCCAATTCTCTAGGCCCATCGAAATATTGGTCATATCCTTGTTGTTCGGATAATCTGATACGGATGCTGTATGCATCTCCTTTACCTTTGTTCGCAATGGTGAATCTTACAGCAAAACTCTCGCCGGCATCAATCACTTTGTTATTATTACCATCAATAAAACTGTCTACTCGGATAACAAGTTGAGCAGGTTCCAATGGAACAGGGGTTGAGCTGGAATTGTCTGTTATGGTTTCTGTTTTTTTGAGTGCCTCATTATAGGCCAGCAATCTGGGCTCAAATGTGGTAAACGAAGCTCCATCGGAGATGATTTTATTTAAGACTTCATATTCGCTGGTCATATCCATGTACTGATATACTCCGGCAAGTCCTTGCATGTACATTTTAGAGTCAGGTTTCTGTTTCAGAATTTCTAAAAACAGTTTCTGGGCTTCCATTAAATAAGTCGATGCCTTTTGTCTTACCAATGCATATTCGGTATCACTGGCGATAGTGGCTCCATCATTGACTATTTTAGTAGCTACATTGAAGTTTGCTCTGGCCAATCCGGTGAGCAACTCAAAATTATTGGGTGCTAGTGCATATAATCTTTTATATATATCAAGTGCCTCGATATTCTGACCTTGTTTTTCCAGAATGCGTGCCTTGATAGGGAGCACCTGCAGGTTATTGGGGTCAATGGTCAGAATTCTGTCGATCGTATTCAGCAGTTTGGGCATATTGTTGGTTGCAATGTGGACATTCACCAGGTTATACAGAAAGTCGAGCGAAACGGGGTATTTGCTGATTGCTTTTTCCAGAATATTCTCTTGTTCGGCATAATTCTTCTGGCTCATGTAAATCATGTTCAGATATACAAAGCAGTCTTTTTCTTGTGTGCTGTCACCTGATTCCAAATAAATATTGAAATATCTTTTGGCAACATCAAGTTTTTTCATGTTAAAAGCAGATACAGCTGCAAAATAGACCACAGAGTTATACCGGTCGTCCTTAGGTAGCAATTCGCTTCTAAACATAGGCATGTATCGGATGTCGATATATGCTGATGCGAAGTCGAGTGCCTTGGATGTTTCCTTTTGTTCGTAATAGTACAATGCGGCATTTAGAAAATACGGATACATGGAACGTAATCTGTTTTTAGTTCCATTGATGTAACTGGCATTGTTTTGTTCTTTAGTTACCTGTATGAAATTATTGTATGCTTCCAACAGGTAAGTATACATGCTGTTTGCATTGGCTCCTTTGTCTCTTTCGCTTTCGAAAAGCACATATTGCTGGTTTGCTCTTTTGTAGGCACTGCCTGCATCTTGCGCTTGTACACTTAAAAGAGAAAAGAGGACCATTGTGTATAAAAATAGAATTTTTCTCATCGCTTAATAAAGTTAAAAACAGAAGAACTGGAAAAAACTTTCAGTTCTTCTGTCGTTTGTATGATGGTAGTTATAGTTTTTCCCTAATTATTTTGTAGCAGGAAATGCATCTACAATAACAAATTCAATGTTGATTTTTCTATATTCACCACCACGTTCTTTTGCTACCTCTACGTGATACTCAAATTCGTTGTTTGTGTTTTTTAGAGTCGTAATGTTGTTCTTTACATAGTCCATTACGCCTGCAGCTCTCAGCAAAGCCAGCTGTTCATTTTGGGTGATTCCGCTTTCCTTTGTTACCGTAATATTGTCGAGGTTTCCATCTTTATAGTACGGTTCATCAACAAATTCGCCATATTGTCCTTTATAGGCAATTTTACTTCTGATAGGACTAGCGTCAGCTGAACCTGTAATTACAATCTTTACCTGTTTATTTTCACCCAGATATGAAGCGAATTCTCCTTCAAATGCATTCTTGATGATTTTCATCAAAGACATTGCGGCATTTGAACTTTGGATATCATATCCACCAGAAGGGAAGTCTTCTTTTGCAGAGAACTCTTTGTTGATAACTTCATACTGATATCCCACTTTGTAATTTAAGATCTTCTCTCCATTGGCATTTACGTCAGGAATAACCTCTGTCTTGACATTAATCTGAGTGTTGTCAGTGATGAGCTGATCTTGTTTATTCTGTTCGACGACATCTTTTTTGATAGCTTCCAGTTTAGCTTCTTCCTGACTGGCTTGCTGCATAATTTCAAGAGGTACAAAGTTGCTGTCATCCTGAATGCTTGTCATTTTCTTTCTTCCAAGATTATCATAGATGTAGACTTTGTTGGTCGTTTCATTTCTTACTTCCACATAGGCCAGCTCGAATTCATCATTATCATTCAGGTAATATACGGCATTATCAAATGAAAGGTCTTTGCTGTCCTTGAACGATCCCAAATCTTCTACTGGTACCTCAATGGCAATAGGAGACATGGTATTAAATCCTACGTTCAACATACCGTTGGTTGCATCATAATTGCCAATGAATGGATTTTCAAGCGAGATTCTATCACCTGCTAATTTGGTTGCAGCTTCATTTTCGAACAATATTTGCTGTTTCATTCGTGTCTCATCGTTCACACGAATAGCATATTCTTCCATTGATTCACCCTGCATCATTTTTACCCATTCATTCATTTTGGCATCCACTTCACTGCTTACCAGTTTACCATAAAATGGGTTTAATCCGTTAGCATCCCAGAAAACTATAGATTTGCTTTCTCCGGAAACTCCGTACATGTCTTTAGTTTGATTATTGGTGAAGAACTTAAATTGCATCAAGCTGTTGTTCTCATTGTCGATTTCTTGCTCAATCTTGTTGTTCTTCAGGTTCATTATGACAATTTTACTGTTGTCTTTTACTACTGCAATGTATTTGCCGTCTGGATGAAAATACGGATTTTTCAGTTGTCCGGAGATGCTGTCAAACGTATGCTTCAGAGTCCAGGTTTTGGTGTCATATATCATCAGTCCCTTCTTGTCTGTAGTAACAGCAAAAAGTGAAGCATCTTTAGAGAAGGCATCCCCTGTGATTTGACCTTCTATCTCTAATTTTGTTCTGAGCTCTTTGGTCTGGAAGTTCCATATATCAATTTCATTCTTATGTTGTGAAGCAATAAAATAGTTATTGGAACTCATTTCCAGTGAAGAGGCCGGTGAGTTAGTCTTTATATAGGCTTGTGGCAGGTATTCTTTCGTATCGTAGATGATAATCTCATTTGCAGAAGTTGCAGCAATGAAAAATCGGGCGTTTGCCGAGTAGCACATACTGGTGGTTTCTGCATCCTTGTATTCTTTTCTTTTTTCTTTCAGAGAGAAAAGTTTGTCATCTTTTCTCAGGAAAGAATAGATGCGTATTTCTTTTCCTGGTCTTGCTACAGCAATAGAACTTCCTGTTGGATTGAAGGCCAATTGACTTAACTTGTTGTAAATTGTGACAGGTCTGTCTCTTAATGTCAACAGGTTTCCATTTGAGAGGTATGCTACGCAGAAAGTAGTATTGTCAAATGTGGATATAGTGTTTTGTGCCGGAAAATCTTTTGCTCGTTTAACTTGTGCTGAAGCTAATCCACTGCCTAAAGCTGCAGCAATGAAACATGCAATGAATTTTTTGTTCTTGAAAAGCGAATTGTATTTATTCATAATGATTGGTTTTATGTTTTCTTTAATATTTTATTATCACAGGTTTGGTAGATGCCAATTGCGTAGGGCACCATCCTACGGGTGCATAACTGCTGCATGTTGGTTCACAGTATGTGTATTCTTTGCCGTCTATTAAAAGAGTTTTTCCTTCTACTTTGCTATTGAATCTGACAGCCATAGCCAGGTGTCCGGGATAGTAGAGAAGTACAGTGTCAAGTCCAAGCAGGTCTCTTATGAGATTGCTGAATAGGGCAGCTCTGTCTTCACAGTCACTGAATGGATAGAACAGCGTTTCTTCAGGGAAGAATGGCCGGTCTTTTCCCCAAACAACCTCATCCAATTGGTATTCGAAAGCTGTTTGTACGAAACCAATTAATATGTTGGCTGCTTCTGTTTCTGTTTTACCTTCAATTTTACTTCGTAGAGAGGGATATAATTGCTTTTTAACCGACTCGCTTATTGGGGTAGAGGCATAGATAGTCCACTTTGTCATTTCATCGTTATTGATGTGTGACTGTGGGTATGAGTGATAAAAATTCATTAAGTTTGAATTGAATTTTATATCAATATGTAAAGAGTCGGCAGCTTTAGATTCTATTCTGTGTATATCAGATGTAGCTAAATCAAAAAGCTGCTCTTTATCAATGCTCAAACTTAATCCCTCTTCACCCGGATATTCATGTGCGAAAATATAGAGTCCGGTTTCTTTATAATCCAGCGGATAGAATGCGTCATCTTTTATTTTAAAATAAGCTTTACCGTATATGGTGTTGGGACTGGCAATCATCATATACAGCTTATTAGATCTGGAACGTCCTATTCTGGTCTTATATCCGGATTGATTGAACAGGAAGGTCTGTAGAACCACGGCTTCGTTAGAGTTCTCACCATAATATGCTTGGCTTAGTTCTTTTAATGTGTTAAGATAAGCCCAGTCGCACAGATTATGTTCTTTTCTCAGTTGCAGGCAATCGTAAATGAGATTGTTGAAACTTTTGTCCGATAGATGCATCCACATGTCAGCTACGTCATTTTCTGTAGTACCGTTTAATTGGTATTTGGAAGACGTGCCTATTCTTACTTTCATTTGGGTGCCGTAAGCACAAAACTGGAACACTTCGTCTCTCTGAACCGCTTCTTCTATAGGGGAGAGTGGCATAGGTTGTGCTTTCTTTTTTTTATGTATGCTTATTACCTTGCCATGTTCCAAAAAAGCTTTTTTGAGTTCATTGATTTCTTTTTCGTCTGGAGCAGAAGGTGCCGGCATAGGCTTTACCTTATTTTCCATATCTTCAATGGAACTTTCGGAATTAAACCAGTCCCATTTTCCTCTCATAAACTCAGTATATCGGTTGTTGACCTCTTTTCGAAAGTCTTTATAGCTTGCTATCTGTTGCTGTTTAAATTCCCTGAATATTTCTTCTGGGCTTTTTTCTTGTGCGTATATGGGTGAGAGAAATATATAACTAATAGATAAGATAATAAGTCTCTTCATCATTGTTTCAAGAATTAATTATTACGGGCGTATTTCCATATGTAATACTTTAATGCTCATTTTGGGGTCGAGCTTTCTACAATTGGATAGCCATTCCGTGAACTCCTTGTAACTTAACTGTCTTGGCAAGTACTTGGCACCTGCATTGTCAGTTGCCTTTGTGAACGGATTAGGTGAGAATATCACGTAAATCTGATTGTGCTCTACGGAACCTGAACAAGTCAGAGAGTATTGATCAACTAGATTCAGTTCTTCTGAAGCTTTCTCGGGTGAGAAAAATATATATTCTTTCCCGTGTTTTACAATCTGTTGTCCATCGCTGTCATTCTGATAGGGCAGCAGACAATAGGCTGTAGGAGTTTCATCGATAAGGTAGACTGCTACATAGCCATCTACCGGTGTTTGGAATAGAAGATACATAAAATCATTGTCGTGAAACTCGCTGCTAGTAAATCGTTCTGTTGTTCCGTTTCTCAGAATTGTGGCTTTGAAGTTAATAGACGAGTTTTTTATTTCTCGTGCTTTACCACACACTGAACATTTCACAACCAGCATGTTCTTTTCGTACAAAATCTCATATTGTGGTTCCCCGTCATTTTCAAGCCATTCACCTTTTACCTCACTTCCGCTTAAAGAGAAAAAGCGGTTGTCTGTCTTTCCATTCTCATTAGTGAGAACAGTAGAGTTGGTTTGGCTTACTATGGTTCCAAATTCATCTGCCAAAGCCTTGATTTTCGCTCTGTCCAAAGCTATGTTCTTGGCTTGTTCCAGTGACTGATTAGTAGGTACATAGTAAATGTATTCACCACACACCTTCCTTGCTTTTTGGGCATAGAAGGCAAGTGGTAAAACAAGAAGTATTATTAAGGAAAAGATCCTTTTTGTTATAGCAAAATTCATGGAAGAAGAATTCTTATAATAGCACTGATTATTTCAGGAGGTTATTGAGTTCCTCGCTTAGATTACTGCTATCTTCTTCAAGTGACTTTCGGATGGCATTTTTTGCAACCTGTTTTGCCATTTCGCTGTTATATGCAATTCTTATAAGTACTTCTTTATTTTTATTACTTAAAGTACGATATACTTCCATTACAACGATGGTGCGTCCGATGCTTTGTGAAATAAGGTTTTTGCTTGCCATGATACTCTTAGTGACAGAAGAAGCATCTTCAGCTGACAGCTGTGAGTTTGCTACTTGATTTTCTACAAGAGCAGTCATTTCTGTCTGAACTTGTGCAGCCAGATTTTGTTTGGCTAGTTCCATTGCCTGCATTTTTGCTCCATCGTAATTTTCCCCTGTACTGATAGCTTCCCCCATTAAGAATTTCTGATATCCGTTTTCGTCGTATTCATATTGCATGAGGTAAGATTTGTCTAACTGTTTTTCTAATGGAAGTGCTCCCGGAGCAATTTGCCATCCTTGTTTTTTTAGTTTTTTAGCTTCTTTACGAGCTTCTTTGGTGGCTTTTTCGTTTAATGCTTTTTTAGAAAGCTTGGCTATTTCTTTTCTTTCTTCCATGATTTCTTTTGCTGTTTTGTCTTGTGCAAAAACAGAAGAAATAGACAGCATAATTAAGCTGAGACATAGTAATACTGCTTTTTTCATAAAATAGATAATTTAGTGATAATGATTTTTTAAACGTTTTCCGGGGTGCAAAGATAATGAATTATCACTTTTGGAATTTGTTTTTATCCTAAAAATGTTTCTTTTTGTCAAATATACAAAAAACTCTATCTGTTTAAGTTGTATTATTTGTCAATTTGTACAATTTTTCTATAAGGTGTGATTCTGATGAGATAAATGCTATAGCGTAGATTTAGTATGAGAAGTTTACTGAGAAGTTATCTATGTTTTTCTTATAGAAAACCTAGGTTTCTCGAGGCGGAACCTTAAGGCTTTCGGTCTGAAAACATAGGGTTGGTATGTCGGAAACATAAAAATTACTTTGAAGGTTATTCTTTGGGATAAATGCATTGTTTAAAGTGGAGTACACGCTGGTATACTTTGACTACTCTTTTTTAGGTATGTAAATAGGTTGGTAAATGAATTTATATAGAATGTAAGAAATCGCTTATTCTCTATATAAGAAGCAGTAAATCAATAAATTTTGTCACCTTGTTTATTGGGGAGTGGAAGAATTGTTATTTACTTATAAATGGGTATTTTCTTGTTTTTAATTTTCGTAATTTTTAGGTATTGATAGCCTTTTTTGTGTAGTCTACCTTTGCGGTGTTCAAAAATCGCAGAGAAATGAAAAAAAAAGTTAGTTTATTTTTAACCGCTCTTTGTTGTGCCGTAGGAACTATTTCGGCCAGTGAAGTTGATTCGGTGCAGGTGGCTGAAGTACACGGAAATGTAGCTGCACGCAAACAGCATACGGACAATGACGAATATACCCGTTTCCGTGTGGGAGGCTATGGAGAAGCTGTGGCCAGTTTTAAGGATTATGGCATCAACCGTTATTACGGTAATCCCAATGGAAACACCCGTGACCATCGGAACACGATTTCTATTCCGCGCTTTGTGCTGGCAATGGATTATAAGTTTACTCCGAAATGGATTCTGAGCGCAGAAATCGAATTTGAAGCCGGAGGAACCGGGTCTGCCATGGAATTGGAGAACTCGGAAAACGGCGAATATGAAACGGAAATGGAAAAAGGGGGAGAAGTGGCCTTGGAGCAGTTTCATATCACCCGTCTTATTCATCCGGCTTTTAACGTACGGGCAGGACACATTATTGTGCCGGTTGGACTGACCAATGTACATCACGAGCCGATTAATTTCTTCGGCACAGTGCGACCGGAGGGTGAAACCACCATCCTGCCATCTACCTGGCATGAAACGGGTATTGAGTTTTTCGGTACGTTGGGAAAAGGATATGCCACTTTCGACTATCAGGTGCTGGTGGTGGCCGGATTGAATGCCAACGGATTCGACCGGAATACTTGGGTTGCCAGCGGTAAGCAGGGCTTGTTTGAGGAAGATAATTTCAATTCTCCGGGGTATGTGCTTCGTGTAGATTACCGTGGAGTGCCGGGACTGCGTGTGGGAGGTTCTTTTTATTATTGTGCCAATACGGCAGGTAATTCCGACAAACCCAATTTCTACGAGGGACAGAAAGCACCGCTACGGATTTATTCAGGCGACTTGCAATACAAGAATGACTATGTGACCGCACGTGCCAATGTGGTCTATGGTAATCTGAGCAATTCCAAGTTTATCAGCAGCAAGAATGTACGTTTGTCGAACAATGCTTCTTACAGCCGCGTGGTTCCGGTAGCTAAAAATGCGGTCAGCTATGCCGGAGAAGTGGGTGTGAACCTGCGTTCCATTTTCAATCACAATCCCAAAGTTCCTGTGATTTATCCGTTTGCCCGCTATGAATACTATAATCCGCAAGAAAAAGGAGAAGCCGGGCAGACCATGGACTTGCGTAACAAGGTCAGCATGTGGGTGGCCGGATTGAATTGGTTTGCTTTGCCTAATCTGGTAGTGAAGGCAGACTATACTACCCGTCAGATTGGTACAGGAAAGATGTTCGGTACCGGACCGTATACCAGTGAAAATGAGTTTTCCATTGGCTTGGCCTACATCGGCTGGTTTTTCAAGAAATGATTTATTAACTCCTAAAAACTATTATGTATATGAAAAAGAAATTCTTCTATGCGGCAGCCTTGGCAATGGGGCTGACCTTTTCGATGACAGCGTGCAGTAATGAGGACACACCGACAGAACCGACCGATGCGGCCAATATTGACTATACGTCGGAAAATGCGACAAGCTGGAACAACTACATGAAGGCAGTGGTTACCTTGCTTCGTAAAGATGCTTCCGACTTGTACGGGTACTGGGCTACCAGTTACAAGGGAGGTGAAAGTTATGCCGTGACCTTTAAAAATCATGGGGCACCGTTCAACAGTGCAGGCTCTTGCGTGCAGCAAGTGATAGACGGTTGTGTAGATATTGCCAATGAGGTGGGAGAAACAAAAATCGGTGACCCGTATTCCAAATACCAGGCAGGGAAGGTGACAGAAGCTCTCTATGCTGTAGAATCCTGGTATAGCTGGCATTCGCGCGAAGACTATTCCAATAACATCGTATCTATCTGTAATGCTTTCTGTGGCGTGCGCAGTGAGGCTTTGATTAGCGGAGCCGCTATTGATAAAACTCAGGTGGCTGCGCAATCCTTGTACACGGTATTGGTGAGTAACGGGCAGCAAGAGCTGGCAGATAATACTTTGTCGGCTATCAAGAATGCTTACGATAAGATTTTAGCCATTCCGCAACCGTTCCGTAACCATATCAACAGCGAACAGAGTCTGGCAGCTCAGGAAGCTTGCAGTGAGCTGAGTGTCTTGTTGAAAGATAAGGTAAAACCGGCTTGTGATGCATTGTCGGAAGCAGTGCTGAGTCCGGTGGTAAAGAACTACGTGGATGTAGTGGTATTACCCACTTATTCAGACCTGAAAGACAGAGTGGCTACTTTGTATGATAAGGTGAATACGCTGGCAGCCAACCCAACCAACCAGGCTTTCAAGGATGCTTGTGATGCGTGGATTAGTGCCCGTGAACCGTGGGAGAAGAGTGAGGCTTTCTTGTTTGGCCCGGTAGCCGATCAGGGACTTGACCCGAACATGGATAGTTGGCCGCTTGACCAGGCTGCCATCGTGAACATCCTGAATTCAGGAGATTACAGCCAGATGGAATGGAGTGGCGACTACTCAGAAGACAGTGAAGCCATTTCTGCCGCACAGAATGTACGTGGTTTCCATACCCTGGAATTTCTGTTGTTCAAAGACGGACAAGCACGTACGGTAGATTAAGCATGAAGATAAATTTTTGATGAATGACAGGCAGGGGAGTAAAGAAGGGGAAGCCCTCCTTTACTTCCTCTGTATGTTTCCGAAAAAGAGAAGAATAAATGAGAATAGTAAAACTTTTGTTATACGGAGTTTTTCCCTGTTTTCTATGGAGCTGTGAGAAAGAAGGAACTGACCAGCAGTACGTGGAGGTGCCGGAAGGCTTTGCACTGTCAGCCGGTACGGCTACCAATTTTCTGACTTCTTCGAAAGCTTACGACTTTGAAGCGTCGTGGCTGTCGGGTATTTACAGCAGCCGTTTCAACGACGGAGATGGATTGTATGATGATGTGCGTACCAGTAGTAACCAGGATGGTGGATTAGGTCCCGTGTATGCCGGTTATTCCTGTGGAAGCTGTCACCGCAATGCCGGACGTACCAAGCCTACCTTGTGGAGTGAAGGCGGTTCGGGAAATTACGGTTTTTCTTCCATGTTGGTATATATCACCCGAAAGAATGGAGCGTTCTTCCAGAACTATGGGCGTGTGCTTCATGACCAGGCTATTTATGGGGTGAAGCCAGAGGGAAAATTGTCAGTGAAGTATGACTACCAGACGTTCGAATTTCCCGATGGAGAAACTTATGAGCTTTGCAAGCCGACCTATACCATTACGGAGTGGTATGCCGACAGTATCCGTCCGGAAGATTTGTTCTGTTCTGTCCGTATACCGTTACGTCATGTGGGGATGGGGCAGATGATGGCACTCGACCAGAAAGAAATCGAAGCATTGGCTTCCAAAAGTAATTACCCCGAATACGGCATTAGCGGACGGTGCAATTATATCAGTGAGCGTGGAGTAACTCGTCTGGGACTTTCGGGCAACAAGGCACAGCATGCCGATTTGACGGTGGAATTAGGATTCTCCAGTGACATGGGGGTGACCAACAGCCGTTATCCCGAGGAGATATGTGAGGGGCAGATGCAGATGGACCAGGGCAGTATGATGGGACTTTCGTACGACCAGTTGGACGTGTCGACCGAGGACATGGAGGATGTGGACTTGTATATGCACTGCCTGGGGGTACCAGCCCGCCGGAATGTGAATGATCCGCAGGTACAGAAAGGAGAACAGAAATTCTATGAGGCGAAATGCCATCTTTGCCATGTGACTACGCTGCACACAAAAGTAAGAGGAGCTACACTGCTGAACGGTACGGAACTGCCGTGGCTGGGCAATCAGACCATCCATCCGTATTCAGACTTTCTGCTGCATGATATGGGGTCGGAAATTATGGGTGTGGGTTTGAACGACAATTACGTAAGTGGTCTGGCCCGGGGTAATGAATGGCGTACCACTCCATTATGGGGCATCGGCTTGCAGGAAGTGGTGAACGGACATACCTATTTCCTGCACGACGGACGCGCACGTAACCTTGTAGAGGCTATCATGTGGCACGGAGGAGAGGCGGAAGCTTCGAAAAACTTGTTTAAGCGCATGAGTAAGGAAGACCGTGATGCCTTGATTACGTTTTTAAATTCACTTTAATCATTAAGTATAGAAACTGATAACTTATGAAAAAAATACTGACTGCCTTGTGTCTGTCTGCGGTAATGCCATTGGCAGCACTGGCACAACATGAAGAAGATACGGAAAATGGTATCGTGTCGCTGGCTGGAAGAGAGGGATTTACCATCGCTTCCAAGAAAGGAGATTTTGTGTTCAAGCCTTATCTGTTAGTGCAGACAAGTGCCAATTTCAACTGGTATGACGATGAAGGGCTGGACAAGGCCTATAATCAGGACAATGTGGCCAATTCCGGTTTTGCTATTCCTTATGCCGTGTTGGGCTTTACAGGAAAAGCGTTTGGAAAAGTGTCGTTCAACTTATCACTGAATGCAGCGGCTACGGGCGCAGCCTTGTTGCAACAGGCTTGGTTCGATGTGGAGCTGAAAAAACAGTTTTCTATCCGCGTGGGTAAGTTTAAGACTCCTTTTTCGCATGCTTACCTGACTACGTTAGGAGAAACCTTGATGCCCTCCTTGCCGTTGTCGCTGACCGCTCCGGTGATTCTGCCCTATTCGTTGAATGCCGTGACTCCCAATATCGGAACGGGATTTGACTTGGGAGTGGAAGTACACGGTCTGCTGGCAGACAAGTTTGGTTATGAAGTGGGACTTTTCAATGGTACGGGTATTTCAGTGAATACGGCAGGAAAGACCTTCAGTGACGACTGGCACATTCCTTCCTTGCTTTATGCCGGACGTTTTACCTACATGCCCAAAGGAGTGATGCCCTCTACACAGGGAAATCCTAACCGTCTGAACGAAGATAAACTGATGCTGGGACTATCCACTTCATTGAATGTGGAGAGTGAGAACGAAAGTACGAACGATTACCGTGCCGGACTGGAGTTTGCCATGTTGAAAAGAAAACTCTATCTGGGAGCGGAAATGTATTACATGCACGTGGGCTTTACCAAACGGCAGAAAATTGACCAGGGGTATCACTATCTGGGAGGATACGTGCAGGGAGGCTATTTCGTGACTTCCCGTCTGCAAGCTACGGCACGTTATGATTTCTTCAACCGCAACGGAATGGATACAAACGGGTTCATGAATATGCCGGCCGTGGGAGTGAACTACTTCTTTAAAGGCTGCAACCTGAAACTGCAAGCTATGTATCAGTTTGTAGGGCGCTGGGGGCACGATACACAACTTGACCGCGATAATGACGACTTGGGAATAGCGACCCATAATGCCACGGTGATGCTTCAGTACACGTTCTAAAGAGGAGGGTGTGATGAAAAGAAAGGTGTATGGATGGATACTCTTTGGGCTGGGAATCCTATGGCTGGTTTCCTGCGATGAAGGACGTATCTATGAAGCGGTGCCAGCTACGGCAGAAGGTGGACGTACGGTGAAGTTCACCGGAAAGGTAATGGGTATGGATACCTGGCCTTCTGGATATACGGTAGCCGTGGCTGGTTTTGATGCGAAGAGTGAATATGCACTGACTTCTGCCAATGTGATGCCTTCGCAGGCAGGAGAAGATGGTACGGTGCAGGTGGTGATGTCGGGAGTGACAGATGAAGTCACTCAAATCGAATTGTGCGTGATTAACCGCATTCGGGAGCGGGTAGTGACCTTTGCCAGGGTCGATTGCTCGGAAACGGCAGAAGACACGATTCGTATGGACGTGGGTGAACAGCAAGTCGGCATGTTCCAGGCTGTACAGCAGCAAGTGTTTGATTCCCGCTGTGCCAGTTGCCATGGAGGGAGTACTTCAGCGGCAGGACATTTATTCCTGACAGCAGGGAAAAGCTATGAACAGCTGGTAAATGTCCCGTCTGTAGTGAATCCGGAAGTCATGAGGGTGAAACCGGCAGATGCGGAAAACAGTTTTTTGTATCAGGTACTGCATGAAAACGGTCACGTGCACCATGACCATCAGGATATTCTTTCGGCTGAGCCGGTATTATTGAACTTGATAGATGATTGGATAAATGGAGGTGCCAAACCTTGAATATTAAAATAGTATGAATATGAGCCACAAACAACTACGAAACCACAAGTCACAAGAAAATACATTAGTAGAAATTTCACGTTTTGAACCGGCTGAAGGAGTCGCTGAATACCATGTGATGATTCACGTTACTCGTCCTTCTTTGACGTATCAGGAGCAATTGGATACTTTGCTCGATACGTATTATCAACTGTTGGAGAATGAGTTGAAGGGAGCTGTTGCCGTGTTCAAACGTTATTTTTTAAGCGATGCCGCCAATCAGGCCGACTGGCTGGCGGTACAGGTGCCGGAAAGCTCGGTCTGTGCCTGTTCGATTGTGGAACAGCCCCCGCTGAACGGAACAAAAATAGCTTTATGGGTATATCTGCAATCCGGTGTGCAATGTCGTGCGCTGGAAAGCGGATTGTTCGAAGTGTCACACGGGGCTTACCGCCATCTGTGGGGCGGTTCGGCTTGTAATCGGGCGGCCAATTCGGAATACCAGACCCGCTTGCTGCTGAATGATTATATCCTGCAACTGATTGCGCAGGGAGGGCATCTGGCCGAGAACTGTATTCGTACCTGGTTTTTTGTACAGAATGTAGATGTGAATTATGCCGGAGTGGTGAAAGCCCGTAACGAAGTGTTTGTGACGCAGGGTTTGACACCACAAACACATTATATAGCCAGTACCGGTATCGGCGGGCGTCATGCCGATACGCAGGTGCTGGTACAGATGGATACCTATGCCGTATTGGGTATCCGCCAGGAACAGATTCATTATTTATATGCACCGACTCATCTGAATCCTACGTATGAGTATGGAGTAAGTTTTGAACGTGGTACGTATGTGGATTATGGTGACCGACGTCAGGTTTTCATATCCGGTACGGCCAGTATCAATCATAGGGGGGAAGTGGTGCATCCGGGTGATATCCGGAAACAGACCGAACGCATGTGGGAAAACGTGGAGACCTTGTTGAAGGAAGCAGAAATGTCGTTTGATGACATCGGACAGATGTTGGTTTACCTGCGCGATGCGGCAGATTATGCCGTAGTGCGGGAGATGTTCGACCAGCGTTTCCCGGAAATGCCAAAAGTGATTTTGTTGGCTCCTGTCTGCCGTCCGGGTTGGCTGATAGAGATGGAGTGCATGGGCACAAAAATGATGAAGCATACACAGTATCCTGATTTTTAGTTTGTATGAAAGAACGTCTGTGGAAAAACGTCTGGGTAGTTCTTTATGTGGTGCTGATGGGAGTATTGGCCATAGCTACTTTTTTAGAGCATGCATACGGAACAACTTTTGTCCAGACACATATATATCATGCTTGTTGGTTTTGTGGCTTGTGGGGGGCGCTGGCTTTCGGGCTTGTGCGGGCATGTGGCAAATGCCGGCTGTGGAAGCGCCTCCCGGTCTTGTGGTGGCATGGCTCTCTTTTAGTGATACTGGGAGGGGCCATGCTTACCTACCTGACAGGTGAAAAAGGGTATGTACATCTGGGGCAGGGGCAAGAAGTGAAGAGTTTTACCCGGACTTCCGACCAGCAAGCGAGGGTATTGCCCTTCAGTCTTTCTCTGGACAGCTTCAGGGTGGTTTATTATCCGGGAACGGAAGCTCCTTCTGATTACAAGAGTTACGTGAGTTATAAAGTGAATGGAAAATGGGAAGAAGAGGTAATTTCAATGAATCACATTCTTGCTGTAGAAGGTTATCGTTTTTATCAGTCATCATACGACCCGGATTTATCCGGAAGCTGGTTGAGTGTAAACTATGACCCTTGGGGAATTGCTGTGACCTATGCCGGGTATTTGTGTCTGGCTTTCTCTTCGTTATGGCTGTTAGGCAGCCGGAGGGAGACTTTTTTCCGTTTGTTACGTCATCCGCTATGGAGAAAAACGGGACTGGTATGGCTGGGATTATGCGCTTTCCAGTTGACGGCTCAAGCTCGTCCGGTCAGTGTCCTGGCCCGTCAGGATGCGGAAAAGCTGAAGATGCGTCAGGTGATATACCACGACCGTGTAGCACCCTTCCATACACTGGCCCGTGACTTTGTGATCAAGTTGAGCGGAAAACCTTCTTATCATGGTTTGACACCGGAACAGGTGGTGGCCAGTTGGTTACTTTATCCCGAAGAGTGGCAGCACGAACCGATGTTTCGGGTGAAAAGTAAACGGTTGAGGCAGGAATTGGGATTGAAATCGGAGTATGCCGCACTGGTAGACTTGTTCGACGGAAAGACCTATCGGTTGGAGGGATTGTTGCAGAGGCTACAGGACGAAGTGCGAAATACGCATGAGAAAGGCTGGTTGGAGAACCGTCAGGCAAAAAAGTTGGAAAAAGAAGTGTTGGAACTGGATGAGAAGGTAGGTATGGTACTGATGCTTCAGAAAGGTACTTTTATCCGTCCTTTGCCGGAGGATGGAAGTGTCACTCCGTTATCGCCGTTAAGAATACGGGCAGAGATTTTCTATCATGCGGTACCGTTCACTAAAATTTTGTTTATGGCTAATCTTTCTTTAGGCTTGCTGGCTTTGGGCTGGTGGATCTATTCCTGTGTGATGCAAGAAGGCGATAAGGCAAGAAACTGGAGGAGTAGGTGGCGACGGATATGGGCGGGGGCTGTATGGATGGCCTGTCTGTTTCATTGGACTTCTTATTTGCTTCGTTGGTATATTGGAGGACGGATTCCTTTGGGAAACGGACATGAAACGATGCTTTTTTTAGCGGGATTTCTGTTATTGTGTACTTGTATATGGCAGCGGCGCTTCTCGTTTTTGCTTCCAGCCGGTTTATTGCTTTCCGGTTTTACCTTGCTGGTAGCTTATCTGAGTGAGATGAATCCGCAGATAACCCCGTTGATGCCGGTATTGCTGTCACCCTGGCTGAGTCTGCATGTCTCATTGATTATGGTGTCGTATGCCTTATTTGCTTTGATGTGTCTGTGTAGTATCCTAGCATTGAGTATTCGGCGGCATACATGGCAGCGGCAACGGCTGACTTTATTTTGTCGGGTCTTGCTTTACCCGGCAGTGTTATGCTTGGGAATAGGAATTTTTATCGGTGCGGTATGGGCCAACGTGTCCTGGGGGAGCTATTGGGCTTGGGATCCGAAAGAAGTCTGGGCTCTGATTACTTTCATGCTTTATGGAATGGCTTTTCATGTGCAAAGTATCCCTCGTTTCAGAAATCCGTACTTTTTTCATTGGTTTTTAATTGTCTCGTTCTCTGCCATACTGATGACCTATTTCGGCGTAAACTATGTACTCGGAGGAATGCACAGTTATGCCGGATAAGTGATAGCTTTTTATCCTTTTGGGCGAATGATTTGTTTATTGATAGTTTTTCATTACCTTTGGATAGTGAATTTAAAAATGGACGAAGTATGAAATCTTTGAATTATGCATTAGTCAGTTCGCTCTGTGCATTAGTTATCGGTATATTATTGGTCACATGGCCAGATGTAGCAGTGAGTTACCTGGTAATTACTATCGGGGTGTTGTTCCTTATTCCCGGACTGGTCGGATTGTTTTCTTATCTGGCCCTGTTGAACAAGAGTAAGGCGGATGCTCCTCGTCCGGTTTTCCCTATAGTTGCGTTAGGAAGTACACTTTTCGGTGTATGGCTGATTATCATGCCTTCTTTCTTTGTCGGGGTGCTGATGTATGTGTTAGGCATTCTGTTGGTTTTAGGGGGTATCAGTCAGCTGGCTAACCTGATTGCAGCACGTTCATTCATGCCGGTTCCATTTGGGGTATATATAGTGCCCGTATTGATTTTGGCAGCGGGAATCACAGTCCTGTTCAATCCGTTTGCCACGGCTGAGATACCCTTTATTGTGTTGGGAATTTCTTCCATTGTATATGCATTGATGGATATGGTCCGTTTGTTGCGTTTCCGCAAAAAGAACAAGAACATACAAGATGTGACACCTATAGAAGAAATTAAGGAATGAAGCGATTTGACAGACTTGATTTGTTACCGGAAGGCCAGGATATGGTGGCAGGTATAGACATGACGGGTGGTTTTTACCGCTTGTTCCAGACTTCGGCGCCTTTTCCGGGGTGTGCTTTTCTGCTCTGTCTGAGAGGAAGTTGCCGGGTGAAAATCCATTTGACATGTTATGACTTGAAAGAAGGATCTTTGGCCATTATATTCCCGGGAGTATTTTTTCAGATTCAGGAGCAGAGTAAGGACTGCCGGTTTATTTTTGTCGGTTTTTCCAAAAAGCTGATAGAAGGAGCCAAGTTGTTTTCTTATACCGTGGAGTACACTCCTTATATCTTCGAGCGGCCGGTAATTGAGATGAAGAAAGACGTATATGAACTGTTCCGGGATAGTATCCGTCTCTTGATTCGCCGACAGAAGATAAAAGAAGAAATGAGCGGAATGCAAATCAGTTTGATTTATACGCAGCTGCTTCTTTCTTTAGGCAGTGTATACAAGAAAAGAGGAGAGGAAGAAGATTCACCGAGATACAATCGAAATCAGGAAATTGTAAAGGAACTGGTGCGTATTATTGTGCAATATTATAAAACGGAACGCAATGTGTCTTTCTATGCCGAGAAACTGCATCTTTCGCCCCAGCATCTGAGTACAACGGTGAAGAAAGTTACCGGAAAGACCTTGACCGACATTCTTTCTTCGTTTATCATACGCGATGCGCAGGCTAAGCTTCGTTCTACGGATATGACGGTACAGGAAATAGCCTATTCGTTGAATTTTTCGGATATTTCCTTTTTCGGAAAATACTTCAAGCGTTATACAGGCATGTCGCCTAAGCAGTATCGGAACATGTAAAAACAATAAGGGCAGGTGTATTTGTTTACGCCTGCCCTTATTGTTTCTGAGGACTATCTTTTTTATCCAAACATTGGAGTGATATATTGTGTCAGCAAGTATCCTCCGCCTACCAGCCAGATGTAAAGCAATCCTGCCAGCAAGAACGGTTTGGCACCAGCTTGTTTGAATTTCTCCAGACTGGTATCTGTACCCAGTGCTGTCATGGCCATTGTCAACATAAAGGTATCGATGTACTCAATGGCACCGTTCAGCGGAATATCTTTTACGGTCTCGGCTCCTGTGAGGTATTGCAGCAAGGAGTTCAGGCAGATGATACCGATGAATCCGAATGCAAACCAGGGAATAGTGATTTTGCTCTTTTCTGCTTTACCTTCAGGATTTGCTTTTTTCCGTCCTGCCAATGCAAAGCTCATGATGACCAGTACCGGTGCCAGCATCATGACGCGAATCATCTTGGTGATGGTAGCTGTTCCGGCAATACCTAATGAATCGGTCGGGTCCATGGCATTTCCTGCTCCTGCTACGTGAGCAACTTCATGCAGGGTGCTTCCAGTGTAGATGGCTACTCCCGTATCTCCCAGTGCATCCAGCATACCGGCACGGTACATAATCGGATAGAGGAACATGGAAATGGTTCCGAAAATGACTACCGTAGATACGGCAATGGCCGTTTTATTACCACCGGTTCTGCCCCCAGTACGGCTGCTGCTCCACAGATGGCGCTACCGGTAGCTGTCATAAGAGAAGTATCTTTGTCCATTTTCATCAGTTTGCCCAGCCAGATGCCCAGGAAAATCGTACCGGCTACGATGATGGTATCAATAACCACAGCAGGGAGTCCTACGGCGGCTACTTGTGTCAGTGTCAGACGGAATCCGTAGAGTACGATACCGGCACGCAGCACCTGCTTGGTGCAGAACTTGATACCGGGAACCCAAGTCTCAGGCAGTTTGTTGCGCAGGCTGTTGGCATAAAGCATTCCCAAAATGATACCCACAATCAGCGGACTGAAAGAAAGACTTTTCACGAAGGGTATTTCGGCAATGTAGAAGGCTGCAAAAGAAAATAATGCAATCAATAAAATACCATGGAGGGTATTGGCTCTGTTTTCTTTCTTGAACATATCTGTTTGTTTTTAGTGATTTTGATTTTATTTCGGGCGCAAAGATAGAAGATTTCCATGGAATGTCCTATTTACATTTTTTTATGCGTGATAACTAAAAGTAATAATGTGTATTGTCCTGGCCTTTATTGGATGGTTTTGTGCTTCTTGCTTTTTTATGCTATCTTTGCATGGAATTAAAAATGGAAAAGAAATGAAATTATTGATCAAGTCATGTCTGGCAGTAGCTTTATTTGCTGGCATCTGTCTGGCTGGATGCAAGGAAAAGGACATGTCAATGAAAATGAACAATCCGCGCAATATCAGGGGAGTTATCAGCTATAAACGTTCGTTTGGAGATTTGAATGATGTGCAACTGGCTACAGCCAAGAAAATAGGTATCCGTCCTATCAGTACCCGTGAAGAGGCGGAAGAAATGAAGGACCGGTTGATTGAAATTACCGCTTGTGAACGGTATGGTCTGGACTCTTTGACGCATTCCATTCCCTACCTGATACCTCAGGCCAGTGAGCTGCTGGATACCATCGGAGTTAATTTCTTGGATTCACTGGAAAATAAAGGACTGAACCCTAATAAAATCATTGTAACGTCCGTGACTCGTACGAAGGATGACGTGAAGCGTCTGCGGAGAACCAATGGAAATGCTTCGCTGAACTCCTGTCATTTTTATGGAACGACATTTGATGTGAGCTGGAAGCGTTTTGAGAAGGTAGAAGACCCCGATGGTCGTCCTATGCAGGATGTAAGTTCGGATACATTGAAGCTGGTGCTGTCGGAAGTGTTGCGTGACCTTCGTAAGGCAGACCGCTGTTATGTGAAATACGAGTTGAAACAAGGTTGTTTCCATATTACCGCCCGATAATTCAAGAAGTTATGTTCAGATATTTCATTTATTTGGCTTACGACGGTACTAACTATCATGGCTGGCAGATACAGCCGAACGGAAGTAGTGTGCAGGAAACGCTGATGAAAGCGCTGCATACTTTCTTGCGGGATGAGGCCATTGAAGTGGTGGGGGCCGGACGTACGGATGCCGGAGTACATGCTCGCTTGATGGTGGCACATTTTGATGTGGAATGGATGCTGGATGAAGATACGGTGACGGATAAACTGAACCGTTTGCTGCCACCGGATATATCAGTGTACCGTGTGCGGAGAGTGAATCAGGATGCGCATGCCCGTTTTGATGCGACTTATCGTACGTACAAATACTACGTCACTACACAGAAGAATCCGTTTAACCGGGCATATTGCTGGCGATTGTTCCAGCCTCTGGATTTTGCAAAGATGAATGAGGCAGCACAGACCTTGTTCGATTACACGGATTTTACGAGTTTCAGCAAATTGCATACGGATGTGAAGACCAATAACTGCAAGATTATGCATGCTCACTGGGACCAGGTAAGCGAAACGGAATGGGTATTTACCATTCAGGCAGACCGTTTCCTGCGGAATATGGTTCGGGCCATTGTCGGTACGCTGGTAGAAGTGGGACGCGGCAAACTTTCGGTGGAAGGTTTTCGGAAGGTGATAGAAGAGAAGAACCGCTGCAGTGCAGGTACATCCGTACCGGGACATGCACTCTTTTTGGTCGATATAGGCTATCCGGATGAATTGTTTCCGCTGGGTTAGTCTTTTTCGGTAAGATATTTCCAGAAACGGACCGGCATATCCTTCTTGTGCTTTACGGGATTCAGTCGGGATTGAATACATACACTGTGAAAATAGCTTTTCCAGCCCTCTTGGAAAAGCTTTTCGTTTTTATCCAGCAGCTCATCTTCCAACTTTCCGTGTCGCAGGAAGGCAGCACGAGAGTCTTCAAATGTAATTTCGCTGACTTCTTTCAGGTCGTAATAGTAGCCGTAGTGACGGCGGGCATCGTAGATTATCCACGGCTGGTCGGTAAACCGGTCGCGAAAATGATGGATGGTCAATGGATAGACGTTGTAAAGAGGTTCCATGATACCGAAATATACCTGGTCGGCTGTTTTTTGAAAGCGCATGAACTGAAGTACCCTCATTCGCTCGTCCGCTACTTTTTTGCTGAGTTGATACACTCCTAACACATCCGGGTCTGCGAAATTTTGTTCGATAGAGGCCGGTGCATCGGTTACTTTCCGCATGTAGCGAAAAAGGAGCATGGCTGCTTCCGGTGTTTCCGAGAGCCAGCAATAGGTAAGGGAGGCAAGTGCCCTTCGGGAAAGTTTACGTGATAACAGTTTCCAAACCCGTTCTGTCTTTTCCGCATCTGTTACCACCTGATGTACCTCCTCATGAAAAAGCGGAAGCGGTTCCTTCTCTGCAAGTAGCAGGTCGGGAAAAGTCCGGCGATAATAGGCATCGAACAGGGCGGTAAGCAGACCTTCAAAAGTGGAATCGTATTGAAAAACTGTCATGGTTTATGGGAATTTCGTATCTTTGTGTATAGAGGATTTCAGGGAGCAAAAGTAGTAAAAACGATAAACTGAAACAAAAGGAACAGTTTTTTGTTATATAATAAAAACAGATTGAATGATGAATTACAAATCTATGCTCTTGGGACTGATGGCCACAGTGGCCGTCTTCCAGTCACAGCCTGCTCAGGCTTGCACAGGTATTACCTTGACAGCAAAAGACAGCACACGCATTCTTGCCCGTACCATTGAATGGGGTGGAAGTGACTTGAACAGTTGCTATGTGGTAGTGCCACGTGGCTATACGGTTCAGTCGTATGTGCCCGGTGGACAGGATGGCATGAAATTTACGGCAAAATATGGATATGTAGGCCTTGCGGTAGAACAAAAGGAGTTCGTGGCAGAAGGTTTGAACGAAGAAGGTCTCTCTGCCGGTCTGTTCTATTTCCCGAATTACGGACAGTATGAAGCGTATAAAGCAGAATATAAGTCGTCTTCCATTGCCGATTTACAGTTGGTTTCCTGGGTATTAGGCAACTGCAAGACGGTGGATGAAGTGATGGAAAGCCTGAAGCAGGTACATGTAGTGGCCATTGACCCGCGTGCATCGACTGTGCACTGGCGTTTTGCCGATGTTTCAGGACGTCAGGTAGTATTGGAAATCGTAGATGGTGAACTGCATTTCTTTGAAAACAACTTGGGAGTACTGACTAACTCTCCGGGATTTGAATGGCAACTGACCAACCTGAATAATTACGTCAATCTGTATCCGGGAAGTGCCCAACCTCAGTCGTTAGGGAATGTGGCTCTTCGTTCTTTCGGAGCTGGAAGTGGGTTCTTGGGCATTCCCGGTGATGTGACTCCTCCTTCCCGTTTTGTGCGGGCTGCCTTTTATCAGGCTACAGCTCCTGTGCAGGATAATGCCCGTCAGACCGTACTTCAAGGATTTCAGATTTTGAACAACTTTGATATTCCATTGGGAATTGAGTTCTCGGAAGGAAAAGTGCCTGTCAATATCCCAAGTGCTACACAGTGGACTTCGGCCACGGATATGCGGCATCGGATGATTTATTATCGCACCATGTATAATTCAGCTATACGTAGCATTGATTTGAACAAGATTGATTTTCAGCGTGTCAAGTACAGAGCGGTACCATTGGATACCATAAAGGAACAGCCTGTAATGGAAGTGTCTATCCGCTGAAAATGCTAGATGCATAAAAGTAAGGAAGCTGCCTTCACTCGTTTGTGGGGGCAGCTTCTTCTGTATCTGCAAAGTCGAAACTCAGCTGACGCTCGTCTATCTTTTTGCGGGGAGTAGGGAGCAGAAGTTTCCGTACTCCGTAGGCACCTAACTCATGAATGGTCTTGTCGGGAAGCTCATTGCAGGTGATGAAGTATTTGGCCTTCTTCATGACGGCTCCCATCTTCTTCAGTTCGTAGAATCCGATACGGGAGAAACGGCGGGAAGCCACAATCAGGCGGGCAGATTTTACTCCGATGCCCGGCACACGCAGGATGGCTTCATAATCGGCGGTCTGTATATTGACGGGGAAGAACTCCGGATGGCGAAGGGCCCAAGCCAGTTTCGGGTCAATCTCCAAGTCCAGATTAGGGCTCTGGTCGTCCACTATCTCGTCTACCTTGAACTGATAGAAACGCAGCAGCCAGTCGGCCTGGTAAAGACGGTTTTCTCGTACCAGAGGCGGTTGCTTCAAGGTAGGAAGTCGCTTGTCATACGTATTTACCGAAATATAGCCTGAATAATACACTCGTTTCATGGTAGGTTCTTCATACAAGGAAGAAGATACCTGCAAGATATCCTTGTCAGTTTCGGGGGTGGCTCCTACAATCATCTGGGTACTTTGTCCGCCAGGAGCAAAGCGGGGAGTGTGACGATAGTGCTTGCGCTCTTCCTGATAGGTCTGTATGCCTTGCTGGATGTATTTCATCGGAAGATACACACTCTGGTGGTCTTTCTCCGGTGCCAGCAGTTTTAAATTCTTTTCTGTCGGAATCTCCAGATTGACACTGAGACGGTCGGCATATAGTCCGGCTTCCCGTACCAGTTCTTCACTGGCACCGGGGATACTTTTCAGGTGGATGTAACCATTGAAACGGTGCACCAGCCGCAGGTCTTTGGCCACTCGTACCAGGCGTTCCATGGTGTAGTCGGGATTGCGTACCACTCCCGAACTGAGAAACAGTCCTTCTATATAATTCCTCCGGTAGAACTCCATGGTCAGCTCCACCAGTTCCGTAACGGAAAGAGTGGCCCGTGGAATGTCGTTGCTTACCCGGTTGATACAGTAGGCACAATCGTAGATGCAGTAGTTGGTCAGCATAATCTTGAGCAGGGAAATGCAGCGTCCGTCTTCCGAAAAGCTGTGACAGATGCCCCATCCTCCTACTGTATTACCTACTCCTCCCCGTGTATTCTTGCGGGAAGTACCGCTGGAAGCGCACGACACGTCGTATTTGGCAGATTCAGTCAGGATTTTTAGTTTTTGTATTACCTGTTCGTTCATTTCATTCAAAGTTAGAGAGAGTTTTTGAATTGTGCAATGAGTTTGGGATTTTTGTCGTACCTTTGCGGCGGTTTACAAAAATCAAGAAAACATGTGGTTATTACTGGCTTTTTGCTCAGCGGCGTTGCTGGGCTTTTATGATGTCTTCAAGAAAAAATCATTGGCAAACAATGCGGTTCTTCCGGTACTGGGACTGAATACGCTTTTTTCGAGTTTGATTTTCTTGCCGTTTATTTTAGTTTCGTACTTTCATCCGGAGGCTTTGCAGGATACGCTTTTTTACGTGCCTTCAGCAGGTTGGGAGGTACATAAGTTCATTATCCTGAAATCGTTTATCGTGCTTTCGTCGTGGACGTTCGGTTATTTCGGTATGAAGCACCTGCCCTTGACCATTGTCGGCCCCATCAATGCTACCCGTCCGGTCATGACGCTGGTAGGTGCCTTGCTGATATTTGGTGAACGCCTGAATGTGTACCAGTGGATTGGTGTGCTGATGGCCATCATATCGTTCTTCATGCTGAGCCGTTCGGGAAAGAAGGAAGGAATCGATTTTAAGCACGACAAATGGATTTGGTTTGTGGTGCTGGCGGCTGTGTTAGGTGCTGTCAGCGGTTTGTACGATAAATACCTGATGGGACGCTTCAACAACATGGTGGTACAGGCGTGGTACAATGTGTACCAGCTTTTCCTGATGGGAGGAGTACTGATGTTCTTGTGGTGGCCCAAGCGGAAAAGCAGTACACCGTTTCACTGGGACTGGTGCATTATCCTGATTTCCGTATTCTTGTCGGCGGCTGATTTCGTGTATTTCTATGCGCTTGGTATGGACGGGGCCATGATTTCCATCGTGTCTATGGTGCGACGGGGAAGCGTGGTGGTTTCCTTCCTGTTTGGTGCCATGATATTCCGTGAGAAGAACCTGAAGAGCAAGGTGGTCGATCTGATTTTAGTGCTGATTGGTATGTTCTTCCTCTACTTAGGAAATGTATTAGGATAATTACAAGGTCTTTTCTGGAACGACTGGGATGGTGTGTCAGTACTTCCTTGGCAGTACTCCAGTACTTTCTAAGAAGTACTTTGGTACTTTCACGGCAGTACTTCAGTACTTCCTAAGAAGTACTGGGAAAAGAAGGTTGTACGGATACTTTTGCCTGAAGAAGGCTGGTGTAGTATCTTGATAAGATAAAAAATGCCGGAGCGTACTTTTTTACGTTCCGGCATTTTTTATATCCTGTCTTGGACAAGGTCTTTTTTAGTTTCGCATGTATTTCTTCATACCCTCAGTGGAGTAAGTCTGCAATTTCCCGTCTTTGTCCGAGTAGATGAAATAGGCATCCAGTTCAGGATGGGCACTACAGATGGCCTTGGCTGAATCCAGTCCCAGTACCATGAAGGCAGTGGCGTAGGCATCGGCTGTGGCACAGTCCTTGGCGATGACGGTAGATGAAAGAATATTGTGCTGTACCGGGTATCCCGTACGAGGGTCGATGGTATGTGCATACTTCTTTCCGTCTTTGTAATAGAAGTTGCGGTAGTTGCCCGAGGTAGCCAACCCGCCCCCGCTCATGCGGATCCGCTTCTGGAGGTATTCGCCGTCGGTCATGTTGCCGTCGAAGGGGGTCTCGACCCC
>ENA-OOQO01000062-OOQO01000062.1-human-gut-metagenome-genome-assembly--contig:-NODE-62-length-66551-cov-4.529340_pt1 | contig 66551 bp, 68 predicted proteins | sample MGYA00241088_ERZ501162 | MGnify/ENA primary metagenome ERZ501162 (study PRJEB25962, sample SAMEA2042497) | human gut metagenome | biome: human gut; feature: human-associated habitat; material: faeces... | reverse complement strand
TATCTTTAATTACTTTTAAACTCCAATGGTCGGACAATCTTAATGAGCCTTGTTTGGGAGTAGTGCTATCTTTAATTACTTTTAAACTTAATAGCCAAAGGCGATTGTTGAACATCATGTTTGGGAGTAGTGCTATCTTTAATTACTTTTAAACTCGATAGAAAAATGACTGAAACACAAGTAAGTTTGGGAGTAGTGCTATCTTTAATTACTTTTAAACCAAAAAATATTATTTACACCCAACACTCATGGTTTGGGAGTAGTGCTATCTTTAATTACTTTTAAACCGCAAAAATTGCAAGGAATTCGCACTGTAAGTTTGGGAGTAGTGCTATCTTTAATTACTTTTAAACTTGATGGAAGTATTAGAGGGCACTTGCCAAGTTTGGGAGTAGTGCTATCTTTAATTACTTTTAAACACTCATAAACCAGCTCCACTGGAAGTAAAAGTTTGGGAGTAGTGCTATCTTTAATTACTTTTAAACACATAATTTTCATTATGTTATGATAATAACGTTTGGGAGTAGTGCTATCTTTAATTACTTTTAAACTGCATACTATCCTGTTTAGCTATCCAATTGGTTTGGGAGTAGTGCTATCTTTAATTACTTTTAAACTAACTTGGAGTGAAGAAAGTTTCCAGGGCGGTTTGGGAGTAGTGCTATCTTTAATTACTTTTAAACGAAAAACCCCCTTTTTTACTAGGGTACAAGGTTTGGGAGTAGTGCTATCTTTAATTACTTTTAAACTTTACGACGCTTATACTAGCGGCTATAATGGTTTGGGAGTAGTGCTATCTTTAATTACTTTTAAACAAAACAATTGTAATACCTTTTCCTTTTAAAGTTTGGGAGTAGTGCTATCTTTAATTACTTTTAAACAAAAAATATTATTTGCACCCAACACTCATGGTTTGGGAGTAGTGCTATCAAAGTATAAAAAAAAAAGAAAACTTTTGTGAATTCTTCTTTTTTATTTTAATTTCATATTTTGTAATTTTTTAGCTATACTTTTAGCTTCATCTGATGATTGGCATCTTATGACAATTTTATTTTGATCTACTTCTATTTTTAATAGGGAATTTAAATTTGGATTTTTATATGTTCTTACTAATTCTTCTATTTCATGGGTAGTTAATTTATTATCGATTATCTTTTTAAATACTTCTTCTTTTTGTTCATCTGTACTTAACCCATTAAGTGGTCTTGCTGAACTATAAGATAATTTAAGATTTAATATTGCTTTCTTTATATCTTCAGGTAAAGAGAGCAATTCTGCATAATTTATTAACTGAGATTTAGAGACATGAATTAATTTGCTTAATTCCGAATAGCTGAGATTTAATTTTTCCTTTAGTTTCTTATATGCTATAGCTTGGATTAAAGGATTATCAGCATTATTTTTTAGATATTCTAAATAATATAAAATCGCTTGTTCTTCAGTAACGTGTTTTAAAAGATGGCCTTGAAAAGAATTTTTGTTTTGTTTTTTAGCTGATATATATTCTTCCCATCCTGAAAAAACTGTGGGCTTGTCTTTATTTATAAAAAGAAAAACCGGAAAGACTTGATTTCGATCTTCATTAATTTCTTTATTGAAATAATTCTCATCAAATAAATCTAATACCGGAGTTTTGGCCATATCAAAAATGGCAACATTGGTGCTTTGAAGGTTTCTTTCAATTTGGCTTGAAATGGTTTTTCCTTCGTATTGTTTAATTAATTGGGTTAATTTTCCTGAAATGCTGGTCTTGGAATTGACCTGTTTTTTAGATGTCTTTTTTATTGACATAATCAATAACCTCTCTTGCTAAAGAAGAATAGGCTAATGTTCCCGCTGCTTTAGGTTTATAATTTATTATCGGTTTTCCTAAAGCTGTACATTCAGCCAATGTTATATTTCTTGGAATTGATGTTGCCAAAGTTTTTTCTTTGAATATTCCAGTAATTTCCGAACTTACTTCGGTGCATAATCTTGCTCTTGCATCAAACATAGTCAACAAGAAACCGAGAATATCCAAGTTTTCATTAGTAGTGGATTGAATACTTTTTATTGTTGATAAAATTTGTGCTACTGCTTCCATAGCAAAATATTCGCATTGTACAGGAATCAAAACAGAAGTTGAGCATGTTAAAGCATTGCCAGAGAAAAATCCTAAAGAAGGAGGGCAATCGATAATTACAAAATCATATTTTTCAATTATTGGTTCTATCGTTCTTTTGAGTGTATAGTAATCTGGTGAATTTCCATTATTGATAAGAGTTGATTCAACAAGAGCTAATGAAAGGTTAGCTGGTAATAAATCAACGTTTTTTATAACGTTTTTTTTCAAAACTTTTTTTACATCTGCGGTCATTAAAAGAGCATCAGCAATAGTTCTTTTTAAAACTGTTGAATCCACTCCTATCCCTCTTGAACAATTTCCTTGAGGGTCTAAATCGATCAACAAAACTTTTTTATTGCTGGCGCCTAAACAAGCTGATAAATTTATAGCAGTGGTAGTTTTTCCAACTCCACCTTTTTGATTTGCAATTGATATAATTTCTGTCATAAAAAACACCGCTTGAAAAGTATAGCAAAAAGCAGAGAAAAATTAAAGAAAAATTGAGATTTTTTCTATATTAATTAAAAAGTAAGTAAAATGTTTTTTTATATCTTTTATTGTAAAGAGGTATCTTATTTATTTCTTATGCATTTATTTTAATATGAAAATAATTATCTTATTTTTCTTTCTTATTTTTAATTCTCATTTTGTAAATATCAAAAGCAATATATTTCCTGATATTAATTGTTCTAGCTATATTGTCATGAATGCTAAAACTAAGGAAGTTTTAGCAGGAAAAAATATCAATTTAAAAAGATCTGTTGCTTCAATTTCAAAAATAATGACCGCTATTCTGGCTTTAGAAAGCGGAGAAATTTTTGACATGGTAACCATCGAAGACAAAGATACAAAGATGGAAGGAAGCTCAATATATTTAAAATTAGGAGATAAGATTTCTATATTAGATTTAACCTATGGTCTTTTGCTTCGTTCGGGAAATGATGCTGCTTCGGCTATCAGCAGACATATTGAAAAAAATGATAATTTTGCTTTAAAAATGAATGAAAAAGCACAAGAATTAAATCTATCAGATAGTACTTTTAATAACCCTTCAGGATTAGATATCGATGATGAAGGAAATATTTCTACTAGTTTTGATATTGCTTCTTTATATTCCTATTGCCTTGACAATAATCTTTTTAAAGCTATTGTCAGCACCAAAAATTATTCGATAAATAATGTTTCTTGGAAAAATAAAAATAAATTACTCCACAGATATAAATATTGTACTGGAGGAAAAACTGGTTATACATATAAAGCCAAAAGAACTTTGGTAACCAGTGCCAAAAAAGAAGATTTTGAACTTGTTATAGTGACTTTAAATTGCGGAAATGACTTTCAAATTCATGAAGATTTATATGAGTATTTTTTCAATAATTATTGCTATATTAATTTTTTGGATAAAGGAATCAATTATATCAACGATAAGATTATCAAAAGTGAACATAATATCGGTCTGACAATAGAAAAAAATAAACTTAATGATGCCACATATAAAATTTATAGATTTGATAACGATAATAATCTTTTAGAATGTCAGCTAAGAAAAAATAATGAAGTGCTTTGGTCGAGGTTTTTAAATGAATAAAATTTTTATTGGTATCGCTATTTTATCTTTGATCTATGGTCTTATTACCGGGCGCTTTATGGATATGGCTAATGTCATTTTATCCATTCCTGAAGAAGGATTGAAAATTGCTGTTGCCCTTGTTTTTTCCGCAGTCTTCTGGAATGGTATCATGTATATTTTAGATGAAGTTGGTGTTATTAAATTCATAGCTAAATTACTCCATCCTCTATTACATTTTTTAATGCCAGAATTAGAGGATGAACAAACATTTAAATATATTTCTGCAAATATTGCCGCCAATATGTTCGGCCTTGGTTTTGCCGCTACTCCTAGCGGTTTAAATGCTATGAAGAGAATGAAAAGTTTGAGCAAAGAAAAAGAAGGAGTAGCTACCGATTCAATGGTAACCTTTCTTGTTTTAAATACTGCTGGAGTTACGATTATACCAACTTCTGTTTTAGCTATAAGACAAATGTATGGTTCTTCTAATCCTGCTGATTTTGTTCTTCTTGGTATTTTTTCAACATTTATGGCTTGCGTTGCGGGACTATGGCTCGATAGAGTTTTAAAGAAACGGAGAATAAAGAAATGATTTCTACCTTATCTTTATTGATGATTCCTTGTTTAGTTTTATTTACATTTTTATTAGCAGGAATTAAAAAAGTAAAAGCTTATGATGTTTTTGCTAAAGGATGTAAAGATGGATTAAATCTTTTTACCGAAGTTTTCCCCTCGGTAATTGCAATGGTTATGGCTGTATCTTTACTAAAATCTTGTGGAATATTAAAGGATTTGGCTGCTTTGCTTGGAAGGATTTTTCCTTCGGCTAGTCTTATAGCAGATTTAACTCCTATGGTTATATTCCGTCCAATTTCTGGTTCAGCTTCAATCGCTGCTTTATCTTCAATCTGTGCTAGCGATGCTGATAGTCTTAGCTGTAAAATCGCTTCAACCATTCAAGGATCAACCGATACAACAATTTATGTTTTAGCTCTTTATTTTTCCTCTGTTGGAATTACAAAATGGAAACATGCTCTTCCTGTTGGTTTATTTGCTGATTTTGTCGGTATGTCTATCGCTATTATTCTCGGCTTACTATTTTTTAGATAATAGTCATTTTATCCATATTATGATAAAATAAGCCCATGGAAAATAGATTACAAAAAATTATTGCTGATCGCGGATATTGTTCCCGCCGCAAAGCTGAAGAATTAATTCAAGAAGGAAAAGTTAAAGTCAATGGCGAAACTATAACTGCTATGGGAACCAAGTTCGAAGATGATGTAACGATTGAAATTGATGGCAAAATTTTAAAACCACAAACTAAATCTGGTTACACTTATCTTCTTTTCAATAAACCATTAGGCGTTTTAACTACCATGAAAGATGATCGAGGCAGAAGAACAATAGCAGAACTTATCCCTGAAAAATATGGAAGACTTTTCCCTGTCGGTCGTTTAGATATCGATACATCAGGTTTAATAATTTTAACCGATGATGGTAATTTTGCTAATTTGATTATGCACCCTTCTGGTGAACTTTCAAAAAGTTATTTAGCTAAAATTACTGGAAGAATAACTTCTACTGAATTGAAACAACTGGAAAAAGGTATCATGCTTGAAGATGGTTTAACCGCCCCTGCTAAAGCTGAAATAGTTTCCGTTACCATAGAGGAAAGCGAAGTAATTTTAACAATTCACGAAGGTAAAAACCGCGAAGTTCGCCGTATGTTTGAAGCTTTAAATCACCGCGTTAAATCATTGGAAAGAATTAAAATCGGCCACCTTGATACCAAAATTGGTCGTGGCCATTTCGTAGAAATAAAAGAACAAGATATTTTAAAATTAAAAAATTATTGTTTAGCTAATAGAAAAAAAGCTGGATATAGAGATTAAAAAATTTGGTAGAAAGAAAATAATATTTTCATCCTTCACATCGCAATATATATATAATGCTACGCCTATATTGATTACAAACTATTAAGATAGTAATTTAAAAGGTTGACCAATCCAGGTCAACTCTTTTTTGTGTCTATTGCACCAAAAAAGTGCTAAGTTAATTTTTTCCTAGCACTTTTATTTTTATTATAGTGGTAAATCTTTCTTTTTAAATCTTATAGAACCAATGACATATCCAACAAGACCGATAACAAATAATATTGCTAACTTCCAGATAAATGTTGTTGTTCCACTAATAATAGATACTGAATCAAACAATGTAATCAAAGATACATAGTTGAAATTATTTAAAGCATCTAAACGAACAACTGATGGGATGACTTGGGAACCGAATAAACCAAGCATTGTAGCAACGAGGAAGAACATGCTGAAGCCACCGCCTAAAGCCATTGAACGTTTACTTCTATCAAACCAACAAGAAGTTAAGAAGTTGATACCAGAGATGGCAAATAATGTGATGAAGGCACCAAGATTCAATAAGATTAACTCTCCATATGTAAGTTCAGTTACCGATGGATCAACAAAGGCAAAGCATATGCAGCTTGTAATTGTTGTAGCGCACATCATCAAGAATAAGGAACCAATCAAATAGCAAGCTTGAGTAAATGTAACTTCTTTTCTTTTGGTTGAAGTAGATAAGACATAGGCCATACTTCCAGAATCGACTTGACCAGAAATGAGGTTATTTGAAACCATGATGATATAGATGATAGGAAGTAATAAACCAGCCATCTTGAAGAAGATTGAACCGACGATTAAAGCATATAAATCCATTTTACCAATTTCTTCAATAGCATCGGATACTTCACTTGGTAAAGCATCTAATAAACCATTGGATAATTCTGTTTGTAATTTATTTGTAGCTTCCAAAACCGCTGCATTATAAGATTCTTCTGTTTGATAATCATCGCGGTTGATCAATGAAATTTCATAATCGAGTCTTGCTTGATAGGCGATAATTGAAGTTGTTGTACTCTTTTTAACACCTTCATAGGTATAACCAAAGCTATCATATTTTTCTTTTGTTACACCGAATTCATTTAAAGCAATCAACATTTTTTGTGTTGTTTCTTCACTGGTTAAATTGCCAGCAAGAAGAATTGGAGTGGCATATTGTGTACGTTCGATTCGATAATCTTTTCTTGTATCGCTGTTTAAGTAAGTTTTAATGTCACTAGCTTCTTCACCTTTTGCCCAATTTACTAAATCGCTGACAGTGATATTTTGAACTAAGGTTGCAACATCATAATCTTCTTTTGGTGTAGATCCTGGTTCATATTCTTCATACATAGAATCAAAGTTAGAACCGGGGTTGATAGCAAAAAGCATTGAACCCATAATTTCTTTATAAGCTGATGAATTTTCATCATTTTTTTCATCTAATTTTTTAGCTTCGACTAAAGCTTGATCTTGGACATCTTTTACTGCTGCTAAATAAACTTCAGAAATTTTTTCTTTAGCAACCATTGCATAAGTAGCATATAAAGAAGTAGGTTTATTATTGTTCCAAGCAGCTAAAGCTTGTTGATAAGCTTCAGTACTTTCAAAAGCACTAGACTTTGGTGCTTGTTCAAGCCATTGAGATACAAGTCCAATATAATACATTTCGACTGAATTTTCTTCATATGCTGGAACATTTTGTTGCCAATTTTGCATAGCTAATAAATATTCTTGCATATTAGTATAATTTGTTTGAACTGGCATTGTAACTAACCAAGCATCAACTTTTTGAGAATATTCATCAGCCTTTTCTTTATTGGCTAAAAATTCATTTTTATATTCAAGAACAAAACTATTATCAAATAATTTTGTACCTTGATTGGCTCTTTCATAGAAAGTTAATGCTTGCTTATCCATATTGGAATCAATTGTTTCAACAATTATCGTATCTTCGACCGAATTTTTTATATCAGAAATATTTCCTGAACCACTGATCAACATTACGCAAGCTAACATGAAGCAGACAGCAGCGGTAATTATCGACCACATTACGCCGTTAGCTTTGCATGATTGTTTAAATAACGCTTTACTAAACATTTAATTATTCTCCTTTTCTAATTTTGAATGAATTATTTCATTAAAATGACGTTCCAAAGTGTACTTGACTTCCGCGATAAACTTAACATCATATTCCGTTAATATTCGGAATAACGAAGTCATTTTCTTTTTATCTATGCGGATAGTAACTTGATTATATTGTTCTTGCTTTCTCAATATCACTATTGGAAGTGTTTCAAATTTTAAGAAATCATCATGATTTTTAAATTCAATTTTAAAATCACGAACAGGCCTATTATGAATTTGATGCATATCGGCAATATCGATGATTCTTCCATCATTGATTAAAGCAACTCTATCACAGGTTTCTTCCATTTCTTCAAACATATGAGAACTCATGAAGATTGTCTTTCCTTTTTGATGTTCATTTTTTATTATTTCCAAAAATGCATCACGCATCAAAGGATCAAGTCCAGTTGTTGGTTCATCGAGAAGAATTATGTCAGGATTATTCATCAAAGCAGCAACCAAAGCTGTTTTTTGTTTCATACCCTTACTCATTCTTTTTAGATTAGCTCTTGGGTCCAATTGTAATTTTTCAATCAATTCATTAGCATAATCCATACTTTTCATATTTAAAAAGTTAGCTTGACTTTTTAAGAATTCTGTTCCGGTAGCTAAATCAGGAAAAGCGATTTCTCCAGGAACATAACCAACATGTTTAACATATTCACTTGAATGATCCCAAGCTTCTAGTCCATTGACTTTTACCGTTCCACAAGATGGTTCGATAAAACCCATAATACTTCTGATTGTCGTTGTTTTACCTGATCCATTAGTTCCGACAAATCCAACCATTTCCCCTTTTTCAATATTGAGGGTCAAATCAAAAATTCCACGATGATCACCATAATCTTTTGTTAAGTTTCTTAACTCGATAACACTCATTATAAGGCTCCTTTCTTGAAATCTTTTTCTTCTTTATAGAACTTCATAAAGTAATCTTCCAAAGTCTCTTTACGATTAGAGAATTCATCTAATTCGTAACGGGAGAAAATAGAGATCGCTTTATTGATATCACTATCATTAGTTGAAACTAATATTCTCTTTTTTTCTGGATTTGATTTTAAAAAATTGACAACACTAACATTTTCTTTATCATTTAAAAATCTTTGATAGTCTTCAAGATTATTAAATGTCAATCTATAAGTTTTAATTGCTGAATGCTTTAAATCATTAGCGACAAATTCAGAGACAATCTTTCCGTCTTTAATGATTCCAATACGATCGCAAGTAGCATCAACTTCAGAGAAAATATGGCTGGACAAGAGAATTGTCTTTCCTCTTTTCTTTTCATTTTCAATAAATTTGATGAACACTTCCTGCATGACTGGATCAAGCCCACTGGTCGGTTCATCAAGAATTAAAACTTCTGGATCATGCATAAATGCTGTTACAACAGCAAGTTTTCTTTTGACACCTAAACTCATTCTTTTTGTCTCACCATTTAAGACATTTGGTTCAAGTTTAAATAGATCCAACATTTCATCAAGTCTAGCTTGATTATGAATATGTTGCAAATCTTGCATCATTTTCAAAAATTCATAACCAGTTAATCCCGAAGGAAGAGCGATTTCACCAGGAATATATCCCACTTTATTTAATAGCTCATAATACTTATTAAAGGTATTCTTATCAAATATTTTTGTTTCACCACTATCTGGCTTAGAAAAACCCATGATATGTCTAATAGTTGTTGATTTACCAGCACCATTAGGACCTAAAAAGCCATAAACCTCTCCTTTAGAAACTGAGAATGATACATCGAAAACTCCTCGGCCTGAACCATAGTCTTTTGTAAGATTATTTACTTCAAGTACTTTCATTTCTCACCTCCAAGAACAAATATAAACTTAAGTCTAATATTGAACACAGGTTTACTTTGTTCAATAAAAGTACTATACTATCATTGTTGGCAAGTTAAAAATACTAATTATTGACTTTAGTTCAATATTGGACTAAAGTACAGAATTGGTACATTTAAGGAGAAAAATGAATACATATAGAAATTCAATTCGCACAAAAAACAATATTCGTAAAGCTTTTGCTGAATTATTAAAGGAAAATAAAGTTGTTGAAAAAATAACAGTAAAGGACCTTATTGAAAGGGCTGATATTTCTAAAAGTACTTTCTATTTACACTATAAAGATATTTATGACATTATCGAAGAAATGGAAAATGAAGTACTTGATGTTATTGAAGAAGCTTTGAATAAAGCCTATTTAGATAATTCCACCTCATTTATGCCTTATTTAAATTTGATATTTGAACTTCTTAAGAATAACGAAGAACAATATCGCTTGATAATGACTGCTAAATACCCTGTTTTATTTATGGACAAACTAAAAAAGATGATTTATTCAAAAGTTATCGAAGATAAAACATTAACCGCTTTATCGAAAAATCCTGATATTAAAAAAGCAGAAGTCAACATGATGATCAATGGAATTCTCCATTTAGTTTTGGATTATATGCGTGATAAAATCGATCTTACATTAGATCAAATTTTTGAAACCATCAATGCCTTGTTAATTAGAATTTCAATTTTGGATAATTAATTATAGTACAACATTAAAAGTACAGCATTCTTCATCTTTTTCGTTGATTATTTCATGAGAATGACCCTTGGGACAATAATGGCATTGTCCCTTTTTTACTATTTCTTCTTTTCCATCGAGAATACATTTAATTTCGCCTGAAATAACATATACTATTTCAGAATTATATTCATGTTTATGAAGACCAATACTGCTTTTAGCCGGAACTCTCGTGACTAAGATTTTTCCATTTTCATCTTTAAACATTCGGCAATAGATATCACCTTTTCCACCATAAAAATTATTTATCACTGTTTCTTCTATATCTTTAAAATCAATCATTTTTCTCTTCCTTTTTTGTAAAAGCTGAAACTCCCCATTTTTTCAAAATATTATGATATAAAATTATACCAACAATACCTGCTACAGTTTCTGATATTGGAAAAGCAATCCATGTATAATCAAGACCTATTAAAGAAAATAGATAAAAAATAGGAATTAAGCAAAATATTTGTCTGGTCAAAGAAATCAATAACCCTTTTTTCCCTTCACCGATAGATTGGAAAAAAACCGGTGTCATAAGTGAAAAAACAGCGGAAAAGAAACTACAACCAATTATTCTAAATGCCACCACACCAACTTTCATAACTTCAGCATCCTTACTGAATAAAAGTATACATTTATCGGGAATGACCAAAAAGCAGAAAACACCGATAACCATAAATAAAATAGCTATTAAATACGAATAATTCATGGTCTTTTTAATTCTTAAAGAATTATTTATCGCATGATTATAGCTGATAATTGGCACAACACAAGTCTGAAGACCACCAATCGGAATAAAAAAGAAACTCTGCATCTTGTAATAAAGACCAAGTACTGTTACTCCAGCATCGGAAAAGCCACCCAATATAAAATTTAAAACAATAATATATACCGAAGCCAAAGCTTGCGAAACTATATATGAATATCCATAATGAAAAATTCTTTTAGCATAATGATGAAACTCTTTTAAAGCAGGTGGTTTTCTAAAGCCTTTAACACCTGTGATTAAACAAGTGACAAATTGACCGATAACTGTTGCAAATCCAGCACCGGCTACTCCAAGTTTAGGAATTGGTCCTAAGCCAAAAATCAAAATAGGATCCAAAATAATATTAATAATTGCACCAGTAAGTTGAGCAATCATCGGAACAATCATATTTCCTTTAGACTGATGGACTTTACTAAATGTTCCATCCAGGAATTGAAAGATAGAACCACAACAGACAATATAACCATAGATTATCGCATCACCAATCGCCTGCTCTGTATTAATTGTAAAATTGACAAAGGGTTTTATAACTAAAACAATGAGCAAAGAAAATAAAGCCCATTCCAAAATTTCAAGAATAATACCTACCCCGGCTGCTTTATTAGCTTCTTCAGTTTTTCCCTGAGCAAATTTATGATCCATATAGGCGTTGACACCAACACCAGTTCCCACCGATAAAGCCATAATAACCCACTGCAAAGGATAGATAACACCTAAAGCTGTCAGAGCATCATTAGATAATCTTCCAACAAAAAGGCTATCAACAATATTGTATAAAGCTGATATCAACTGCGCTAGCATAACCGGTGGTGCTAGTTTTAACAAAATTTTACTTATTTTTTCTTTTCCAAGAAATTCTGATTCTTCAAGACTTTTTTCCATATATTATTCTTAGCAATATCAATCAATGCGCCTATAATTCTATCACTTCTAATTTTTAAAAATCTACATTAAATATAAGTAAAAATTTTCTTTTTTAAATCAAATACTAAAGAGTAAGAAACGAGATTGCTGATATTTTCATTTTTATAAAAAAACTTAAATTAATTTTTAAAAGTTGCTACTTTATTTTCGATACTATATCAAAGCAAATATTTGCACTTTTATTAGCCATTAGTTTTTCAAATGTTCCATAATCTTTTACTTGTTCTTCAGTTCCAACAATATCCGAAATAAAGCGAATAGAAACAAACTTAGTATCGAGAAGATAACAAGCTTGTGCAATTGAAGTGCCTTCCATCTCACAAGCGCAGACATTTTCTAATTCAATATTAATTTGTTTTAAATCTGTTACAAAAGTATCAGCGGTATATATTTTTCCATTTTTAAAACTAATATTATTATCTTTTAATATTTGTTGAATTTTTTCTTTTATCTTAACATCTGTTAAATAATCTAGTGGCATTCCTGGAACTTGACCAAGTTTATATCCAAAATTCACTGCATCGACATCTGAATATCTTAAAGAATCAGCAATTAAAATATCAGCTGTATGAAGTCCATTTATTCCACCAGCAATACCAGTATTTATAATAAAATCAGGATGATATTCTTCTATCATTAAACCAGCGCCAACTGAAGAAGCTACTTTTCCAATTCCACTTTTTATAACAACCACTTCTTTATTTTCTATAGTGCCACTATAAAAATTATAATTAGCAATCTTCTTTTCTTTTTTATTTTGAAGTTTACTGACTAACAATTCAACTTCAACATCCATTGCGCCGATGATACCTATCATATATTAACTCCTTTTTTTAATTTATAATTCGCTTTTTCTATTAGATAATATATTGAAACAATTATATCAAAAACATAGATAAAACTTCCGATTCCACATATTATTGCCATCTTTTTAGTGATAATGCCATTCTTTTTCAATGAATAAGTACATCCATTTGAAGCAATTCCGCTTAGAACAATTGTTAAAAAATCAACAATGACAGCATAAAAAATTAAACCTAATCCCCAAATGCTCATCAAAACTCCAACCAAAGCAACGATAAAATTAGCAATATACGAAGGAATTTGAAGACATTTAGTCAAGATATTCATATTGCACGCTTCAAAATATGTAATCTTATTATTTGTCGAAAATACAGCAATAACAATCGCAAATACTAAACAAAGCAATGTATAAATAATTAGAAAAGCTGATAATACTATCAATCCAATTTCTAAAATATTACCAATAACCACATCATTGTCATCGCTTGGAAAATTAAGCAATACTAAAAAATATATCAACAAAACGATTGAAGTTATTGAAAATACATAAGGATAAATAATATTTGTAATTGTTAAAAGATATTTTTTTCACAGCTAGATTCTATCACATTTAAAAACTATTCTTCTATTATCTTAATTTTTTCACTAGTTGCAAAATTAAAATTCTATTGACATTTTAGATTATTTTTCTGGCTAATAAAACACTACTAATCAATATATTTATAATTTTTCTAAAAACCATCAAAATAATTAGAAATTATAATTCAAGGCTATTAGGGTCTAATAAAAATTCTTTTAGTCCAACAATCAAATAGCCTTTTTCATTGCGACGTGGTTTTATACTATTCCTTACTACTATAATTTTTTTGAATGAATCATCGATATTATCGAGTGATTTTGTTTCTTGTTTCATCTTTTCTTCATTTGGAATATCATAAGCTGATTGAATATAATAACGCTTATTGCCTTGGTTAGCGACAAAATCAATTTCAAGTTGCTTTCTTTTTAAAGTGCCGTCGATATTTTCTCTTGTTTCTACAAAACCAACATCAACATTATACCCGCGATAACGTAGCTCATTATAAATTATGTTTTCCATTAAATGAGTTTCTTCTATCTGTCTAAAATCAAGTCTTGCATTACGTAAGCCAACATCTTCAAAATATATCTTATAAGGTGTGTTTATATATTTTTTGCCTTTTACATCATATTTATTTACTTTTGAGAGAATAAATGCCTGTTGCATGTAAGTAATATAACGATCAATAGTAAGTGCACTTAAAGAAGTATTTTTAATACTTTTAAAAGTATTGGCAAGTTTTGTTGGATTAGTCAATGAAGAAATACCAGACGCGATAATATCCAGTAATTCACCAATATTTTCATCTGAATTAAGATTATTGCGTTCAACAAGATCTTTAAGATAAACATTTTGTAATTGTGTTTTAAGATAACTCGACTTTTGTTCAGAAGTTTTCATCAACGCAACTGCAGGTAACCCACCATAAATCATATAATCGTCAAAAGCATAATCTAATCCATCCTGATAATTCGCATAAAATTCTGAAAAAGATAATGGTAAAACATGTATTTCATCTCCTCTGCCAGCAAACTCAGTCAATATATCACTTGATAAAAATTTTGAGTTGCTGCCAGTTACATACACATCCATATTTTTTTTGCGTAAATAACCATTGAGCACTGCTTCAAAACATCCAAGATTTTGAACTTCATCAAGCAAAAGATAATACATATCATTATCTATCATTCGTTGAGAAATAAACGTCATAAATTTTTTAGGATCTACTTTCTTTTTATTAATAAAAAGATCCTGTAAATCTTCACCAATAAGTAATAAATCTTCAGCAGAATCAAAAGCAAATTTAATTATATGGCTTTCATCTACGCCCTCTTGTCTCAATTTTTCGTAAAAAATATCATTCATAAGATAAGATTTGCCACATCTTCTAATTCCAGTAATAACTTTTATAAATCCATTATGTCGTCTTATTTGAAGCATTTCTAAATATTTATCTCTTTTTATCTCCATTTTGAGCACCTCAATTAATATTTATGGATTAATTGCCACTTTTATTAAACGTATTATAACATATTATTTTCTAATAATAAAACATCAATCCACTTAATTTCTTTGGCAAAAAAACCGAAAATATTAAGTATTATGTCGAATCGCTTTCTATTCAATTTTTTTATTGTCTTTGATTTATAATACAAATTAGAAAACTTTTTTATAAAACAAGATAATATTTAAAAACTATTCTTCTATTATCTTTATTTTTCCTCTGCTTTTATAGGCATATAAAACCATTTTGCTTGAAACTATGGCTTCTTCAGCATCTATTTCAAACTTCTTCTTTTTTTCAATCTTATAATAAAAATCGGAAATCAAATGTTCATGGCCATTTCCATAACATCTTTTACCATAGATATTTATATCATCTTTGATTTCAATTATCTTGTTATCAACTATGAGTCGATCTTTGGATAAAATTATATTTTCTCCAGTTTCTAATTTTAAATTTATTATCGGTGATAAATCTGTTTTAGCAGAATTGGTAGCAAAAATTGAATAACTTGATTTTTCTCCTTTAAATAATACCATCGCACTATCTTCAACTTCTATTTTGTCTTTTAAAGAAAAATTGTTAATATCTGCAACAACTGATTTCGGTCTTCCACAAAACCATTGCAATAAATCTAAAGTATGGATAGCTTGATTTATTAATACTCCCCCACCTTCTAATTTCTTTTTTCCTCGCCAATAATCGCTAGCATAATATTTTTCATCTCGATGCCAGCAAATATCAGCATGAGCATAAGTCACTTTTTTATCTTTTAAATAATTATAGAGCCAAAGCGAAGTAGGGTTATATCTATTTTGGAGACAGACACCATATTGTGCTTGACTCTTTTTTGCTATTTTCTCAATTTTCTTCAATTGATTTAAAGTGATTCCCATCGGTTTTTCCGAAAGAACATTTATATTTTTCTTCAAGAAAAAGTAAGCCATTTCCGCATGGAGATAATGAGGAGTTAATATATGCACAACATCAATATCTTTTTCTAATATTTTTTGATAATCTTGATATATTTCAGCATTTAAATTAAATTCTTCTTTTATCTTTTGAGCTTTAATAACATCGATATCACATAGTGCTACTATTTCGGATTTAGTTTTTAAAATTGCATTAATATGTGTTCTAGATATTCCACCACAGCCAATAATTGCACTTTTCATTATTTTGAACCATTATAGGTGTCCTTAGTATCCAATATTTTTTCTTCAACATTTTTATGTATTTTAGAATTTTTTATTTGTTTTAATAAAAGTTCATAATACTTTTCATCATCTATAGGAAGTTCAATCATCTTATTTAGCCAAGTAGACATCAACATTGCATCCATCAATTCAACGCTTTTTAAACCTTCTTTGCCATCGACAAACAATGGTTCAATTCCTAATATAGCATTGGTAAAGTTACGGCAAATTCCCGTATGTTGTAAATTTTCTCCATCTGTTTCAACTTCAATTTCTTCAAATTTTGGTGAACCAAACCCACCTTTATATTCTTGATTAAATTTTCTTTCATCAATCTCGTTTTTATAAAGTTTCAATTTATCGTTTTCGCAGACAATCTTTCCGCCTGTTCCTAAAACTTCAAATCTGTTTGTTCCAGGGGCATCTGCGGTACTGGTAACAAAAACGCCTGTAGCACCATTTTCATATTCTAAATAACAGGTAACATCATCTTCAACTTCAATATTATGCCATTTTCCAAAATGACAAAAAGCTTGAAGTCTTTTTGGCATCATACCGACAACCCAGGCCAAAAGATCCAATTGATGTGGGCTTTGGTTGAATAAAACTCCACCGCCTTCGCCTTCCCAAGTAGCTCTCCAATCTCCGCTGTCAAAATAACTTTGTGAACGATACCAATCCGTAATAATCCAATTGACTCTTTTTACTTCACCTATTTCTCCACCGGTAACAATTTCTCGCATTTTCCTATAGACACAATTTGTTCTTTGATTGAACATCATTGTAAATAAAGCGTGTGAATTTTTGCTGACCTCGATCATTTCTTTAACTTGTTTAGTATAAACTCCAGCTGGTTTTTCACAGATTACATTGATATTTTTCTTCAAGGCCAAAATTGTTAATTCCGGATGTTGATAATGTGGTACAGCGATAATTACAGCTTCTACATTTCCATGCTCTATCAATTCACTGCCTTCTAAATAACATTCAAAAGTATGATTAGGGTAAAGATTTTTTATTCTGTCGATTTTTTCTTGCTTTCTATCAGCAATAGCAACAACTTCACCAAAAGGAATATTGCCTTCTTTCATAAAATTGGCGATATGTCCACTTCCCATATTACCTAAACCAATAACGCCATATCTTACATATTTTTTAATAAATCCATCTTTGTACTCGGTATAATTTTTTTCTTTCAAAAGATTTTTTAAATTTAAACAGGCAGCATTGAAAGCTTCTTTATTGTTTTTATAAACAAATTTATTTTTTAATTCTGTCTTATCAATTTCTGAATAACCAGGAAAAACTGAAAGATGAGGTTCAATAGTCAAAGTGACATTTTTGTTGTCGATTAATTTTAAAATTCTATCAATTTTGCAATCGCCTTTTCCCGCCGGAACTATTTCTCCGCTTCCTTCAATAATGTCTTTGATATGAAAATAATCCATTTTATCAAATAAAGAATCGATGGTCTTATCAGGATTTTGTTCACATTGAATAAAATTTGCAGGATCATAAACAAATTTTAAACCTTGGACATTTTGCTTTAATTCTAAAACTCTTTCTAAACTATCACCATAGATATCTTTTTCATTTTCATGATAGAGTTCAACATTATATTTTTTTGCAAAATTTACCATCTCTTGAAGTTTTTTTATTACTTCATCTTTCTTTTCATAGGCTTTAAAAAAGCTGAACATTCTTATTCTCGAAGTTTGGAATATATTAGCTAATTCACAAAGTCTTTTTAAAACTGTATTTTTATATTCTTCAAAATCAACATCAATATCAACTTTTCCTAATGGAGAACCGATCGACCAAACTCTGATATCATTTTTTAATAATTCTTCATAATAATGTTTTGCTTCTTCATCAGTGAAATTCAAAACGTTTTTTCCATCGACATTTCTAATTTCAATAAGATGAATATTATTTAATTTAAGTCCTTCAATCTGCTCTTCTAACTTATTTCCATATTCATCGCTAAATGCACATAATCTAATCATATTCACTCCTTATTTGACAAGTTTTATCAACTCTTTTATACTTTAATTATATAGTACAAAATATGCTAAAAAACATGGATGAAACCGTTTAAATATAAGAAATTTAGCACAAAAGAGAACTAATATGAACTTGAAAATAATCTATCATAAGCACAATAGAGAAAGAAAAAATATCCCTCCTATAAATTCGCACATCCTCTATTTTTATGAACTGACATTTGTTTTAGATGGCAGTTTAACTTATATTGTCGATAATAAAGTCATCGAATTAAAAACAAATGATGCGATATTTATAAAATATGGTCAACAAAGAGAAAGAAAAGTCCAAACTTCAAAAACAAATTACATCAGTTTTAATTTTCTTATTGAAGAAAAAATAAATATGCCAACCTATTTTAAAAATATAATCGACAATGAATTAAAACTAGCTTTTTTATACTATGATGAAATGATTAGCGCTAGGACATCATCAACAACCAAAATTTCTAATTTGCTTATAAACATAATAGAAAAATTATTATCTTATCAAACTAAAGTTTCTTGTTCTCCACTTACAGAAAAAATAATTATCTTTTTAAAAGAAAATAAATATGGAAAAATAACTCTTAAAGATATTGAAAATTTGACCTTTTTCTCTTCAGAATACTGTGAAAAAATATTTAAAAAAGATACCGGTAAAACAATATTAAAATATTTCAATACTCTAAAGATTGAAAAAGCTAAAGAATTAATAATAATCGGCGAACTCTCTTTAAGTGAAATATCCGAAAAATTAGGATTTGAAGACTATAACTATTTTTCAAGATTATTTTCCAAAATTATCGGTTGTTCTCCTAAAAATTATTTAAATAAATGGATCAAACAGATTTATTAGGAACGTATTACTTCAACATTTTTTAAATAGTCATTAGCTGGAGTTTTATAATTTCCTACAATATTATTTCGGAAATAAAATGTTTGAATTTCATCGCTCGGCGCTAAAAATAGAAAGCGGCTCTTTTTACCGATTGCATCTGTTTCAACAATATTGTTTTCAAAATAAATAATATTATCATTCATATTCATATCGTTTAACATGATGATATAAGAAATATCTTCTTCGTTTTCTTTATAATTATATTTAATAATATTATTTTTTATATTTATACTTTGAGAAAATCCACATCCATAATAACGGAATACAGTGCCGATTTTAACATTCAAATTGAAAACATTGTTCTTACATTCTTTTAGCACATTGTAAACAATAAATTCTGAATCTGAATTGATATTGCAGACATTTCTATTTAAGACATTACAATTTAAGAATAAATCGGTAATTCTAAAATTGGTAGTAATGACATTATTTTGTACGATGTCAGCATTTTTTATAATATGAATCTGTTTATCTAGATTCTTTTTATTCGAATCAAAGATGATTTCATTTTCTTCAATCAAATCAATTTTATTAGTTTCTTCACCATTAGAAGAGGCTTCAATTAAGCGAAAAGAATCAGTTGTTTTCGAACTTATATGCGCTTTAATCTTATTTTTTCTAATTTTAACACCAGTAGCTTTTCTGACCCAAATTAAACCACCTGTTGAACAACAATCGATTTCATTGTTTTCAAAAACAATATTATTTGCTTTTTGTGAAGAAGCAAAAGAACCAAAGGAAAAATTCATTACACTTGAAGAAACGCCTTCATCTTCTACTTTAAACTTATTATTTTTTATCAAAACATTTTCGATGCTTCCCATAAAAACAGCTATGAGTTCATCGTGAGCAATTTTATGAAAACTAGAATTTAAAACCTTGATATCTTTACTTCCAAGATTGTGAAAATCCCGAATCCATAAACTTCCACCAGCTTCAGCATCACAGACATTTTCAAATTGGCAATTGTTGATAAGGATATTCTCCCAATTGGTATAACAATCAAAATTTGTAAATTCTCTATCTTTTGCTAAACTTTTTAAAACAGTTTCAGGAATAACATATCTGCAGCTATAAAATTCAATATTTTGTGAATTGAAAATTCCTAATTGAGTTTTTATTCCATTCATAGTCTCAGAGAAATTATAAGTAATATTAATATTAGAGAATAATAACTTTTCACAAGAAGTGACACTGAAGAAAAATTCATGATAAACTTCATCATCATATTGATCATTTATAACTAAATATGAATCGTTTCCTAATAAAGATAAATTTTCATTTTGATATAAATTAATATTATGGCAACATAAATATTCTTTTGATTCAAATATGAGATATGAAACATCATATTGCGCTACATTTTGAAAAATATAATTGATTATTTCAGAATCATCATCTTTTCCATTTCCTTTAACTCCAAGACTTTCTATTGAAAAAGCCCTATATTGAGGAATAATTTCAGCAAATAAACCATTATCAAGCGGAATAGAAAGAGGCTTATTATCGTTGATAATTTTGTACCTTGCTCCACCTTTATTGCTTCCAGCATAGTATTCTTTGGTTTCAGCTATAAAACCTACAGATAAATCTTGTTTTTTTAATTTTTCAATATTATCAAAATAAATTATATCTTCATCTTTTTTGATATTTTCTATCAAAACATTTTTTTCTTTAGAAACAATAATTTTATGATCTTGATATTCAAATTCATATGCATCATTTTGAAAAACTACAGGCGCATTAAAACTATAAGAAAGATAATTTTGAAAACTCAAAGTTTCATCTTCATTATAACTTGAAACTATTTCATTGACTTTTCTTTCTAAATTATTGTTGCTCTTGCAAGAGTTGCAAAACAAAATACTAATAAATAAACTTATAAATATCGTTAATAATTTTTTCATAAATTCCCATAAATAAAGCCTTGAATATTTCATCAAGACCATTTCTTATTTATCTTTCTTTAAATCATCATAGAAAGAATAGCTATTTCTTCCATGATTTTTAGCAAAATACAAAGCTTTATCGGCTTGTCTAAATACATCCATCTTATTTTCTCCTTCATAATCAGAGAAAGTAATACCGGCGCTAATTGTTACAGGTGGAATATCCTTTTCGGATTTAATGAGTTCAATCTTCAACTTTTCTAATCTTTCAGAAATTGAATCCTTATTTACTGAAGGCATTTCAACAACAATGATTGCAAATTCATCACCGCCAATACGGAAAACATAATCCTTTGTACTAAATGTATTTTCTAGTTGACTGGCAACTCTTTTGATAACTTTGTCCCCCAATTGATGACCATAATTATCGTTGTAAAATTTAAAAGTATCAATATCTAATAGAATCAAAGAAAATGGAACTTCTCCGTTTAAATATATTGGTAAAACTTTATTGAAGGAACCTCTATTCAATAGAACTGTTAAAGCATCATGTTCAGCTTCATGGCGAATAAGTCTTTGTGTTTCTTGATTGTCTTCATAAACTTTATTATAATTTTCAGCTAATGTCTGAAGCTCAACTACACCGATAACTGGAAAGACTTGATCTTTTTCAATGCTTTCATTATATGTAAGAAGAGGTTTAACTATAAGTTTTCTAACAATAAAACTGCTTGTTAACAAAATTACGATAAGAATGAATAATCCTATTTCTAACTTGATAAAAACATCTTTAAATACCATTATATAATAATTTTGTCTATTTTCTGTAAAAGAAACAATGCTATCTAAGCAGACATCAAGATTATAAATTATCGTATTTTTAGATTCTTCATAATTTCTATTGCTGACTAAATTTTGTGCTTTAGCAAGTTTTTCATCATTTGAAAGACTATTATCTTCTTTAGAAATAGAAACATTGATTATTTCAGCATCTAAGGTTGTTTTATCAAATCCCCCAACATCGCAGATAAGTCTCATCGAATAATATTCGGTTTGCATTAATTTTTCTGATTCACTCACGGCTTTATTCAAATCTGTAATAAAGATATTGTCAGGAAACATCGCTTCAAATTTTTCAATTGCTTTTTCCTGCGATCTTGTTATATTAGCTTCTTCAAAATAAGAATCCATATATTTTCTATCGCTGGTCATTACGAATAGACGAACATCATTTGTCAATAAATCCGATGCACTTCTTATATCTTTAGCCGCATTTTCACATGCTATCAATTGTTCAGTATTGGCTTCTAAAGATTTAAAATCTAAAATTCCTTTTATCGAAACAAAGATAAAAAATACCGAAAGAACTGCAGCGATTATAATGCTCATGCTGTTGAACCTTTTTATTCTTATCCCTTTAACTTTCTTTGCATTATCGCTTTCAATGTTGCTCATAGTTGTTGCCTTTCTTGTAGTGTTTGATTTAATTCTTTTATTATAAAAATTGGGTTTTATTTAATCAAGATTAAATTAAGCATCTTTTTTTATTGTTTTAGCACTGGTTTTCAAAACGAAGGAATGAGGAACAAAACGGGAGAAAAAATATTGAACTCTATTATTAAAACCAATGATGTATAAATCTTTTCCCTTCTGTGATTTTTTGTAAGCAATTCTTGCAACATCTGCCGCTTCAAGAGGTTTTTTTAACTTAAATGTATAACCATTATGAGCTTTGTCCACAAATTTAGAATTGAAAGGACCTGGACACAAAGTTAAGACTTTGATATTTGTCTTTCTAAGTTCATAACTTAATGCTGAAGAAAAACTATAGACAAAACTTTTGCAGCAATGATAAGTGCACATATATGGTCCTGGGTAAAGACCAGCTATTGAAGAAACATTGATGATATGTCCTTCATTATTTTTTATCATGTCATCGATAAATAAACGGCAAAAAGCTAAAACAGCACTGCAATCAACTTCAACCATCTTAAGCTGTAAATCTAAGTCCATGTCTTTAAAATCTTTACAATCGCCAAAACCAGCACAATTGACAAGATTATTTATGAACATATCATGTTCTTTAGAAATTTTATAAACTTCTTTAATATTATCAATATTGCTTAAATCACAACAATATATTTTAAAATCTAAAGATTTATATTTTTCTTTTAATTCTTCGTTAACCTTATTTAAATTTTCTTCATCATAATCTATAAGTAAAAGATTATTTCCATTTTCAGCATAAATTCTAGCCAATTCTTTTCCTAATCCGCTTGCTGCTCCTGTTATTAAAGTATATTTCATTTTTCACCTCATATCTTTGATTCAATATCTAAAAAACTAACCAACTTAATTCCATTTTGTTTAGCAAAAAACAAAGCTTCTTCAGTAACGCCATCCAAGAAATCTTTCTCTATATGGGCATCTACGCCAATAATTCCTAAAGCCCCATAGTCTTTAACCATTTTCCAAAATTCAACACATGGATAATAATTTTCTAAAACTCTTCCTGAAGCGGAAACTTTGTGTTTTTCATAATGATATCTAATACCATTGCAATTGATTTCCAAAGGAATATTATACTTAATAGCTTCTTCAATGATTTTTCTTGATACTTCTTTAGCTTTATCATCCCAAACTCGATAAGCATTCATAAAAAGATCCGGATGAGCAATATATTTAAATAAGCCACTTTGAATTGCTTTTACAACATCTTTTCCATATTTTTCAATCATCTTTTCATCATGCGGAAAACTGTTATAAAAAACTTGCTTATTATCTTTTATAAAACAATGTTGTCCACATATCATATACTCAATGGAATGGTTTTCTAATAAGTCTTTATAATCTTCAACGAACTCTTCAATATATTCAGCTTCAAAGCCCAAATGAATTTTAATTTTATCTTTATATTTTTCTTTCAGATGAGAAATTGAAGAAATATAATCCGATAACATACTTCTATCCTGTCTCATATATGGGGCAGATATATTTTTGAAAGAAATATGATCACTAAAGCCTAATTCTTTTATGCCATACTTTATGGCGCTTAAAACAAAATCTTCATCTTCTCCATAAGCATGTCCGCACCTTTTTGTATGCGTATGATAATTAGTAACTAATTTTTCCATATGACACCTTCTTTAATTATTTCTTAAGCTTAAGCAATTTATCTCATTAAGGCTTTGCATAAATGTTAAAGTATTTTCTCTTTTTTTGAGCTGTTCAGTAAAACGCGAATTATAAGCGATGAATATTGCATAAATATATGGCATTCCTAAATTGGTTTCTAAAAGTGAATTTATACAAAGTGTCTGAAATTTATTTTCAAAATCCATTCCAGCCGAACGAATATTGCCGATTAATAAAGCTAATTCCCATGATAATTGTACTAGAATTCCAATGGCTAATATCCATGGAATATCAATTTTATTCTTCTTTTCTTTTTGAATTAAATTGAAAATTATAACACCTAAATATCCAACAGCTAAAATTAAAGCCATATATGAATGATATTCACCCGTAGTTCTTTGAATAACTATCATATTATCGCTATATCCGGGAACTAATTTGGTTAAAAGTGGGCAACAAAACCACCACAAGACAATTAAAAAAGACCATGCAAAAAGATTTTTATCTTTAGATATCCATAACCAAATCCATGTAAAATTAGTAAACCCATAACTTAATGACATCCAGAGCAAAACCCAAAATAAACTATGTCCTTCAGAAATTGTTCTCGTATGTAAAAGAAGATGAAATATTCCATAATCAACCAAAAAATATAAAACTCCCGCTAATAATCCTACAACAACTGTCATATATTTTTTCTTATAGATGAGCAAACCTAAAAACAACACCAAAAAAGCAATATCAAAATAAATATATATTGGCGAAAATAATCTGCGAGCAATAATCTCCATGATTTAATAACCTTTCTTTTATTAATGTAACATAAAAAATCAATGTTTTAAATAAAAACAAAGGATTAATTTTCTATATTGATATTTTCTTCATCAAGAAATTTAAAGGTTACTAAATCCTTTTGATCAAGATCAACTTTATGAAGATCAACCATATTGATCTGATGGTTATTATAAGTGGTATAGTAATACTTTCCTTCATTTAAATTGATACAAGAAGTATAGATTGTTATTTCATAATTATCATTAACCGCACATAATCCTCTTGTCTGTGAAACAGAATTCATAATATGAAAAAACTGATTGACACTAGAAATTTCATCATCATTACATTTTGAATTCAACTTATGAAAAGCCACTCTGACAAAACGAGACATCGAAGATAAATCGCCGGGCAAACCAATTCCGCCCATTCCCCGGCTATATCTATTTAAATCTATCTTTTCGCTAAAACTATTAGCCGGATCACAAATAGATAAATTTCGGTAGTTATTCAAATTAAACATCTGATATTCAAATTGCGGATTATTTGTTAAAACACCGACTTTATTATCATAGACTTTAATTCCCTTTGAAGTAGATTCCACAACTATCGCTTCATTCAGATCAGAAATCAACCAATGCAAAGAAGCACATTTAAATTTTTCATTCACTTCATCATCGGTGATATTGATATTTTTCAAAGCTTTTTTAACTTCAGCAACCGAGGAAAAATTAGCTAGAATCCATGGTATAAATTCATATTGTGCCACATTATTCTTTTTCAAAGAAGGGTTCCTATAATAAGCATTGCCGACAAAATTCAATCCCGCAACAGCTAATCCTTTTTCATTAGCCGCTTCATAATATAAAGGATAGTCTTCAAAAACATGAGCCATTCCAATAATAGCATAGTGATTAGAATTAACGCCGAGATGTCTGAATTTAAATTCATACTCTCTCGGCGTTATTGTTATTTTCTCTCCATAAGAAAATTCATAATCAAGTGTTCGTCCAAAATACATGTTTTTTGTTTTAAAATTAATAGCTGTACACATAATACGCTCCTACACATATATTTTAAACAAAACTTCTTAAATAATGTAGGTTTATAAAAAATTATTACTTATCCTTCGTATTGTTCTAAATAAGAGATTATCATTTCCGATGACATATTATCCTTATTTTGAATAAAGGTATCTATTAAAGTATCGTAATCATCTAAAATTTTATTAATAATTTATAATATTTACATTTTACATATAACATTATAAATGTTTCAATTTTGAAACAATAATTATTATACAAATATAATCTATAAATTCTACATTTGAATCGAACATTTTGATTCTTTTTAAAGTTACTTCTTTACATATATTAGATTCATTATTTGATATAAGAATATATTTTCTATTCCCATTATCTTCTTTATTTAAATCTATAACAGCATGTCCAGTAGTACCAGAACCTGCAAAAAAATCTAAAACTATAGAATCCTTATTTGTCGTTGCACGAACAAGTTCTTTTATTAGCTTTAAAGGTTTAGGCGTTTGGAAATATGTTCTATCTCCAAATATATCTGCAATTTCATCTTTTGCTGATGAATTAGTTCCAAAACATCTAAATGTATTGGGAACCTTTGCATCAATCTCTTTAATCTTATTATCTTCTAAATATGGCTGCTTAAGTTTATTTAATTTAGATTCTTTTGATTTAAAACAAATGATAATATATTCATATTTAATTTTTCTTTTCTCAGAAACAACTTTTCTATTTTTATCAAAAAATGGATGAAGTTTTTCCCATTTACATACTTTAACTCTATAAAATATTTTTTTGCATAGTTTAGATAATTCATTTACTTCTCCTCTATCAATATTAATTACTAAAAAACCATCATTAGATAGTAATTTATAAGCAAGTTTAATTCTTGAGAACATAAAACTACCATAATTTTCATCAAATTCATCTTTGTATCCTATATAATCAACTTTAGAATTATATGGTGGATCAATTAAAATCGATTTTATTTTACCATTATATGATTTATCCATCGATTTTAAAGTATATAAATTATCAGATTCAATTACATAATTAGATAACTCTTCTCTCTGTTTTATTTTAACTGGACTATTTAATATTGCGTTATTATCTATAAAGCAATTTTTAAAAACTGATATTTCCTTCAAATTTTTACAATGTGCAAATGCCCATTCACCAATATAAGCAACTAAATCAGAACAATAAATACTAACTAATGAATTACAATTTGTAAAACTAGCCTTAGATATAACGGATATATTATGTAAATGAACATCTGTTAATTTATCACATCCTGAAAAAGCTCCTCGTTCAAGAGTTGTTGTTTCATCAGGAAGATGTATTTCACCAACAGCATATTTTGCTGGATAACATACTAACTTAGATTTATCTGATGTAAATAAAGCATTATTATATACTTTATATTTATTGCTAAAGGAAACAAATTCTATATTCGAACAATTAACAAAAGGATTATATCCAATTTCTTCCAATGTTTTAGGAAGTTCTATTTTTCTTATTCCTTTACAATTCCAAAATGAATTTCTACATATTCTTTTAACATTTTTTAAAATTAAGCAATCTTTATTAATTGAATTTAAACACCCAATTACTGATGAATAATCTCTATCGTAAATCACTGAGTCTACCACATGATAATATGGGGATTTATTATTTAATGTAATTTGACTACATCCTGAAAAAGGATTGTTTTCTAATTTAATAACGGATATAGGAATTTCAACATACTTTAAGTTATTGCATAAATAAAAAGAATGCTTTCCTAATATTTTACATCTATAATCAATAACATATTCTTCACTTGTTTTTAAAATCGGATAATATATTAATCTTGTGAAATTTTCGTTATATAATACTCCATCTACTAATTTAAAATATGATGATTCGTTTGTTATTTTAATTTTTGGACATCCTGCAAAAGGGTTATTTCCCATAATTCTACAATTTATTGGAATATTTACTTTTTCTAAATTAGTACAATTATAAAATGTATCACCACTAATACTTATTAGGGATTCAGGTAATATTACTTCTGTTATAATTTGATTATCCCAAAATAAACAAGGAGATAATTCTCGAATTCCTTCTGGAACATTAACAATCTTACTTTTCCCAATATATTTAATTGCAACATCAGATTTAATTATAAAATCTTCTGAATCAATTGATTTAGAATTTTCTAATACATACTTATCCTTTTTTTCTATATTTTCAAATATTCCTAATTTATAAATATTACCATCAAAAGTTCTAATTAATGTTTTTCTTTCAATAACACCGCTGATTAATCTTGATGAATAAACTATCGATTTAAAAACATCTGATTTATACTCAATATTGTCCTTTTTTTCATGATTCCATTCAAAACATTTAATATACAAATCATTGCAATAAATATCATATTCATTATCTAAATCCAAAATTATTTCTGATATTGAATAACCCATGGATAATAATTTATCAATACATTCAAGAACAACAAAAGATTTATGTGATTCTAATTTAAAAATTGAACCATTAACAATAGATAATTTGTTTTTTCAAAACGACTAAGGCACGTGAATATAAACGTGTTAAACATCATCATAGGGATGCAATTCGTGAAGTTCGGGAAATTTCTTTCAAAGAATTTATAGAATTGAGGCTTTTAAATAAAAATGATCCGTATTTACGTTGCAAAAACGTTCAACAGCAGCGTAAGGTGGTTGGTCTTGAAGAACGCATTGAGGAGGATGAGTACTTGCTTTCCAAAAGGAACAGTCCTTTACCAAACAGATGCACGGCATACAAATTGAAGAAAATGGTAATTCAGTTAAAGGATGTTGTCGGTCAGATGTGTGATGCCTATTTAGAGGACATTGCTGTTTAAGGTTAATTATGATATATTATATTATATTGTCGATACTCATTTTGGAGATAAACGTGTTATGGAACTTGCCGACAGACCGTATTCTTCCATACAAGAAATGGATAATGACATTGTACGTAAATGGAATTTGAGAGTTAGAGAGAATGATACCGTTTATGTATTAGGTGACTTTGCTTTTGACAATATATCAGCTCAAGTAATTGATAAATTATGCGGAAGAAAAATTTTAATAATCGGCAATCATGACGAGGTGTTTTCAGCTGAAACGTTACGCAAGTTTGTTTGCGTAAAAACGATTGAAACAATTTCCGATTGTAATCGAAGCGTGTGTCTATGTCATTACCCGTTATTGAGCTATAAAAATTCGGTTTACGGTGGATATCACGTTTTCGGATATATTCACAATAATAAAAACGATAAGGCATATTACTTGCAATCGCAACTGTCGAATAGCTTCAACTGCAGCGCAGATGTTGTTGGCTTCACGCCTAGGACATTGAATGAACTGATAGTGTTCAAGAAAGAAGGTATTATATGAATGATAAAATCGTTATATTTGATTTATTCGATACTCTATTAACAAAAGTGTGGTTCGATTACGATAAAGGGCTTGCATATCTTGCCGATACATATCTTGACGGCAAACGAGAAGAACTCAAGCTTTATGCAAAGGAATACAGAGAACGCTTCATGCTTAAACGCAATGAAACGCAGATAGAAACAAGTTTTATTAAGCAGCTTGAGTTTTATGAAAGAAAGTTTGAAAAAGCACTTTCAAAACCTTATGACGAAATTGAATGGGAATTTTTTTCCGTTTGCCGTGAAGAAACCGTTGCGGTTGGAGCAAAAGACCTTCTCAATTATCTCTGCGAACGAGGGTATACGCTTGCCGTACTAAGCAATAGTATCTTTTCTTCTGCTACGCTAAAAAGATATTTGGATAAATTCGGTTTGTTGCATTATTTTGGAAAAGTCGTTTCAAGTGCGGATATTACTTATCGTAAACCATCCTCCCAATCTTTTGAGTCAGTATTGCAGGCAATAGGCGCATCTCCTTCACCCGAAATATACTTTATCGGGAATAAGGTAGACAAGGACGCTATGGGGGCTTTAAACGCAGGTCTTTCTCCTATCCTGATTTCAAAAGAGCCTGTTGAAGCACCATGCGCTATTTTGCCAAACCTTACAGCAGTAAAAGAATGCCTCGAAAGAAGTTATCTGTATGTAAATAATATAGCAGACAGGGAATCGTTGGTGGACGGTCCCGGACTGCGTACCGTGGTGTTTTTTCAGGGATGTAAAAAAGCCTGCAAGGACTGCCATAACCACATGACGTGGTCACTTTCAATAGGAACGCGATACTCCGTAAATGAACTCGCCGAAATTCTAAAAGATAAAGCTAAAAACAAAAAAATCACTTTTTCAGGCGGTGAACCGCTTCTTCAATCCAAGGCAATAATTGAGCTTTCAAAAGCGCTCAATGGCTATGACCTTTGTATGTACACCGGAATGACTGTACACGATGTCCCAACCGAACTGAAAGATATGCTCCATTATTTGAAAGTCGGATATTTTCAAAGAGAAAACTTAACTACGGTGAAACCGTATGTAGGATCAACCAACCAATCGTTCATAGATTTAAGGAGAACACATGAAACAATTGACAAACGATAACGCAGCCAATCGCTCAAGTTATGTGGGAGGCGTTTATAATGTCGGCGAAAGAGCTGTAAAAAGCGAGATTCTTGCTTCTTTACCAAACGAATGGTCTCGTTTGCATCTTGATGGGTATATTCATATTCACGACCTCGATGCTTATGGAAAAACATACAACTGCTTAACATTCAACGTTCTCTCAAGATTTCCTTATGAATTGTTTAGAGGGCTTTCGGATAGTGCAAAGATTATCCGTCTGTTTGGATATTTCAAGACTATGTTTGCGGACATGGGTAACGAACAATCGGGAGGAATGGCGTTTGCAAATTTCGATAACGAACTTGAAGAAATCCTGCGAGTGTTGGAGGTAGCAGATAGCGAAATTACCCGAGAATTGATAGCTTCTTGCATAGGAGATTTTATTTTATGGTGCAATAATACGCACACTCGAATGGGGCAAACAAGCTACTATGTAACCTTGAACATTGGTCTCGCTCGTAACGAGAGAGCAAGGTTTATTGCCGGTTCGGTTATAGACGAGTTTGAAAAATGCGGCGAAACGGTTTACAAGCCGAATATTGTTTTTAAAGTCAGCGCAGGTGTCAACAGAACCGAAGGAGATAGGAACTTCGACCTTTATCAAAAGGCGTTGCTTTGCACGGCAAAGAAAATGATTCCTACGTATTTGCTCTGCGATTGTGAATCAGACAAGAATACTCCTGCAGAAAAACTTTCCGTTATGGGGTGCAGAACAAGAGTAGTAGACGATATATTCGGCTGTGCAGGTGCTATAGGAAGAGGCAATATCGCTAATATCAGCATAAATCTCCCTCGCCTTGCTCTTGAGATTGACAATGCCTATGGCGGAAAAGAAGTCGCAGAAAAAGTGCTACATTTCAAGCAGAGGTGGTTGGAAATTGCAAAAACAACAACACAAATATTGCTCGATAGATACTACAAAACCACAAGAATCAACACTGAAGAATTTCCGGCAAATCTTGCCCGGCAATTATGGTGTGTACCATTTGAAAAACCAGCCGAAGTATTTAAGCACGGTACTCTCTCCATAGGATTTATAGGGCTTTCCGAAGCGGTTGAGGTGCTGACAGGTTCTCGCTTTTACGCATCGGAAGATGCGTATGAAGTCGCTCTTGACTTTGTAAAATTTATGCGTGAATATTGCGATGGTCAGAGAGATAAAACGAACATAAACTTTTCGCTTTTAGCAACAAGCGGTGAACTAATAAGCGGAAGATTTATTGAAATTGATAAGACTATGTTCAAACCTAAATTCGACATCTTCTCCAAAGGATTTTATACAAATTCATTCCACATAAACGTCGACAGCGGAATATCCGCAAGAGAGAAACTACAAAAAGAAGGAGTTTTCCACCTTTACTGCAATGGCGGTTCTATTTCTTATATTGAACTTGGAGAAGCACCCGTAGGTAATGATGAAGGGTTAAGAGAACTTGTGGAAGAGGGAATAAAATCAGGAGTGAGATACCTTGGAATGAACTTTCCAAAGGATATATGCAAAGTCTGTGGCGCTTCGGGCGTATTTGATATATGCCCCGTCTGCAAATCAAAAGACGTGACAAGAATACGCAGAGTAAGCGGCTATCTTGAAATTCTTGATGGTTTCACGAGTGGAAAGAAACACGAAGTAGAAACAAGAACCACTAATTAGGAGGCAAACTATGCATATAGCAATTGAAGGATTTGACGGGGTTGGCAAAAGTACAGCGGCGAAAAAGCTTGCGGAAAAACTCGGTTTTTTATTAGTTGAAAAACCTTTGCACTTTCTCTTTGATGAGGAAGGAGATAAGCAATATATTCGTATTCGCAATACAGTAAACCAAAGTAAAAACAAGCAATTTACAGGGTGGTTTTACGGACTTGGAAATATTTATTTATATGAGAAATTTGGGGGACAAAATATTATTACCGACAGACATATTCTCTCCAATTACTGTTGGAGCGGTACTTCCGAAACAGATTATATTTTCGATGCTATTTTCAAGACGACAGGTTCTCCTGATTTTACTTTTCTAATTTACGCAGACCCTGAAGTAATAGAGAAGCGTATGAGAAAAAGAAACCCGAACGACTCGGATTTGCGAAAGGTTCAGTATATTAAAACGGCTTATGAAAAGATGCGGGGCGTGATTGAACGTTACGAGATGCCCGGCATGGTAATTGATACGACAAACCTTGATGAAGAAATGGTGGTAGAGTTTATGATAAGCGAACTAAAGAAGAGAGGGATTGTCAATGGCTGAAAAAACGAAAGATACTCTGTTCATTGATATGAAATATGTGATTTTATATCGTAAACTCGGATACGATGAAATAGCGCCCGACGTGTTTGTTCACCATTATTCCGATATTACGCTGACAATTTATTCGGAAGAACAGAGATTTGAATATCTCGGAAACAGCTATCCTTTGCTTGCATATAAAGATTTCGCCATACTTGAATGTGTTGACAGGCTACTGAAAAAGGGATATTCCGCCAAAGTAATAGTACTGAATGATTCCGACTATGATTTAGCAATCAGGAAGCCCAACGGCGAACTGTATATGGGTATTTTTTCAGAAGGTTGGGGTAAGAATTATCGATCCCTTCTTACTGAATACAAACGGAAGTCAAGATCCAACGAATGTCTATACACATCTCAACTTTCAGGAGGGTTGATAGATTTTAAATCAAAACTCTACATAGGCACGGAAATATATACGGCAGGAGTATTTGAAAAGACGGCGCCGATATATTCTGATGATTACTATAATCCTACGGATATGGGAGAATTTCCGTCGGAATATATAGTGAAATTCGGCGAACTTCTAAAATATACAGGAAGTGAAAAGACGGTTATCGTTCCGAAGGGTATTACAAGAATAGGTACAGGTGCATTCTGGTCCAATCTTGCCATTGAAAAGGTTGTGTTGCCCGAAGGCGTGGACTGCATCTGCGGAGACGCTTTCGTCTACTGTGAAAATTTAAAGCATATCAACATTCCAAGTAGTGTATCAGAAATGGGTGACGATCCCTTCGCGGGTTGTCTGAATATTATAATCGACAATCAAAGCGTCCATTTCGTCAATGAAAACGGAGTTTTATTTGACGCTGCAAAAAAATTCTTAATTCATTATACGGCAGATAGAAAAGATAAGGAATATACCATTCCCGAAAGCGTGACTTGGATAGGTAAACACAGCTTTTATAAGTGCAAGAACTTACAAATTGTGAGAATTACCAAGAACGTAAGGTTTATGGGAAACAATGCTTTTTCTGACTGTCGTAACATTCGCCTTATCAACGATAGCCCATATTTTCAATATGTGAATGGCGTTCTCTACGACAAGAATGCAACAACCTGTATGCATTATTCCATGGGGTCGGGCGTAAAAGTAGTCGAACTTCTCGACACCGTCAGAACCATTGGTCGAAATTGTTTTTGGAATTGCGATATGATTGAAAAAATTATAATCCCGAAATCGGTTCGCCAAATCGGATATAATCCCTTTGCAAACTGTAAAAACGTCGTTATCGAAAACTACAGTCCGTATTATCGAGTTGTGGATGGTATACTTTACGATGCTACTGTCAGCGAAATCGTATATTGCCCGCCTACTGCGGCAAAAGGAAAAACCGTGGTAATTCCCGAAACTGTTGTAAATATCGGCAGAAGTGCGTTTACGGGATGTGAAACCTTAACGGATATAATTCTGCCGAACGGACTCAAATTTATAAGCAGAAGTTCTTTCAGCGGATGTACGGCGCTTAAAACAATTCGCATTCCGGACAGTGTGGAAGACATAGCAGATTGGTGTTTCAACGGGTGTACCTCTCTTGAAACAATATATCTGCCTAAACACATAAGGCTTTTGCAAAACACCTTAAAAGGATGTCCTGCCAAGGTAATACGAACATGAAAAAGAAAATTATACAAATCGGCGGTAATTTGCGACTGAATGGTATATCCTCGTTCATCATGACTTTGTATCGCAATTTGCAAGACGATTATCAATTCATTTTCATAAATACAGCTCATGGAAAAGATTATTACCGCAAAGAAATCGAAACAATGGGCGGTAAGGTTTACGACGTTGTTGTGAAAGGGAAAGGTCTTATAAGAGCTTTGCGACAGTCAAAAAAAATCAGGGAGATAATCCGCAAAGAAAAGCCGATTGCCGTTCATTCTCACTATTACTCCAACAACGGGATGTATTTGAAGCAAGCCTACCTTGAAGGCGTTCCCGTGCGAATATCTCATTGTCATCAATCAAACCCAAACGGTCTGACGTTCGGCAAAAGGGTTGCAAAATATCTGTCTGCAAAAATGGTCGGCAAATATGCTACTCACGCTTTTGCGTGTTCGGATGCGGCAAGAAATTTCCTGTATGGCAATGGGGGCGAGGTGTGCTACAATGCCGTAGATTATCAAAGATTTAAACCTGCAAATGAAAATATTTATGATAAATACGGATTAGACAAGGATAAGCGATATTTCTTGTTTGTGGGGAGATTTACCAAGCAGAAAAATGTCGGCTTCCTTCTTTCGCTTTGTGAAGCAATGAAAAAGAATGAAAGCGTCCGATTTATGCTTGTGGGATATGGACGGCAAAAAGAGAGTATTGAAAGAGCGATTGCCGAAAAATGCTTGAATAACGTAACCATTCTTCCTCCCGACAGTAACGTGCCTGAATTGCTTTCCGTATCGTCGGCATTTTTGTTGCCATCTCTTTACGAGGGGCTTCCCATCACTCTCATTGAGGCGCAGGCTGTAGGCGTTCGTTGCCTTGTCTCTGACGTTGTAACGAAGGAAGTTCAACTCGGTTTGATAGAGTATTTGCCTCTTACGCTAAACGTGTGGAAAGACATAATAGAAAAAATTTCCGATGATAAGCCGTTGCTTTCACCTAAAAAGTCGATACTGTTTGATGATAAATATCAAGCGCCATTGTTTGACGGAATTTATTCGGCGATTGATAGTGACGAATGGGTTAAGCGCGGAAAAGAATATTCCATAGGAAGTAAACGGTTTATCCGTAGCAAGGAATTATCCCTTGCGTCATTTAAGATGGCTAACTCTCTCGGAAATGTCCGTGGCACGTTCTACTACGCTCTCGCCATTTTTGAGGGGAACGGAACAGATAAAGATAAAGGCAGGGCAAACGAACTTGTTACTCCTATTGTACCTTTTGTCGAACAGAAAGCAAACAAAAACATTGCCGAATACGTTGTTATACTGGCGGATATGTATTCGTTCGGGCTTGGGAAGAGTCACAATTTTGAAAGGGCGTATGACTTGTATCAGAAAGCCGCAGAGCTTGGTAATTTAGAGGCAATGTGCGATTTGGGATATATGTATCTCGTCGGTCAAGGGGTAGAAATTGATAAAGCAAAATCCGCATATTGGTATAAGAAATCCGCAGACCTTGGATACGTTCACTCCATGCGCGACATTGGACAAAGTTATCTTTACGGAGAAGGTGTGGACAAGAACGGCGAACTCGCCGTAAAATATTTCAGCCTTGCTTGCGAGAACAACTATTCTCACGGTACAGCAGACCTTGCATATTGCTATCTTAACGGCATAGGCGTTAATAAGGATTTGACCAAAGCAAAAGACTTGTATCTGGTTGCTTTAAGGCAGGATATAGAACGTACAATGAGGGATTTAATAGCCCTTGATATCAGCGTTGATGATCTTTTATTCAATGATAAGTTAGTGCTATTAAATACAACGGATATCAATAAAGTATCTTCTCAAAATTTTTATAGCGGTATGGTTTGTGTTTCTGAAAAAATTACAGAAATTGATACAAATTGCTTTTATGCCGAACCTGTAAAAAAGATATTTGTAGAAAAAGGCAACCCTTTTTTCTCTGCTATGGCGGGTGTGCTTTTCAATAAAGCCAAAACAACACTCTTGCGTTTTCCTCCTCAATCACCCGAAACAAGTTATAGCGTACCAAGCGGCGTAACGGTCATCGGCAAACACGCATTTCAAAATGCGAGAAATCTGACAGAGATTATTCTGCCTGACACCTTGATAACAATTGAAGATAGTGCATTTGATGACTGCAAAAACTTGAAGAAAATTATTATTCCTAACACAGTAACTTCTATCGGCGCGTGGGCTTTTCACGGTTGCGATAAAATCACTACTATTATGCTGTCAGAAAATATCAACAGTATAGGTCTTTATGCGTTTGGTTCGTGTGAATCGCTTGAAACGATTGAAGTTGACAGGAATAATGAAGACTTCTGTTCACACGAAGGTAACCTATACACAAAGGATATGCGAGTACTTTTACAATACGCTATTGCTAAAAAGGACGATACTTTTACGCTTCCGACACAAACGGAAAAAATTTCTTTCCGAGCTGTATCGGACGCATATCACCTGAAACAAGTAGACCTTAAAAACGTTCAGGTTGTAGAGGACAAGGCATTTTATTATGCAACGTCACTTCAACATATAGTCTATTGTGAGAAGGTTGAGTTTGGAGAGAATGTGTTTGGATATACTTCAGAAAATTTAATAAAAGAGGTCAGAAAATGATTTATCTCGCTTCGGATATTCACGGTCACATAAGACTCGAATGGCTGAAAACGCAATTAAACAAACTACCTTTAACCGACTCCGACTATTTAATCATACTTGGTGACGCCGGTATGATCTGGAGCCGGACCGAACACCTCGAGGTGCGAGCATACTATGAGTGTTTGCCTTGCAAAACCTTATTTTTGGATGGCAATCACGAAAACTTCGATTTGATTTATGAGTATCCGATAAAAGATTTTTGCGGAGGTTCGGTTCACCAAATAAGCGAAAAACTATATCACTTGATGCGTGGGGAGATTTATTCGATAGACAGAAATACTTTCTTTGTGTTCGGCGGCGGTTTTTCCGTAAAGAAACTTACAGGCTCGTCTCCTGTCTATGTTTGGGAACAAGAAATGCCGACGGAAAAGGAATATGAGAACGGCATTCGAAATCTTGGCAAGGTTGGATATCAAGTTGACTATGTCTTCACGCATGTGGCGCCGACAAACATAGCGGAAAGTATCAGCGTAAAACTTATGCAGGAAGAAAAAATAATAAATGACTACTTGCAAACTATATCCAAGAAAACAAACTACAAAAAATGGTATTTTGGACACTATCATAAAGATATTCGTACAGGCTCGTTTGTAGGTGTATTTGAATCGGTTTTGAGATTGGGGGAATAAATGGAACAGAAATTTATTGATTATTTCAGGCAACTCGATATTCTTGACGAAGGACTTAACACGGATTTTTCGGATCTCGCCTTTGCGTATGACTACAATGAGGTACAAGAATTATATTTTGACGAAACAAAAAACAATTTTGTCTTTCTTGCAGGCGAAAGTGGTCTCCGCAAAAAAGATATGCTTGCTCGAATCTGCAAAGATTTGCTTATGCGTGGCGTGGGAAAAGAAGATATATTATATCTCAATTACGAACTGCCGATCCTGCACAACGAGAATATTCTTCCAATAATATCTGATTTTTATAACGCACGAAAGAATAGCGAAAACGTCTATCTTGTCATAAATGAAATACAGGAATGCGGGGATTGGTTTGGTCTTACCATCGAATTGAAAAATAACTATCCTAAAATAAAATTGCTTTGTTCATCATCTACTCCGTCGCATATCTTTGAAAAAATCTATGACGAAGGGTGCGAATGGTGCAAGATTGTCGTACTCTCCAAAAAGAACGCCTCGAATATAAAGCATGAGTCGCAAACGTTCGGTGTTTTTGAAGAATTTAAGTATAACCAAAAAGGCGACGTTATCGAGATCAAAGGTTTGACCAAGGAAGGAAAGGGAATGACTCATCATACCGTGCCTGCTATGATTAACGGTAAAACTGTCAAAATTATTGCAAGCGGCGCCTTCCATGACAGAAGCGAAATGCTTTCCATCGATTTGCCAGACACGATAGAAATGATCGGCGACTATGCTTTCTCCAAGTGTTGCAATTTAACGGAAATTAGTCTTCCAAAGGCTCTTACGTATATTGGCGACCATTCTTTCTTGGGGGCAAAAAAACTCGAAAGAATTATAGGTGGGGAGTCTGTTGCTCACGTAGGGAATAGTGCCTTTTATAAAACAAAATGGCTTGAAAATCAAAAGGAATTTGCAATTATAGGAACAACGTTGTATCGCTATAAAGGTGACATCAAGGATGTTTTTTTACCCAAAGAAATAACACACATTGCGAGCTACGCTTTTGCAGATACAGAGATAGAACAAGTCAAAGTAATGCAAACAGTGTCACTCGGTGAAGGTGTTTTTTATCGTTGCAATAACTTGAATAAAGTAGCGATTGGTATAGACAACATACCGCCGTTTTGTTTCTACGGATGTTCAAAATTAGAATCGGAGTTCACGGTTGAATGTATTGGAAAATTCGGTCTGTATAATTGCTACTCCTTAAAAAAGGTAAGAGCGAACTGTCTTGGTGTGTGTGCTTTATCTTACGGGAAGGAATTAAAGCAAGTCATAAGCTTACAAAAACTTGATGACGGTGCGCTATTTTCGTGCAACAGTCTCGAAGAATTAGATCTGAAAAACGTTGACGTGATAGGCCGTTTTGCATTAGCAAAAACAGGACTTGAATGTATTAAATATGCAGGTCAATGTATTGGTGATTTCGCATTTTATCAATCCCCGAATTTGCATTATGTGAATATTCATTATGAAACACAAATCGGTAAAGCAATATTGCTTGGTTGCGAGTCAATATATGCAATGACTATTAGCGGTAAATATAAATTGACATCCTACTTCGGCGGTAAAATGCCAAAGATTACTAAACTTTATATCCATGGTGATATTGCTGACGATTTTTGTAGAAACAATCCTTATCTCCAAGAATTGCAAATTCTTCATGCAGAGAGGTTTGGTGGCTGGAGCTTCTATAATAATTCTGCATTAAAAACGGTGATGTTTACTGAGGTGAAAACCATTGGATGTTGGGCTTTTGCATATTGCGATGGAATAAAGAAAATAACTCTTCCGAAGACGGTTGAATTTATAGGTATGAACGCATTTCGTTATTGTCATAACTTATCCGAAATAATCATACATTCACAAAAGTGTGTATTATTTGGGGCAAATGCATTTTACTCTACGTCAGAAAATAAAATATTTAAAGTAGGGAAAGGTTTAAAAGGACAATACCAAGAAGCGAGAATTTGGCATGAATATCTATCCTCTATTATTGAAAATAACTAAGGCAAAAGGCATCGATTTTCGATGCCTTTTACATTTGATAATTTCTATATTTTTCTTAAAAACCTTGTAAAACCCATCTTCAAATGTCCTATATAAGTGAGGGGCATTTTTTCTTTTCCGAAAAATACGAAGTATTACAGTAAAAGTTTCCAATTGTATTAGGAGGACAGTAAGAAATTTTTCTAAACACCCCCGCAAAGCAATTGAAACTTTCCAATAATACTGAGGATATGTAATGGAAACGTAAAAGTTTTTGTCCTCTATTGTCCGTATAAAGTGAGAAAATTTTTGTCTTAATGAAAAAAGTTTCGTGCAAACCATTTACTTTCGTGCCGGAAGTTTCCAATTATAGTAGAGGGATATTTCTTTTCGGAAAAATACGAAGTTCTTACTCTCTGTTGCCCATATATAGTGAGGATATTTTCTTCTCCAAGAAAAAAGTTTCGCGTAAACCATTAAGTTTCGTACCGGAAATGTCCAGTAATAGTGAAGGTAAAATAAATTACCGCAAATTTCTAAAAACACCCCGCCAAAGGGTATGGTAAATGTCCAATTATAGTAGGAGGATTTTTTGAAAAAATACTACCACAAAGAGATGAAAACTTTCCAACATAAGTAGAGGATATTTTCAACAACTTACGAAAAACACCCCCACAAACAGGCAAGCAAATGTCCATATAAAGTGAACGGAAAAGGAGATAACAGATTATGAGTTACAAACAAGTTTACCCGCCTTAACGGGCAGAAAAACAAAACGTAAAACAGAAAACAACACAAGGGGGTATTCAGATTGACGCAATTTACGTTTTATGAGATTTACAAAGACGTCATGGAAATGCTGGACGACGACGCAACGCGCGGACAGTTTATGAAAGCGATCTGTAGGTTTATGTTCGAAGAAGAGCCGGTAAAACCGCCGAAAGGAAATAAGTCGGAATATTTTTGGGAGAACATTATCGACGTGATGACGGAAAGCAAAGAAGCCGAAAAGAACGGGAAGCGCCCCAAAAGGCTCAACATGAAGATGAAGCACTTTACCTTTCAATACGCATACTACAAGGCAATCCTGCTGATGACGGACGAAGAGATATGGCAATACGTAAAGGCAATCTACGGTTATATGGTAGACGGTGGTGAACCCAAGGATCTGAACAATAACGTTACGCTCTATTTCAATCTTGCTAAAAGGAAACTCGCCATAAGCAAGACGAGAAGCATCATCGGAAAACATGGCGGTAAACCACGAAAACAAACTGCTGAAATGACGCTGGACCAGTTTTTGACGGCAAATCCGCACATCAGGAACAATCTTTACGGCAATGCAGTTGAACTTGTAAAAGACAAAGACTTCTCTGTACTTTCGGACAAGTTAAAAGCAAGTTCCAAGTGGGCAAACGAACAAAGTCTTTACAAGATACTGTCGCATTACGACGAGATTATATCGCTATAACGGAAAGCAAAAGTCAGAAAGATTAATTGGAAAACGGTTACTTTTTACAAGCAGGATAAGGTTTTTGCAATCTATTTCAAAAACGGGCTTGGGAACAAGTCGGAAACCGACTTTTCCATGAGACGAAAAAAAGATAAAAAGCAGAAAGGAAACATAAAAAAATTATGTTAGATGTTATCATCTGCTATAAAAAAGGAACAAATCTTTCTTCCAAAACTAAAAGATTTATAAATTTTGTCAAAAACAATGTCTCTTTATAAATATTAATTTTAATATTTAGGTTTCCTTGTAATTTCTTTATATATTTCCTATCATTTAATTGAGGATAATTTAAATGAATAAAGCTATATTTTTATCAGATTTTAATCAAAATTCTACACCACGAGATCCATTTGTTTTCTATCATGATGGATACTTCTATCATCTTTTCGCTATGAATGATGCTCTTTATTTAAGAAGAGCTGCAGAACTAGAGGATTTAAAAGATGCTAAATCAAAAATGGTCTACCACGATGATAAATTCCATGAAGTTTGGGCACCTGAATTACATATAATCAACAACAAATGTTATATCTATGTCGCCATGGATGATGGAGATAACTATAACCACCGCATGTATGTCTTAGAAAATAACTCCAATGATCCGATGGTTCCTTATGTTCTCCATGGACAAATAAAAGAAAAGAATGAACGTTGGGCTATCGATGGTTCAATTTTATACCACGGTGGAAAGATGTACTTCACATGGTCCGGCTGGGAAGGCTTAGAAAACGTTTGCCAAAACATCTATATACAAGAAATGTCTGATCCTTTCACCTTAATAGGAGAAAGAACCATGATTTCTACTCCTGAATACGAATGGGAAAAGCGCGGCTGTGAAGGTGGAAATAACCGTCCATATATCAACGAAGGACCATTTGCTATCTATGGCAAAAATAAACTCCATATAGTCTACAGCGGATCTGGAAGCTGGTCCGATGATTATTGTTTAGGAGTTATAACTTTCGAAGGTGGAGATATTCTCGATAAAAACAATTGGAAAAAACATCCAAGCCCAATTCTTTCCAGAACTGAAACTGCCTTAGGCCCAGGACATGCATCATTTTTTGAAGATCCAAGAAATGGAAAAAAATATTTCACCTATCATCTATTTAATACCGATGCCAAAAATGGATGGCAAGGAACTCATGCCATGATTCAGGAATATGAAATGGTCGATGATTTCCCTGTTCTTCCAAAACCTGTCAATCATTTTATCGATAAATAAAAATTGCACCACTTCGGTGCATTTTTTATATGAAAAAAGAAAGGTCAAAAGACCTTTCAAGTTTTCAAATTTTATTCAGCTTTAGATTTTTTTAAGTTTAAAGAATTGATATCCTCTAAGCCTTTTTTCTTGAATATAATAGCTGATGTCATAAATAAAGCTTGGCCAACTGTGTTGACAATCTCTTTAATCCAATCTGATAAATCAGGCTTGGTTGATAAATAGCCCATTCCAAGAGTGAAAACAAAAGATATTGCTATGAAAATTATAATGAAATAATTTTTTGTCTTGATAGCAATATATCCTAATGAGGCATCCATCACTAAAACACCTAAGACCATCAAGACAACAAAGATCATGGTTCCATCAAATTCTTTGACTGATTCACTTAAAAATGGAAGAGCTAAAATTGGAAGAGGGATAAAACTATAGGCTGCATGTTTTTCCTGTGGATAAGATAACATAGCAACAAGACCCGCAGCGGCTAAAACAAAGCCGATGGTTTGCATTGGAAAGAAGCATTTGTTGAGAATAGTAAAATCACAAGCTCTAGATTCTAATAAAATTTTATAAGTCGCTTTAAAAACTCCCGCAACAAAAGTAAAAATAGTTCCGGCCGAGAATAAGGCAAAAGCCCCTTTACTCATCTTGTTATAAAGCATTCTTTGATAATATATTCCACCTACTAAAAATAGGACAACAGGAAATAGATCGAAGATTGCCATGAAAATTCCGCTTATATTCATTTCTTAAGCTCCTTTTTTACTTTTCTATCTATGTGATAAATTGGAAGAAGAGGAATTAAAATTGGAGTATGGTCGGCATATTGGCGATATTCTGGCATTGCACCATATCTTTTCTCTTGTCTTCTCTCTAGTCTTTGTGCTGAGTTAAACATGACATAGACAATGCAGATATAACCAACAGAAGCCATTATCCATTGACCAGCGCCACTAAATGTTTGAACACCGCTGATAAATACTCCTGTCCAGAAGACTATTTCGCCGAAATAATTTGGACAGCGGCACATTTTATATAAATTTTTAGTCGCTACCATATTTGGTTCAATCTTTTTTTGTTTGGTCTTTTGTGCATCAGCGATAGTTTCAAGAAGCAAGCCAATAATACTGATAACTACACCAACAATCGGAGCGATTAATCCCATCCAATTGACTGTAGCAAAGTTATCAAATCTCAATAAAGCGACATTTTGATAAATTGAATTTTCAGCTCTGTAGAAAATAGGACAAGTCTCAGCAAAATAAAGTACGGTAACAGAAATCCAAATGACAAATTTTATGGCTAAAGGCATTTTCTTTTCGCCTTCTTTAGTCGCTTCTTTAAGCACTTTACGATATGAGGCATTTTTAATTTCCCTTGCTAATAAGAAACCTGAAAGTCTTACACCATAGATGATGAATAAAATGGTAAATAATATACCAAATATATCCCAGGTATCGTGCATAAAACTTATTACTTGATAAGCAATACCTAAACCAATTACTGAAAATCCATAACCGACTGATAAGAAGTAAACAAATTTTTTAAAACCTATTGCACAGCAAATTGCTGATACCAATAAGAAAATACATGTTAAAGGCCAAAAGTACATTTACTTATTTCCTTTCACAAAACTATCTTTTATATATTGTTTAAAAGATTTTTCTCCATACATGGTATCACCGACCATATCATGAGTTAATGTGAATTTAGAAAAGCGTATAACAGCCCATTTACCATTTTTCTTATTCTTTGGAAGGTTAGCTAAAACTGTGAATAACCAAGCGGGAGCAGTGCTAATTTTTCCTTTAACTCCCGCTGCCTCAAAACACATTTCTGCTATTTGACGATAAGTATAAACTTCTTTACCACCAACGTTATAAAGTTTATTTTCATCTAGCATAGATTTGACGATGAATTCAGCAAAATCTGTGGTATCAATGACATTGGCAGAGACATCTTTTTTTCCTAATAAAGATACTTTTCCACTTTCTATCATCGGTCTAAAGACTTTGACAATATCATAGAAATATCCTGTTGGTCTTTGAATAACATAGGTTATACCGCTTTTTTTCAATTCTTCTTCGAATAAGAATTTAGCATGAACCATTGGAACATCTTCCGATTCATCCGCTCTAATAACTGAAATATAAACAAAATGTTTGACATCGGATTTTTTAGCTTCTTCAAGGATATTTAAGTTTCCTTTATAGTCAATATCATAATTGCTGATAGTGGCTGAAGAAGTTGTTAAACCAACTGTTGAAATAACAACTTCCGCTCCCTCACATAAGCCACTTAAAGTAGCTTTATCAGTTACATTGATTTTTTTAAATGTAACTTTCGAAGTATCTAAATCTTGTACTTCTTTTTCAACCATATCAGCAGCGACAACTTCATGTCCTTGTTTTACTAATTCTTTTAAAATTTCAACACCTAATTTACCATAGGCACCAGCTAATACTACTTTCATATTCTGACTATTTCTTTTGTTTTTCTTTAGAGCGTTTGTCGTTGATAATCTTCATTTCCTTTTCGGTTATCAACTTGCAATTATTTTCATCCGCCCATTTTACGCAGCCGAGTAAAACAGTCTTTAAGAATGGTCTTGGAACTTTAACAATAGTTTTTAAAGCATCATCACTGAATTTAACATCGGTATTTAAGCGATCTGCGGCATATCTTACCGAAGTGATATCAACTTCTTTATCAGGAATGCCAACAGCTATTGGTTTCTTATAATCTGAACACCAGAAATATTTAGAATCGCGGTAACCCCAGTTTGTTGGAAGTGGGCAGAAATTTTTTCTATTAACACCATTGATCAAGGCATCATAATATTTATCTTTGAGTAAAATATTATCAATTTTCAAAATAAAATGAGCACCAAACTTTGAAGTGATACCATTGAAATCATGATATGGTCCATCATATTCATCTTGCACTTTATCATCTTGAGCATTATCCATTTCCTTAACCCAAGTGCATTCTATAATTCATTAATGAAATCGGTCTTTTTTATAATCAACATCCATTTAGCATTTGTATGAGTCAAAAAATCTCTTAATCTTATTTGCTCGTTTCTATCGAATGGATTTTGATCGTATGTTGAAAAATCAGAATCATATGGTGGGTCTAAAAAAATAAAATCCCTATCATTAAATTCATATTGATTTAAAAAATCTTCAAAATCATTTTGTTGAATGGTAGTATCTGCCATATAATTATGCATTTCTACACTAAACATTTCGTCTATTTTATTTATTAGAAATTTGTTATTGTAAGACATCCCACCATAAGGAACATTAAATTCACCATTATTTGAAAATCTAAACATTGATGAGTAACAATATTCTCTTAAGAAAAAATATGTGGCTGCACGCATAGCGTTATTGTTGGGTTGCAAATTATATTGTTTTCTTACCATCATATAAAATGCAGTTTTTCTAGCAGTAATTCTTATATTATTAATATTGTTGTTATCTAACTCATGCCCTTCATTTATCAATTTTCTTATGGTTCTTTGCTTACGAGCATTTGCTTGATGGCAATTTTTTAAATAATCATCAGCCAAAAAATTCTCTAATCCAATTAAATCGTTTTGATTAATTTCTCTTTCATCAAGCAAATGCCATATGTTATCAAAGATAATCAATAAATTATGTAAGGCTTCATCCTGTTGTTGAACTAATGTGTATAAATTGATTAAATCAAAAGAAAAGTCATTTATGAAAGATGGGTGAATATTTAAATCAAAATATACTGAGCCGCCACCAACAAACGGCTCAAAATAACGTTCTATATTAAGTGGCATATATGTTCTAACAAGAGGGACTTCCTTTGTCTTTCCACCAGGATATTTCATAAATGGTTTCATTACTCTTTAACCTCTTTCAATTCGATATTGTTTTCTTTACATAGTTCGACTATTTGCTTTCGAGCTGTTGTAGTTGGTCTATTAAGACCGTTTTCCCATCTATTGATTGAGGTAAAAGAAACACCAAGCATTTTTGCAAATTCTGCTTGAGTCATAATTAACTTATCTCTTAAATCTTTTACTGCTTTTTGATAATCAATCATATGAGACCTCCATTTTTGATTAGCGAGGTCTTGAAGTATCAAATGGTATAAATTATTGGAATTTATCAAAGTATAGAAAAAAGTAGGTTTTATTTACCTAAAATAGAGATTTTTTAGAAAATATGTGATATAATTTTGTCAAATTAGTGGAATAATCTGAGGTATCAAAAGGTATACATTTTTATATTGCTTTTGATACCTCTTTTTTTATTGCTTATCACTTGATAAATTTTCCGTTTTATAGATGTATATAATATGGAGGTGATTAAGTTGATTTATGCTTATATTAGAGTTTCAACAAAACAACAAAATATCGATAGGCAGTATGTAGAAATTAAAGAATTTGGAGTAGAAGACAAATTTATCTATGTAGATAAAGAATCAGGTAAAGATTTTGATAGGACTAATTACAAAAAACTTATTAAGAAATTAAAAAAGGACGACCTACTAATTGTTAAATCAATTGATCGTCTAGGTAGAAATTATCATATGATACTTGAGGAATGGGCTCATATTACAAAAACCATAGGTGCTGATATAAAGGTACTTGATATGCCACTACTTGATACTAGGATTGAAGGTAAAAATCTAGTTGGAAAATTTATAAGTGATATTGTTCTTCAAGTATTATCATTTGTTGCAGAAAACGAAAGAGCAAATATTAAGCAAAGACAAATGGAAGGAATCAGAATCGCAAAAGAAAAAGGTGTTAAGTTTGGTAGGCCAAAAGTAGTCACGCCACCTAACACCAATGATATATTAGATAGATATATAAATCATGAAACAACAAATACTGAAGCAGCATCACTTATAGGAGTATCTAGAGGTACGTTCTTTAGATTGGTTAGAGAACATAAAAAATGAAAAACTAGCCAGTTTAAATATTGACTAGTCTCTCATATGTTTCTTTACTTATTTTTTTGGTTTTTCATTAAGTTCCAATAACGGTCTTTACATTTACTAGAACAGAATCTTTTCTGGCGATGCCCTTTAGTTTGAATTAAGAACTTTGAACACATAGGGCAAAATGATTCAGGATGGCTATTCTTAAATCTATTATAAATAGTTTTAGCTGTAGACTCATTTACTCCTAAGATTCTTGAAATTTCACTGTAGGATTTTCCTTCAATTTTAAGCTTAATAACTTCTTCTTTAACCATATAACTTACCTCCTTCAATAGATAAGGGACAAAAATCTTCATTTTGAACACCTTTTTTCAAAAATTTTTTTATCCATCCAATAAAAAAGGGGAATAATTATTAAAAATAAACCTATTTATAAAAGAAATATGTTATTTACACGAATAACACAAAAGGTGAGCAATCGTGTACCTATTGTATGAAAATACACTAAAGCTTTTTTATGAAGTTGAATCAATCCAAAACAATGCAATAAAAAACTAGGCAATTTTACCAATAACGGGACTTGAACCCTAGTAAAAATGCCCTAAAACAACAAAAAAGTGCTAATTTGAGCATAAAATCTCGTATTAGCACAATCGTTTCTTAATGGCGGAGCAGCAGGGATTCGAACCCTGGCAGGCTACTAACCTCTGCTGGTTTTCAAGACCAGTCCCTTCAACCGCTTGGGTACTGCTCCACGATATTAATTTAATAAAAAAGTTGCAATACATGCAACAATTTTAACCTCAATGGTGGGTGCTATAGGGATCGAACCTATGACCTTCTGCACGTCAAGCAGATGCTCTCCCAGCTGAGCTAAACACCCGGCATGTATTAGAATAACAAATTTCAATATTAATGTCAACATAATTTTTGAATTTGTTATTTATTAGTGCTGTCTTAAACAGCTTTTTAATAATACCATTTTTGTTTTGAGATTGCAAGAAGATAAAAGAAAAAAATCCTCATTTTTTGAGGATTTTTATTTATCTTTTTTCTCTTCTTCTTTTTCATCTTTTTTTGAAGAAGATTTTGTTTCTTTTGGTTTAAATTCAGTTATTTTTGGTTCAATAATTTTTTGTTCTTTTTTCTCTTCTTTTTCTTCTATTGCTTTTTTATTATCGCTATTTTTTTTGTTTTCTTTGACTTTTTTTGGTTTTCCTGCTGGCTTACACATTGCACCAAAGACAATCAATGCGATACTTAATACAAATAATAATGAAACAAAGACCCAAAGTACTACTATATTTTGGAAAAATGGTTTAGCGAACATATATGTTCCAAGCGTGACTGCGACAATTGCGATGCAAAGTCTCCACATTGGATAACTTGTTTTTGAATCTCTTTGATGAAAATAAGCACGGAATAAATCAATTACACCTTCACTCCAGAATATTAATCCTATTATCATACATATTTCTTTAATAGGAAGAATTTGAAGCTGGGTTAAAATACTGCCAATTGCTATTAATACAAGAACTACACATTCAATTATGTATAAAACTTGTATTACACCTCTTGATCTAATAATCTTTTTTATTAGATAATAGCCAACATAGAATAAAATAGCGGCGGCAATTATTATTCCTAATATGCTTTGCCCCCAAGTTTTCCAAGGGCATTGTTCCCAGAAATTCCATATTGGTGCAAGAATTATTGAAGCAATGACTCCTAATACACCTAGAACTATATAAAGCCAGAAATATTTGACTTTTTTAATTTTAATGTTTTTTACCATATTTATCTCCTTCCTATGAAATTATATACTATTAATCTTTGAGAAACTAGGGATTTTATAATTAAATTTTTTTGATTAAATTATCATAGAGATTTGAATTAAAATAAGAATTTGTCAAAGGGCATATACTAATAATTTCATTATTTACTGCATAATTTTCAGAGTCGATTGGGATTTCTTTACATATTTCTAATCTCTGACAATAGTATAGTCCATCTTCATGTTTATAATACGCTCTATCGTATTCAGTAGAGATGCTTTTTGTTAGTTTTATATCCTTGACATAATTTCCTTTAGGAAAATTGATATTCAAAATATATTTGGAAGATATCAATTGATTTTCAATAATATAATTCATAACTTTGTCAAAATATTTATCGACAATATTAAAGTTGAATTCACATGAAAAAGCTATGGCTGGTACTTTATGTTTTATACTTTCAACACAAGCGCCTATTGTTCCTGAATAATTTATATCATCGGAAATATTTAATCCGTGATTACAACCAGATACGACCAAATCGAAATGTTTATTTAATTCAACCAAACCAAAAGAAGTACAATCGGCGGGAAACCCTTCAACTGAATACACGTTTTCACTTTCTTCAACAACTTTAAGACCAGTTCTTATTGTTAAAGAACATGACTTGGCAGACATGCTGTTTTTAGGTGCAACTATTGTTACTTCACCATATTTTTTTAATTTCTTTTGCAAAAGTAGAATACCTTCAGCATTATATCCATCATCATTAACTAATAAAATATTCATAATCTATAATTACCTTTGAAAACATAGACTAGCATAAATTTATTAATAAATAAACTATGTTATTAGATAATTTTTTGTTAAAATAATGTTATGGAGACTAAATATGAAAAAATATGATGAAGTTAACCAAATGATAGATGATGAAAAAGAGCGCAAACATAAAAATAAAAAGATAATTTTTAGAATTTTAGGTTTTGTTTTTTTAATTTCTGGTATAGCGTGTATGACATTTGGATTGATTGATTTTTTTAAAGCTTTTTCTACTATGGAACAGCCTACATTATTTTATTTATGTTTTATAGGTGTATTTTTAATAACTCCTGGAATAATTTTCTTATTAATTGGATATAATCGTGCAATATATGCATATTTTGCCAAAGATCAAGCAACAGTTATAAATGAATTGACTAAGAATATAAAACCAGCTATTGATACTGTTTCTGATACTATGAATAAAAATCAAATTGAATGTCCATATTGCCATAATAAAAATTTTAAAGATGCAAAATATTGTTCAAATTGCGGAAAGAGTTTAATAAAAAAGTGTCATTATTGTAATTCAGAAAATCCATTAGATGCTAATTATTGTAATAACTGCGGTAAAAAATTATAGTAAAAAAGCCATATTTATTTCTTTTGAAAAAATTGTATTAAATATGGCTTTTTATATATGTAGTTTTTTTAATAATTAGTAATATCCATATCGTTTGTGATTAACAATAATTGATACTAATGTGACAATTAATGAAAAGAATTCGGCAAATAACATTGCAGCCCAAATTCCATAAGGCCCAAATATTAAAGGAATTATGAAAATCATTACTACTTGGAATATTAATGTTCTTGAAAAAGAAATTAAGGCTGATACAAACCCATTATTTAAACCTGTGAACATTGATGAACCAAGGATATTAAATCCACTTAATAAATAGGATAAAGCGTAAATTCTTATTGCTATTGTGGTGAGATCTAAAAGTTCTTGATTTTTGGAAAAGAAAATAAATGCTAATGGATATGATAAGGCTTCAGCTAGCATTGTGAGTACTAATGAAAAAGTAGTGATAATAATTAAGCTCTTTTTAAAAACGTTATGTAATTCATCAGTACGTTTAGCTCCCAGGTTATATCCCATTATAGGTACAACACTCATTGAAAATCCGAAGAAAGTTCCAATAAAAATAAACCCAACATACATGATTGTTCCATATGCACTAACACCACCTTTTCCAAATATTTGCAAAAGTTGAATGTTATATAGCATATTAATTAAGGACATAGAAAAGTTAGATGCCATTTCACTTGAGCCATTATAAGCAGCTTTGCCAATATCTTTAAAATCTAAGATAGGTTTTTCAAAATGGATTAAACTGATAGTTTTTTTTCTAAAGAAATAAACAAGTGGAATAATTGCTCCAAAGACTTGGGATAAAATAGTTGCAAACGCAGCTCCTTGAACTCCGAAATTAAAAACATAGATGAACAAAAAATCAAATAATCCGTTAACAAGACCAGCAATAATTGTAATGATTAATCCAAAATGAGGTTTACCTGCAACAATTATTAGATTTTGATAAGCGAGTTGTAAAGCGTAAAAAGGCATAAAGGTTAACAAAATTCTTCCATATGGTACACAATATTGAATAGTGCTTTCATCAGCGCCAATTGCGTAAGAAATAGGTTCAATAAGAATAATTAAAATAAATCCTATTATAGCTGTTAATATAAATATGAATATTGAGAAAGTTGAAAGCAATCTGTTAGCCTTCTCTTTATCTCCTTCTCCTAAGAATTTTGAAATTAAAGCTCCTCCACCTGTACCGAACATAGTACCAATTGTACCGACAATCATAACAACAGGCATGATTAAATTAATTCCTGTAAAGGCATCGTCACCTATAATATTGGTGATAAATAATCCATCAACTATTCCATAGATGCATGAAATAATCATCATAAAAATAGATGGGATACTAAAAAGTAAAAGTTTTTTAAAAGTAAAATGTTCAGATAGATCAATTTTCTTCATAAACAGCTCCTCCTTCTATACAACAAACAAAAAAGGTTATATTTTTCAATATAACCGAGCGCACTCGACATCTTATCGACAAACTAGATTGCGATCTAGTGTCCTACGATGAACAAATTAGATAGTTTGATAATCAAACTTCTTTGAATGTATCATATAAATATTTTTTTGTCAAATTATTTAATAACGTATGATGTTAACTGAAGGAGTAATATCGATATCATCAAGTGAAATATTATTTGGTACATAAAGAGTACGAAGATGTTTTACACCTTTGAAAGCAAATTTATTAATTTTAATAACTGATTCTGGAATTTTAAAAGCTGTTGAATCATTTAAAGGAGAATAAAATAATAATTCAGTAATATCTTTATTGAAAAGAGCATTATCAATTGTTGCAAAAAAAGGATTATCGCGATGCACCCATAAATATTTTACTTTGAAATAAATTTCTTCCCCTATTATTTTTCTGACTTTTGGCATGATAAATAAACCAATAATAGAAGAATCTTCGAGAATATTAGTACTAATTTCATCGGTATTTACTATTAAAAAACGTATATCAAGCTCAAAAGCAGCAATACCATCTCTGGTAATACAAAAAGGAAACCTTGAGTTTAAATACTCTATTTCTCGAGAAGCACTTTTTATCCCTTCGATAAAAAATGTGCTTCCTGATTTATATGAATATGGAATAGTTTCTTTATATTTTATTTCACCATTAGCAATTTTCAAAGCTTTGTCATATAATTCATTCTCTTCTAACATAGTAATTCTTACTTCCTTTTTTATTGTAACATCTAAAATATAGATAATATTTTAATAAAATTCAATAGTTTATTTGAAAATAAATTAAAAAATAATTATTAAACTTTATTAAATAAAAATTAATTTTTTTCATAAAGTTAAATAATATATTTAAAATAAAAAAAGCTTGGATATCCAAGCTTAATTTTGCCCAATTTGTTTTAAAAATCGCTCGAGAATTATCATGGCCGCGGCACTATCAATAATAGACTTTTGATTTTTTGCTTTTCTATTATTTAAATGAAGCATTTCAGCAGCTTCTATGGTAGAATTTCTTTCATCAACTTTGTTGATATCTATATTAGGAAATAAAGGAGTTATCTTTTTTATAAATTCTTCAACAACAGGAGTCATTTCACAAGGATCTCCGCTAGGAAATAAAGGAAGTCCAATTACGATATGCTCTATTTTTTCAAATTTAATTGTATCAAGTAAAAGTTTTATACATTCATCATAATCTTCTGCAGGAAACTTGATATTAGTTAAAGGAGTAACAAGAATTCCTGATCTAGATATAGCTAGTCCCAGCGTTGTTTTCCCTAAATCCATGGCTAAAATATTTTTCATTACTTTCTCCAAAATATTTAATTCTTAATTGTGTTATGTTCTTTTAAAAGAGCAGCTATTTCAGATAATTTGTTTTTATTATCTTCAGAAATTTGAGAAAAAGGAATAATATAATTCTTCCCTTTTCTAGTATTTATTTCGTAGAAAGTTTTTTTTGCTTCGATTGAATTTATAATACAAGTTTCTTTGCATAATTTTTCTTTTTTATATCCAGTAACATTTAATTGATAATCAGGATTAGATTCATCTTTTTTTATGTTAAACATAATTTCCCCATCAAATTTGGCATTCATCTTTGAAAAAATGAAAGCAAAAGGAGATGCTATTATTAATACTATACCTAAAACAAATATAAATATTGCTTCATATTTTTGAATTCCAATTGGTCTAGGACGAAAATGGAAAAACATTAGATAAATTCCAGCACAAAAAATAATTAATCCTCCTATAAAGACTAATGAGAAATTTGATGTTTTATATCGTATTCTATCTTTTTTATTTCCGTTATATTTATTATCAAATGATATTGTTATATTTAAATTATTTTCCAAGTTTTCTTTCATATGAATAGTATAGTATGTACTTTTTTTAAAATCTAGTACATTAAAAAGATGATTAGAAAAGAAATAAAGAAAGATAATTGACAAAGGCTATTGCATATTTGATTAATCTAATTTGATTTAGCATTTGAAGAATCTAAGACAAAAGTAAATATTATCATTGATAAAAGACTAATTAAGCCAATAATAAAGAAAGTCAGCGGTAAAGGGTACAAAAGAAAATTAATTAGCGAAGAAAGAGTTCTTTGAATTCCAGATAATATAATAGATATTAAAGTAATAACAAAACCAATTGGTGTTGCAATTCTCATCTGCAAAAATAATGGCCAGATATTTTTCTTTTTTTAGCAACTATAAATTTCCATAAAACCTTTAATATTCCAGATAACATGCATATTGTTGCTCCAATATAAAATAAAAAATTATTTAAAATTAACTCTAAAAATATTCCCGAAAGTCCAAAGAATAAAACGGGAAATGCATCGATTAAGACTAGCTTTATAGAAAAGTCATTGGGAATAGTATTTTTATTTATTTTATTCTTCATAATATACCTATATTTGTAAAAAAATATTTACCTTTAATTAATATATCATAAAAATATATGAGTATATTTTTACCTAAAAAAATTAAGAGGAAAAAATACCTCTTAATAATGAAAATAAGATTAATTAAGTTATAAGTTATTTGCTAATTCATAGCCATCCCAAATAGCATTCATAATTGTCTTTGCTTGTTTGGCATTGCCTTCTTTAATATTTCCTACTGCATAGTTTTCTCCTCTTCTAGAAAAATAAACTATTAATGATTTCATATTTACCTCCTCTAGTATTAATATATAATAATTTGACAAGAAAATTTTATTGATATGTTATACATTTCTCAACCTTCTTTAAGTTATCAAATTCAAGTGATAGAAGAAGAAATTAGATTTAAAATTTTTGATAGAACACAAAAAAGTATTTCTTTAACCCCAGCGGGGAAGATGTTTGTTGAAAATGTTAGAAAAATACATTCTCTTTATAAAGAAGCGGTAGAAGAAGGACAAAATTATTCGGAAAAATTTAATTTTATTCATACAAAAAAGGAAAATAATAAATTTAAAAAGTATTATTTTCCTTTTAATTTACATTATTGTACGAACAGCACCATACATACATAGCAATGCAATACCACCAGAACGTTTAATTTTTCCAGTTAGGGCAAAAATAAATACAACAATTGTTGCAGCCATCATAACGACGGCGTCGATAATAACTTGAGAACCAGTGGTTAAAGGATTAACTGTACCAGCGATTCCTAAAACGAATAAAATGTTGAAAATATTAGAACCGATGACATTTCCTAAGGCTAATTCATTTTGTCCTTTTTTAGCTGCAACAACACTTGTTACTAATTCAGGTAAAGAAGTTCCTACTGCCACAATTGTTAATCCAACTAAAGATTCTGCTAAATCATGGTCTAAGTGAGCAGCATCAGAAACTTGTAAAGCTAATCCTTTGGCACCAAAGACAACAGCTTCTCCTCCAAAGACAATTCCAGCTGCTCCGACTATAACTAAAATTATAGCCTTCCATAATTTCATATCTTTCTCTTTTTCTTCTGTAAGTTTTTCTTCTTCAGTATTTAATTGTTCATCTGGATGTTTTTTTGCATTGTGGATTAAGAACCAAATATAAACAAACATAAGAACAACAAGAATTATAGCTTCCCATCTTAATATTGCATAATTACCAGTTATAGAAGATCCTGTTCCGAATAAGATTACAAATAAGACTAGAAGAGCTGATATTATTAATAAAAATGGATATTCACGTTTGCAAACAGATTTTTTTACAACAATCGGAGTAAATACAGCAGAAAATCCTAATACTAGAAGTAAGTTACAAATATTGCTTCCTATGACATTGCCTATTGCAACGTTGGCATTGCTATTTTCTAATAGTGATGATATAGAATCGGATACTGAAACAGCTAGTTCAGGACAACTTGTACCGATAGCAACAACAGTTAAACCGATAATTAATTCAGATATATGAAGTTTTTTGGCAATTGTACTTGCCGAATCAACAAAAATATCGCAGAACTTGACTAAACAAATAGTACCGACAATTAAACCTACTACAAAGGCAATTGATTGAAGATAAATTGGACAAGAATCAACAAAAGTAAGAATCATTTTATTTACTACTCCTTAAAACATTAAAATAAATTAAAAATAGCATTAATTCCAGCGACAACATCATTCCAATGAGTAAAGAAAATTTCTAAGCCAATTGCACAAAGAATGATTCCACCAGCTATAGTTGCTTTGTTAGAAAATATAGTTCCGAATTTTTTTCCGATGAAGACTGCGGCAACACTGATTCCAAAAGTAACTATACCAACGATTAAGAATGTTAAGTAGGCTTCTAAAGGAACAACATTTCCATAAATAACACCGACACTTAATGCATCAATTGATGTGGCTATTGCTTGAATAAAAAGTCCTCTAATAGTCAAATTTTTTACGGTTTCTTCTGTATTATCTTTTTCCTTTTTATTATTTTTGCCTTCTTTAATACCTTCAATTAACATTTTAATTCCTAAAATCAAAAGTAAGATTAAAGCAATCCATGGTACTAAATAACTGAAAATTGTAGTAAATTTTTTTTCTAAAGCAGCGCTTAAAACAGTGACAGCTAAATAACCGAAAATTGGCATAATTATTTGGAATACGCCAAAAAATCCAGCGATGGTAAATACTTTGCCAAGTTTCATTTTTGGATTAGCTAATCCGTTACTCATGGATACTGCGCAAGCATCCATAGCAAGTCCTGCTCCTAATCCAATAGCAGTTAAAACCCAAATTAGAGTGTCCATAGTATTTTGTTTATCCCCCATAATAAAACGAGACCCTATAGTTAGCCTCTAAAAATAGCTAACATAAGTCTCGTTAATTAAGATTAACCTGGTTTTTATGACCGGTTTGTAGGTCAATCACTCAATGAGTCAACTACTCCCTTAAGTTGCTTTTAAAGAATAACACTTTAAAGCAATAAAAGCAATAGTTTGTAATTTTAAAATGAATGATAATATGATTTATTAATTAGTTTTATATTGAAATGGTTGTATTGAGACATTTTAATTGATAAAAATTGTCATTAATCCTGATAATATAGCTGATATTATCGCCATACCAACTGTGCCAAAAAGCCATTTTTTACATTTATCTTTTTTAGTGATATATTGTTTTAAGTTTTCTGTTCCAGGTATTATCCAAGCATTAGTATGACCAACCCCAAAATTATCAATTAATAATCGATCAAATAAATCCATGATTGATAGAATAACAAGAAGTTGCCAAAAACCTTCGAGAAATCCTTTGAAACCATTTATCAAATATGCGCAGAGTAAAACATATGTAATATAATCCAGGAATGCAAATAATTTTAAATAAAATAGAATAGCGCTTAATTTTATTATGAGTTATCAATCCTAATTCAACACAGCAATTTTGTACTTTTTAACTATAAAGATGAACCATACCAACTGCACCATTTCTAATTCTTATAGCACAAATTAGAAAAAGAAGTACACTGAGGAGTAAAACTTCGATAATTGTTTTTAAAATAATCATTTTAAATAATTCTTACAGTCATTTTCTAATTCAATCCATGTAGGATAATGTGCATTATTTTCGTCAAAAAATTTTTTAAATCTTCATTTAATGCACTCATTTCATCAGTAGTATTCATCGCATGATCAGAAGCACAAATTTTTCCAAGACTAGTTCCACACATCAATTTAAAAAATTTAAAGCAAGTTTTTCTATATTTTTTGCTTTCAAAGTCTTTATCAACATCAGGTAATATTTCATGACCAGCATTACTTATAATTCTATATGCTTCTATATTGGCATCGATAATTTTATTTAGATAAGCATTATTTCTTTTAATTTTATTGAGGTTACCATTTGTTTTATAGTAAGCAAATGCTACTGGAATAACGAAAGCAGCATGACAAAGAAGATAATCATCCATATTTTTTTCGTATACTATTTTGTATTTTGTTTTGACAAAAATATCTTTAATAAGCAATTCATTAGAAGGAGAACTAGAAAGCTGACCTATAGTTAATTTCTTTAAATCAATAGATACAACACGATTTTGCTCACGATGTCCCGCTGAAAGAGAAAAAGCGAAAGAATATTTTTATTGGGTAGCAAATTGATAATAAAATCTATTTAAGTATCATATAAAAGGTAATTTTCTTAAAAATTATTAAGGAATTTTATTATAAAAATAGCTAAAAGGAAGATGAGTACATATGATTTTAAATATTCATCGGTTTTATATCAAATTTTTTGTATATTGATTTTGAGTATAGACGCCATTCATTTAGAATAATAATTTAAAAGGAGATTATCTATTATGAAAAAAATTTTATGTTTTTAATGTTATTATTAGTTTTATGTGGATGTACACCTTCAAATAATGCGTTTATTCATAAATCAGAACAACCTTATTATTTGGACTGCGAGTTACAAAACGAATATGATATAGAAGACATAACCATAAAATTATATTTAGGTCTTTGGTATATGAGTTCTGACTATATTGCATGCAATAATGATACTCAAGTATTTGTTTTCTTAAACGAAGACAGTCATTATGTTTCTTATGAACAATCATCCATACTTCTTAAGCAATATGATTATGATAGTATAGCAAATGATAATTATGTATTTACAAAAAAGAAAAAATGGCATAATTATTATATTTCTTATAATAGTTATGAAGATATTAAAATACCATCCAAAGTTTTTAATAAAGATGAAGGGTATATTGCACTTGCTTTTTCCTTTATGATTCCGGTCAATAATAAATTAGGTTCATGTGGTGGAACAGGAGTAGCATTAAAATATCAAAAAAAGCTAATTATAAAATATCAATTTATAAATTTGAGTAAGACATAAATGTTTAATAAAATGAAAAAATATAATATTTTATGTATCAAAGTTTGCGAGTTCGAAACTATAGTAAGAATCAAACTCTCGTAAAAATAAAAAAGTTCGACACATTTTACTGTATCAAACTAATGCATTCTTATGTAAGAGTTGATAGCATAGTAGCAATGCTAGCACTACTCTTGTAATTATGAAAATTTTAGCAACAGTATTTTTGAATATCGTTTCTTAATATAGCACAATATGTAACATAACTATCACTAACTCTTCAATTTAACATTTATAGATATTTAAGCACATAAAATAAGCCAACTCAAATTAAATTTCAAAGATTTTCTTTTGAACTATTACTAAATTTACTACCTTGTCACATATATCACATCAATTTACTCGTATGTTCATCAAAGCTACTGTTAAAAAATATATGAAATAGGAATTGTTGATTTCGTTGCGATTTTACGGAACATTGTGTTGTTTTGCTAACATCTATTCTCCAAACAATTATATATATTGACTTCATCTCATTTTGTAATAATTTGTATAAATTCCATTTCGAGAAGAATCAGCACTTTCAATAAATAGTTTAAATTTATATTCATTAGAATTAGTATCAAATTCATATATAATTTCAAAAATCCAAACCGAGCCTCTTGTAAAATAGCCATTATCCAAAGTGTTATCCCTTACATAATAGAACTTGTACAAATTACTAGGATTATTATCGAAATAGTCAGACAAATCATTCTTTTGCTCTATAATATACCAATTTTCGTTTGTATCCATACTAAACTTTTCAAGTTTTGGTTTGCCGAACATTCCATTATAATTTGTTTTAAAATACGAAAAATATGTTTCTGCATTCGTCATAAATGTATCTTCATTCGGACAGACTTGTGAAAATGAGTATCCGCCGTTATACCATGCATCGCTTGATTGCATCTCTCCTGACAATCCAGTCGGTGCAGTCAAACCAGTAAGCCCTTTTAACGACAATTCTTCTTCTGTAAACCATTTTGAAGTATCGTGAACAGGATTTTTGTTTTCACCACTGTCGTCATTATTACCACACGCAACTAAACTAACACAAGTTATCGATAAAAGTACTGTGTAACCAATAATTGACAATTTATTTCTTAACATATTCTTTCAACCTCCATTTGTCAGTATTTTTGTGCAATAGTTTTTAGATATTCAATTAACCATTGTTTTTCACTATTGTTAGCAAAGTATAAGCCTTATAAATATAGTATTAAATTACATAAAACTTATAGCACTTTTTCAGAAAATTACAAGTTTTAGAAAATTACAAGCAAATTGTGGAATAACGTCAAAGCTATATTATCTCAAATTTCAAATCGTGTTAAATCGTGTAGAATTTTAGCACCCTTGAGTTTAAATCGTGCAAAAGCAAAATAAAAAGCTACTAATAGAACCTCTAAACGAAGCCTACCAACAGCCTGTCAAACTAATAAAATTCTATTTTTAAAGCAAAATATCGCGTTTTAAACGTAAATTCTGATATTTTTGCAACAAAAAAGCCTGATAGCATTGTATCAGACCTATTCTACTATTATGCCTAATAAAAACAGTTTTAATACAATTTAGCACCCCTACTTGTAATCGTGTAGAATTCTAGCACCCTTTGTATTAAATCGTGTAATTTTTTAGCACCTTTTAGCACCATTATACAAGTTAAAGATGACCGTCGCCTGTCACCTTTTTTTATTTTAATCTAGGAGGTTTACAAGTATCCTACTTACTTGCCTCCTTCTCTAAATTTTTAGCTAAATTTGTATACTCATAATCATATTTGCAATAAGAATAGTTTTCAAAATCCAAATCTGGTTCTCTATCTTTTGCTTCTGTGTTAATATAAACCAATTCATTTATAAACAATGCATCATCTAAATCACAATTGAAATTATCAAAGTTTATTGTTTGTGCATTTAGATACATATCCTGCTTTTCGTCATAGCAATTAACTTGATAACAAATGTCATACCATAAAATATAATTTTTAGGTTTAAAATAACGTTTAAGATAAGTATTTAATAAAATGCACTTATCAAGAAGTTTTGAGTTATCTTCTTTCAATGGCATATTATAATTTTTAACGATTATTCTTGTCTCACTATTACGATAGTCACTTGACATTGAATATGAAATATTCTCTTCATCGAAGAATTTCTCAATAAAATCAATAACAGCCGTATTAGAAACATTTTGTAATCTTATCAAAACCGATCCAACAAATCTTGATTTATTTTGGATACCTTTTAATTTCTTAAAGAACCTGATACCAGCTGCAGAATCCATAAAGTTTATAGAATCATCGTTTTCAATATTCTGTTTTCCTTCATTTGTGCCATTAGATATTTCTCTAATTTCATAATGATTTTCAACTTTTAAAATTTCAAACTTCTTTCCATTAGCATTAAAAACTGGAAATTTGTCTGCTTTTTCATCATTAGTTGAAATATGGCAAATTATTAAATTATAATCAGCAGTCTTGCCACCCCTGCTTTGTGGAAGGATATGATCAACATTCCATCCAAATTCGCTGTTACGATTATTGTAAGCACCTTTGACAATTTCACGTCCAGTAAAGTCTTTTACCTTTGTGGCCTTGCCATAGAACTTACTCCAAAGTCGCATAGCGGTCTCCTTGTTTAAATCCATAGATTTTGTGTATGTCTTTTCCATATTAAAAAATTCAGAAAGACACTTGACCTCCTATATTATTAAGTCAATCCGACAAAATCATGTGACCAGCCATAGGGCGACCTATTGCTATCAGCCTCAAAGGGCAATCCTCATAATAGCGTTGTAGAAGATTAACTAGTCAGCTTTCATAGAAAGTTATCAGTTTTATCGAATTGCATATTAATTTTACTTTAAAAAGTCGTTTTTGTCAATGAAGGCAAAAAAGTCCATCAGTATTAACCAATGGACTAACTATTATAATGTTATTTCTTTTCCACCTTTGAACTTGAATTGAATTGTACCATCTTCATTTACAATCGCTTCGTCAAGCATAGAATTCCATAATATCGAATCGTATGTTTCTATCAAAGATGGCTTGTCAGTTAATTCTTTCAAGAAACATTTAAGTGAATCAGCATTTTGCTGCATTTCATTCCTTTTTATAATTGCTTCTTCAATTTTTTCTTTTGTTAGATTATATTTTTCATTAAGTGATTTATATCTGTTTGTATACTCAATTTGATTTTGAGTTCTTGATGCATTATCTTTTATAAGATTTTCAACTAGAATTCTAACATCATTAAGCTCTTCATTTAACTTTTGAATTGTTGCATCAATTTTAGATGTGTCAGTTAATAATTCGATTATTGACTTTGTGTTTTCAATTAATAGAGTCTTATCAACCATTAATTTATTATAAGCCTCAACGAATTTAGATTTCACAATTTCTTCAGTTAAGGCCAAAGTTTGGTGTAGAACTGGTGGAGGTCATTATTTAAGCAATGCTCCACCTTTTACAAATTCACCTGTAGGATTAATCAAAACTTTTGTTTCTCCTGTAATCAGCCAACTAGGAATGACCTGTTTTAAACATTCTTCTATGATAAATGAAGTATAAAATTCTCTATCAACGTTTGGTTGCGTTTGTTGAGAAACAATAATTGTTGTTACTTTTACTGGATTATCATTTTCAACATAAGCAATTGACACTTGGCATTTACCATCTGAATCAAATAATTCTGGAATTTTACCAGTTAATTCATCCATTTTAATTGCAATTTTTCCAGCTAGAACTATTGGAAGAGGCATAAGCTCTTTTGATTCAAAAGTTGCAAAGCCATACATAATTCCTTGATCACCAGCTCCGTCCTTCTTTATATCAACAAATGGTAGGACGAGGTATGAGACTTAGTCCAGAAACAGGAAAAAAAGAATTATTACTATTAGATTTTCTATGGATGACTGAACGTCATGACTTATGTAAGCCTTCTGCATTAATTGCAAAAGATGAACTCTATAGTTATTTGACATTCAAAATATAAAATTAAATCTTTCACCTAAACGACAGGTTTTAACATAGTATTTCCATTACTTTCAATTAGATGTCATTTTGAGATACAAATAACTAACATTATTTGAACTAAGAATTAGTGCTAATTTTTGCTTAATTCTTCCTCTAATAAAGTAAACTTTTGCTTAGTATCTTCTCTATTATTGAAAGCAGAGATAGAATCCTTAATTTTATCTTTGTTTCTAAAAATGATTCCAACTCTAGTTTCGTTCAAAAGTAAGGCATTAATATACTCAACATCCTTTTGATAAATCTTTTTAACACGATAGATATATTCATCATCTGGATTCAATGAGCCAATGCTTATATATTTATTCTTTGGCGGTACAATAGCATCTCCTTGTACTTGAGATAGTTTTAACATTGCTTTTAATATTGGTACGCCATTATCACCATTTTTAAATACAATATGATTCAATAATAACATTCTTGTTGGTGATAGTGGTAATAAGCAATGCATATGCAGATTTGTTCCATTCATTAGAGGAAAGATTTCCAATGTAGGATATACATCAGACATCAAAAACTCACCACCTCGAGCATCAACAAACGTCATATAAAAGCCCATCAAATCATTCATGAAGTCCTGCTTAATTATTGGATCTATCACATCAGATTTTTGAATGTCATCATAAGTTCTACAAGTAGCTAAATAATCAAGTTCTCTTTTCCACAATTCTTCAAAATTACCATCTGGTTGATATTCAAGAAGTATCTTTCTCGTTGATTCAACAAAAGAATTATCTTTGTATTGCTTCATTCTATAATCAGCCCTTAATGCTGATAATGTAATAAAAATTCTTAATTTTTCTAATTCTCTTCTATTAATTACGATTTCAGATTTATTTAAAATTTTATTAGCTATAATTTCCGCAATTTCACCCTCAAAAACGGAAAATTTTGATTCAATTTGAGTTGGATCGTCTTTGTTTAGTTCTTCATCTCTATACATATCTATATTCATGAAGACACTTTTAATGTTTCTTTTTTCGATTTTATTATTTGCTAGACTCCAATAATTAACTTGACCGTTTTCATCATTAAAGTTTTTTAAAATAAATCTCGGTATATAGTGATGTTTTCTTGCTTCTTGCTTTGCCATATAAAATCCTTTCCTAATTGCCAATTAAAATTGTTTGAATCTTAGCAAAAGAATATGTTGATATGTAATCATCTTCTTTTACATCAATACTATGATTCTCAAGCGTAGTTCTTACGATCCTACCATCGATAAGCTTCAATCTAATATCGTCGTCATATGAAAAATGATGATCTATATCAATTCTCGCAATATCTTTTTTAGTAATCTTTTTGCCATTAATATTAAATACTAATGAATCTGGTTTAATTATACAATGCAAACTTCTCTCACCCCATATAGATGGAGAGTAAATAAAATCTGCAACAACTAAATTATCTAAGCATTTTTTAAGCTCTTGAAGTCTAGATGTATGACTATCATTTCTTATGTAATCAGCTAAATCATCTATGTCAGTAAACCATGCATTATCATCATTAGCCTCAACGTACTCAGCATCAGCAAAGAAAACTATTGTATTAATCCATGGATTAGATTTAGTTTGCTCTTTTAATAAATATACTTGTCTTTTAACCTGGCCAAATGGTGATTTTAATTCTTTCTCATGAACTTCACCAGTCCAACGATCATCTTTCTCTTTTATAAAATAACCATCTTGCTCATATAATCTACCAAGCCAATGTTTAACCTCAATAACAAATAATTTATTATCATAAGAAACTAATAAATCTATTTCACAGTTTCCCTTAGAAGTATAAACCATTACATTTGATTTAATTATGCAATCTGGAATAAGACGTTGTAACTCTTTTTCAACTTCAAATTCACCTTCATTACCATACATCTTTTCTTCAGAAACTGTGTCCATAGAACTAGAGGAAAAAACACGTTTTAATCCAACACCAATTTTATGAAATAAACCCATATTAATTCCTCCTTCCTAAATTAAATCACATATAGTTATTTGACCTTAAAAATGTCATTATTAAAATTTTCACCTAAACGAGAGGTTTTAGCATACCTATTCAATTAGTTTCCACTAAATGTAATTTTAAGAATAAAATCACTACAATTATTTACTCTTAATTCGCTTTAACAAAAAATCAATTAATACTGAGTCTAAAAATATATCCATGTTTTTTGTTCTATATAATTCTTGTAAAATTGCCTGCAAGATAGCAAAGTGTTTATAGTTATCAGCTTCATTATCAAATCTATAATTCATAAATTCTAATAACTTTTCTTTTTCATCACGGACAAGCAAATACATGTTGTAAGTAAAATAATTATTGTAATTATATTTCTTAAGTAACATAGCTATATTAAATAATTCTTCATTCAAAATGATTTGATTCAAAATTTGAGTTATACCAACATTTGCAACATTCTTCAAATCACACAATTTATTAAAAGTTTGATTCTCAGAAACAATTATAAACTTATTATTTCCATCTGCTACAGAAAGGATGCTTCGTTCATCTTCCATTTTAATATCATCAGTGCCTATAGTCTGTCCACCAAAACTTAGAACATATTTACACGATTGAATAACTTTAAATTTTTCAATGAAATCTTTAAACTTTATTAAATATTTTGTATCTAAATTTCTAGTATGATTATTCTTACCGTAAAAAACCATTTCACCTTGTGAATTCAATCCTAATGTTCCATCATTCAATTTAATTCCATTAAGCTCATCATTTATTTCATTAATTATCCTATTTTTTACGAAATCAGTAATGTAATAATTATCAGGTACTACAAAACGAACTTGGTCATAAATATTATAAAGAACGAATATTGCATCATAATAAAATAATAAATTGGCATTCTTAATGTTTCCATTAACAATCTTCAAATTGTTCATAAATTTATTATTTGATTCTTTAATGAGAAAAAACATGTTATAAAATATTTTATTATCAAAAAATATTTTTGCAGATACAGAAATTGGCAAGCTATCTTTTATTTCAGTGTACTTCTCATTTCTTGTCTTTTGATAATCATATCGCTGTTGAGCCAAATCTTTTATCTGCTGCATAGCATTTTCTATAGGACCAGTTATTGTAATTGCACTAGGATTTAATGATAAATCGCGTAAAAACAGCCTTGAATAATATGTATACATATCTTCAATAGAAGTAATCTTATACTCCGTTCCATCCAGTAAAACAGTGTCTCCAACAGTTTTATATAAAAAGTCACAGTAAGTAGATGATAATAAACATGCATCTTCCCACTCTGAATTTGAACCATTTATACCTTCATAAATATTTTTTCTATGAAATACTATCATTCTATTATCTTTAGCATTACAAATATTTACCGCAGTATTATCAACGACTTCTTTTGGAAATAAAGTTTGCTTCTTATTGGTTAATTCAAAAATTTTAAATAAGCATCCTTTACTATTTACGCCTGTAATTAATGCTTTTTCATAATAATCTAAGGCAGTATCCAATTCATTGTTATGATAATATACCTCTGCAACATATACTAACTCATGATAATCACTTGAACTTAATGCATTATAAAAATATTTATCTTCTATATACATTTCTTTATCTAATCTAAAATGAAATAGCAAATGTAAAGAGTTGATATTTGAAAAATTATCAATCTCTTTATAAAGACACTCAAAAGCCTTGTCATATTCTTCATCATTCCAATATAATATTGCCAAATTATGATTAATGCCTTTTACTAATTG
>ENA-OOQO01000034-OOQO01000034.1-human-gut-metagenome-genome-assembly--contig:-NODE-34-length-79255-cov-3.177412_pt1 | contig 79255 bp, 74 predicted proteins | sample MGYA00241088_ERZ501162 | MGnify/ENA primary metagenome ERZ501162 (study PRJEB25962, sample SAMEA2042497) | human gut metagenome | biome: human gut; feature: human-associated habitat; material: faeces... | reverse complement strand
TACTATTAAAATATTTCTTATTTGTTTATATTTACCATCTCTATTGCCTCCAAGTGGAATATAAACATAGTCTTTAAACCATGTACTAAGAGAGATGTGCCATCTATGCCAAAACTCAGTTATGCTTTTTGATATATATGGATAATTAAAGTTTTCAGGGAAATTAAATCCAAATATTTTTCCAAGTCCAATAGCCATATCACTATAAGCTGAAAAATCAAAATACAACTGTAGCATATAACTTATACCAAATATCCAATAAAATATTATAGTTGTTTCATTTAGAGCAAAAGCTTTAGTACAAAGTTCTCCCAAAGCATTAGCTATTAATACTTTTTTAGCAAGTCCAATAGAAAATCTTCTAATACCATATGCAAAATTATTAAAACTATGTACTCTATCATCTAATTCTTTTTCTACTGTCTGATATCTAACAATAGGTCCTGCGACTAACTGTGGAAATAAGGATACATAAGTAGCTAACTTTATAATATTTCTTTGAACTTTAACTTTACCATTATATACATCAATAAGATAACTTATAATTTGAAATGTATAAAATGATATTCCTATTGGTAATGCAATATTTAATAATTTAATATTAGCATTAGATATATCATTAATTGATTGTATAATAAAATCAGTATATTTAAATATTATTAATAAAAATACATGTATAAATAAAGTTGTTATTAATATATTTTTACTTTGATTTTTATATTTATCAATTAAAATAGCTCCTATATAAGCAATAATAATTTCTGCAATCATTAAAAAAACATATTTAGGTTCTCCGTAAAGATAAAATAATAAAGATGCAATTAATAAAATAATATTTTTATATTTTTTAGGTGTTATAAAATATATAATTATTAATGCTGGCAAAAAATAATATAAAAAACTAATACTAGTAAATAACATTTTATCCTCCTTTAAAAAGGCACCTTAAAAGGTGCTTCATTATTATTCTGCTGGCATTTCTGGTGGAAGTTCTGTATTTCCTTCGTTATTTGATTTTTCTAATTCTTTTCCAATATTATTATTTACATATTTCTTAAAATCATTATATACTGCTTTAGCAATATCTTTATCAGCCATTACAGAAAATATTACATTACCACTATTTGTGATATATAATTGTTCCGCAGAAACACAAATCCAACGTCTCATATCAATATTATCTAACATCTCTTGTTTAATTTTTTCTACATCAGCATTGTCTTTAACCTTAACAATAGCAACTGAATAAGCTTGTGCTGTTATCAATGGTACTGATACAACAATTGATTCGATACCTTCATTTGTTTTTAATCCAGTATAACTAGTAACTTCATCAATATTCTTTATATCTACTTTCATAGTTTCAAGTTCGGGTAAAACATTTTTGTTATTTTTATTTATAGTATTAATAATGTCATTAATGTCTTTTGGTGTCTCAACATTACCTTTGTTACCACTACCCGATACTAGTATGAATATTATAAATGAGATAACTGCTAATAATATCAAACCTATTATAAAAATATTTTGTTTTTTCATTTCTTTCTCCTCCTATTATTTAAATTCTATCATACTTTTACTGAAATCGATAGAAAAATTATTTCGTTTTACAAAAATCAAATTTTAACTATTTAAAAAGTAAACCATTTCTGATTTACTTTTATAAATTATAAATATTTATTACTATTTTGTATCAATTAATAATTCTTTTGGACTTTTCTTTAAATTGCTTGACGAAGATATTAGTAAAGAAATTATAAGAACTATTGACATAAATAAAATCACATATATCATTAATTTTGGAGATATATTAATTTCTAAACTTGTTAGTGTTTTATTAAATCCATCTACCTCAGCTCCCCCTCCAAGTTGGCTAGATGCTGACTGTTTAGCAATTTGTTTTGCTATAGTACCAGTGACTTTACTTAATATATTATTTCCAATCATACTTGCTGTATAAACAGCTAGAAAGTATGATCCTATAAATGCTGGGATTGATACAAATACTAGTTCAATAACAAATTGTCCGAATATTTTGGCTTTTGAAATTCCTAATGAAAGCAAAATTGCAATTTCTTTTTTTCTAGCATTCATCCATAAAAACAATAGTAATGAAACTGTAACACCTGCAAATAATAATGATCCTGCAAATAATTTATTAGCTATTTTATATATACCTGATATAGATTGTTGTAGTGCTGGGTAATTATTTGAACTTTTAATCAAATTATATTGTTTCCAATCTATATCAAGTTTTTCAATATTTTTAATAACCTTATCTAAATTTTTATCACCTTTTACAAAAAATGTTGCATCTTGATATACTGCAGTATCCTCTGTATTCCCATATACTTTTGCAGCCGTATCTAAATCAGTTATCAAAGTATTTTCGTAAAGTTCTTGGGCTGCAGTAACGCCACCTTCATTATGACCATCAAAAAGACCTTTTATTTCAACTTCTACTTTTTCATTTGCTCCTTTTTCGTTATCGGCATCAAATAAATTAGATTTTATTTTTATTTTATCTCCAATTTTTAAATTGTTTTTTTCTGCTAAGTCTTTATGCATTAAAATCTTGTTTTTATCATTTTCATTTAAGTGTTCCCCACTAGATAATTTGTAAGCTCCTGAGATAAACTTATTTTCTTTTGATGAATCATTAACTCCTGTTAACATAACAGCTCTTTTAAATTTTTTTGCTCTTTCTGGTGATTGTCCTGAAAGTGTTTTTTGAGTTTCTATTATATCTTTATCTACTAAATCGGCAACACTATTAATTCTTTTTACGTATGAATCAATATCTTTAGATTCAGCAATTTTTTTAATATCCTGTCCTTTTATGTTGCCACCACCTCTTGGTGTTCCAAAATTAACTCTTCGGTTTATTTCCATAGAGAAACTATTTGTTATATTTCCGAAAGTTTCTTTTGAAGCTCTGTTCGTAGCATCTTTGATCGATAAACTAATAAGACAAAGCGTTGACATAACAGTTATAACTAACAATATAATTATTGATTTTAGACTTTTTCTAGTTACATATGCAAATGCATTTTTAATCATTATTGTACCTCCTAATTATTTTTATTTATTTTCTTAAGTTTTCTATCTCTTAATTCTAAAATAATGTCAGCAGAATTTGCAACTTCTTTACTATGTGTTACCACGATTACACACTTATTTCTTTCTTTTGCCAACTTTTTAAGTATTTCAATTATTTCACCAGCAGTATCAACATCTAAGTTTCCAGTAGGTTCATCTGCTAAAATTATTGGAGCTTCTGAAACTAATGCTCTTGCAATCGCTACTCTTTGTTGTTGTCCTCCTGATAACTTCATTACATTTCTATTTATTTGACTTTTATCAAGCCCTAATTCAAATAAGATTGTTTCAGATGCATTTTTATTTACTAATCTAACATTTTCTATTGGTGTCAAATAATCAATTAAGTTATAGTTTTGAAAAACTAATGATATGTTATTTTTTCTATGATTACTATAGCCATCTTTCTCTATATCATTTCCTTTAAATAAGATTTGACCTTTTTGTGGTTTATCTAAACCTGCTAATAGAGAAAGTAATGTTGACTTTCCTGCCCCTGATTTTCCTATTATCGCATAGAATTTTCCAATTTCAAATTTTTGATTTACTGAAGATAATACTAACTCACTTGAATTTGAATAATTATATGTTACATTTTTAATTTCCAATATATCCATTTTTAATCTCCTAACTTATTTTTGATAATATTTCTTTTGGTTTTTTAATTAATATCATTAAACTTGCAATAACAACTGATAGAACAATAATTCCAATTAATATTACATAACTTTGTAGAAATGTTATAAGATTTGAAATTAAATTATAGTTTTTAAGTAAGCTATCAACCATTATTGTTGAATCATCAGAATTCATAAATCCACCGACTATAATATTTAATATTACATTTCCTATAAACAATGATAATACGAAAGATGGTATTGATATAAATAATAATTCAAGAATAAATTGAGTTACAATTTTTATTTTAGTTATACCAATTGATAATAATATTCCTATTTCATATATTCTTTCTCTTAACCATAATATCAATATTAATGACAATACTGTTATTCCACCTATCATAATTGAATATGTCATGATTTTAATAATATGTTTTATTCCATCTATAGACTCTAGTGTTTCTTCAAATGCATGGTTATCACTTGAAACATTGTATTGTGACCAATCAATTTTAATTTTTTTAATTTTATTTAATGATACCTTTGTATTTTCTGAACTGTCTGAAAATATTACAAGTTTATTGACAATTTTGCTATTTTCAGGTTTATTTAATGCTTTTTGGCTTGATTCATAATCAATAAACACCATATTTTCACTAAAGTCTGATGATAAGCCAGTATATTTTTCTTGTTTTTTACCTGAAAAAATTCCAATTATCTCAAACTCACATTCTAATTTCTTTTTACTATTATTAAAATCAATTAATTCAAGTTTAATTTTATCATTAAGTTTTAGGTTGTTTTTTTCTGCAAGTTCATTATGAATAAGAATTTTTCCTCTATCATTATTATTAATATGTCTACCTTTTATAATAGTGAAAATGCCACTATTAAATAAATTATCCTTTTCACTATTATTAGTAGCTTCTACTGAAAGCATATTTTTGAACTCATCTGATAAATCGTCTCGTTCTATTAATTGTGTTCCATCTACAACTTTGATGTTTGTAGTTCTAGCAAGTCCATCATACTTAGTAATAATTTCTTTTATTTCTTTTATATTATCTAATTCTTTAAACTGATTAGTTTCAAAAGTGTCGCCATTATTTTTAGTTATTGATAGTGATGTATTTGTAATCTTGTATAAGTTTTTTTCCAAATTACTTGTTGATTTTGATATGTTCAAACATGAATACAAACAAGAGAGAACTACTGTTAAAATAATAAATACTATAATTGTTCTATTTCTTTTTCTTAAAATATATGCTATAGCATTTTTTAGCATTTTATCAACCTCCTATCTTCAGATTTTTTGCTTAAGAATGTATAGTCCACGTAATTATATTATTTATTTAGATTTTTGTCAATTAATCTAGCGAATTCCTAGTACATCCTGTGAATTTTTAGACTAAATGCAAGTTTATAAAAAAAAGATAAATAAATATTCATAAAAAATGAAATTTATTTATCACTTTAAGCCACGTTGTGGCTTTTTGTATGTTATACTTTCGTTGCTATGAATAATACTATTATAAATGTTTTTGACAATGAAACTGATTTAAGAAAAATTTATCCCAAGAAATTCCATTTTTCTTTACCAGATATATTCAACGATTATTAGTATGATTTTGTTTTGTTTGTTAAAAATAAAAAGTCTAAAAAAAGTATTGAATTTATTTTAAGATATTGTGATAGACCTTGCTTTGCTGCTCATCGTATAATAGATATCTGGAATGACTATATTACTTTTTGGTATCAAAGACATAAAGATGATAAAATTGTTGTTGAAAGAATTAATATATTTGAATTTATTCCTAGAGATGTTGTTGAATATCTAAATGATTTTGATTCGGATGAAGTTGATATTTCTGTTCTACCAAGATTTGATTGTAAATTTTGTAATGGTAAAATGAAACCAATTTATTATGTAGGAGTTAATGAACACATTTACGATCATAATGATTTATAATTTTTGTCATTTAAAAACTGACACTGTACAAATACATTAGTATTTATACAATTATAATAGCATATTAATTATATAAGAGAGCAACTTTTTTCTAGTGAGCTACTAATTTATCCCATCTATTATTACCAGAAGATGCAGAAGTAAAGTTTTGATTTATTTGACTAGTTATTACTTTTGCTTTTTCATTAATTGGCTGACCAGCTTTTAAATACGCCGGTGCATAACTTCTATACATTAAATTAGAAAAAGTTTCAGCTCTATCTTCGTTATATGCAGATTTAGCATATTTAGATACAAAGTAATAAGGATTATCTAAAAGATAAACATATTTATTGTCTTGAACTCCATAACTAAATCCTTCCGGATTATATTTTGCTATACTTTGTTCCAAAGTGTAACTACTATATATACCTTTTGAAGTAAAATAGCAATCTATTGCATGCATCATTTCATGGTGTACTGTATTTTCCAAAATTGAAGATTTCGGAGAATGCGTTGCCACAATTAAAATCACCAATGTTGAACTATTGTTATTATCCGTAACCCCTCCAGCATAACCATTAATATAATCAACTAAATAAATTGAAATTGGTTTCCATTTTCTTTTTATTTCACTAAAAAATGATTTTGGATATTTTTTCAATGCATCATCAATTTTAGTTAAATTATAACTAATTACTTCATCATCATATATTTTTCTAGGCTTTGCATATGAATTTTTATATACTCCATCAATTTCATCCTTATATCCAACAAAGACATTATATTTTGTCAATATTTGATTTCTATATTCATCATTCTTTTGAGACTGAGTTTTAATCGTTTGAGATGTACTAGTAATATTTGTTTTACTCGTTTGTGGCGAACTTGTTTTAACCGTTGTGTCTTCACTTTTATTCTTTTTAGTTGTTACTCCACCAGAAGTAGTTTGAACCCTAGTACTAGATGTTCTAGGAATATTTTTGTTATCATTATCATTATTTTTTGTAATAGTTGTCTTATCAACTTCTGCATCAACCGTTGTTTCAGAAACTTCTTCAGTTGTTTTAGCAATTGTTTCATTAGATTCATTAACATCATTACTAAAATGTTTGTCTAAAGAAGAGTCTTTCTTATTTCCTAAAATAAATATAGTAGTTAATCCTGCACATAAAATTAATACAATTACACCAATTATAATATTATTTTTATTTATTAATTTTTTCATTACTTACTTCCTTTCATTTTTTAATTTAACAAACTTCTAATCTTATTTTTTTCATATAAATATTCTTCCATATGAAGCTGATGGCCATAATCGTTTACGTCATCTACACTTTGTAAATTCTTAAAGAGTCTCATAAATATCATATTAAACGGATTATACCTGCTTCCTGAGTTACGAAATCTTATTGCCATCATTCCTAAAACGTTATCCTCTTTATCAAATCCCTCAATATATGGTTGAGTTTTAAACTCAATTAAAAACTTATCATTTAGCTTTTTTATTGTGACTACGTTTCCAACTTCATATGCAGTTTCATCTGATACCCAAGTAATAGTTTCAGTCTCTTCATCATACAAATCATTATAATGAGACATATTAAAAAATCTATATCTTTTTTTGTCAAATTCAATATTCTCTAAATATTCTTTTCTTTCTTCATCCGTTTCAACATATGGAGGAAAGTCTAACTCTTCATCAAGTATATTAATAGATTTAATATCATCTAAAACTTGTTGAAATAAATAATATATTTGATAGTTTTCTCTAGTTATTTCAAAACTATCATATGAATACTCATCATATTCGTTTATATTTGTATTTTTTATAATCCAATATAAATCGCCTGTACCAGCAAACATTATGGATAAAGTTTTATTTTCATCTATAAGATAAATATCTTTTACATTGTAATCATTATTTTTTAATACTACCTTCATAAAATCACTCACAACCAATATTTAATATTTTAAATCAATAAATAAATTAATTATTACTAATTAATTTATTTATTACATTAATTTCTAAAGACTCTAACTTTGTATCTAAATGTCCTCTCATATTCATATAACATGCATCAGTAAAATCATCAAACTTAAAATAAAATCTTATAGAATTAATAATTGTTTTTTCAATATAACAAGTAGTTGGCCATATAAGAGCAGATTCCCCATTTTCGCAGAAATTGTATTCATTAAATTCTATATCATACTTTTCTCCTATTGGCACTTTATGTATTTCATCCCAATTATATATATGTACATAATAACTATATCTATGAGTTTTATCAGTTATATACAAACCATTTTCATCTAATTCTATTTTATCTATCTCAAGATTTACACCATTTAAAATCATTATATTTTCGCATGTTAGCATTTATAATAACCTCATTTCTAGTTTCAGTTAAATTAATTCAATTTTAAATCCAACAATTTTAGAATTTTTAACCATATCTTCACCGAATATTTTATTAAATAAAGATATAAATTCTTCTTTAGAACAATCTAAATTATTATTCAAATATTCATCACTTTCACAAACAGAAGCTAGATCATCATATATAAATTTATCGATAACTCTTACAAGCAAATATTTATTTTCGTCATATACAACCAAAAATTTGATTATATCTCCAACTTTAATACTATTAGACTTTTCATTTAATAATCTAAACTCCACAGTTTTCTTACCTGAAATCATATCATTATAAACATCATTATATATTTTATATCTATATTCCATATTTATTATCCTCCATTTCTAGAATAATAAAATCATCGTAACCAACACACAAATTATATCATTTATACATTATTCCTACAATAAAAAAAGGAAATCAAATTTCCAAGTTCAATTGATTACTAATGACCAATATCGTAATCTAAAGAAACTTTTTCTCCTAGTGCATAAACATCAAAAAACAATTTTTCCTTATTTTCAGTATCATAAGAGAAATTAAAAATAGTTTCATACGGATCGTTTTTCGTTTGGAATATTGATTCAAAAAATGTATCATCTTTAGATCTATAATCAAGAATATCTTTTAAATCTATTAAACTCTTTATGCTATTATTCAAAAGCATTTCTTTTGCTTTACTATATCTAAAAAAGCTGTTTGATCCCATATCCAATGATAGTTTATTAGAGTATTTTCCACGAAGAAAGTGATTAGAATGAACAAAACAATCATTAATATAAACGACATCAATTGTATCATTATATACCTCAATTGACACAGCCACGTTCGTATTTATATCAATTGCTGTTACATGATACCCAGAAGCATTGTTTATTTCCTTACATCTTTTTATTAAATCATCAATTGAAGAAGATTCTGCTATATGTCTTTGAGAAAAATATCTTGGAGTATAATCTACAACCCAATTATCATCATGACAATAGTTGATTGTTTTTACTATTCCATAGCTATTAAAACTAACACCATTACCAAAAGGCATATTATACATATCATTAGTTATAAACCAATTTTCATCATCAATTTTAACTTTACTCAAACAGAAATTGCCATCAATATATTCATCATCTTCATTATGAGAAATCATAAATTTTCCATTATTTTTTTTATATACAATAGTTGTACAGTGTTCAAAATTTAAATCCATTATTTCTGGACACATTATAGAAAAATAAACTAAGCGATCAATTTTCAATCCATCAGCTTTACCAATAATTTCTTCATAGTATTTAGGGAAAGTATTTTTTAATTTATTAAATTGAAATTCAACGGCTTTTTTAATTGAATCATCAGTATATAGTTTTTCTTCAATTTCTTTAAGATTAAGATTTAATCTTTCTAAAAAAAATTCTCCAGATTTTTTACCATTTTCATATGGTGTTCCATTTAAATTAAGTATTTCCATATTAATTATCCTCCATTTCTATTAAAGATGAAACATCATCTACCATAATGGAACAAACACCACTTTTATTTAGTTTTCTAATATTTTTCTTTATATCATCAATAAATAAAATCTCATTTAATTTACAATTATTTATTTTAGCAATTATCTTTGTTGCATCAATTTTTGCTTTTTGACTTCCTGATGAGAATACTTCAATATCTTTATCAAAAAACTTATGCACAAAGTGTCTTTTGGCTTCTAGATTAAATGTAAATATCATACCAGAAACACAATACATCTTAATTTTCTTATTCCTTAAAATAGATATTAATTTACATATATCTTCATTTGGTATACAAGGTTCAACTACCTCATAAAAATTTTCAGGATTATTGTAAGCATTAACATAATAACTAATAAACATATCTTCATCCGTAGTTTTCATATAGTCTAAACTTTTATGTAATGCAAGAGTTTCATCAAAATCAAAAATGGCAACCTTAATCAAATTAAGATCAATATTATTATTTTTAAACATATCATCACTACCTTAATATAGACTAATACTAGTATAACATAGAGAAAACATAATCGTCTATCTTGTTAATAAAATACCATTGTCTGACTCTTCAAACTTATGTATCCTTCCATTAAAATATCTCTTATATTCATCTAAATTACAAAATAAATAGGTTAAAACATACCCATTAGCTGTTAAATTAAAACTTTCAATTAATTCTTTATATTGACTTCTATCAGAATAGGCCAAAATATTTGATAAATAAACTAAATCATAAGAATCCCTCAAATTAGAACCTGTTTTAAAAATATCTCCGGTATGAAAAGTAAATTGCACATCATTTATTTTATCCTTCATAGAATAATAAACTACATCATCTAAATACATGTTTTGTTTTAAAGCATATTCTTTAGTAACTACTTCACTTGAAAATAACCTTGAATTAGTTATTTCATACCAATTTGTATAATTCAGTAAAGCATCCCAAAATTCTCGGTATTTTTTAGTTAATCTCTTTCTCACCTTTTCAAAATATAAATCATCATAATATTCATCCAAAGATGTTTTAGCGCAAGAGAAGAAAAAATTTAAAAATTCTTCTTGAGTTAAAGTTTGTAAAGCCGCTAATTTTAAATTTAAAAAATACTCTGGATAAACACTTATATCAAAACAATCAATATGTTCAGGATAAGAAATTAACATATTAATTATTTGATCACCCGAACCAATAACCGATAAAATTCGCCTTTTATTTAATAAATAGTCCGCATAATCCTGTATTCTTTCATTTGATTTCATATAAATAAAAGATTCTTCATGAAAATACGCATTTTTTAAATTATTGTCATAATTATCCACAATTTTTAATGCATCAGTAATTACATCCACTAAAATCCCGCCTTTTTTGAAAGGTATTATAACATAAGCAAATAGAATTTCAAAAAGCTATTTCAAAAGAAAAGTTATTTTCTCTTCAAGTGGAACTAAGTCAGTATTATTATAATCGTAATGCAAACCATAATCTTGTATAGATTCATCAGTATAATGCCACCATTCCCCAGGATTTACAATCAATCCGTATTTAAAAGCAACACTTATCAATAAATCGCGATTATATTTTTCTTTTCTTCCACAGCCATTATACTCAACGTTAGACTTTTTAGAGAAATCATCAAAGTCACAAGGTAAAGAAGCAACTATTCCATCCATATTTGAAAGCAAAATATCAACTGCATTTATTTTTATATTATGAGTTCCTCGTTTTTTAGGATTTGCCACTTTTAATTCATCATAATAACCATATTTTTCATAAAAAAATTTCCAAAATAATTCTTGAACTTGTATAGGTCTATAAGCATCATATATAGTTAAACATAAATTACTTTTTTTTAGTTCACGATTAACCATTATAAGTTTTTTCCATATTTTATTATTCATTAGTATTGGCATATCTTTAGGATAAATCGGAAAGTTAACAAAATTATTTTTTGTTTCATAAACAAAATTCTTAAACATATTTTCTTTTTTTAACATCTCGTCTGTAACTATTATAAAATCATTAATATCACAAAAATGCTTTAAATTATCATAATTAATTACTAAACTCTTCATGAACTATCTCACCTACTATTAAAAGTATAAAATAAAAAAAGTGGATTATCTACCACTTTCCACATAAGATTTTAGTTTTCTTAAAATATCTTGTTTTTCCACACTTGTTAATTCAATTGATTTATGAGCAGAATCATTATTAAATTTATGTATTTCTTTAGCACGCATATAATATAAATTACTAACTTTAATAAATGTACGATCAAGAGAATCATAAAAAACACATCTTAATTTATAAGAACCGTTTTCTTTTACTGAAATCATACCAAAGTATATTATAGAATTACTTGTACATGGTTGCATATAAAGTTGTTGATAGGCATAAGAATAAAGGTCAGAATCCATGTATTCAGTTACATTTTCTTTTGCATTATCATGCATATATACTCGAAAATCCACAACAGCATTATAAGGACTTTTTATTGCATCACTTTTTTCCGTCATAAGTTTTAATTCATTTAGATTATCATTTGTAGCACTAACAACTGGATTGGTATATCTTCTCTTTTGTATTTCATAATCGCTTAAAGATGTAGAAACAAAAACTAAATTATTAGATATTCTTCCGTAGAAATAAGAACCAATGCTTTTTTGTTTTCCTAATAATTGAAGAAGTTTTACATATGCTTCTTCACTAAAAATAACACGAACTCCAGCATATTCTTTTAAATCATCTAAATCAACTCTATTTTCACTAAAGATAGGAAACACTTCTTTTTTATCTAAACTACTATTTATTTCAGTTATTGCTTTACTTGTTAAAAATTTCATAGTTATCCGCTCCAAACAAACATACCAATATTATCATAAATAAAATTAAAACTCAACAAAAAAATTATGAGAAACCTCATAATCCTTTTAATAAACTATTTATTTAAATTCTTTTATAAGTAAACTATTTTTATCAATAACATAAGTTATTTTAATAGTCTTTTCACGTTTACCACATCTTTTAATAACATCTTTATTTATATATGGAATAATACTCTTTAAAGTTAATACCAACATCACTACTATCAATTGAACCGCCATAAACAACTACTAATCCAACATTTACAAACTTTCCATTTTGAGTAAATCCATTTAAATCAACATTATCCTTATTTTTTATAATAATCTTATATTTAACATAATCAAAAAGAATAGTAAGTCTTATATCAATTTTAACACTTAATCCAGCAATTATATGATTCAACATTTTTTTCATAGTTTTGCCTACATTCCTTACAATATCATTATACCCAATATTATACAACATCAAAAAAGTTATCTTTACATACAAAAAGGATAAAATTAATTATCCTTAATTGTTACATCGAACTTATCATCTTTATAATCAACTACTAATGTAGAACCAAATTTTAATTCTCCATTAATTAATACTTTTGCAATAGTTGTTTCAACAGTTCGACTTAATAAACGTTTTAGTGGTCTTGCTCCATATGTTATGTCATATCCATTTTCTATTAAATAATTTCTAGCATCATCTGTAAGTTTAATATGAATATTGTTATCTTTTAATCTATCTTCCATTTCATGAATTAATTTATCAAGTATACATTTAATATTATCTTTAGTTAATGGATTAAAGACAATTATCTCATCTATTCTATTGATAAATTCAGGTCTAAAATATTTTTTAACATCATTCATAACTTCACTTGTATTACCATCTAAAATATGCTCGCTTCCTAAGTTAGAAGTCATTATTATAATGGTATTTTTAAAGTCAACTGTACGTCCATTTGAATCAGTTACACGACCATCATCAAGAATTTGAAGTAATAGATTTAAAACTTCCGGATGGGCTTTTTCAATTTCATCGAATAGAACTATTGAATAAGGATTTCTTCTTACTGCTTCAGTTAACTCTCCACCTTCTTCATATCCTACATATCCAGGAGGAGAACCAATTAATCTAGAAACACTGAATTTTTCCATATATTCACTCATATCAATACGAATCATATGCTTTTCATCATCAAATAGTTCATAAGCAAGAGTCTTAGCAATTTCTGTTTTACCAACTCCAGTTGGACCTAAGAATATAAATGAGCCAATTGGTCTATTCGGATCTTTTATTCCACTTCTACTTTTTATAATCGCATCACTTACAAGTTTTATAGCTTCATCTTGACCAATAACTCTTTTTTTCATGTTTTCTTCAAGATTAAGAAGTTTTTCTTTTTCACCACTAACAAGTTTGCTTATTGGAATATTTGTCCATTTGCTTATTACTTCAGCAATACTCTCACTCGTAACTGTATCACTTAATATCTTATTTTTTTCAAGACCATTTAATTCAGTAAGTTCTCTTTCGAGTTTAGGAATATCACCATGACGAAGTTTAGCAGCACGAGTTAAATCATATTCATTTTCTGCTTGTTCAAGATCAAATTTAGCCTTTTCAATCTCTTTTTTCTTTTGTTTTATTTTATCATTAATACCTTTTTCTTTATCCCAAGAACTTCTTAGTTCTTTTTCCTTTTCTTGTTTTACAACAAGCTCTTTATCAATCTCTTCTACACGTTTTTTAGAAAGTTCATCCTTTTCTTTTTTAATTGCTTCCCTTTCAATTTGTAAACGCATAATTTCACGAGTTAAAGTATCAAGACTAGTTGGAACTGAATCCATTTGAACACGAATTGTTGCACATGCTTCATCTACAAGATCAATTGCTTTATCAGGTAAAAATCTATCAGTAATATATCTATTTGATAAAGTAGCAGCTGTAATAAGTGCTTTATCTTGAATAGTAACACCATGATGAATCTCAAATCTTTCTTTTAATCCACGAAGAATAGTTATTGTATCTTCAACACTTGGAGGAGAAACAATTATCTTTTGGAATCTTCTTTCAAGAGCTCCATCTTTTTCGATGAATTTACGATATTCATTTAAAGTAGTTGCACCTATTACATGAATTTCTCCACGAGCAAGCATAGGTTTTAGAATATTTGAAGTATCCATTCCGCCTTCTGCACCAGCACCAACAATCATATGTATTTCATCAATAAACATGATTATTTGGCCTTCACTTTTTTTAATTTCATTTAAAACAGCTTTTAATCTTTCCTCAAATTCACCACGATATTTAGCACCAGCAATTAAACTTGCAAGATCAAGTTCCCAGATAGTTTTATCTTTTAAGCTATTTGGAACATCTCCTCTTACAATTCTTAAAGCAAGTCCTTCAACAATGGCTGTTTTACCTACACCTGGTTCTCCAATTAATACTGGATTATTTTTTGTTTTACGAGAAAGTATACGTGTAATACTACGTATTTCTTCATCTCTTCCAATTACTGGATCAATTTTGCCTTTTTTAGCATCTTCAATGATATTACGACCATATTTTTCTAAAACGTTTTCTTCTTTTTCTTCCATATTTGGATACATACTATCACCTCACAAGTATAATTATACTCAAAAATTAGCACTTGTCAAGTATAAGTGCTAATTTTATAAAAATATTTAGTTGTTATAGTTCCAAATACCCAATTTACCTTTAGCCGGAATAAATTCATCTAACGCTTGAATATCACTTAAGAGCCAAGCATACCTTCCCTCTTTATACTCCCCACATATATACTCCTTATAATTATTCTTTTTCATATCCTCAACAAAAGCTGAACTCATGTAAACACAGTCAACAAGCCTACATTTACAAATAATATAACCATTGTGCATAGATCTTTTTCCCACTAAATTAAAAAGATCAACTCTTTCTTTAATATTAACATTACCTAAGGATGCGTGAATATAAAGTTCACCTCGATAATTTGTTTTAAAACTTCTTGTTTCAATCATTTTATCTTTATCCATTATAAGCGTTGCAAATGGTTCTTTTATACTTAATACTTTCACAGATTTTCATTTTCCTTCCAAATTTACATTCTATACTAAAATTATTTTAAAATACTACCATAGTAAAAAACTACCGATTTTGGTAGTTTTAACTTTTTTACAAAAATATTTATCAATTTATTTATTCAAATTATTGATATAATCAACTATAATATCAGCTGTTTTTTCAACTCCATATTTATCTACATTTAACATAATGTCATAATTACTGAAATTTTTCCAATCAGTTCCCGTATAGAATTTATAATGTTTTTCACGTTCTTTATCAATCTTTTCAATCTCTTTTAAAACATTTTTTTCTTTCAATCCATAATAAAGAATTGCACGTTTTTCTTTAGATGATGGATCACTATAAAGAAATACTTTTATTAAATCTTTATTCTTTCTTAAAATATAATCAGCACATCTTCCAACAATTACACATGAATCCTTAGAAACACTTTTTATTACTTTTTCTTCTGCTACATATAATAAATCATCATTATTATTAATATAACTTGAACATCCTTTAGTTTGATCAATTGATTCAATATAATCAACATTTAAACCAGACTTTTTAGAAGCTAAATTTATAATTTCTTTATCATAAAAAGGAATTCCTAGTTTTTCTGATACAAGCTTTCCAACAAATCTTCCGCCTGAACCATATTCACGAGATATAGTTACTATAACATGTTTTCCATTATAACTATTTGAAGTATTGGCCTCAAGATTCATTTTCTTGCTTTCTTTTATACCAAGTTTCTTATATTCACTTAATAATATAAATGAAGTTATTACAAAGCAAATAGCATCTGCTATACAACCAGCATACATTACCCCATATAATCCTTTATTGAATCCAAAAGCTAAAACAAGCGATATTGGGATAAGCAATATTATTTGTCTAATAAACGATACTGCAGTTGACTTAAATACATTTCCAACTGATTGAATGACAATACTAGTTGTCATCTCTAAAGCATTTAAACATATTACAAGTAAGAAACTGTGACACATTAATTCAGCAAATTCCATGAATAATTCATATGATGGATCAGTTGAACTTATAAATACTGACGCAAGTTCTCTAGGGAATAATATAAATATTATATTGAAAATAATTCCTACAATAAAATTGATAATTAATACTTTTCTAATAGTTTCTTTTACACGTTCTTCATTACCTGCCCCATAATTAAAACCAATTATCGGTTGAGCTCCAATTGATATACCCAAAACAGTGGAAATATATAAACTATTTATTTTAGATATTACACCATATACTGATAAAGGAATATCTGAACCAAACTTAGTTACTGCACCAAGTTTAGTCATCATATTATTCATAAATACAAAAAGTACTAAAATAGTCATTTGAGTTATAAATGAAGATAATCCTAAAGATAAAACTCTTAAAATATCTTTATCAATTTTAAAATATTTTTTCTTTAGTGTTACTGATTTAACCTTAAAAAAGTATGCAAATGCGATTATAAACGACACAACTTGACCGATCACGGTAGCAATTGCGCCTCCAGAAACACCAAGACGGAAAATAAATATAAAAATCGGATCCAAAATTATATTAATAATAGCTCCAACAACCAACATAACCATGGAATATGCAGGTGATCCATTTGCTCTTATAATACTTGACATACTAGAATACATTATCATAAATGGGGCTCCAATTATAACAATTCTTCCATAATCAACAGCATATTTATAAACACTTCCTGTACATCCAAAAAAATATACAAGTTTTGGAAGCATAATATATGCAATAACGCTTACAACAAGAGATACAATAAGTGTTAAAGTTATTGATGAACCAATACTCTTAGCCGCACTCTTTTTATCTCCTTCACCTAGTTTTAATGATAAGTTTGCTGCTGCTCCATTTCCAATAAGTCCAGCTATGGCGTTAAACATAATAACAAGTGGAAATATAACATTAGTTGCTGCATTACCAAGTGTTCCAACACCTTTGCCAATAAATATCTGATCGACTATATTATAGACTGAATTAATAAGCATGCTAATAACACAAGGTATTGAAAAAGTTAATAACAACTTACTGATTTTTTCTTTTCCCAAATTTAATTCTTTCATCTTTTACCTACTTTCTTTTTTTGAGCCTTGCTCATTATAGCATAAAAAAAATTCTTGTGTAAGTTTTTTTTCAAGAATTTTTAAAATTTATTTAATTAAATTTATAATCCATTTTATATCTTCTATAGATTTATCTATATTAAATCTTCCATTACCTACAGGATAATAAACTGAATAGCATTCAAAATCTTTGTTATCAATAGTTTTTATAAATTTTTCTTTTCGACAAAGAGAAACAGATATTTTTTTATCTAATACGATTGAACTAACTTGGTTTCCAAATAGTATAATTACTTTAGGATTAACAAATTTTATTTCTTTTTCTAATAGATGTAAATATTCCTTAAAAACTTTATCAGGAAGGGCTCTAGCATCAACTTGAGTACATTTTCCCAAATTAGTAATAAAATACCTATGTTTTTTTACGTTTTCGTATACCTCTATAGCAAAATTATACGTCCACTCATTTCCTTTAATTGAACGAATTTTTTCGTAAATATCATCATCTAACAAATCTACATCATGAAAAAGTGTCCATATATTTTTAGTGCCTACCCAAGGAGACTTTAAACCTTTCCACTCTTTACTCGAAGCTATATTTCTGCCAGTTGGATTCATGAAAACAAAACATACATCTGGATTGTCAGTACATCCACCAAAATTAATAGAATCCAGATTTTTATCACCATACTTATTTTGTAGCTTATCATACTCCACTTTCAATTGTTCTAAATTCATATTCTTTCTCCAATCTCAATTTTATAATTTTTTTTCATATATATAAGCTTTCTCTTCGCACACTTTTCTAGTTTCACTATACTCTTTAGATTTTATGGTTGTTTCAAAAACACGTTTACACCCAGTAGCTTCATAGATGTAATAAGAACAAGAATCATCAGTTAAAATTTGTAAGTTTTCTAAACCATCCCTTTTAGCTAATGTAAATATATCGGTAAGCAACTTTTTACCAATACCCTTTTCCCTAACTTTCTTATCAAGTATAAGAATGGATACTTCTCCATCAAAATAATTTTTTAACTCTTCTGGAACATAATCATACGTTTCATCATATTTTAATAAAGCATCTTTATCTTTTATTTTCTTACTTCTATATAAACATTTTCTAATAAATTTAGCTAATTTTTTTCTAAAAGTGTGTTTTTTTTAACCTTTTTTAGAATATCCTGCATACCCTAGAAGTTCACCATTTTCACGATAATAAACAAATTTCTCGGTTTCTTCAATTATCTCAAGCAAGTAAATAAAGGCACACAATTCATGTGGAGCACCGGATTCAAGCGCACCCAAATTCCATTCTTCCATTAACATACGCACTTGTGCTTTAATATCTTTAAGTAACATACTATCACCAAAAGCATTGTAGCACATATTCAAGCTTTATCTTTAGCTCTTGTCATTATTTTACATGTTTTTTTCTATAACTTTCTTTAACATCATAGTAACTTCTTTAAACGATCCCTCATCAAAAGGATTTGGCATTTCATATAAAGCAATCAATTTCTTAAATGGGTAATAAGAAGCAACTGCTGCAACTTTTCTAAAGACATCTAAATTTTTGCTTGATTTACTCCAAATAGCAAAAGCACCAAAATATGAAAGAGCATAATCAATATAATAAAAAGGATCAGAATAGACATGTGTTTGTCTAAAATAATAGTTTCCACTTTCAAGATTTTTATTACCACTATATCCATCATACAAATGATATTTCTTTGAAAGTTCAATATAAATTAGACTAATATCTTCTGGCTTTAAATCCACTTTTTTATAAATTGTTTCTTGAAATTCATCTATTAAACAAATATAAGGCATCATTGTAATTAAATTGTATATACATAAAAAACCATATTTCTTTTTGTCATCATCACTAAATAATGGATCAACATAATCAGTAGCAATCAATTGAAGTGCATAAGAAAACATTTCAGCAATTTCAAATGTTGGATATTTTAAAAGAGGAGAAACAATATATTTTTTATCTTCAATACCAGCCAAATATTTTTGATATGAATGTCCCATTTCATGTGTTGTTGTAAGTACATCATTATAATTTCCCTTATAATTACCAGTCACTACAGGAACTGCTTCGCATACTAAATAATTAGTTATTGAAAAGTTTACTTTATTCTCTCTTGTACAAAAATCAATGTAGCCATTATCAAGCATATCTTTAAATAGTTTTCCTAAATCTCCATCAATACTAAAAAATACATTTTCCATTTTTTCTAACAACTCTTCATTAGAATATAACAATTTTGGAGAATCACTAAAGAAAACAGTATCATAATAAGTTAATCTATCAACACCCAATTCTTTTCTTTTAAACTCATTCAAAGAATTACATAGAGGTATAAAATACTTTATTACATTGTCTCTAAACACTCTAATATCATCATAATCATATCCAAATCTTCTTAAACTATGTAAACTATATTCAGAATAATCATTAAATCCTAATTCCCTAGATATTTCATTTCGAACTTTAACTAATTCATAAAGAATACTAATATATTTATCCTGTTGACTATAATAATACTCATTAACTGCATCATGCGCTTTCTTTCGAACTTCTCTTTCATTTGAAGTAAAATATTTTGCTATACGCGGAAGTGTTAAACGCTCTTTCTCAAAATCAATCGAAATCTTATTTAGTGAACGATATTCAGACTTTAATTCGTTTTCTCTTCTTTTTAAATCAACTACTTTATCACTTGTAATTTTTATTTTAGATGAAACTGTGTTAAAAAAGTTTTCTGGTATAACATCATTTAGTTTATCTTTAAATTCAGTGTCAAGCATGACTTGATAAAAAGGCACAAATAAAACATCAAACTTAGGCTTAGTTGCATTCCAATATTCTACTTCTTCTTTATAAAATTCATCATCTAAAGTACGCATATTTTGAATATCTGCATAATCATACATTTCTTCAATTTCATTTTGTAATTCTATTATTTCTCTAACTATTTTTAGAAACTTTTCAAAGTCTTTAATTGTTTTTAATTCTTCAATCATCTTTTCTAATTTTTCTTTTGTTTCATCATAGCTTATTCTTTTATATTCTATTTTCTTTATGTTTTTCATATGTTTTTTCACCTTTACTTTAAATTTTTAAAAATATTTTTTAAATCATCATGAATTACTAAAGTAGCACACCTATCATATGGAGTTACATTATCATTTAAAATAATCAAATTCTTCCCATTAAATAAACTAACTAAACTTGCAGCCGGATTAACTGTTAGAGAAGAACCTGCAACTATTAATGTTTCACAGGAAGAAACTACCTTTATGGCCTCATAATAATCTTCAGTTAAACTTTCTCCATATAAAACTACATCAGGTCTAATAATTCCTCCACAGGAACAAACTGGTATATCATGATTAGAAAATACATATGATGCCTCGTACTCTTTTCCACACTTCATACAATGATTTTTATAAATTGTACCATGAAGTTCTAAAACGTTAGTTAATCCAGCTCTTTTATGAAGTCCATCAATATTTTGAGTTATTACACATCTTAATTTATTTTGATTATCTAAACATTTTAAATATTCATGAATAATGTTTGGAGTAGCATCTAAACAATTCAAATTACTTTTATAAAAATCATAAAATAAAAAAGGATTATTTTCTAAACAATTAATACTTAGTAAATATTCTGGAGATATATCTAAATCCATTTTATATATTCCATTTTTACCTCTAAAATCCTTTATTCCTGATAAAGTAGAAGTCCCTGCTCCATCAAAAAACACGATATCGCAAGAAGAATCAATAATTTCTTTAAGTTTCTTAATTTTTTCCATATATATCACCATAAATCTTTTTACATAAAGGAAAAGTTCTTGTTCCAATTCCACTTATATGAAATTCCTCTAGATTTTCATATATATTGTAATGCTTTATCCCATATTTTTGGTATTCCTCATCACTTAACTCTTTAAAAGCTGGACAAGGCAAAATTGTTCCATCATATTTAATATCTATTTTTTGAAGTCCGGCAGTACACATATGCGTTTGTTCACTAGCAAATGGTATACCAACTCTTATATTTCCAGAATACACTTTTTTAGCTTGCTCAAGTAATGAAAAAAACTCTTCTTTTTCCATCTTAGATAATTCTAACGAATTTGCATTTTCTTTTCCTCTACCTTGAGGAACAAAACTAAGTAAACTAATATTTGGAACTTTAACAATTTCAATAAGTTCTAATAGATCAAGTATTTCTTTATAGTTTAATTTATTTGGAATAAAATGAATATCAGTATCTATTCCAATATACGTTGCATTAAAAAGTGAGTCCAAAAGACAAACTCTTAAAGTTTCTTTTCTTCCCATAAGTAGTTCATCTGTTTCATACTCATAAGCTTGGACATCAAAGACAATTTTTGAAAGACCTGCATTGATTAATTCTCTTATTTTTTCTTTTGATATTCCCGAGTAAGTTTTATTATTTAAAATCCTATCATAATATTTTTTAACACTATGTATCGTTAATAAATCATCAGATTCTATATCTTTTAAAGCAGCTTCTTTTTCCTTTAAATAATAAAGAACATCTTTATCACTTAATTTATTTGCAAATTGTATTCCACTCGTAAATAAAGTAACTCTTATTCCTAAATTAGAAGCATAACTAATCATTTCTAATAAATCCGGATGCAATAATGGTTCTCCACCAGATAAGGATAGTTCTTCTATTCCACCAGTCAACATAAAATAATCAATTACTCTTTTAAAGTCATCTAAAGATATAAAGGTATTCTTATCTATACAAGAATTAGAAGAACAAAACATACATCTATTCGGACATTTGTCCAATATTTCAAAGCATAAATCCTTAACCATAAAACCACCTAAAACACATCTAGTATATCATATATATAATTTCATATATAAAAATTCATACTAATTTATGCACTTTAATTATACTTCTTTACTTTACCAAATCTATTAAATGGAAATAAGATTAATTCAGTCGTTCCTTTTACATCTTTAAAAGGAATAGTTCCAATCATTCTTGAATCTTTAGAGTCATCTCTGTTATCACCCATAACAAAATATTCACCTTCTGGAACTGTTATTTCTTCACTACAAATTGTCCAGTTAGTTTCACAAGTTCCAATTTTTTTGGAAGTAGTCAAAAACTTTTCTTCAACAACTTCACCATTTATCGTTAAAACTCCTGTTTTTTCTTCATTTACATATTTTACTTCATACTTTATTTTGTCCCCTGGAAGACCAATAACCCTTTTAATCAAATCTCCAGAATCAGTTTTTATAACTACAATATCAAATCTTTTAATTCCTCTAATATTCTTAGTCAATTTATAAAGAATCATTGTATCACCATTTTGTAAAGTTGGGCTCATACTTGACCCCTTAACATTAACGGGTGTTGCCACAAACAATCTAATTATTACTACAAAAAATATAATAATTAAATAAGGCATATATTCTAAAAACAAGTCCTTACTTGCCTTTTTAGTATTTTTATTTATCGTTTCTTTTTCTTCTAATGTTAAATTTTTTTCACTCATCTATATTCACCTAACTAATTGTATCAAAAAGTCAAAAAAAAAGAAACAGTAATTAGTTTCTTTCTTTGATTTTAATATCTTTAGCACTATTGTCAAGATAATTAAGTTTAGCTCTACGAACCATACCTTTTCTTACAACTGTTATCTTATCAACTAATGGAGAATTAACTTTGAAAATTCTTTTAACAACAATTCCTCCACTTTTCTTTCTAACAGTAAAAGTTCTTGATATTTTGCTTCCTTTAATAGAAGTTACAATTCCTTCATATGCTTGAATTCTATGAGTCTTACCTTCTTGAATCTTATAATCAACTCTTACAGTATCTCCAACACGAAACTCAGGAACATCAGTTCTAATACTTTTTGCATCTACGATATCTTTTAAATTCATGATATACTTCCTTTCTATAAATATACACCCACATAATCATTGACTACCTCAAGCGGATTACATTTAGCTTTTCCAAAAGCACATATATTTTAGCATAAATATTTATGACTTTCAATACCAAACTTGATTTTTTTAACTTTTGTATATATAATACATACACAAAAAGAAAAAGGGAGGAACTATAATGTACACAACAAAAATGAAACCTGAAGTCACAATTAAATTATATGCAAACTTTTTTAATATATGTGGTGTAAAAAGTTTTGAAAATGTAAGTGATGAAAAGATTGAAATCTTAAAGCAAAAAGCCACTGAACTAAAAAATCAATTTTATAGTGATGATATTCCAAAATATTTGCAAATGCTACTTTATCACGTTAGAAATGAAATCAAAGATTTTGATAAAACTGAAAAAGTAATGCTTTTAATTTTAGTTATTGATCCAGAATGTATTACATGGAAACTTTACAATAGTGCTAAAATACCAAGCGAAAGCAAAGCTAAAGAAGCATATGAAAAAGCCAGAACTATAAAAGAAAAGAAAGAAGGAAAATTAGCATATGAAGAAGCCCTACGAAAAAAATCGAGAGCAATTCTTAATTTATCCAGCCAAGTTCAAGAAAAAATCGGACTTTTTATTCCATCAATTATACAATTAGAAAAACTATATTTAAAAAGAAACAATTACTCAACACTAAAAAGATATACAAACAAAGATAATTTTCCTCTTTTAAATCAAATTCTTGAAAAAATAGATTCAATAAAAGAAATACCCGAAGATCGTAAAGAGGTTTTAGATAAAATTCTAAAAAGATATCAAGAATCTTTTCCTGAAATTGATATCAACCTATTAATATATCATATATTTGTGCAACCAAATATGTTAGAAATAAAAAATATTAATGAGCAACTCTATTTTTTAATAAACGCTTCTCAACTTGGATATGAAAATGATGAAACATTAGCTTCTATATACCAATACTATTGTACATGGGACGCGATGAATGAAGAATTAAAAAGAGTTTATGGATATACTTCAACATCATTGTTAAAACTTCAAGGACACTATAATACGATATATAACATTAAAGGAGACTTTTAAAGCCTCCTTTTAATAATCAATAATAGTTTCACCATTAACATAATTAATTTTTGTTTTAGGATCAATTACTTCTTTAGTTATGGGATTGACAAGTTCTTCTATATATTCGTTTTCGTAAAGTATTTCTAAAGTTATATCATTACTGCAACGATTTTCTAATCGACATCTTTTAAAAGCATATTCAATCTTAGTATTAAGCGCATACATGAGTTTATCATCATGCTCTTTTGTTAAAGAAATCGTAGTAAAAGTAACAACAATTATAACACATATTGCTATAGTTATTGAAAAAATCAAAAAATTACTTATTTGTTTCATAATAATCCTTTATAAATTTATCACGATATTCTAGTATAGTATCGTTTTTTATTGCTTCTCTTAACTCTTCCGTTAATCTTATTAAATAACGTATATTATGAATAGATAAAAGTCTTGCTCCAAAAGTCTCATCAGCATTTATTAAATGCTTTATATATGCTTTAGAAAAATTTTTACAGGCATAACAATCGCATGTTTCATCAATAGGTGTAAAGTCCCTTTTATATTTTGCATTTTTAAGATTTATCTTACCAAAACGTGTTAAAGCATGTCCATGACGTGCAAGTCTAGTTGGACTTACACAATCGAAAATATCAACACCGCGTATTACATTTTCAACTATATCAATTGGATCCCCAACTCCCATAAGATAACGTACTTTATCCTTTGGTAAATACTCAGTTGAATATTCAACCATTTTATACATTGTTGGTTTATCCTCGCCAACACTTGTTCCACCTATAGAATACCCATCAAAATCCATTTTAACAAGTTCTTCAACACAATGACGTCGAATATCTGGATACTCACCACCTTGAACTATTCCAAATAAACTTTGGCGAGGATTATTAAATACCTCTTTACCTCTTTTAGCCCAACGTAAAGTTCTTTCAACACTATTTTCAACATATTCACGTGTCGCTGGCCAACCAATACACTCATCAAAACTCATTGCAATGTCCGAATCCAATTTATTTTGAATTTCAATACTTTTTTCTGGAGTTAAAAGTAAACTATCACCATTCAAATGATTCTTAAATTTAACTCCCTCTTCAGTTATATCTTTTTTCTTAGCCAAAGAAAAAACTTGAAATCCTCCAGAATCAGTTAGAATTGGACCATTCCAATTCATAAATTTATGAAGTCCACCAGCCTCATCAACAATATCTTCCCCTGGTCTTAACCATAAATGATATGTATTTGAAAGAATTATTCCCGCATGAACTTCTTTTAATTCTTCTGGAGATAAAGTTTTAACTGTAGCTTGAGTTCCAACTGGCATAAACATCGGAGTATCAAAAGTACCATAATTGGTCTCTATTTTACCAAGACGCGCTTTTGTATTTTTTTCTTCTTTTAATAATGTATATTTTACTTTCATTACAACACCTCTATATTTCTCATTATACTATATTTAATCAAAAATAAAAACACACTTAAGTGTCTTTATTTGTTTTTTGAAGACATTGCCATTCTTAAGCAATTATCAGCATTTATTTTTCTCATTCTATATCTTTTTTCACTAATATATGAAGAAATTTCATCTTTATCTTTATAATAAGTTTGGAAAGGTTCACTATCTTCTTCATCAACAAAATTTATAGGGAACAAAGCTTGTTCTCCGTCAACATATGCAAGAGAACATACATCTCCTTGCAAGTTTATATAATAACGAATAATTGCATCAGCTAAATCATCTTGAACTGCTATTACTTCATTTGAATAATCATAAACCATTCCTTTAACAAATGGAGTAATTCTATCCAATTGACCATTATCTAAAACTTTTGCATAAGCAACTTCATTATCATAACTAAAAATTGCCCTAGTTTTCTTTTCATTCTCCCAAAGAACATCAACTTCACTTCTTGAAAAAAGCATATTATTTATCATTACCACTACCACCTAAAAAAATATTATAAATAAAAGATTATTCAATGTCAATCAATAATCAACATTGCATCTCCAAAAGAAAAGAAACGATATTTATTTAACACAGCCTCTTTATAAGCATTAAGAACATGTTCTTTTCCTGCAAGAGCACTTACAAGCATAATTAATGTTGATTTTGGAAGATGAAAATTAGTTATTAAATTATCTATTCCTTTAAATTCAAACCCTGGATAAATGAATATATTTGTATCATTAACCTCTGGTGTAAATTCATCATATTTTTTTCTATTTGATTCCAACACTCTTGTTGAAGTTGTACCAACAGCAAATATTTTACCACCATTTTTTCTAACCTCATTTAAGGTTTTAGCCGCTTCAGCACCAATAATATAAGTTTCTGTATGCATCTCATGTTTAGTAACATCTTCAACGTTAACTGGTCTAAACGTACCTAAACCAACATGTAGCGTTACATGCACAATATTTACCTTTTTTTCTTTGATAGAGTCCAATAATTCTTTAGTAAAATGAAGTCCAGCAGTTGGAGCTGCAGCAGAGCCGTAGTTTTCAGCATAAACAGTTTGATAACGGTCTTTATCCTCTAGTTTTTCATGAATATATGGAGGAAGAGGCATTGTTCCTAGATTAGCAAGAATTTCCATAAGTATTCCATCATATATAAGTTTTACATGTGTAATACCATCATTTAAAAGTTCAGTAACTTCTGCTTTTAAGGAACCATCACCAAAAGAAACTATAGTGCCAACATGAAGTCTCTTTTGAGGTTTAGATAAACACTCCCAAATATCACCTTCAATATTTTTTAAAAGTAAAAGTTCAATAACTGCTTGAGTATCCTCTTTTTCTCCAATAAGTCTTGCTGGAATAACTTTAGAATCATTTATAACTAAAGCATCTCCAGGATTTAAATAATCTATTATATCAGTAAATGTTTTATGTTCAATCTTGCCCGTTTTTTTATGTAACACCATAAGTCTAGATGCATCTCTTTTTTTCAAAGGAACTTGGGCAATCAATTCCTCTGGTAATTCGTAATCAAAATCATCTGTTTTCATCTTTACTACCTCTTTTTCTAAATGGAACTATTTTTAATTCCGTTTGTAATTCACTAACTTCTTTAGTACATTCGACTATTTTAGCATTTATATTCAGTATTTTGCAAATAATAGATACATTCATTGAAGAAATTTCTCTAAAAAATTCTAAAAACTCATCTTTTCTTTCTTTAGTTTCTGCTTCAAGTAACTTAATACGCTTAATATTTTCAAAATCATCTAATTGAAATATTTTTTGACCATATTGATCAACAAACTCCTGTATTTCTTCCATCTTATCTAAAATAGCTACATATATTTCATCTAACGAAGATAAAAATTTAAATTCACTTCCATCATCATGAGAATAATAACCAATCATTTTTTCATAATAGGCATTTAACTCTTTCTTTAAATTACTATCACTTTGATAAAGATTAATAGTATTTAACATAGCTGACAACATATCATCTATCTTACAAAAGAAAATACCAATGCTTTTCATATAATAAAATTGTTCTAGTCCTCTAACACTTTCATCAAACAAACATATTTTTAAATATCTAGGATATAAATCAATAGAATATTCTTCTTCAAAAAAAGCATTGACAATAATATCAATTATATAATCATTACATTTTAATATATGTGAATTACAAGATAACAAATTTATCAAAATAACAATCAACCAAATTCCATCATCACCCATATCACCATATGACATTATTAAATCATGGTATCTTTGATTATTACAAAACAACGAATCAATACGATCTACATTTTTATTGAAGTTCGCTAATAATAAACATTCATAAGAAATTAGTTCTTTTTTATCAACTGAATCATTTACATATTCTTTTAAAGTCACCAAAATCACCTATTTCTATGTTTCTCAGAAAAATCAACATATATTACTTTATCATTTCCAAAAGAACGATAATAACTTTGAGCAGTACTAATTATAATTAAACATTTTTCTTTTATTCCCTTTGGTTCTTCATCTATTTGATGAAAAAATGCTAGAATTTCCTTCTGTCTATCCAAATCCAAATACTTTAATTTAGAAATGAATTCAACTCGAGAACACTCACTTTCGGAGAAAACATTATAATCAGAAAAATCACGAGTAAACTCATTTAATTCATGCATCTTGTCTAAAACTATTGCCGCAATTTTATCAAAATCATCGTTTTCATCAAACCAAAGATGTTTTTTTTCTAAAGGCTTCTCTAATTTTTTTTCATAGTAGTTTATAATTATATTTATATTTTCTTCTTTCAAACCATCAGGTTCAATTTCTTCAAGTCCAAACATCAAAACATGCATTGAATCAACATTTAGCTTTCTTTTTTCATCATGTAACTGAGTTATTTTCATAAGAACTCTTGGATCTAGTACAATATCCAAATATTTTTTATAATTTGAAATATTTAATCCAAAATTATATATAGCTCTTACTATATCATCAATAACACTTAAACTTGCATTAAGTAACCTTTTATCCTTATCAAGCATACAAATAAAAGTCATAAGATAATAACAGGATCCCATTTCATCATCCGTATAAAAGTCAAGCATTTTCTCATATTCGTCATAACCAACAGTAATTTTTAGTTTATCATATATTCTCATAAATCTTTTATACAATAGATGATCATTTATCTCATCTTTATCAAATTCATAATTATCTTGTACATACTTTTTTATATCTCTCATAAGTCACCTTTTAAAATAATCTATCTCCTTGATTTAAATGTTCATATGCTTTATCAGTCACCATTCTTCCACGAGGAGTACGTTTAATAAAACCTTCTTGTAAAAGATATGGTTCTACAACATCCTCAAGTGTAGAAACTTCTTCTCCAATTGATGACGCTATAGTTTCAACACCTACTGGTCCGCCATTAAACTTTTCAATCAAGCTTGTTAAGTATTGTATATCTATCTTATCAAGTCCATATTTATCAACTTTTAATCTATCTAAAGCCTTTTTAGTTATATCCAAATCGATTACTCCATCTCCAATAACCGATGCAAAATCACGAACTCGTTTAAATAATCTATTTGCTATTCTTGGAGTTTTTCTACTACGTTTCGCAAGTTCAACAGCAGCATCATCAGTTATTTCCATATCTAATACTCGACTTGTTCTTTTTATAATACCAACTAATTCCTCTTCAGTATAATAATTAAGTTTATTTATAATCCCGAAGCGATCTCTAAGTGGAGCTGATAAATCCCCAGCTCTAGTTGTTGCACCAACAAGCGTAAAAGGTGGCAAATCAATTTTTATACTTCTACTTGAAGAATCAGTACCAACAACTATATCAAGTTCAAAATCTTCCATTGCTGGATAAAGTATTTCTTCAATAAATTTTGGCATACGATGTATTTCATCGATAAAAAGAACGTCTCCAGGTTCTAGAGTTGAAAGAACAGCTGCTAAATCTCCTGATTTTTCAATTGCTGGTCCACTTGATGTTTTAAAATTTGCTCCAAGTTCATTGGCAATTATATGAGCAAGTGTTGTTTTTCCAAGACCAGGAGGGCCATATAAAAGAACATGATCCAATGGCTCATTACGCATTTTAGCCGCTTCAATAAATATTTTTATGTTTTCTTTTACTTCACTTTGACCAACATATTCATCCAATCTTTGGGGTCTTATATTATCTTCATTAACTTCTTCTTCTGTTTTATCTCCAGTAACTATTCTGTCCATAATACACCTCCTAACTATTCAATAATAATTTTAATGCTTCTTTTATTTGATTTTCAATTGTTGCACTTTGATCAACTTTACTTACAATTTTCTTTATATCTGCATTTTTATAACCAAGACTTACTAAAGCTTCTATTAATTCATCATTTTGAGCAACCACTGTTTCTTTAGTATTTAATTTGCCTTTTAAATCAAGAATAATTTGTCTAGCAAGCTTATCTCCAACCTTAGGAAATTTAGTCAAATACATAATATTTTCACGATCAATTGCATCAACTATTCCATTAACACTTCCAGTTGCAAGCATAGGTAAAGCAATTTTAGGACCAAGCCCTTTTACATTTATAAGTCTTAAAAATAAATCTTTTTCTTCTAAAGACTTAAAACCATACAAAGAATATTCATCTTCTCTTATATAATTATATAAATATACTTTATATTCTTCTCCAACATTAAATGAATATGGATTTGAAACAAATACATTGTACCCAATTCCATTGTTGTCGATAACAACACTACTACTTGTAACTTCATCAATTATTCCTTTTATATAACTATACATTTTTCTCACCTTAACAAAAGTATATCATACATTTGTTTATAATTATATATATTTTTAAAAAAGTAATGTCAAAACATAACCATCACTAATAAAATATAGTAGATAAAGGAGGTATATTATGTACTATTACGGATATAATAACTATGGCATGAATACAAATCCTTGTTGTATGTCTAATCCTGGATTTGCTGGATACACAACTGGTGGATATTCATGGGGTGCAGCTTTATGGATTGTACTTTTCATTCTATTAGTAATAATAATCGGCGCTGGCTGGACTGGATACAACAATAACGACTAATAAGAAAATCACATCGAATTGATGTGATTTTTTAATGCAAACTTATTAATGTAATTTTTGCATATCCATTGCCTTGCTTTGCACAATTTGCTGTTGGTGTTGCATTTACACATGTTGTTGAGGCGGTTTTGGTACTTTCTTCAGAAGATTCTTGGCAATTATAACAATACATTGATTTTTCAGTTAAAAGTGGATTTCCAATGTAACCAGAACCACCAGCACCTGAATATCCTATATCTGGATGTAGTCCACTTCCACCACCGAAAAAACCTGAACCGCCTGCACCTTCATTCGTGCTATCAGCTCCTTTACCAAAGGAACCCGTTATTCCTCCTTTAGCATTAGTACCTGCAATTGTTTGAGTTCCTCCTGTTGGACCCTTTATTGTTGAACCCATGTATCCTCCACCTGAACCGCCATTTGCATTGTAAGTAGAAGAACTTGTCGCTCCGCCTCCACCTCCAGAAACAATTAGTATATCAAATTTTGAGTTTTCAAGAGTTGAAAGTAATCCAGAAACAGTTGCTATATGTGTTGCTCCGCCTCCAGAACCGGCATACCAGCCAGTTGTATCACCAGACGGTCTGTTTCCGCCTCCATTGTAGCCCCCTATTTTTGTCGTTCCATTCCCACCTACATTTATGTATAAATTTTGGCTTTTACTTAATGTTATAGTACCAATAGAATATCCACCATATCCTCCAATATACCCATTTCTGCTTCCACCTTGTGCTCCCCATGTCTCTAATTTATATGTCCCTGTTGTTGGTGACGTAAACACTTGTTCTCCGCCTGTATAATCAAACATCCACTCAGTTGGACCATTATATACTTTCTTTTCTGTTCTTGATATCTTCTTAATTTTTAATTTACAAGATATCGATTTTCCTGTTATTTTTTTTAAACTTTGACTAGTTCTTTCTTGAGCAATAATTGTTACTTTATCTGTCGTTATATTTGTAGGAGAAGATATTAAGGTAATACGCGCATATCCATTACCAGATTTAGCGCATTTTTCTGTTGGTGTTGCATTTACACAACTGGTTGAAATTGTTTTAGTTGAAGTCTCATTTGATTCCGCACAATTATAACAATACATTGCTTTTTCTGTTAAAAGCGAATTGCCAATGTATCCAGATCCTCCACCGCCACAATCCCATGCTCCAGTGCTTCCTGAACCACCACCGAAGAATCCACCTCCGCCTCCAGAACCACTATCAGAATTGCTTCCAGAATCTCCACCTTTTCCAAAAGAGCCATTTTTATATCCGCTTCCTCCAGTTGTTTGTGTTCCTCCATAACCTGGCCTAAAAGGACTTTCATTTCCAATATATCCACCGCCTGACCCAGAGACTATAGGAGTTACTGCTGTTTCATATCCACTAGCTGCATCATCTCCACCTCCGCCTCCAGCTACCATCAATAAACTTGATACACTATTAACATAGTTAGATAATTCACCTAGATTATTATTTATTGCAATATGTGTTGCACCTCCTCCAGGAAAATCTCCCTTGCCTCCACCATTAAAAGGTATGCCCCTAATAGCTGCTTTATTTCCAACAACTACATATAAATTATTTGCTTTGTTTATAACTGCTTTTCCAACAGAATATCCGCCATATCCACCCAAAGTCTTTCCACTAGTTCCAGTATTTTCCGTTCCTTGAGCTCCCCATGTTTCTAATTTATATGTTCCACTTACTGGTGCTGTAAAAGTTTGTTCTCCACCTGTATAATCATAATTCCATACTTTACCTACATTTTCATCTTCTTTTACACATTCTAAATATGATTCTGTATCATATTCCGTTGAATCATTTACTATATCTACACTTATATCTCCATTTATTTCATTTATTGTAAATTCATCTTTTGTATTATTTATTCCATCTACTTCTTTTCCATTTACTTTTAAGTTAGATAGATATACTTTAAAATCACTTAGGTTTTCTGCTAACTTTCCATTTCCATATATATTTATTGTTGTATTATATGCTGCATATCCTATTACCATAAATAAAACTACTATTATAAGTATTGTCGTTTTCTTCATTTTGCATCATCTATCTTTCTATTTTTATTTTATAATACCCCCCCCACGATTTTCAAGTCAATTTGAAAAAAATCGTATAATTTATTGTAAAAAAAAATTAGACCTAGTCTAATCTTGTATAAAGCTCATAAAGGAGTATTGAAGTTGCAATAGAAACATTTAACGATTCACACTTTTCACTTATTTTTATATTAACTTTATTTGGAACAAGTTCACTTACAGCGTCACTTACTCCATTTCCCTCATTTCCCATAATCAAAGCATAATTACCTGGTATTTCTATATCTTTAATATCTTTTCCAGTTCTAACATCTGTTGTAATAAATGTTAAAGTATCTTTATTCGCATTAATAAATTCAACCAAATCTCTTTTTAAATAATTGATTTTAAAAAGCATTCCTTCTGTTGCACGTATAACTTTTGAATTATATACATCAACCGTATTCTTACTTGCAACAATTGTATCTATTCCAAAAGAAACTGCACTTCTTATAATCGTTCCAAGATTTCCAGGATCTTGAATATCATCTAAAACTAAAACATTGCCATTAATTTTTCTTTCCTCAATTTTTTTAGCAACAGCAAGTATTTTAGGAGGATTAGAAAGATTGCTAAGCTTTTTCATAACTTCAATACTAACTCGAGTAGAATTTTCTTTTTCTTCTAAAGAAAATATATCAATTACAATGCCTTTTTCTAAAGCTTCTTCAACTAGATGTTCACCTTCTACAATAAACATATTTTCTTTATCACGATATTTTTTTTCGTTTAATTTTGAATATCTTTTTATCTTTTCATTATTTACCGATTCAATCATTTCTATTCATCCTAACTTTTTAATTCTTTTCTAGCTTCCTTATATCTTGGATAATGCATTTCGACGCATTTCCAAAAATCCTTTGAATGATCCATATGCTCAAAATGAGAAAGTTCATGAACTATAACATAATCAATCAAATAAGGTTTCTTATGTATTAATTCAGTATTTAACGTAACTGTCATACTTTTTCGATTGCATACTCCCCATCTAGTTTTCATTTTTCTTACACGCAACCTAAACTCTGGTAAGTTATCAAATTGAGGAGTATATAAATCCATTCTTTTTTGAAATACATCTAAACACTTCTTCTCAAGATATTCATTAGCTTTTTTAATAGATGGAGCAAAAATTCTATCATTATCAAAGATAATCCTATTATGATAAACATAATCAATTTTTTCACCTAAATATAAAACACATTCTTTTTCAGTAGTTCTTTTCTTAACTTTTTTATACATTCTTACTAAAGAATCATGATTGTTATTAAGAAGTTTGATAATTTCCCGGTCAGTTACATATTTAGGACACGTAACATATATTTCATTATTCTCATTTATTCTAAAATATATATTTTTAATTTTTTTTCTTTCTACTACAATCTCTAAATTATTGCCATCTATATTCATTAGTTATTTTTAAATATTTTATACCATTCTTCTAAAGATGTTTTTGTTTTATCCGCACCATTTTTAAATGCATTTTTTAAATTAGACCATGTAATAGAAATTTTACCTTTTAAATCATTAAATTCATGTTTAACAGTTTCACATTCATTTTTATTTTTAGAACAAACATATGTTAAAGAGTTCATATATTCACTTATTAATTTATCTTTAACCAAATTATATTTTTCTCCCAATTCTTGTTTATAATCAGGAAAATAAGAATTTATTTTACTATCAAGTAAAAGAGCATACTTGATAATAGTCATTTTACTTTTCATAGTTAAATCATTAAAATGCACTCCATTTATTTCGGTTCCATAAAATATAAAATCAACTATTTTAATAAATAAGTTTTTGGCACTTTCCTTAAAGTCAACCGAGCCAACTTTCTTAGAAACTGAATCGTACTCTGAAGCAAAAGTATTTATAACATCAGCTTCAGATACTTTTGTAGTTGTAACAGTTGTTGTTGTCTTAATTATTGTTGTAGTATTATTTTCACGTTTCACAATATCTCCAACATTAATATTTGAGTCTTCTACTTTTGTAGTGGTGTTATTTCCTTTTATAACAACATAATCATTTTCACGTTTTATTGCTTCTCCAATATCAAAACTTTCCTTTTTATTATTAAGAAGGGCCATGGTTGCTATAGCTATTAAAAATCCTACAATTATTCCACTTAGGACACCAATAATGATTTTATCTTTCACTACTCCTCACCTCGGTTCTTAAATTGAAGAATTATTGGGCTGCCATCTAAGTCAAATGATTCTCTTATCTTGTTTTCCAAATATCTTTCATAAGAAAAATGTACTAAAGATTTACTATTAACATGAAATACAAATTTTGGAGGTTTAGAATCAGTTTGATTAACAAAATATATTTTTAATCTCTTTCCTTTATATGAAGGAGGTTCATGTAAACTAACCGCATCTCTAATTACATCATTTAACACACTAGTTTTTATTTCTTTAGTATAGGATTCATAACATTTTAGTATTGCTGGCATAAGAGTATGAATTCTCGCCTTAGTTTTAGCAGATAAAAATACTACGTTAGCATAAGGAATGAATTGGAATTCATTATCAAGTCGTTTTTTCCACTCTTTTAATTCAGAATCTTTATCCTTAATTGTATCCCATTTATTAACAACTAAACATATAGCTTTACCTGCTTGTAAGGCATAAGAAACAATGTGTTTATCATGTTCAATTATTCCACTTTCAGCATCAATTACAATAACAGCAACATCACATCTTTCTATAGCTTTTAAACTACGAATAATCGAATATTTTTCAATGCTTTCATAAATTTTTCCTTTTTTTCGCATTCCAGCTGTATCGATAACCAAGTAATCTTGATGATCATATGTAAATCTTGAATCTGCTGAATCACGAGTGGTACCTGCAACATCAGATACAATTTGTCTTTCTTCACCTAATATAGCGTTTACTAAACTGCTTTTTCCAACATTAGGTCTTCCAATTACCGCAAATTTTAAAATCTCTTCATCCTCTTCAGTGGAATAGTCATTGAAATCCTCTGTAATCATATCTAAAAGCTCGCTTATGTTTCTTTTATGCTCTGCTGAAATACATACAATATTTTCAAAACCTAACTCATAATATTCATATATGTTGTCATCATGTTTTTTATCATCCATCTTATTTAAAGCAACAATTACTTTTTTATTCGTTCTTAAGAGCATATCTCTTACAGCAAGGTCATTTTGAGTTATACTTTCTCTTCCATCTACAACAAATACAATAACATCCGCTTCATCCATAGCAAGTTCAGCTTGCATCTTTATGTTGTCATTAAAAACTTCATCTGTTAAATCAATACCACCAGTATCAATCAAACTAAAAGATTTTGTTTTATAATTAACTATTCCATAAATTCTATCCCTAGTTACTCCCGGTGTATCTGCAATAATTGCTTTTTTTTCATTTATAAGTCTATTAAAAAGTGTCGATTTACCTGTATTAGGTCTACCAACCAAACATACCGTTTTTCTCATTCTTTTTCCTCCTTTAATAAGATAAAATATGGTACTTATGGTACCATATAATCAAAAATTTCTCAAGTTTCTATTTTTTAGTTGTAGATGTTATCTTTTTAGATAATCTTTTATATTCATGTCCATTATCTGGTGTATCTCTTTTTTGATCACAAGTTACTTTATCAAAAGTCGCATATGCACGATTATTCTTATAATATATGTACACATTACAAGTGTTAATTATATAATCATCAACCGGATTCGAAATAATATTCTCATAATATGCTCTAGTTTGAGTATCTGTTGGACAATTATAAGTGTCACACATTTTTTTACTATCATATTCTAGTGACCCAGCCTCAACTAAATCTTGAATAGTCATTTTTATACATGGATACTTTTCTAAAGAACCTGCATCATTTATAACTCCATTCGCTGCATAATATGCTTGAACCAAATTATCATCAGCATCCACTTTAAAAGCACATCTACCAGCACTCGTTCTAACAACTCCTAAATTATTGTTTCCATAAGTTGCACCTGCACCAGACTCGATTTGTTCTATTTTTGTTTCATAAGCTTTAGTCTTAACTTTACTACTAATCTTAAAAGCATTTGGTACCGTTATTGCAAGTATAAGACCAATTATAACAATAACCGCAAGTAGTTCAACCAAAGTAAATCCCTTATTTTTCATATCATCACCTATAATAATAATATATTAAAACCAAAAAAAACACAAGAACTATTCTTGTGAATTTATAAATGAATCTAAAATATGATATATTTCTTCTCTTCCTTTTTTAGTAACACTTGAGAATAACACTAATTTATCCCCTTCAACCAATTTTAAAGATTCCTTTAATGATTTTTCACATTTATCTTTTTGACTTGCTTTTATCTTGTCATATTTAGTTGCTACAACTACACAAGGAATATTGTAATATTTTAAATAATTATACATTAATATGTCATTTTCTTGAGCTTTATGACGGAAATCAACTAGAAGAAAAACACATTTTAAGTTTTTTCTTTCTTTTATATACTCTTCAATCATAAGTCCAAATTTACGTTGTTTTTCTTTAGATACTTCAGCATAGCCATATCCAGGAACGTCAACTAAATAAAATCTATTATTTAATAAATAAAAATTCAAAGTTTGAGTTTTACCTGGTTTACCAGAGGTATGAGCATAATTTTTTCTACCTAATACAGTATTTATAAAACTACTTTTTCCAACATTACTTCTCCCACATAATAAAAATTCATCCAATTCATCAGTCGGATATTGGCTTTTCCTTACAGCAATCGTCTCCAAATTTGAACTTTCTATTTTCATCGCATCATCACCAAAACATTCATTGAAACAATTATATCAAATATTTTTTAATTTGCAAATATTGGAATATATTATATAATATTTAAAGGTGAAGCTATGAACTATCCAGGTGGAAATAAAAAAATTGAATTTAAAAAAAATATCAACTATGCTAATCGTGGTATGGACTTAGAAAGCCTAGTTAATGAAAGTAACGAATATTATTTAGAAGAGGATATCGCTATAGTATATAAAAAACCAACTCCAATTACTATTTCTGAGGTAAAATATGGTACAAAAGAAAGAATAATAACCAAAGCATACTTTAGAACTCCTTCTACACTAGATTATAACGGTATTTACAAAGGAAAATACATTGATTTTGATGCTAAAGAAACAAATAATCACACCTCTTTTCCTATAAATAATATACATCCACACCAACTTTTACATATGAAGCGTATTATTTCTCATGGAGGAATTACTTTCCTAATAATCGCGATGAATGGACTTTTCTATTACCTTGATGGTCGTGATATTCTCGAGTTTATTGATACCAATAAAAGAAAGAGTATTCCACTAAGTTATATTGAAGAAAAAGGATACATTATAAATAAAAAAATAAGACCTAGAATTGATTATATTGAAGTGTTGGATAACATATATTTTAAGGAGTAAAATTATGGAAAAGAAGACTGTAAAGCAAGTGAAAAAGAAACGTAAAAAGAAGAATACAAAAAAGAACAAAATACTAAAACGTATTGCTAAGATAAAGAAATATTTGATAAAATATAAACGTAATATGTGCAAAAAGAAAAAGAAGAAAAAAGCTATCAAAAAAAGAACTACTAAAGATGAAGAATTGCATTTATTAAGCTATAAAGAATATAAAGGAATTGATAAAGTTAAAGTATTCTTTAAAAATAGGAAAATGGTGATTAGTGACGATATGAAAAAATTTAAGAAAAAGTTAAAATATGGAACTTTAAAAGATAAAGTTTTAATAATAATAATGCTTGGTTTAGTTGCATTATTCTCCTTAGGAATTATCTTCTGTGTTTATATAATCATAACTGCTCCAGAGGTATCTGAAAAAAGATTATATAAAAGTAATTCAACCGTTTTATATGACGTAAACGGAAATGAATTTAAAAGACTTGGTTTGGAGAATCGTGAAAAAGTTAGTTATGAACAACTTCCTCAAGTGTTGGTTGATGCAATAGTTGCAACTGAAGATTCAAGATTCTTCCAACATAATGGTATTGACATCGCAAGATTCTCAAAAGCTGTTTTCGGACAACTTTTAGGTAGAAGTGATGCAGGTGGTGGTTCTACCCTAACAATGCAAGTTTCTAAGAATGCAGCAACAGATACAACTAGTCATGGTATTGGTGGTATTATTAGAAAATTTACTGATATATATTTGTCAGTATTTGTATTTGAAAAAAGATATACTAAAGAAGAAATAATGGAATTTTATGTAAACATTCCAAACCTTGGTTCTGGAACTTATGGTGTTGAACAAGCAAGCAAAACATATTTTGGTAAAGACGTATCTGAACTTAATCTAGGAGAAGCTGCTATGATTGCTGGTCTATTCCAAGCACCAAGTGCTTATAACCCTTACGTTAATCCTAAAAATGCAGAAGCAAGACGTAATACAGTTTTAAATTTGATGTGTAGACATGGATACATTACTGAAGAAGAAAGAGATACTGCTAAATCCGTTCCAGTTGAGAGTTTACTTGTAGGAAAAGGAAGCAGTCTAAACAAATATGTTGGATTTATTGATACTGTTGTTGAAGAAGTTATCGAAAGAACTAAAACAAAGGCTAATCCTACCGGAGATGATCCTTACAGTACTTCAATGAAGATTTGGACGACTTTAGATCCTGCAAAGCAAGATGTAATTAATGAATTATATGCTGGAACAAACAAAAATGGTTACAAATGGCCAAATGATGTTGCTCAAGCTGGTATTGCTGTTGTTTCTGTAGAAGACGGTTCTATTGTGGCAGTTGGTGCAGGTAGAAACAAAAAAACTGAAAGAAGTTTAAACTACGCAACTAGTACAAGACATCATCCAGGTTCAACTGCTAAACCAATAATGGATTATGGTCCTGCAATTGAATACTTGAATTGGTCAACTGGTCAAACAATAATAGACGATGATTATACATACACCGGTGGTGGTCAAATAAAGAACTTCGATAATCAACATAAAGGTGTTATGACTATTAAAAACGCATTAGCTCAATCAAGAAACATCCCTGCTCTATATACTTTCCAACAAACAACTAACGAACAAAAACTTGAATTTGCAAGCAATTTAGGTTGGAAACCAGAAACATCAAGTGGAACAATTCTAGAAACATGTTCAATCGGAGGTTTCGATGGTGTCACTCCATTGGAAGCAGCAGCTGCCTACGCAACATTTGCAAGAGGTGGAACTTATATTGAACCATATTCTGTAACAAAAATTGAATACACTGAAACTGGCGATACTATAAAAGTTACTCCTAAAAAAATTACAGCTATGAGTGAAGAAACAGCTTATATGATAAATATGATTTTAAAACACGCGGTAACAAGCAACATAATTGGTGCAGGTTCTGTAAGTGGTACTGATATAGCTGCCAAAACTGGTACATCAACAGTTGATTCGGCTTTAAAAAAAGAATTTAAAGGTATCATTGGTGACTCATGGGAAATTGCTTACTCTCCTGATTATGCCATTGCAACATGGTATGGATATCCTCAAAGAACAAAAGAATATTACTTGAAAGGTACTGAAGGTGGAAAAGCCAGAAGAGAAATAACAAAATTTTTAGTTACAAGAATAATGAAAAAAAATTCTAGATTTAATCGTCCTAATGGAATAGTAGAAGCCGAAATAGAACTTGGAACTGACCCACTTGAACTTGCAAGCCCTGCTACTCCAAAAGAACTTAGAAGCGTTGAATACTTCAAAAAAGGCACTGTACCTACTACAGTATCTAATAGGTTTGATACCCTAAGTGATCCAAGTAACTTAAAATTTACAAATAATAATGGTGTTGTTACTCTAACTTGGAATGCAGCAACTACACCTAACGCCATCAACGAAACATACTTAAGAGAATACTTTACAAATTCAACGGCTTACAAGGTATGGGCAGAAAAATACTTACAACAACGTATAGCTTACAACAACAACACTTTTGGAAGTTTTGGATATCAAGTATACATGGTTGCAAATGGTATTACTACTGACTTAGGATTTACAACAAATACAACATTTACAACAAATATTAATACTTCATCAAAAGTATCGTTTATAGTAAAATCTTCATATCAAAAATTTAAGAATAATCAATCAACCGGTTTAACTATTAATGTTACTGAAGGTGCAAGTTCAAATGGTCTAAACATTGAATATAAAGGCTCTAGTTGTTCAACATTAGAAAACTTTAATTCTCTTGGTGCTAATCCTAAAAACAAAGTAAAAGTAACAGAAAATGAAACTGATGTTACTGATAATTCAACAATCAGTTATGTTTGTAAAAAAGAAGACGGAGCTGAAATAGATTGTTCTACTCTAGCAAGTGGAGTTAACTATTCAATTATATTTACAGCCAAATATAATGGCTTACAAAAAACAAAAACAATTAATTTGAAAAACACTTGTAATTAACCGATTATATCGGTTTTTTTCTTGACTATAAATGTTTGCCTATTGTATAATTATTATGGAATAAAATAAGATAGGGTTGATAGTATGAACAATAAGGATTTAAAAGGCGAAATAGTCGACGATAATTCAGTAACTAAATATGTTGATGAATTTGGTAACGAACTTGATCCTTCTTTAATAGATGAAAACGGAAATTATAAAGGTGTAACTGAATATGTTGACGAATTTGGTAATCCAATTGATCCGTCTTTAATCGATGAAAACGGAAACTACATTGGTGAGCAAAGCAATATTATATCCGCATCAGAACATCAAATGGACAACAAAGAAATGCTAGATGGTATGGTAACGTTCGATTATAACAATGTTCCGATAACTGATATAGTAAATTCAATAATACTAGACGCCATTGCAAAAGGCGCAAGTGATATTCACTTTGATCCTTTTGATGGTGGTATAAAAATTAGATTAAGAGTAGATGGAGTCTTAAACGACTACTCTATCGTTCCCCTATATGTAAAAAAGAATATGATAACTCGTATAAAAATCATATCTGGAATGAATATTACAGAATCAAGAGTTCCTCAAGATGGAGCTATTAGAAGTGAAATAGATGGAAAAACTATTGATATTCGTGTATCAAGTTTACCAACCAATTTAGGAGAAAAAATCGTTTTACGTATCATGGACTACTCTATGAGTGCTGCCGGAATTGAAGCATTAGATTTCAACAAACAAAACCTTGAAAAAGTAAAAAAGATGCTTGCTCTTCCAAACGGTATAATTCTTGTAACAGGTGCAACAGGAACAGGTAAATCAACAACCGTTTATTCTATGCTACAAAAACTAAACGTTGAAGGTACAAACCTTATAACTGTAGAAGATCCAATAGAAATGAGCATTCCTGGAATTAACCAAGTTCAAGCTCAAGCAGAAATTGGATTAACATTTGCAAACGTTTTAAGAAGTATACTTCGTCAAGACCCAGATGTTATAATGATTGGAGAAATTCGTGATGACGAAACAGCAAGAATTGCCGTAAGGGCTAGTATCACTGGACATCTTGTTCTATCAACTATACATACAAACAATTCTTTAAATACAATTGAACGTTTAACAGATATGTCTGTAGAAAGATATTTATTAGGTTCTTCCCTATCAGGAATCGTATCTCAAAAGCTAGCAAGAAGATTATGCGAAAAATGTAAAACCAAACGCCCTGCTACAGACTATGAAAAAGAAATCTTTAAACGTGCATTAAATATTGACGTTAAAGAAATATATGAACCAGTTGGCTGCAGCGAATGTAATCATGGCTATCGTGGAAGAATTGCAATTCACGAAGTACTGCTTCTAAACCAAGAAATAAAGGACGCAATTGTTAAAGGAGCTAGTAAACCATATTTAAGAAACCTTGTTTATGGAAAAGATGGAACCGAAACAATGCTTCAAGATGGACTTGAAAAAGTATTAGAAGGAAAAACTTCATTTAATGAAATACTAAAACTTATCGATTTAGATGATGATTTAGGAAATGATACCCAACTTGGTTTAGATGATCAAATAGATGCGAGTCAAATAGTAAGCAATCAAACAATGTTAAATTCAAATCAACCTATCAATATAAATATAACTGAAGACGTATTAAAAAGCTTAAATATGTTAAGTAAAGAACTTACACCAAGTGTTGAAGAAAATAAGCAAATTGAAGTTAAAGAAGAAACACCAATTGAACAAGAAACAATTACACAAGAAGAACCAGTAATAGAAAATGCTCCAGTTGAAGAAAACATCACTAATACAGAGACTGAAGAAAGTAAAAACTTACCTATAGTAAAAGATGATACAAATAGTATACCTATTGTTCTTCCTAGTAAAGAAGAACCAGAGAAAATTATAAAATTAAGCACATATGAAGAATTAGAAAAACTTGATGATGAAAAATATGATATTACAAAAAAATTATATAACGATCGCTTAAATGTTCTATTAAAACAAATAGATGTTTCAAAACTAGCAGATCAAAATGAAATTGACAACTATCTAATTTATCTATCTTTAATTGAAGATGACAGTTTACTTTACAAAAATAATAATAAGCTTATAAAAGATATAATTAATGAGCTAAACGAAAGTTCTGACTATATTATGGAATCTGATGATATAGATGTAACTGATGACATCGAATTACCTGAATTAAATCACGAACCTGAAAAAATTACTTTAACACAAAAAGACATTGATATAGACGATTTAAATATTATTGATATAAATAATCTAGTAAATAAAAAAGACATCTTAGAAAGCGATTTAAACACTAATAACGATGACTTTGATAAATTGGAAGACGTTAAAACACTAATCAATGACGAAAAAGATAAAAATATTTACATATCAGAAGATGATTTAAACTTCGACAATGATTTAAATATTATAAATACAGAAGATAAAAAAGATAATATAATAAAAGAAGAAGACAACAATGATATTCTAAAAGATGCCTATTTTGATGATCTTATAGATGATGCAACAATTGATTCATTATTAAATGATATTAATTTAGAGGAAGAATAATTCTTCCTCTTTTATATTGTAATATACATAAAAAAAGAAGTCTTTCGACTCCTATCCATTGATTTGTTTAGCAACTTCTTCAGCAAAGTTTTCGCTTCTTTTTTCCATTCCTTCGCCTACTTCATAACGGATCATAGATTTAACTACTCCACCATTATTTTTAACATAAGTTTCTACATTAACATCACCATTTTTAACAAATGCTTGATGAATTAGACAATTTTCTTTGTAGTATTTTTGAATACGTCCAACAACCATCTTTTCAGCAATATCAGCAGGTTTTCCTTCATTAATTGCTTGTTCTTTTAAGATTTCTTTTTCTCTTTCAATAACTTCTGCTGGTACATCTTCTTTTCTTAAATATTCAGGTCTCATAGCTGCAGCTTGCATTGCAACATCTTTAGCAACTTCTTCATTTGCTCCTTCAACTACAACTAATACAGCAATTTTTCCACCCATATGTAAGTAAGTACCAAAATTTTCAGCATCAGTTTTAGTTACAACTTCTGCTCTTCTAAATGAAAGTTTTTCTCCAATTTTAGAAGTTTTAGCAACTATATACTCAGAAATAGTTTGATCTCCTACTTTTAAATTATTAAATTCTTCCATAGTAGTTGCATCACTTGCTAAAATAGATGAACCAATATTTTCAATCATTTCAACAAATTCAGCATTTTTAGTAACAAAGTCTGTTTCACAATTCACTTCTAGGATAACAGCTTTATTGCCATCTACAAATACGTTAGCAAGGCCTTCAGCAGCAATTCTATCAGCCTTTTTAGCAGCCTTAGCAATACCTTTTTCTCTTAACCAATCAGTAGCTGCTTCCATATCTCCATCGCATTCAGTTAAAGCTTTTTTGCAGTCCATCATTCCTGCACCAGTTTTAGTTCTTAATTCATTAACATCTTTAGCACTAATCATTTTTATTCTCCTCTTTATTTATTTTTATTTTTTTCAAACCTTGAGCATCCAAATTATAACCTTCCATGCGATAACACTCTTGTTTTAATTCAAACATCAAAGCTTTGAATACAACTTGATAATTCACATCTTCTCCAGTAGTTATCTTATCTATAGTTCCATCATCACGTTTATCAATAATTATACCCTTAACATCAGGCTCAATAAACCATATTATTTCAAGATTTCCTAAAGATCCAAGTATTCCTTTAACAAAGAAACACAGATCGCTTAAATAAGAAAAATTATATTCACTTTCAAAGATATCATCAATGTAAATTCCATAATATCTTTTTACAGCATCTTTAATAACCTTTTCTACACACTCATAATAATTAACTTTATTTATGAATGGATAGAAAGTTTGAAGTCTCAACGGATTATCAATTTTATCTTGAAGAAATTCAAGCTTATAAGCCTGAATCATTTCTTCAAGTTTTATAAAACAAAGTTTATTTATATCTTCATTACTCATAATTAATTTAATGCATCAATAAGTTCATCTTTTTTCATTGTAGAGTAACCTTTAATGCCAGCTTCTTTAGCCATATTTCTAAGTTCAGTAACAGTTTTATCATCTAATTCGCTTGCTGATTCCTTTTTTACTTCAACTTCTTCTTTATGATTTTTTTCTTTCTTGTCAGTTGTTTTATTTGTTTCATCTTCAGTTACATAATCAACTATTTCAAGTCCTTTAGCTTCACATATTGCATTAGTTAAAGCACCTAAAACAACTTTAACACTTCTAACTGCATCATCATTACCAGGAATAACATAATCAACATCATCTGGATCACAGTTAGTATCTACTAAACCAAATACTGGAATATTCAATTTTCTTGCTTCTCTAATTGCATTAATTTCTTTTTTAGGATCAACAATAATTAAAGCATTTGGAAGTTTATCCATATTACGAATACCACATAAAACTTTATTTAGTTTATCATATTCTTTTTTAAGACCAATAACTTCTTTTTTAGGTAACGCATCAAACATACCATTACTTTCCATATTTTCGATTTCTTCTAATCTTTTAATTCTTCTTCTAATAGTTCTGAAGTTAGTTAATGTTCCACCTAACCATCTTTCAGTTACATAGAAAGATTCAGAACGAGTAGCTTCTTCAATAGATGCTTCTACTGCTTGTTTTTTAGTTCCAACAAACAAGAAACTTCCTCCATTTTCAGCTATTTCTTTAATTTTAGCATATGCCTTTTCCATACATGCTACAGTTTTTTCAAGATCGATTATATAAATATCATCTCTTGATGTAAAGATGTATTCCTTCATTTTAGGATTCCATCTTTTAGTTTGATGTCCAAAGTGAACACCTGCTTCTAATAAATTATTCATAGAAACAACAGCCATAATTACACTCTCCTTTTCGTTATTACTTCCATGCATCTATGCATTACCAACTCTTGGCCACTAGATAATACAAACAATACATGTGCTTATTTGGTTTTTAAACCATAGTTAATATACCAAAAAAAGCAGTGTTTTTCAACTACTTTTACCAATTATATGCTTAAAAATCAAGTTATTTGAGTATTATATTACCATTTTCTATTACTTTTATTTCATTTCCATCATGAGTAACTCCAACAACCGATAAATCTCTAGAACCAATCATAAAATCAACATGAGTTTTAGATATATTAACACCTCTTTTTAATTGTTCCTTATCGTCTTTTACTTCTCCTCTTAAACACTCATTAAAACCTCTACCTAAAGCAATATGACATGACGCATTTTCATCATATAAAGTTTCATTAAATATAATGTTTGTCTTATTTATTACCGAATCAAAAGACACCAAAGCACATTCCCCTAAATAACAAGAATATTCATCAGTTTCTATAATCGTTTTTAAAGTATCAAATCCAACACGCGCATCGTAAGAAACCACTTTACCTTCTTTAAATTCTAAATAAAAATCATCTATTAAAACATTATTGAATAAAAGAGGTTTAGTTGCTACAACTTTTCCTTCAGTTTTATTATATAAAGGGCTAGTAAAAACCTCTAAAGTTGGCATATTACATATATCTCCATTTGGACTTTTTCCACTACTCCACAAATGTCTTTCAGGCAAATATATTTTTAAATCTGTTCCTGCATCATTTTTGTATTCCAAATATTCAAAATTATAATCATTTAAAATATTAGTAGTTTTTTCTAGTTCTTCAAGATATTCATTCCATTTTTCATATGGATTTGATTTATCATCAACCATACATATTTTAAGAATATAGTTCCAAAGTTCATCTTCACTCATATTTAAAGATTTTGCCCATTCTTCATTTGGTATACATGAGATATTCCAACGTAACTTAGAAGAATTATAAAGATCCCTAAAATATTTTTGAGTTTCAAGAGTATGTTCAGTTGTAGCCTTAATTTTCACAGGATCAACATCATCCATTAACTTAGGTATCATACTCCTAATAAATAAGAACCCTGCATCCAGTTTTGCATATTTATTATAAATAGATGCATCAAAATAAGGATGCTTATTAATATTTTCTTGATCTAAGTTTTTTAGTAAATCATGCTTTTTATAACTATCCACTTCATCAAAATAAATATCTTTTAATCCATACGCTTTTGCTTCTTCAATTATTAGCTTTTTAAAATATGATGCAAAGGTTGGAATACTTACAAATAAGTAATCTCCTTTTTTTAAATTCAAACAATCTAATAATAGATGTGCATATTTTCTTTTTAAATCCATATCATCACCATTATTAGTATACATTATAATCTATAATTTATAAATCAAAACATGATCAACTTTTTCTATAAAGCGAAGTGCGTCCCCTTTTGGAACATCCGTGTCCATATAAAGTTTTGCACCACTTTTTAAAGCAGTTTGTTGACTATATACATTATTTACAACAGTAGATATATACAAATCTTTATTATAGCTATCGTCTAAATATTCAGTATATTCTTTTAATAAACATAAAGCTTTTGTTGCATATCCTTTATGTCTATACCCTAAATAAACCTCATAAGATACATTACCAGAATATTCAAAATTATCCTCACCTTTCTCGTTTAAATTCATAGAAATTCTACCAACTATTGCATTTATTTTTTGATCAATTATAAAGTATGAAAAAGATTCACCATACCAAACAGGACGGTTTATTCTAGCCAAAGCGATACCATCTTCCTCAATAACTTTAATAAAAACACTAGGAATATATATTCTGGATGTTATAGCATGATATGGTAGTTCATCTAAAAATATACTACCAACTACATTACCATATTCTAAAATAAACTTAAGCAATTGAGGATAAGCATCTTCTCTATCCTCTTTTGGAGAATAAGAATCAACATATTTTCCTTCACAAGAAAAAATATAATAGGCACTTGCATCATTAATTGTCAACGAAGATACCTCACCATTTTTATTAAAAAACATTTTTGTTATATTGTTTAATAAAACATATAAAGCAGATCCATCTTCAAATTTATAGTAATAGTAATCACCATGATTAAGTGTAGAATCAAGTTTGTCAAGTAAATGGCCATCAACTATTTTTTTTAATTTGGATTTATCTGTATCTTCACCAATAGACACTTTTATACAATCCTCAAATTTTTCTACTTCAACATTGGATCTTCTTTTTATTTTATTTTTCCACATTTCCATATAAATTACCCCCACAAAAAATGAACAATATTAAATTGTTCATTATTATAATACGTTTTATTAATCTTTTAAAGCCTTATTTATAGCATCATCTAACATTTTTTTATCAATTGGCTTAGAAACATATCCATTAAACCCTGCATTTATAAATTTGTCTTTTGCACCAACTACAGCATCAGCTGTTAAAGATATAACTGGAGTTTTAAAAGATGGATCTTCATGTAATTGTTTAAATGTTTCAATTCCATCCATATTAGGCATCATATCATCAAGTAAAATAATATCATATTTGTTACCACTTGTAATTTTATCAATGCATCCAAATCCACTTTCACAAGTTTCTACAACACATTTATATGGTTGAAGAAGTTTAACTGCAACCTTTAAATTAAGTTTATTATCATCAACTACAAGTATTTTTCTTCCAGTAAGATCAATTACATCATCACTTATATCCTCTTGAGTTTCAAGTTTATGGTTGCTTATTCTTTGATCGATTGCAACAGTAAACTCTGAACCCTCTCCATAAATTGAATTAACGACGATCTTACCATGCATCATTTCAACTAATTGTTTTGTAATTGCAAGGCCAAGTCCAGTTCCTTCAATAGTTGTATTTTTATCCTCATCAAGTCTTTGAAACTTAGTAAACAATTTATCAATATTTTCTTTTTTAATACCTCTACCAGAATCCTTAACACTCATAATAAGTCTACAAACATTATTGTTTACAATAACACATTTAACATCAAATTTTACATATCCTTCATCAGTATATTTAACTGCATTGGTTAAGAAATTAATCAAAATCTTTTTTATATTGAAATGATCTCCATATAATACATGCGGAATATCGGGAGCAATATTTACCTCAAAATTAAGAGGTTTATCTCCTAAACGAGCTTTTATAAGTTTGACAACTTCATCAAGTATCTTATATATATCATAATCACTTTGAACAAGCTCTAACTTACCTGATTCAATCTTAGAAATATCAAGTATACCATTAACTATTTCAAGTAAAGATTCTGAAGCAGTTACTATATCAGCTGCATTTTCTTTTGCTTCTTCTAAACTATCCGCATTCTTTATACATTCAGAAAAACCAACAATTGCATTTAATGGAGTACGTATTTCATGAGACATACTGCTTAAGAAATCAGATTTAGCACGATTAGCTTTATCAGCAGCATCTTTTGCAGCAGTTACTTCATTAAGCATCTTTATATCAGGGTTTTCAATAAAAAAGTACGTTAAAATAGTTACAAAAGTTTCCACTGGAGAAGTTAATAAAAGAATAGGATTCATCATTTGTAATAATCCACTGATAGAACCCAAAACCAAAAATGATAATACCGGTTTATATTTTTCAGAATTCTTGTGGTCATGTGTTAAATTAATTATCATACTTACAAACATAATAAGGATATAATAACTAACTGCACCATATGCGAACTTAACAGCTAAACCCGTAGAGTACATTGTTCCATCATCATTAAGTCGATATGACACAGGCAAAGCAATTACAATCACAACAAAAATAACGTACGTTAACAATAGAAGCTTCACAATATTGCTTCTAATTATTTTTTCATCATTTCTCCTAATGCTTATAACATAATAATTGTAAACTGCTGTCCACGTAATTACATAAATTAAGAACAATTTATTTACAAATAAAATTACATTTGTCGGAGCACTGTTTTTAATCAAAATAAATTGTAAAATGTCAACAACAACACCCACGGAATTTAAAACTAAAATAGTCGAATAAATTTTATTATCTAAATTATCAACCCTTTTTTTAGAAAAATAGATTAGCATAATCATAATAATATAAATAAAATTCATTATAAAAACATATCCCATATACTAAATCACCACTATTCTACATAATTTTAACATACAAATAAAAAAAATACCACAAAAGTAAGTGATATTTTTATTAAGATCTTTTTCAATTATGCTTTTTTAATGTATAATATGGAAAATCTTTAGGAAATAATCTAAATGTATTATCTAAAGACATATTTTCCAATAACGCCGCACTTCTCTTTCCGCTTCCAGTTAAAGGAAAATGATTATTACTATATTCATCAAATATTCGCACCAAGCAATTTGACGCAGCATCAAACGGTAAATTGTTCAATAATCTTTCTCTAAGATTTGTGATAATTGTTAGCATATTTTCTTTAGCATACGGTTGTATTTCAATATTAATAACAGGGCAATTCTTTCCATCTACTTCGATAGAAGTTACAACACATGTCATCACATTTTTAAAATCTTCAAGGACTATATCTCTTATAGCATAATTTTCAATAGAAAGTCTATCAGTAACCTTGATACAATCTCCATAACGGTCTTTAACATGTATAGTCCCTAGCTTATCAATATATCCAGATACATTGTTAGAAACCCAATCTCTTCCATTTGATTCTGTAACAATTGTATCTAAAGTTTTTTCCGGAAGATTTTCATAACGTTTGTAAGTAGTTTCAGAATTAGATACTAATAATCCAACTTCATCATAATCACATTCTATCCATTTTCCATCTACGTTTTTTAAAGCAGTGGTATGAACATATGGAACAGGTTTTAAACCAAGTTCACCATTTTTCAAAAACGGTGAATAAATTTTTTCAAATAATCCCTTCCATAAGGTATACCAAATTCCGCCATGCTCAGTATCGCCTCCGCCAATTGACAAGGTTACAAAAGGAACCGATAAACCATTAAATTTAACACCACTTCCAGCTTTGGCTTTTTTAAGGAAGCGATTAATAAATTTTTCTTCCCCTTTGCTAACACCTTCGCCAACAGCAAATAGTCCAATCAACCAAGGTAATTTTCTATCAAAATGTTTTTTATATAGTAAATATTGCTTTGCGGCAACAAGAATATGGCTTGTTGTAGCATTGCAATAATTTGGTTTATTAATAAATAATACATCAAGAAAAGTTTCAGGTCCATAAACAGGTTCTAACGCAACTGTCCACTTTTGCATCAAATTATCTGATATACAAGTTATAACATTAGTATTAGAATCACAATGAATGTGTGCCAAACCTCTAAGGCCATTAATTTCCGGATTACCAGTCAATTCTGGAGAATGAAATATACCACTTACAATTAAACTACGATTAGTATGAACCATAGGCTTTGGATACCCAATTTTCGTGGATCCACTTGTATAAGTAGTTAGAAATTCATCATCCAATGTACCTTGATACTCATAATAGTCCTCATAATTTTCTCCGTATTTCTCAAACTCATCAACAGACATTATGGAAGAATCCGTGTTTAGAAAATCAGGGACCTTATTTTCAAAATGATAATATTTATCTAATTCAGGTTCATATTCATCACATAATTCTGGATTTTTTAATGAATCAGCTAAAGAAAAAATTACTTTATTTTTAAAATTTCTACAATCAACTTGATTCTTTATATTCTCATAAACATCATCCGTGGCAAAAAACACATTATCAGAACATTCATTCAAAATTTCGGAAACAAATGATTTATCATAATGATCTCCAAATAAATTTATTTTAGCCCCACAAATACTCACAGCAATCAATAATTCCACAAATTCGGGAGTGTTGGATAAACAAGCAGCTATTTTATCGTGTGGTCTAACGCCCATTTTTTGCAATGATTTAGCAAACATTTCTGCTTTAGAAAACATTTTTGCTGCACTAATCTTATTACCCCTATAAAATAAAGCAACAGTATCTGGAAAATCTTTATAAATTTTTTTTAATTCAAAATACCAAGAATTATTATGTTGACTATGAATTTTTTTCAAAGCTTCCAAAGTCTTTTTGCCATTTCTAGATTTGACAACTCGATACGATGGTTTATTTTTATAGTTTTGTTTCATTTTCAATACTTCGGCTTCTAAATCGTAAGTAGGTATATTACCTGTTTCTAAAAAAGTCTTTTTTAATTCCATATATAACCCCTCTTCACTTAACTTGCTTGATATTCTAGCATAATTAAGTATTACTGTCAAATAAACTATATAAAAAGATAGTGTTTCCAAAGTGTGGAGATCTCAAGAGTTTTGCCCTTAAAATTAATAAAAAAAGCAAAAACCTAAAAATTGCTTTATAATTTAATTGTCTAAAAAAATAGAAAGCAAGTTTTTACCAATGAATATTATACTAATTGTTAACAAAATTTTAAATGATTATAAAGAAACTTTTAAAAAGTAATTTGAATCCACTCATTCTAAAAATCAAAAAGCATAACTATATGACTTATTTATAATTGATTTGTATTAAAAATTTATTAATTATTTTGATATACAACTTAAGAAAATAAAAAAACTCAAGTACAACATAAAACAAAATGAGATATAGCTATATTAGAAAAGATCACAAAATCTATCAATGAACGCTTTTAACTTTATATCAAATCATCCAAAATATATGTACTAAACCGCAACATTATCGTTTAACAAATAAAAAAAATTTTGATTTTTAAGTAATCTCAGTGTACTTCTACATGTGCAATCAGCAGTTCCTTATTCAATAAAATTAACTAAATATTAGCCTTTATGCATAAAAAATATGCAAAATAAATTGCATAACTTTTTTTGTTTATTTTTGAACCACAGTTGTTTCTTTCTTATTCTTTTTGTTATTAGTAATTAGTATAGCTATAATTAAAGATACTACTAAAACACCAACAATAATCGTTATTATTAAGTCTTTATTCTCAACTATATCAAATTTCTTATTTATAGTTATATAATATTTAGTATCACTTGTTCCATCTTCACTTGTGACTTTTATCACTATTCTACTTTTGTTTTTTAAATTATTATTACCCGATATGTTTACTGTTGCTTTATCATAATTTGGTGTAACATTGATATCAAGTTTAGTTACATTTCCTGAAACTTTTAAAGTATAAGATTTTTTCTTAACATTATAAGTGAATTTTTGGCCAATAACTTCAATATTCTTAGCAGTAGAATCACTTTCTTTTACGTATTTTGTTTCTCCAACATCTAATCTTTTAATATTAAAAGTATAAGTATTTTTATCTCCATTTCCATCTGTAACAAAAATATCTATAACATTTTCTCCAACATTAAGATTCGTGTTACTTATTTCATAAGTTGATGTAGATGACGCAAGTGTTACTACTGGATTAAAACTTTCAACATCATTTAAGACTTCTATGTTATAGTCAGTTATATATTTAGAAAATACAAATTCAATCTTTTCATCACTTACATCATTAATTAATAAAGAATTTTTACTAGTGTTTTTGGGCTTACTGACAGAAGTAGAAATTATATTAATGTCATTACTTCTAACTATTTCAGTAATACCATCATATGTAAAATCATCAATTTCTAGTTTTTCTTTAGTTAACGTAGTTACATCCTTAGTTATCTTACATTTTAAAGTTATGTAGTTTTCACTTAAAGACGTACCTTTTAAATTAAACTTATTATTTTCATACTTGCTAATTTCACTTAAACCCGAATCATAACTAGCTAAATCACAGGTTATATGTTCAGGAACATTGATTGTACCCATAATTGATTCATATGTCTTATCAATTGAACTTTTTAAAACGCACTTGAATTCATCATTTAATTTATAATTTCCGTTTTCACAATCTAAAGAAGATGCAAAAACAAAACTTGGTACTACTAGTAATAGTAATAAAACTCTTTTCATATAATCCCTCATATTCTATTACTATTCTATCACAAAATCTATTATATATCATTTATTATTTAATGTTTCTAATATTTTTCTTTTAGCAAGCGTAATATGTGCATTTTCAAGCCAAGATGAATCTAAATAAGTTACGTTCCTATTAAGAGTTAAATTAACACGATCAGAATTATTTAATACATAATCATATGGGACAACATTTTCATTAACACTTGCTTCTTTAACATTTTGAGCGTTATCCGGGCACGTTTTATATATAAAATCTATAATCGTAGAGCCAACTGGTAATTCAATACTATTTCCTTTTGAATCATATACGTATATCTTCTTTCCTAAAAGTTCACGATTAACTTGATCAATAAATTCCTGATTATTAAAGTATGCTTCATCTATTTCAGTAAGAGATTTATAAAACTGGTACTTATTTTGAATATCAACTTGCATCATCTCTTCAGAACCTTTTCCTTTTAATTGCCAATAAGCACCTATTCCTAAAGTATCTATTAAATGCATTTTTCTTGTTCTTATATGGCTTTGCATAATAGTTGAATCAAGTCCAAAAACAGTTGTATTTAAAGAAGAATACATATTTGTTTTAGGAGAACTTATATAATCTTTAAATTCCTCACAGATTGGACGATATAAATGATGAATATAACCTAAGGATAAATAACAATCCATCACTTCATTAACAATTACCTGAAAACTTATTAAATCATGAATATTATTTTTATCCTCTTTTTCTAGTATTCGCTTATGAACTCCATAAATATTTTTTATATGAAGTTTTATATCATTAGAAATATCATTATCTGTAAGTGTTGTCCCTATTTCATGTGACATTTCTTCAATAGCTAAATCGGCATTAGTAAGAACGTTTTTTCTTAAAATAAAAGTATCTTGATAAATCTCTGGCATTAAAAATTTAAATGATAAATCTTCTAATTCACTTTTTACATTATATGCTCCAATAAAATAAGCCAAAGGCACATATAAATCCATGGTTTCTAATGCTTTTATTTTTCTTTTTTTATGGTCTTTATATTCTAAAGTTCTCATGTTATGTAATCTATCAGCAAGTTTTATTAAAATAATTCTGACATCTTTTCTAAAAGACGTTATTATCTTCCTCATATTAGCGTTTTTATTTTCCAATTTACTAGAAAAATTCATAGAAGTAAGTTTGGTAACTCCATCAACTAAACTAGCAACATTTTCCCCAAATAGGTTTTCAATTTCTTTCAAAGTAATATTTGTATCTTCAACAATATCATGTAAAATCGCAGCACATATCGTGTTTCTATCAGCCTTCCAATCAGCAAGAATGGATGCAACAGCTAATGGATGAGTAATAAAAGGTTCACCCGAATCACGAAGTTGATGACTATGAGCCACAGATGCCATATCATAAGATTTTTTGATCAAAATCAAATCTTCTTCACTTAAATAATCCAATTTAATTATTAACTCTTCAAATTTCAAAAAAAACCACCCAACTTTCTAATAAAAAAGACCGCTTTGTTCCTATCTACAAGCGATCACTAAAGTTTAAAATTTTACAATTATTTTTCATATAATCAACTACTTTCACTAGGTGAATTCAATTATAAATATCAAACAATTATTTGTCAAGTAGTTTTAAACCTCTAATACTTTCATTAACCCAGTTTTCTCCAACTTGAATAGAAGATGCTTTATCTATTTCGTCTTCCAAGGTCTTACCTATAATATATTTCTTATCAACTATCGAGTTTATTTTACTAACCAAACCACTTCCAAGAATATAAGTTATTATCGGACTTGCAATTATACTAGATATAAGCACTTGAACATTTTCATTTTCATAATTTAAAGTCGCAGCAACAAGCATTGATAAAATAGAAAAAGTAATAAGTTCAGCCTTGGTATCTCCTAATTCTAAGAATCTGGCTTTTCTTAATTCTTTTTGAGCTTCAATTTTCAAGTTTGGATCAAGATAATTTGAATATCTAATCAAATTACAAAATACTTCGTTTAAATCACTCTCAGTTATACCAGTGCTTCGTTCCATATTCATCAAAGATTCAAAAGAAGCATCTGTTTCAACATAGCTTTCTTCTTTGGCAAACAAATAATTATCATATATATTTGCAAATTCTACTATTTTATCATGCATAGGTTTTAAACTAGCTATTAATTCACGTAATCTAGAAATATTTCTTTCACCCAATGGTGATGGATAAATGTTATCAATTTCCACATTAAACCCTTTTCTAAATTTGTTATATTCTTTAACTAACTCAAGATAAGCTCTATTAAATCCTCTATTAGGAACCGATGATATTACATAGAAGTGATTAACCGATTGCAACGTCAAAGACATATCATTACATTCTATAAATGTATCTTTAATTGCAATTTCTTCATCAAGATCAAAAATCTTATCAGCCTCTTTTTCAAAATATTCCATACATTTTCGAGTAGATTCAATATATTCAATTACTCTATTTTTCTCTTCATTAAACTCTTTTGAATCAATCTTGCCAAAAATGGACGCTATTAATAAATTGTTTATACGTTTTTTTGAGTTTTTTGGCCAAGCCAATAATTCTTTATAAATAATTGCTTTTTTAGCCTTAAAGAAAGCATCTTCATCAAAAAATTTATTATTAAATTCAAATCCTATTTTACAAAGAAATTCAAAAAAACCACAATTTTTTAAACTTTCATCTTCTTCATAAAAACATATATTTTCTTTCATAATTATCCCCATTTCTAAAAAGTAAACCTATTTTAGCACAATAAGACCCATAAAGCAAACATCAAAAAAAGCAAGATTATCTCTTGCTTAATTCATCAGTTAAGATTTCTTTTACTTTAACTGGGTTTGCTTGACCACGAGTTTTCTTCATAACTTGACCAACAAAGTAATCAAACATATTTGTTTTACCATTCTTATATTCTTCTATTTGACTATTATTTTCATTTAAAACTTCGCTTACAATTGAAGTTAAGGCTCCATCATCACTTATTTGTTCCATGCCCTCTTCTTTCATAATTGCTTCAGGCTCTTCACATCTTTCAAGAGTTAAGAAGAATAATTCTTTAGCTTGTTTAGATGATATTTTTCCATTACTCATATTCTTTAAGATTACACTTAAACGTTTAGGATTTAAAAATAGTTCTTTGATAGTTATATCATGTTTATAAACATAACCAAGTATATTACCTGTAATCCAGTTTGCACATACTTTTGGATCAAGATCAAGGGATAAACACTCTTCAAAATATGAAGCGACGTCAATATCCTTTATTAAAATACCAGCATCATAGTCAGATAATCCATATTTTTCAATATATTTTGCTTTTCTTTCATAAGGTAGTTCAGGAATACTTTTTCTTATTTCTTCTAACCATTCCTTAGATATCTTAAATTTAGGAATATTTGGTTCAACAAAATATTTATAATCGATAGCATCAACTTTGCTACGCATATGTTTAGTTGTACCTGATTCTTCATCATATCTTCTTGTTTCTTGTTCTACTTCATCATAACGTCCTGCATCTTTAAGTTCACTTTGTCTTTCGATCTCATAAACAATTGCATCATGAACTCCACCAAACGAGTTGACATTTTTAACTTCTACTTTAGTTCCTAAAGTTTCTTCATCATCACTTATAGATACGTTGACATCACATCTTATTTGACCTTTTTTAGAATCAGCTTCACTTATTCCACAATATTGATATATTGCACGAACATATTCAAGGAAATATACCGCATCATCAGCTGAATGTAGGCAAGGTTCAGTTACAAGTTCAAGAAGTGGAACACCAGCACGGTTATAATCAATAGTTGAAGTATCATACAAGTGATTCATGCTTGCTGCATCTTCTTCTAAATGAATATTATCAATTCCAACTCTAAAACTAGTTCCATCTGGTCTAATGATATCGATATAACCATTCATACCAGCACAATCCTCTGGTGGATTTTGAGTTATTTGAAAGTTTTTTGGCATATCAGGATAATAATAGTTCTTTCTTTCAAAATACATATATTCTGGTTGACGACAGTTTAAAATTTCACTCATCATCAAAGACATTCTAACAGCTTCTTTATTTAAAACTGGTAAAGTTCCAGGAAAACCCATATCAATTGGTCTTATATTTGTATTTGGCATTTCTGAATAACCATTTTTAGCACTTGAAAATACTTTTGATTTAGTTTCAGATATTTCACAGTGCATTTCAAGACCGATAGTTACATAATATCTACTCATTACTTAACCTCCTTTGCAGTCATATTTTTATATTCCATTACACTTTCTAAGGCGTAAGCAATATTTAAAACATTTTGATCATCATAACAGTTTCCTGTAATGTTTACTCCCACTGGAAGGCCATCGATTAATCCATTTGGAATAGTTATAGATGGGAAACCTCCAAAGTTTCCAATTTGTAAATGTTCTTCAAGTACATCTAGTTCACTTTCATCTAAAACATCTTTATCACTTTCAAATTTCTTAGCAACACCTGAGCCAACTGGCATAATAAATGCATCATAACTTGCAAATAATTCTTTAAATTTATCTACAATAAGTCTTCTAACTCTTTGAGCATTTTTAAAGTATCTATCTTGGTTTTCAGATTGTAAAACATAAGAACCAATTATAAATCTTCTTTTTATTAAAGGAGAAAAACCTTTAGTTCTATGATCTTTCATTTGTTCTTGATAAGTATTACCTTCTCCTCTTGGACCAAATATGAATCCAGTTAAGTTAGACATGTTACTTGTAGCTTCAGCACAAGACAAAACTACATATGTAGAAGATATTGCATTAAGTAAAGTTCTATCAATTTTTACACCTTCTACTGTAGCTCCAAGACTTCTTAATTTATCAAGCGTTTCATGGAAAATACTTAAATGACGAGTTAACTCTGGAGTTTTATGAGTATATGAGTTAATATCACATATATCTTCTAAATAGAACAGTTTTTTACCTTTAATATCTTTATTTAAATTATCATATAGATGAATATCACTTGAATCCCAAGTAGTCATATCATACTTGTCGATTCCTTTCATACCATCTACTACAATTGCCGCATCTTCAACATTTCTTGTTAAAGCTCCACATGTATCTAAAGAAGAAGCAAAAGCAAACAAGCCATATCTTGAAATCATTCCATATGTTGGTTTATATCCAACAATACCACAGTAAGCAGCAGGTTTACGAATAGAATCTCCTGTATCTGATCCGGTTGCATAAGGAATAAGTCCAGCAGCAACTATGGCAGCTGATCCAGAAGAAGAACCAGCACACATACGTGTTTTATCCCATGGATTTAAAATATTTCCAGTATGAGCTGTTGTTCCAGTTCCACCCATACCAAATTCATCCATTGCTGTTTTATTTACTAAAACTGCTCCTTTACTCTCTAAGTTTTTAATAGCAGTTGCTGTAAAAAATGGAACATAATCTTTTAAAGTATTACTTGAACCAGTTGATAAAACTCCTTTTGTTGAATAATTATCTTTACAAGCAAAAGGTATTCCTGATAAAAGTTCATTAGTAACTTCTTTAGAAGAAGCATCATCTACAACAGTAACTACTGCATTATATTCATCTTTTGCAGTATAAGAGTCTTTTATAGCTTCTTTAACAAGTTCTTCGCTTGTAATAGAACCAGACTCTAATTCTTCATGTAATGTTTTAATATCTTTATCCATTATCCCACCACCTTTGGTACACTTACTTCATCACCATCTGTGTCATCACAGTTAGCAAGTAAGTCTTTTATATCAATTGATTCTTCAACTTCATCATCTCTTAGAACATATTCAAAATTATCTAAAGCATGAGTCATTGGAAGAACATCTTTTATATTAGGTATTTCATTTATTTTATTGATATTTGCATCAATTACTGCAAATTCTTTAAATACCATGTCTTTTTCTTCTTCACTTAAACCAATCATTAATAGATCGGCAAGTTTTTCTACCTTTTCAGGTGTAAAACCACTACTCATTTTTATCCTCCTCAACCACTTTTATTCCAAGTTCTTTAAGTTGTATAGGCATAAGTGTTGCAGGGGAACCCATCATTAAATCTGCTCCACTTGCACTTGTTGGGAATGCTTGTACTTCTCTTAAATTTGGTTCATCTTGGATAAGCATTATTAATCTATCGATACCAGGAGCCATACCACCATGTGGAGGACATCCATATTTAAATGCTGTAAATATTGATTTAAATCTATTTTCAACTTCTTCACGACTATATCCAACTATTTCAAATCCTTTAGCTAAACTATCTAAATCATGATTTCTAATTGCTCCAGAAGCCATTTCATTACCATTACATACAAAGTCAAATTGATATGCAAGTATTTCTCCCGGGTCTTTTTCTTCATAATCTTTAATTCCTCCATGAGGTAAACTAAATGGATTATGACAGAATTCCCACTTCTTAGTTTGTTCATCAAATTCAAACATTGGGAAGTCATTAATGATACATAATTCCAACTTATTATTATCAATTAAATTCATTTTTCTTCCAAGTTCATTTCTTATAAGACCTGCAAATTTTTGTGCATGAAGTTTATTTCTATTTGCTATAAAGAACATTACTGAGTTTTCTTTCATATCAAATTCATGAATTAGGTTCTTTCTTTCTTCATCACTTAAGAATTTATCAATTGGTCCTTTTAATGAACCATCACTCATAAGTGTTATATAACCTATACCAGGCATTCCAATACTTGATGCATAATCAACGATTTCATTAAACCAAGAGTTTGAGTTCTCACCTATTCCATCACACACTATTACTTTAATAGTTGATTTTTTAAATGGTCCAAAAGTTGTATCTTTTAAAACAACACTTGCATCTTTAATAATTAATGGATTTCTTAAATCTGGTTTATCAGATCCATACATTTCCATCGCGTCCCTATAGGCAATACGTCTAAATGGAGGTTTAGATACTTCTTTATTAGAGAATTTTGTAAATGTATCATAGAAAATGCTTTCTCCAACTTCTAGTACTTCATCTTCTTCAACAAAAGACATTTCCATATCTAATTGGTAAAACTCTAAAGTTCTATCAGCTCTAGCATCTTCATCTCTAAAACAAGGCGCTATTTGGAAATATTTACCCATACCACCAACCATGAGTAACTCTTTATATATTTGAGGAGCTTGTGGAAGAGCATAAAATTTTCCTTTAAATAAACGAGATGGCACAACGAAGTCTCTTGCTCCTTCTGGTGATGATGCTGTAAGAATTGGAGTTTGTACTTCTGTAAATCCTAAATCATACATTTTGTTTCTTAAGAAATGTAAAATATCACTTCTTAAAACCATATTCTTTTTAACTGCCTCATTACGCATATCAAGATATCTATATTTAAGTCTTACATCATCTTTTGTTTGTTTACTTGTCATGATTTCAAAAGGAAGTTCATGAACACAGCTACCAAGCATTTCTAATGAATCAACAACCATTTCAACATTTCCAGTTGAGATTCTATCATTTTCTGTTCCTTCTTCTCTTCTACGTATTTTTCCAGTTAATTTTACAACTGATTCTTTAGCAATACCTTTAAACATATCATCATCATTTGATACAGTTTGTAAAGTTGAAGTTTCATCTCTTAGGTCTAAAAATAAAACTCCACCATGATCACGAATATTTTCAACCCAACCAGAAACAACAACATCTTGTCCAGCTAAAGTTTCATTTATATCTTTTAATAAATGTGTTCTATATTTATTCATATTTTTTCTCCTTACATATTCATATCTAAGTAATCAATTAAATCATTAATTTCTACTTCTTTTTCTTCTTTTGTTTTATTGTCTTTTACTCGTACCATATTCTTAGCTAAATCTTCATCATTTAATACAATAAAGTATTTACTATTAAATCTATCAACACTTTTAAATTGAGCTTTTAAAGATTTATTCATCATGTCAGTTTCAACTACAAATCCATTTAAACGTAAATCTTGAGCTAAATAACAAGCTGTTTCTTTTTCAGTATTAGTTACGTATAGAAGATATACATCAATCGAATCATTAATTGGAATCTTTATACCTTCTTCTTCCATAGCAAGAATAGTTCTATCATATCCCATGGCAAAACCTAATCCTGGAACACTTGGTCCACCTAAAGTTTCAACTAACGAATTGTATCTTCCTCCGCCTCCTAAGGCATAAGAGTTATTTAAAGTTATTTCAAACACTGTGTGATTATAATAATCAAGTCCACGAACTAGTTTTTGATCAACCTCATAATTTATATCCATAAGATCAAGTAATTCGCATAATGAATCAAATCGTTTTTTACTTTCTTCATTTAAATAATCTAATATCTTTGGAGCTGATGCCATTATTTCATTTTCCGCATCAACTTTACAATCAAGTATTCTTAATGGATTTTTTTCAAGTCTATTTTTACAGTCTTCACATAATGAATCAATATGAGGACAGAAATAACTTACTAAAGCTTCTCGATAATTATTTCTCGATTCATCATCACCTAAAGTATTAAGACGAACACAGACATTATCAAGGCCAAGTAAACGATAAGCATTATAAGCAAGAGAAATAACTTCAGCATCACTTATAACATCATCTGAACCAAAGCATTCAAATCCCCATTGAGTAAATTCTCTATTTCTTCCACTTTGAGGACGTTCATATCTGTACATCTTAGCATTATAGAAAACTTTCACTGGATCAGTCATATTTCCATACATCTTATTTTCAATAAACCATCTTACAATAGATGCAGTTCCTTCTGGTCTTAAAGTTAAATTTCTATCTCCTCGATCTTTAAAATCATAAGTTTCTTTTTGAACCATATCTGTAGTTTCTCCAACACCTCTATGGAAAAGTTCACTAGCTTCAAATACTGGTGTTTCAATATAACCATAACCATATTTTTCTGAAAGTGTTGCGAGTATTTCGTTTACATAAGCACGTTTTTTAGCATTATCTCCATATATATCATATGTTCCTTTTTGTTTTGTTATCATAAAATCCTCCTTAACATAAAAAAACCTACATAACGTAAGGACGGAATAATCCGCGGTGCCACCTTACTTTACATAGGTACTCTCTTCTTCTTTTATCGCAAGAAATGCGTTTTTATATACTGAAAAGTGTTATGATTATAATACGTATTCGGCATTTCCACCAACTAGCCTTCTCTTAAATACTTAATTATAAACTCGGGTCTTTTCTATAAAAATGTACTTTAATTATAAATAAAATAGCCCTTATTGTCAATAGAATAGCTTTTATTTTTCATAATTACAACTTGAACATTTTATTTCATCTTTTTTCTCAACTAGTAAAGAACCACACTCAGGACAAGTATCACCAGTTGGTTTATCCCAAAGAGCTACATCACATTTTGGATATTTATCACATCCATAGAATATCTTACCTCTTCTTGTTTTCTTTTCTACAATATCTCCATCGCATTTTGGACATTTACATATAACTGTTTTAACTTTTTCTTCTTTTTTTATGTATTTACATTCTGGATAGTTACTACATGCAACAAATTCACCAAATTTACCTTTACGTACAACTAAAGGTGAATTGCAGTTCGGACAAGTTTCACCAGTTTCTTTTGGAGATGCTTTTTCCATTTTAGTAAATGCACTTTCTACTAAAGGCTCAAATTCATTATAAAAATCTTTTAAAATTTTTATGTTATCTTTATTTTCTTCAGCAATTAAGTCTAAGTCAGTTTCCATATTAGCTGTATATTCAACATTAATAATATTTGAAAAATATTCTTGTAGTTTATCGGTTGTTTCAATACCTATTTCGGTTGGAACAAACTTTTTATCTTCAATTTTAACATAATCACGCATTTTTAATGTTTCCATTGTTTTAGCATACGTTGAAGGTCTTCCAATACCAAGCTCTTCCATTTCTTGAATCAATGTTGCTTCAGTATATCTAGAAACTGGTTTAGTAAATTTTTGTTCAGTTTCAATATCTTTTGTAGATACTACTCCATTAAACTTATCAAAATCTGGTAATATAACATCATCTGTTTTTGAAAATTCTTTATATACTTTTAAGTAACCATCAAAAGTCAAAATAGAACCTGTTACTTTAAATTCATAACCGTTATTATCAAGAATAGCTGTTGTTGCAAGTGTTTTAGCATCACTCATTAAAGATGCAAGAGCACGAGCATATATTATTGAATATACCTTATATTCATCTTTAGTTAAATATTCTTTAACACTTTCAGGTGTTCTTTTAATGCTTGTAGGTCTTATTGCTTCGTGGGCATCTTGTACATTTTCCGTTTTCTTACCCTTTTTAACAACACCAACATATTTTTTACCAAAAGTCTCTTCAATATATTTAAAAGTATCATTTATAAATACTGGAGAAAGTCTTGTTGAATCAGTACGCATATATGTTATTAAACCTAGGGTTTCATTTCCTAAATCTACACCTTCATAAAGTTTTTGAGCGATTCGCATTGTTTTACTTGAATTAAAATTAAATTTATTAATACATGCTTGTTGTAAAGTTGAAGTTGTAAATGGAAGAAAACCTTTTTTAGTTTTTTCTTTCTTTTCTACACTTGCTATTTTAAAATCTTCACCCAATTTAGACAAAATATCTTTAACTTCATCTTCATTGTGAATTTCAAGTTTTTTACCCTTATATTTTTCTAAATTAGCATCAAAATCTTCAAATTTAGCTATAACATTCCAATATTCTTCAGGAACAAATGCAAGTATTTCTCTTTCACGATCAACAATTAGTTTTAAAGCAACTGATTGTACACGACCAGCACTTTTACCACCTGTTTTAGATTGCATAAGTTTTGATAATCTAAATCCAATGATACGGTCTAATATTCGTCTTGTTTCTTGACTTCTAACTAATGAATCATCAATTTTTCTTGGATGCTTAAAAGCTTCTTTTACAGCGCCTTCAGTTATTTCATTAAAAACAACTCTTTCATAATTATCTTTATTTAAACCAAGTACTTCATAAAGATGAAAAGAAATAGCTTCTCCTTCACGGTCTGGGTCAGTTGCAAGATATACCATATCAGAATTCTTTGCATCCTTTTTTAAAGATGCAATATCTTTCTTTTTACCAGGTATTTCTTTATATGTTGGTGTAAAATCACCTTCGACATCAACACCAAGACCAAATTTACCAGAAGTAGCTAAATCTCTTATATGTCCCTTACTTGATACTACTTTATAATTTTTACCTAAATATCCAGATATTGTATGAGTCTTTGCTGGAGACTCAACTATTACTAAATTCATAGATGTCCTCTCTTTCATAATTAAATTTAATTACTACTTAATTTATTTTTTGCTTTTTCAAGTTCTGTTCCTAAATAGTTAAAATAGTTAGATTTTATTGCTGAAGTACTCATTCTTTGTCTTTCACGAATATCGGCATTTATTGCAGCAATTTCAGCATTAGTATATGTTTTAGTTGTTCCATCTTTATATGTCATTTTAGAATTTGGAGCACTATAGTATCCATATTCATCAGTCCATGAACCATCAGCAAAAGCTACTCGTGAAGCATGATCTTTACTAAATATATCAGTTCCTAAATAAAGTCTAGGATCATAATCCATATTAAATAAATTAAGAAGTGTTGGAAGCAAATCAAGTGGAGATGTATAATCATTTACAACAATGCTTTCCATTCCTGCATTATAAATTAACATAGGTGTTCTGTCAACGTTTTTGTTTTTATTTGAATTTCTTGAAATTGTATAATCAGCATTTTTACTTAAGTATTCATTAATTTCTGAATCTGTTAATCCATAAGGGAAATGATCACCAAACATAGCAATAACAGTATCTTCAAGTTTACCTTCACTTTGAAGTTCACTTAATAGTTCACTTAATGCTTCATCTAAAGTTTTCATCTTTGACAAATATCTTCTTAAAGAAGTTGAATATCCACTGAATCTTTCATCATTCATGTATTTATCACCCATCTTAGATGATTGAAAATATGGTTGATGCGTTGTAACAGTTGCAAAGTATGACATAAATTTATCTTTATTCATGTAATATTTTTGAGCACTTTTAAACATATCAACATCGCTTGGCCATTCTTCATAAGGTTCTTCATAAGTCATTCCTAAGTCAGTAACGCCATAGAATTTTTGACTACCTAGATTAACATGTATTTTACCTCTTCTATAGTATTTTTGAGTATAATCATGATAAGAACTTGTATAATAACCTTTATTATTAAATATATTAAATGCAGCCGTAAAATATTTATTAGATGCATATGTATTAGCTGTACATGTATTATTTATCGTAAATAAGCTTGTTAAGACAGTAAACTCGTTATTACCCGTTGAACAGTTGTTTCTTGGTGTATAGTTATTTCTAAAAGATATTCCTTCATTATACATTTTTGATAAAGTTGGAAAATCTTCTTTATTAAGAATCGCTATTTCATTTACTGATTCAAGTAAAATAACAATTAAGTTCTTTCCTTCAAATTTACCAGTCATTTCATTTTTATCAGTAATTTTCCTATTTATAAAATAGTTATTTAATGTTTTATATGTTTCATCAGTAGTTGTATCAATTACCATCTTCCATGCTGTATCATCAATTGTACGAGTCATGTCAGTAACAACTTTATCATGTTTTTCTTCTTTTTTATCTTCTTTTTTGTTTTCTATATTTATAACTTTATCCGCATCTATTTTTAAAACCATACTTTTTATATCACAGAATCCATAAGTTAATACTCCATAATTATCTACAGCTAAATTAGAATTTTCAGGATATAGCCATAAAGAATAAACCGAATCCGTTTGAAGTTCATTCATACCTACATTATTTTTTAGTATTTCATAATATCCAAATGAACTAATAAACAGAACTATTACGGTTACTGCTTCAATATATATTTTTTGAGCAATTGTAAGGCTTTCATTTCTTGTTTTATTTTTCATTATTTTTCTATCAATAAAAATATAATATAAAACAAATAATATAGTTGGTAAAAGTATAAAATAATATTCCATTTTTAAAGATTTTAAAAAGTCTAAAATATAACTTATTACTTTAGTTCCTTGTTCAGTATTCCCAACTCCCATAAAGAATCCAATGAAGTTAAATAATCCAAATTCAATAAATTCATATAAACCAATTGCTAAAACAAAAACTATATGAATTATTCTAGCAGGTAGTTTTTTAAAGAAATGAGTTATAAAACTTATTCCTAAACCACATATAAATGATGCAAGTAAAATACGTATAGTACCAAAATCAAACAATTTAGATCCTGCAAAATTTCTTATAATCATTTCAATTGAAAAAATAAAAAGGGTCATTATAAATGTATTTAAAACGACTCTATTAGTTAAAACTTTTTTCATATAAACACCTCTTTTAATTCTTATACTCTTTTATTATTTCACTTATTGGAGAAAATGTAAATCTATAAAAGTCTTTAACACCATATTTTTTTACTGCTTCAATATGTTTTTTTGTTGGATAACCTTTATGAGATGCATAACCATACTCAGGATAAATTTTGTCAAGGTCATACATCATTCTATCTCTTGTTACTTTAGCTATAACACTAGCAGCAGCTATACTTAGGCTTTTTGCATCTCCTTTAATAATAGAAGTTGATGGAATATCAATATCAAGTTTAACAGCATCAATTAAAACATGTTCAGGCTTTTTACTTAAATTAGATAAAGCTATTTTCATTGCTTCTTTACTAGCTTCTAATATATTTATTTCATCGATTCTTTGAGGAGATACTATACCTATTCCATAAATAGTATCTTTAATAAGTATTTCATAAAGTTTATCTCTTTTTTTCTCACTTAACTTTTTAGAATCATTAAGGCCTTCTAAAGAATAATTTTTTGGTAATATACAAGCACATGCAACAACTGGTCCACAAAGAGGTCCACGCCCTACTTCATCAACTCCAGCAATTAAAGTTATACCTTCTTTATATAATTCTTTTTCAAATGCGAGTAAATCTACTTCTTCCATATAACTAATCCTCTAATCTATCAAATGTAACACCTTTAATTACATCTTGTTTCATATCGTTTACTATAAATGTGCTAACTCGATCATAATCAATTTCGCCACCACTTATTCTAGCACCAATTTTTTTACCTATAGCATCATACGTAACACATAAATCTTCATCAACATGATCTACACCATATCTATTTTTTAATATATTATTATAATACTTATCAAGTTTGTTTAGAATATGTATGGCAACTTCATCTATTGGCAAGACTTCATTTTTAATTGCACTTATACTTGCAAGATTTAAAGCAACTTCAGCACTTTCAAACTTAGGCCATAAAATACCTGGAGTATCTAAAAGTAAAATATTTTCTTTTGTTTTAAGCCAAACAAGATTCTTAGTAACCCCTGGTATATTACCAACATTAGCTACTTTTTTACCTGCAAGCTTATTTATAAATGTTGATTTACCAACATTTGGAACCCCAACAACTAAAGCTTTGATTTCTTTTTCTTTTAATCCTTTATTAACTCTTTTTTCATTAATTTCACGCGCCAAAGTTTTCGTTGCATCAAAAACCTTTTTATAATCATCATTATTCTTTAAATCAACAAGAATTACTTTAGAACCATCATTTTCCATTTTTTCTTTAAATTTTAGAGTTTCATTTAAATCACACAAATCTGCTTTAGTCATAATAATTATTTTTGGTTTTCCTTTAGTTATTTGATCGATATCATCTATTCTAGAAGACATTGGTACTCTAGCATCTACAAGTTCATATACTATATCTATTAAAGGTAATAAATCACCTATTTCTCTTTTGGTCTTAGCCATATGTCCTGGATACCAGTTAATTCCGACTGATGGTAAGCTTTTTTTACTATCATCTTTTTTCTTTTCCGCCCTAATTTTTCTTTTTTGATACATATCCATATTTATCACTTCCTTTTTACAACTTATAATTTAATTAACTAATTCTATAATGACCTATAATATTATTACGATATTCTAAAATATCTTCCTCATAATATCTTTGATAAGGATTAGCATGATGAATTATAAAAGGAACACCTTTTTTATTCCTCTTATCAGATACTATACCAATATGATTTTTAAATACAACAATATCTCCACCTTGCCATTCCTTTATTTTATTAATATCATTTGTTAAAGCAATTGCATTATTGTCTAAATATACTTTTAAATTTTGTACTCTTCTAAAATCAATATTTTTATCTATAACATCAATATCATATAAATTTCTATTTGTTTTTATATGTTCATTTACTAAATTCATTAAATCATAACCTGCGCCTTTTAATCCAAATGCAACAACATCTGTACATACACCATATTCATCATTTGGATAACCCGTAGCATAATATTTACTTTTATATTTAGGATTTGTTTTTATATAATCCCTTACATTATTTATTATATCAGTTTGATCATCTATACCATCATTATCTTTATCAGTTTTACTTATATAAGTCTTAATATTAAAATCTTCATTAGTATATTTTTTATGCGGAATATAATTAAAACGATATAACGCATATAAAACAACAATTATTAATATTATTAAAAAATTTGTCACAATAATTAATATTTTCTTTTTCATAAATTCTCCATTTCAACAAATTACTATTTTATTTCATCAAGTTTCTTTTGCTCCTTTATTTCTAATTTTTTCCTTTCTCTTTCAAGTTCTTTTAAACTCTTTTTAGGTGTTGGCATTTCCTCCGGCATCATTCCACCAATATCTGCAATTGCCTTTCTAACTTTTTTCCCTACCTCATAATGTACATCTTTTGCTTCTTTCTCACCTAGTACATTATCTTTTAAAAGTTTTTGCTTCGTTTGATTTATTCTAAATAAATTAGCAACTAATTCATCTTCATTCATATTATCTAAAATATCTTCTCTATATCGTAATTTTTTTCTTTTAAAAATATCATCAGCTGTTTCTCCGTTATATAAACCTTTATACCCTGCATTATGAAACTCAGCCATATTTTTAACGCCTGCTGCAGAAGCAACTCTTTGCAAAGTATAATTACCTTGCTTTGTTAACTTTCTTTGATAAAATCTTTTTTCATCATCTGATAATGAATCATATACCTGTTCTGTTATTTCTTGTTTTCTTGTTTGTATAGCAAAATAGGTTTGCCCTAAAGCAACAACTTCTTTGCTTGGATCAGCATTTTGCACTATTAAATAACATATATATCTTGAAAGTTTATAGTCTTTAATAAATTCTTCTTTACCTTTACCAGTTTTTATTGGCTTGTTGACTTCAACAACCCAATCTTCTTCATTTGAAACACTATTATTTGCTGATAAAACTGCTTTATCTATTACTTTTTGAAAATTTCTCCAATCCTTGTATTCCAATACTTTTTGTAATTCACGTGCATACCAATATTCATTTCCATAATCATCAATATGTTTTATATTTTCAAAAGTATTGTTAGAATATTTATTTTCAATTATCTTCATTGCTACCTCCATTTCTATTAATTATATTAAAGTTTTCCTTATGTCCCCATTACCTCAACTTTTTAATATTTTTTTCTAAAAAGAAGCGATAAAATGTAAAAAGCATTAAATATATTTTCCTTTATTTATAAGGGTTTTTATAGGATTTTCCATAAGGTGGTATATACCAGTTGATATTCGTTTTGGCAATATCTTTTTCATTATTCATTTGGATCAATTCCTTTTTTATAGTTTTATTTTACCACTTTTTATCTTATCAATTATTGCTTGTGCTCTAGATTCCATATTAGGTAACTCATTTAGACTAAAGAATTTTAATTGTTTACTTTCATTATCAGACACTTTTATTTCACCAGTATAATTAATTACTTTAAACAATACTATTACTGTACACATTTTATCTCCATTAGGATATTCAAAGTAATACTCATCACCAGATAATACAGAAACTAATTCAAGCTTATCAGCACTTATTCCTGCTTCTTCTTTTAATTCTCTAACTGCAGTTTCTTCGATAGTCTCATGTAGTTCCATAGAACCACCTGGTATACCCCAAGTATTTGTATCACTTCTTAAATTTAAAAGTATTTCATTTTTATCATTAAATACCATTGTTGTTGCACCTAATCCTATTAAAGGCTCATGTCCAACATATTTTCTTAAGTTCATTATATATCCCATATTTACACCTCTTTTTATAAATGGTTAACCGTCAATATCAAGTATCAAATACTATGCTATTTTTGCCTATTTTTTATCTGTTTTTAATCATTTTTTAAATTATTTATTAAAAAATGTAATTACTAAACACTTATTTTTCCTTTATTTTGTAGGAGTTTCGTGAATGGCTAGACTAAATCAATATCAACCAATTGATATTAGTTTTATTTTCGTTCATATTATCACTTCCTTTATTTATCAATAGTTTAAATATATTTCATTTCTTATTTTACCATCATTTAATTTTGTATTTCCTATTTTTTGAATAGAAGCAACTTTTTTTATAGTATCTATTGTTAAAACATAAAAATTATTATCACTATTTGATAATGATTTTATATCATCATTTTGTCTTTCAAATGACTTAGTAGTTGCTGATGGAACTGTAATTGTTAATTGATCATGATAATCTTTCGAATTTGTAATAAATGAACAATGTAAATGTCCAGTTAAAATACATATTAATTTACCATTATCTCTTTTAGAAAAATCATAATTAATTCTTGGATTTTTTAAATACTTTTTATATTCATCTTTGACGCTATACTCTTTTTCTATTTTTAAACTATGCTGAAATGCATTTATAATATCACCAATTGGATTGCCTAAAATACTAAGTTGCAAATAGCCATACCCATCACTCAAATCTTCTTTTAAATTTGTTTTAGTAACATCAGCACAAAAACTACAATTTCTATAAATTGGAGCTAAATCTGGAATTTGATGCATTAAAACAATAACTTGATAATCATCTGGTGTATTATCTAAAGTAGAAGCAAACCACTTTAATTGCTCACTAGAAATATACCTTCTATGTTCAAAACCAATTGTTTTATCACAATTTCTTGTTCCTTCATATTCAAAGATGCTTATAAGTCTTATTTTAAAATCATCAAAATCTTTATAATAATAACAACTCTTATTATTAAAATTTTTTTCATCTAGATACTTATTTTCCAACATTGGATAAATATATATATTAAAAAGTTGTAAAGAATCAATACCTTTATAATTATCAATCCCGACATCATGATTTCCAATAGTATAATAAATTGGTTTAGAAATTTGTAAAGACTTTTTCCAAAAATAATTTGTATCATCATCACAATATGTAGATACACTATCTCCTAAACATATACCAATATCGATATTATTTTTTTCTACATATTCTAAATATCTATCCAAAGCATCAATATCTTCATGTATATCTGATATTAAACCAATTTTTATTTTTCCATTCATAAATTCACCTCGCATAAATATTATATCACATAAGACAAATTATGATTCATAACATTATGTTGTAACAAATGCAAATCTGCTAATAAAACTTGTTCTTCTTCATTAAATTTATCATTACTATAAACACATTGAATAACTACATATTTAATTTCTAAATCTCTAGCAACTTCCATCATTTTATCTTTAAATTTCATACTACCACATATTGTTACCACTTTCATAAGTTCCTCCTTCGATATTATTAACTTTAATTTTTCATTATTTCTATATCATATTTCATAATTACTTCTAATTTATTTTCTTTGCAATAAAAATCAGTCATTTTTATTTGATTATCTATACTACCAGAATTACTATAGCTTTCATCTCTAGAAAGTCTTATATAAGAGCCAACTTTATAATTCACCATAGTCATTACTCTCTATTTTGGGTTGTTCATCAGCATATTGATAATTCAGTGCATTGTCTTTAGAAATTGCAAATTTTTTTGTTTCCTTTTCATATAAATCTCTAGCTCCTTTTGCTACTCCTCCACCTCTTTTTGCTACATTTAAATTTTCTTTTAATCCTTATAGGTGTTCTCCCCTTGCTATGTCTCTTGTTGCAATCTCTCCTATGTTTGTAAGAGCAACTTCTATATCCGTCATATTATCTCTTAAGGACTCTTTTCGAAGACATTTTAACTTTTTATATTCACTAGCTTTCATTCCAGACCAACCTTTGTAGATTTCGTTGGTTAGCATTGCATATTCCATTGGTTTGGTTATGCCACCTTCCTTCCAAATATCCGTAAGTTTAAATCTATCTACAATTCCTGTTAATCTAGCCTTAATCCATTCATCTTCTGCTACTCTTACAATATTATGTGTCTTATGACTTATTCTTGTTTTCTTATTTTGTACTAGTCTTCCTGTATAATTTTCATTTTTTAATATATAATCCAAAATTTTTAAATTCCATTTATTACTAATAATAGCAAAATCGTTGTTAAACTTCTTTTTCATATATTGACTAGGGGGTCAAAACATGTAATTTATTTAGTTCATTTACCATTTCTTGTCTAGACTTACCTTTTAATGCCATATTAAATATTTTCTTTATAATATCTGCAGCTTCTTGATCTATATTATATAAATGACAATTTTTTTCATCTTTAACATATCCATAGGGTGCAATTTTTCCAATAAAATTCCCTCTTTTTTTGCTGGTCTTTAATGATGTTCTAATTTTTTTTGAAGTATCTTTAGAATAGTTTTCATTCATCAAATTCTTAAATGATACTTCTAATGATGTTATTGTCTCAGGATTTAAATACGAATCCACATTATCATTTATTGAAATGAATCTCAAGTTATATTTTTATATATATTTTTCTATAAATTCACCTACATTAATATAATTTCTTCCAATTCTTGATAAGTCCTTAACAATAACAGCAGTTACCTTCCCATCTTCAATATCTCTTACCATATCTTGTAATCAAGGTCAAGGTAGTGTTAAAAACGGTAGAGGCAGTGAATCAAAACGTCTTGGACTAAAAAGAGCTGATGGACAATTTGTTCTAGTTGGAAATATTCTAGTAAGACAAAGAGGAACAAAATTCCATCCAGGAACAAACGTTGGAATCGGAAGCGATGATACATTATTCGCATTAGTAGATGGAAACGTTAAATTTGAAAGACTTGGAAAAGACAAAAACAAGTTAGTGTTTATACAGTAGAGGAAGCACAAGCGTAAAGAAATCATTAAAAGAAAGAGCATTGAAAAATCAATGCTCTTTCTTTTGATATGTATGTATATTATTAATTAATTTATTGAGCTTTGTTCTGTCTTTAAAATAAAAAATTTTGCTTTGTTTGATAACCATAATTAGATAATTTATTTTACTTATTAAATTTTTTTGATTGTTAATTGTTTTATCTCTTCTATATCTTCTAGCAAAACATTTAATAACACTTGTACCTTTAATTATAATTCCACGTTTAATAATTTCATCTAAATTAATTACTTTATAAATATCTATTCCCTCAATTATATATAACTTATCAGGATTTTTTAGAGTATAATCTATTAAAAAATTATTATATTCTGTTTTTATTTTGTTTTTTTCTATTTTACTTAATAGATTCTTATGCCATAAGTTGTTAATAGCTGCTTCTTGAGCTTTTGGACATGTTTTATAAAATTTATTTAAAATATCCATTGCAATTTTATCATCTGAATATACTTCACTCCAGGTCAACCAGTCTTGAGATAATATAGTTATTTCTTTTTCCTTTGAAAGTTCTTTAGATATGGTAGATTTTCCAGCTCCAACAAGTCCAGTAATAAAAAGTAAGTTATAAGTTTTTCCATAATTATCAACGTTGTATAAATAATCTTTTTTTGAAAACAATAATCCAATTTTGTATTTAATCATTTATCTGTACCATCCTTTAATTTTTTTTATTATACAAATATTCTGTATATGAACATGGCTTATCATTTATAATCCAGTCTTCTAATTTTTGTACTTTATCTATATATCCTTCTTTTTCTATTCTTTTGATTAAGGCATCTTTTTTATCTTTATATTTATCAGCGAGGTTTAGGTATTCTAATGTTTGAGTTAAAAAGTCTAATGCTTTTTTTACAGAATAATTGTCAGTTGTTGAAGTATTTTGTTCTCTATAATATACATATAAAATTTCATCAAAATATAATAAGGTTTTTGCCTTGCACATTAGTTCCATTGTAAATGAGATATCTTCATGATAGCTTATTTCTTTATACTTTATATTTTTGGCAAGTTTTCTTTTAAAACATTTTAGTGTACAACAAAAATGCTTAGCACTATATATTTGTTCATCTATTGAGTTCAAATTATTCTCTTCAAGTATTTGCTCAGTATTACCAGACATTTTTTTATATTTAACGAATACGACATCTTGATTAGTTAATCTATTATCTAGTTTTTCTAAAACGTCATTATTATATAAATAATCATCTGCATCTAAAAGAATAATGTATTCTCCTATTGCATTATTTATACCAATATTTCTTGCTCCGCCAGCACCAAGTCTGTTAGAATTAAATAATCTTAGGTCAAATTCCTTAATTATATTAATACTATTATCTTGACTTCCATCATCGATAACAATAACTTCATATTTTTTTTTATCTAATGTTTGGCAGAAAATACTATTTAAACATCTACGTATATTTTTTTCTTCATTATAACACGGAATTATTATGGAAAATTTACACATATAACGCCTCCTAATTGATATATTATATTTTATAAATGATTATACTAGATAACAAGTACTTTGTCTATATTCTAAGAGGATTTATTCTTTTTTATGTGAAAAAATTGTTTTTTTAATTAGGATATTTTCATAGGCATAATTAAATTTTCATGTTATATTAATATTGTCAGTTGAGCAGTAATGTAGTACAACTGATGTAGTAAGCAGCTGCTTGTATAGGGCTGTTTTTTTTATTAAAAATAGGTTAGCAAATTGATGCTAACCTTTTACTTTGTCTTAAAATAAACAAACTGCGATGTATTTTCCCAATTATATGTACTCCATAATGAGGTCCCGTCTGAAGCTGGATCGGCCATTGTGATTGTATTATTTACATTTAGAACTGCAAACCAATGCTGTCCAGTTTTACCTTTTACTTCAACAGATATGTAATATCCTTATAGTAGAGTATGTTCCTCCATCTCCAGATCCTTCATGAGTATTAAAAGGAACTATAATTTTATTATCAAAATCATATTTATCAAAAAAGGTATATATTGGCATTGGTAGTGTGTACCACCAAATTGGATAACCAACAAATACAACATCGTAAACATCCATATTAACTTCTAAATCTTTTAACTCTGGTCTTTCATCATTATCTCTTTCATTTTTTGTATAATCAAATAATTCTTTCCCTTTTGGATAAGGTTTAACAGTTTCAATTCTTCTAAAATCCCCACCAACTTCATCAAAGATAAGTTTAACAAAAATAAAAAGGAGTTATAGATTGTTTATTTATTCATTATTTAACAAAATAAAAAAGGAATCTAATTAATTAGATTCCTTATCTCATAGAAAAACTATTATTTATAGTTAATATACTATACATAAAAAGAACATCTTGATCATTAAATTTTATATAATTATTCAAAATTCTTGAAGAAACATATCTAATATCAATAACAGTAATCTTCTTATAACCATCTATCAATAGAGGAATTAAACTACTACCATAAGAATCACGAAAAACAATTAATTCTTTATTACTATTTGAAGTAGGATTAACAATATCTATAATAGAAGATGCTCCTGATAAATATATATCATATTTATCTAATGATTTTAGTTTGTCATAATCATATATTTTTGTATATTTTTTAGTTTCATAATTATACACACTACTGTTATCAATAGATGGATTAGATATTGTTTTTATAGTATCAATATCTTTAGTTACTGATAGTCTACCAGCATAACTCCCCTTAAAAGTAGTAACTGTATTTACAACATTATTATTAGTTATATCAAAATTCATTTGATTAGCAATAGTATTTGCGACATTAAATAAATCTTCTTGTTTCCAATGAGTGTCAGTCTTATAATAATTATCAAGTGTTAACTTATCAAATATATTTATATAATTAAGATTTGTTAAATTATTTTTTATCATATCTTGTAATTTATTATAATCAAGTTTTAAATTACCTTTATTAACAAAGTAATTTTTATCAGGAATAATAGTATAATATATATTACTATTATTATTCAAATATGTATTTTTTATATAATTAATCTTATTTGTTAAATTATTAATAGAATTACTATTTAAAGGAAATATTTCTTCAATAATATAATCATCATACAAATATAAATTATTATATTCACCTTTAGTAGATAATTCTATATCTATTTTAATTTTTCTAAAAGTATCTCTTCCCACAAATTGATCCGTAACATAGGAATCAAATTTCTTAAAATAAGTACCATCAAACAAACTTTTAGTAGTTAATTCTGGCATGGTAGCAAGTTTTCTTCTCTCTGCTATAGAAATATCAGTATCTTTTTTTATAACATTAATCAAAAATAATGAAATTATAGTAATAAGAAATACTAAAGTTACAACTATATCTTTAATTTTATCGTTCATGTATAACCTCCTTAAAATCTAAAATATAAAAATGGATTATATGAATTATCTATCAAATAAGAAGTAACAACAAATAATATCATAACTATTAAAATTGGTTCTAAAATATTAATTATGTTATTTACATATTTATTTTTTCTTAATTTATCTATTAATGTTTTAATAAAAGGAGTAGCCCCAAATAAAGCAATAATTAATATTGGTAAATAACTCTTTAAATAATGAAGTGTATAATCATTAATAAAAACCTCTCCATTCATACCAAATAACCCTTTAACATTAATCAAAGCCTCTGACATATTGTTAGAATTAAATATAATAAATAATATCATAACAATAAATAATACATATATTCTTCTTATAAAGGAAGGTAATTTTTCCATAAACTTATTAAGCCATATTTTTTCTATTATAAGAATAATTCCAAACAATAATCCCCATATTAAAAAAGTCCAATTAGCACCATGCCATATTCCAGTTAATAACCATACTATTAAAATATTTCTTATTTGTTTATATTTACCATCTCTATTACCACCAAGGGGAATATAAATATAATCTTTAAACCATGTACTAAGAGAGATGTGCCATCTACGCCAAAACTCAGTTATACTTTTTGATATATATGGGTAATTAAAGTTTTCAGGAAAATGAAATCCAAATATTCTTCCAAGACCAATAGCCATATCACTATAAGCAGAAAAATCAAAATACAACTGAAGTATATAACTTATGCCAAATATCCAAAAGAAAACTACTGTTTCTTCAGAAGTAGCAGAAGCTTTACTACAAAGTTCTCCTAAAGCATTAGCTATCAATACTTTTTTAGCAAGTCCAATAGAAAATCTTCTTATGCCATATGCAAAATTATTAAAACTATGCGTTCTATTATCAAGTTCTTTTT
>ENA-OOQO01000018-OOQO01000018.1-human-gut-metagenome-genome-assembly--contig:-NODE-18-length-90282-cov-4.214703_pt1 | contig 90282 bp, 74 predicted proteins | sample MGYA00241088_ERZ501162 | MGnify/ENA primary metagenome ERZ501162 (study PRJEB25962, sample SAMEA2042497) | human gut metagenome | biome: human gut; feature: human-associated habitat; material: faeces... | reverse complement strand
GATTTACACTCGGATATTTCTGATTAGTTTTGGTTGTTCTATGGTTATAAATACAGACTTTGGAAACATCGTGGTAATCGTTTAAATCTAACAATTCAGCACGATAAATTTAATACTTTTATTGCTATGTTCTTATTTAACAATAGATTATATTGATTTTTATATCGAACTCACGTTATTTAAATAAGTACGAAAATATTTAGTCAGATATGAATTTAATAGACAATACATTACTTCAAGGAGGAAAATACCGGATAATCCGCTTCATATCAAGCGGAGGATTCGGATGTACGTACGAAGCGGAGTTAGTTCTGCTTCATAAGCGGGTTGCCATCAAAGAGTTCTTTGTAAAGGACTTCTGTAATCGAGATGAAAACACCAGCCACGTCACCGTAGCCACGCAGAGTAAGGTGAAACTGATAGAAAGACTGAAACGGAAGTTTATAGAAGAAGCGAGTGCCCTGTTTTCCATGCAGCATCCTAATATTGTGCGTGTAACTGACGTGTTCGAGGAAAACGGCACGGCTTATTATGTAATGGATTACATCGACGGAAAGTCCTTGCAGGAAGTAGTGAAGGAAAAGGGAGCTTTGGATGAAGATTTGGCAGTCTATTACATCAGTCAGATAGCTGATGCTTTAAAATATGTGCATAGTTTAAACCGATTACACTTGGATATTAAGCCGGGCAATATAATGGTTAATGATAACAATCAGGCTATCTTGATTGATTTTGGCGCGAGTAAGCAATATGATGAAGTGGAAGGTGAAAACACATCAACCTTGTTAGGAAAGACTCCCGGTTATGCTCCTATTGAACAAATAAGTAATAACGTCAAAAACTTTACTCCTGCAACAGATATATATGCACTTGGAGCTACACTTTATAAATTGCTGACAGGAATAACACCTCCTGATGCAACGGAAATATTTAACGAAGGCCTTAAAGATTTACCTGAATCTGTTTCTGATAATATAAGAATTGTAGTAAACAAATCAATGGAATTACGGGTAAAGGACAGACCGCAAAGTATTAATGACTTTATATTGCTGTTAAATATAAATAGTAATATGACAGGTCCTATAGATGACAGAATTGTTGAGTCTATAGAACCTACAGAGTTACCTTCACAACCTGATATTAACGAAGATACCTTAGTCAATAACGAGTTTACTTATTTAGATGTTGATTTAGGTTTATCCGTAAATTGGTGCAATAACAATATAGAAAAGGATGGTGAAATTTATTGGGGTTGGGGTGATATCTCAGGTAAAAAGAAAGATACTGATTTATCACTATATCCTAATAATCATCCACCTAAGAATATATGTAGTTTAGCGCAATATGATATAGCTACACATTATTTAGGGAAAGGATGGCGTTTACCGACAAAAGATGAAGTAAACGAACTACAGACCAAATGCAAATGGGCGTGGACTTCAATAGAAGGAGAATATGGCTATAAAGTTATTGGGAAAAATGGGAATAGTATATTTCTACCTGCAACAGGATTTAGATCTGGGAATTCTTGCAATGACAAAGAAATAATTGGATATTATTGGAGTGGAGAATTAAGTAATAATGAAGAAGAAGCTTATGCAATTTTTTTCAATCAGAATAGTGTAAAAACCTGGTCTGTCAGAAGATACTTTGGATTAGCAATAAGAGCTGTTAAAGACTATAAATAGAATCAATATGCAAACATCTAAAAATGAACTAAAACTAGGAGTTTTATATAAAGTGGAAAGTCCTATTGTTTTTTATCATGTACACCATTATAAAAATGGGGAGGAATGTTACATGCAAGAACAGATTAATACCAGAGCTTATTCAAGAAATCATATAACTAGTGATAGTCATAAACTGGAACAAGAGAAATTGTTTGAATCAATAAGAGAAGTAAATTTCCTTTTGTTTCCTTCAAGAGAAAATTGTTTATTCCTATCTAAAACAAAAGAAGATGCAAAATATTGGCATAATTACTTTAGAAAGAGATGTAACTATACAAAATGTTATAAAGTAACTCTTCTTTCAGGGAAATTTGTTCTTTTAGACTTAGCTCTATATGATGAAGGAGAATTTCAAAAGTATTGGAAAGGAGAACAAATTTCAGATGATATAGAAATTTTATTTGAAGGAGAGTGCCGAACAGAAGAAATAGAAACGAACTGGGATTAATTTTATAATGGAAACAATCATATTCAAAACAAGAGACGAGCTTTTCAAGGTAAATATAGAAAAGTTGGTATATGCAATGGCTGATGATAATTACATCCATTTGTATTTTCATAACAAACAAAACATTATGATTTGTATGACTCTTCAGACTTTGGAGAAGATGATACTGAATATGTCATTGAAGAATGATAAACTGATGTTTATAAGGATAGGCAGGAAGTACATCATAAACCATCATTACATAGCGCAGATAAACATTCTTAAGCAACAACTCGTCTTGAGCGATTGGGACACGATGTCTCCCATCGTATTAAGTGCTTCCAAAGAAGCATTGAAAACTTTGAAACAAACTATTACGGCAAAATAAAGACAGGCATGGAAGTAATTGTAGGAAGAAAAGGCAATCAGCCCTTCGTTATAACTAACAAATCAGTTAGCAGCAAGCATGTAAAGCTGGTCTTGCTGGAAAATGGAAAGGTACTTGTCGAGGATTTGAATTCAACGAACGGCACTTTTATCAATGGCATACGCATTGCCAAGAAAGTCATTGATATGAATACGGTTGTTCAACTCGGAACAGAGTACACGTTTAAGGTTTGTGACGCTATGTCCGTATCTTGCGCTACTTGCTCATCGGCAAATTCCACCAATGTACAACAAGCTACTAAGCAGGAAAGCACACAAGAACCTGACCCGGAAATCATCAGACAGTTTGTCCGGCTTGAGAATGTGTGGACAAAATATCAAGAAGAAAAAATAGCCTTGCAAAAAGGTGCGGCATCAAAAAACTTCCTTAGGGTGTTACCAATGGCTTTATTAGGTGGTATTGGTTATTTGATTTCGTGTATCCCTGAATTGTCCAGCTTACGTATACTGGTTACATTAATAGGTTTAGGCATAGGCGGTATAATTACTTTTATTGCATATAAGAGTAGTACGAGTCTTCCTGAAGAAATGGAAAAATTGAATCAGAAGTTTCAGATTGATTACGTCTGTCCTAAATGCAAGCAGTTCCTGGGGTTTATCCCATTTGAAGGTTTGAAGAACCGAGGGCAGTGTCTGACTTGTAAAACTAGATGGGTAAAGAAATGAGGAACGTTGTATTGGCTATTGTGCTGTGTATTACAAGTAGTTTCATAATGAAAGCACAGAATCTGTATGTGGTATCCATAGGCATTGCGGATTATGCTTTCATTAACGATTTAAGATACACAGAAAACGATGTGAAGAGTTTTAACCGTGTAATGAAGCGTCATACAAAAAATATCATCACGCTAACTGGCAAGAATGCAACACATTACAATGCCGTAAGAAGTATTGAATCTGTTTTCTCAAAAGCCCAAAAAGAGGACAGGGTGATATTGTTCTTCAGCGGACACGGTTATCCGGGTGGATTTTGTTGTTATGATATGAATCCTAAGGACAGGACAAACGGACTGACCTATAAGGAGCTTCAAATGCTCTTTAAAAAATGCAAGTCAAACAGTAAGATTATATTTGCAGATGCGTGTTTCAGTGGTGGGGTAAGAATAGGGGGCAATAGCGAAATATCCGAATCTGTTTTTCGGCAAAGTAATGTGCTGTTCTTCTTGTCTTCGAGAACCAACGAAACCTCACAGGAAATGATAAAAGGTACGAATGGTCAGTTTACCAGATTTCTTGTCAGAGGATTGGGAGGTGGAGCGGATTATAATCGGGATAAACTGATTACAGCAAAAGAGCTTTTTGATTTTGTCAGCAAAGGAGTCCGGAAAGCCACATACGAAAAACAGCATCCAGTGATGTGGGGTAAATACAATGACAATATGGTAATATTAAACTGGAATTAAAAGTATTCGCTTACTAATCTGCCGGATTCACCCAATAGGTACTCATAAACATAATTGTTTGTAATAAAGATTCTTATTTTTGTATTGTGATAATCTTAAAAAAGTAGCTATATGAATAACGAAGAAACAATCCTTGATTCTAAGTATGGTACGGAATCTACCGAAGACACTAAAAAAATGGACGGTAAAAGTAATAAAAGAAGCACTGTGGGTGAAAATATTGCTTACGCAGCCGGTGGTGCAGTTGCCGGTGTAGGTATAGCTTTAGGTGGACAAGCTGTGGCGGCTCCTCAAAATGATGAGATTGAGGCTGTAGCCGAAAATCAGAATGAAACTGTAGAACCAGTTGAGGACACTAAAACGGAATCGGCTTCTAATTCACAAAGTGTAAATGTTCCCAATCCTGAAGAAGTCATAGTAGCTACCTCGACGGGAATACGTGTGGCGCAAGTAGATGACGACAAGAGTTTCTCGGAGGCATTTGCTGATGCACGTAGTCAGGTAGGTGCAGGAGGCGTGTTTGAATGGAGAGGAAATGTGTATGGTACTTACTATAAAGATGAATGGGAGGCGATGAGCAGTGAAGAACGTCAGGAATTTCAGTCCTCAATAAACTATAATGACCTTACAAACTCTTCTGACGATAGTCAATCGTCTGTATCTGCTAGTGTGACTGAGGAGAATGTTGCTGTACATGAAACAAGTAACAATGATATTGAAGTTGATTCATCAACTGATAGTGAGGTGCAAGTATTGGCGGTAGGAAATACGGATTTGAATGGAGATGGAGTACCTGAGAATGCCACGATATTGGAGGTAAACGGACATGAAGTATTGGTTGTGGACGTGGACGGAGATAATATGGCTGATATAGCTATTGCTGACATTGACTGCAACGGGCAGATAAGTGAGAATGAGGTAGCGGATATTTCACATGAAAATCTCCAAATGCCTGATTCGACTCCGGGGGATGTTTATATGGCACAGGCAGAAAGTAATCCGGATTACATGAATGACGCAAATGTCGGATTGTATGATGCTTAATGACAATTAAACAGATATGGAGGAGCTTAAGATTATATGTCCTAATTGTCATAGTTTGCTGAAAATCCAAAACACGCCGGGCATAAGTGACAAAATGTTGTCTTGCCCAATATGCCGTTTTCGTGCAAAGGTTTCAGTTTATCAGCAGGCTAATATGAAAAGATACCAACCAGACGATGACGATGAACCGACGCAAGTGAATCTTGATATGATGGACCGAACGATAGGATCTCTTTTCTATCAGAATGAGGAGTATTCTTTACATAAGGGAATCAATACCATTGGGCGCAAAGCGAAAACCGGTCACGCGGAAGTACAAATCAGTGAAGACCGGTATATGAGTAGGCAACATGCCAGTATCACTATCAAAGAAGGTCATAACGGACTTGAACATCTGTTGCAACCCACCAATCCCAGAAATCCCATTAAAATAAATGGAAAGCCGATTGAAAACGAGGATGTGATTGTCTTGCAGTGGGGCGACCGGCTTACTTTCGGACATACGGAGCTTATATTTGAACGTCCTCATTATAATGAGGAAGAAACAATGATTGAATAATATGGAAATAATTATAAGAAAACCTCTTGGGTATAGCCATATCGGGCGCAAGGAACGTCAGGAGGATGCTGTATGGCCTTTGTTTGATGAAGCCACAGACCAAGACGCTTGCTTTGTCTTATGTGATGGAGTGGGAGGAAGCTTGCATGGAGAAATAGCCAGCAAAACTTCATCTGAAGTCATCGGGAGCTATTTGGAGCAAATAGTAAAAGAAAAAAGTGTGGCAGATGATAAAGATGTGCAGCGTGCTGTTTCATTGGCGTATGACGAGTTGGAAAAGATAGACTTGAAAGATGCCGATGGTAAAGTCTCTATGGCTACCACGCTTGCTTGCATTTGTATTCATAAGAATGGTATTCTAGCAAGCCATATTGGAGATAGTCGGATTTATCATATACGCCCTGATTACGGACTGCTTTATCAAAGTGCAGACCATTCGCTTGTCAATGCTTTACTTCAGGCCGGAGAATTAACTATAGAAGAAGTTCCAAATTTCCCCCGAAAGAATGTGATAACCCGAGCTATCCAGCCTAATCGCAAACGTGCCAAAGTGGAAGTGCATCAACTTACGGACGTACAGTCTGGTGATTATCTTTTTTTATGCTGCGATGGAGTACTGGAACAGTTATCCAATGAGAGGCTTGTTGAGATTCTTTCAATGAAGATTTCTGATAAGGAAAAACTTTCTTTATTGGAACAGGAGAGCTTGGATAAGACAAAGGATAATTTTACCGCTTATCTTATACCAATAGATACCGTGAAAGGTTTTTCTGCCATTGAAGCTACGGATGAAGTTCAAGAAGTGGTTGTTGCGTCCGCACAACCGATAAAGTCTAAAAAACTTTTATCTTTTGATTTCAGAAATAAAGTAAACAATCGGTATATACTTTATGGTAGCATCATATTATTGTTGCTTTTAGGACTTGTAATTTGCTATTTCAGTTTTTTCTATAATATTCCCCAAAGAGGTAATGAGAAACTTAAACTTCCTCAAAAGATAGATACATTACGTATATAATATTTAATAGAAAATGAACTTACCAGATAATACATTACTTCAAGGAGGAAAATACCGGATAATCCGCTTCATTTCGAGCGGTGGATTCGGGTGTACTTATGAGGCAGAATTGGTTCTGCTTCATAAGCGTGTTGCCATTAAAGAGTTCTTTGTAAAGGACTTTTGTAATCGTGATGAGAATACTTACCATATAACTGTAGCTACGCAGAGCAAGGTAAAACTTATAGAAAGATTAAAAGAGAAATTCATAGAAGAAGCGAGTGCTTTGTTTTCAATGCAACACCCAAATATTGTGCGTGTAACTGACGTGTTCGAAGAAAACGGTACGGCTTACTATGTAATGGATTACATAGACGGAAAGTCCTTGCAGGATATTGTGAAAGAAAAAGGAGCGTTAAATGAGGATTCTGCAATTCACTATATCAGTCAGATTGCTGATGCTTTGAAATATGTACATAGTCTAAACCGATTGCACTTGGATGTTAAGCCTGGCAATATAGTGATTGACAAGAACGATCAAGCTATCTTGATTGATTTTGGTGCTAGTAAACAATACGATGAGGTAGAAGGTGAAAACACTTCGACATTGCTAGGTAAAACTCCCGGTTATGCACCTTTGGAGCAGATTGGAAACGAGGTTGCCAAGTTCCTCCCTGCCACAGACATATATGCGCTTGGTGCGACCCTTTATAAATTGGTGACAGGCATCACTCCTGTCAGTGCGACGCAATTAGCAAGTGGGGAAACTTTAGAGCCAATTCCTGCCACGATCAGTGTTTATACGAGAAATGCTATCTCTGTGGCAATGGAAATCAATAAAAACAAGCGTCCGCAAAGTATTGATGTATTTTTAAACTTGCTTGATGTTGAGAAATTGGAAATAATAATTTCAGAAAAGAAAAAGGAAGAAGAAAAATCAGTAACTAAGGAAACATCCGAAGAAACGGTCTTGGAGTATAAGGAAGAGATTCTGACGGACAACGAATATTTTGACCATTCTAGACCTGTTGAAAAGAAACACTATTCAGAGCAGGTGGCAGTGTCTCCCAAAAAAGCTTCAAAAAAGAAAATATGGTTTGGTATCTCCTTTATAGGAGCTATTTTAGCTTTGATATATTTTATAAATACATCTCAAAATCCTGAACAGATTTTAGTCGATGTAAATGAATCTGATAATAATATAACTTCTATATCAAATAATCAAAATCCTGAACAGATTTCAGTCGATGCGGATGAATCTGATAATAATATAATTTCTATATCAAATAATCAAAATTTTGAACAAATATTAGCTGATGCAAATGAAAATTACTATAAGAAGAATTATGAAAAGGCATTTTATTTATATACTTTAGCCGCAGAACAAGGAATTGCAGAAGCTCAATATTACTTAGGCTTAATGTATAAAGAAGGACAAGGTACTAAAGTTGATTATATCAAAGCTGTTGAATTGTTTGAGAAAGCAGATAAAAATGGGTATACACTTGCTAAGGATTATATAATAGAATTACAATTTAAATTAGGTGAAATGTTTTATTATGGGGAAAGCGTTGTTAAGAGTTATACTGCAGCTTTCAAATGGTATTCTAAAGCTGCAAACCAAGGACATGCAGAAGCAGAATATAGCTTGGGATTTATGTATAGAAATGGGGAGGGAGTAGCTCAAAATTATAGTCAAGCTCTTAAATGGTATACTAGGGCTGCGAAACAAGGTTACATAAGAGCACAATATAACTTAGGTCTTATGTATGAAAATGGAGAAGGAGTAGTACGGAATATGCATGTTGCTACTGAATGGTATAAAAAAGCTGCTAATCAGGGAGATGATACAGCAAAACATAAGTTAGAAGAGTTAGCAAATTTTTGATTCATGATAATGCAAATGGAGGTGTATAAAAATCCAATAAAAGATATCTAACGAACAAAAATTAAATTATGAACTTACTAGACAATACTTTACTTCAAGGAGGAAAATACAGGATAATCCGTTTCATTTCAAGTGGCGGATTCGGATGTACTTATGAAGCAGAATTGGTTCTGCTTCATAAGCGTGTTGTAAGCATTCGGTAAACCACGTTGTAAATTTTGTGAATTAGTTCCGAATCGGTACTATTCGTAGTCGATTCGGAACAAGTTTGATAGGATTTTGCCCAATTACGCGGTAGAAGTTCTTCCATATTCTTTCTCATCCCTTTTATAATATGGAATTTTACTCAGGACATCTTCCATCCAGATTCTAGGGGCTACTTCTGCAGACTTGCAGGTGGCTATCAGAGAGTACACTATGGCAACCCTGTATGTGGAGGCGTCGTTGTCGTAGGACAGATAGCTCTTCCAAGAGCCAAAGGTCTTATGGTATTTTCTATGCGGTTGTCATCAATTTCTATTCTTCCGTTGTTTACGTATCTGGAAAGCCTGGAAAGAAGCGTGTACGTATATTCGATGGTTTTACCCATTCGGCTTTTAGGAAGCACTCTAAGATAAGTATCCTGCAGCCACTTTTCAAATTCAAGTATCAGCGGATAAGCCTCGCTGATACGTTTTTCCTTACGCTCTTCAGCTGTGAGTCCGGCTTCACCGTAAGAATCTGCATTTCATTGTTTCACAATGTAAACATACTAAAATCCAATGATATACAAAAGCAAACAGAGTAAAAAGCTGGTACTATTTTCGAAGCTTTTGCAGGTTTTCAAGTCTCGTGCGTTGCGAATCGCGGGCTTCCATGATACCCTCCACAATCATGACAAATTCCCGTCCTTTTATATTTGCACAGACCTGATTTTCGCTGGCAGAATCAGGTTTGCCTAAGGTGCCGGCTTCCAGTTGTTTGGGATACAGCACCATACCGCCAGGCTCCCAATACAGGAGCATTATGCGGTCACGGGCACGGTTTGTGAAGATATACACGTTGCCGTTGCAGGGGTCCTGGCCCATGGCATCTGTAATGATACCGCTGAGGGGTGTGAAAACTCTTGCGCATATCAGTCGGGCGGTTATACAACAGATAGCGCATATTGTCCTTAAGGTTGAACATGGCTGTAGGCCTGGATAATTAAAATAGTTCCTTGTCGTTCAGCTAACCGCAGATACGTATGGCACTACCGACCGGTATACGTATTCCTATCTCCTTCAATCCGGTTGATGAGATGGTTGTGGGTTTCTGCTTCCGTCCGCTTGTACCGGCAAAGGATGGGACGGGGACAAACGATCCGCTGTGCGGAAGCTTGATAAACTCACTTGAATCTGATTTACCTGATGATTGTTCTGTGGTGTAACGGGACTTGCTGTCATAAAACCGCCATACAGGGATGTTGAGTTCCTCTAACCTTGACTTGTAAGTCACTTTGTACTCTTTGTAGTAGTTTATTATCTCTGCTATTTCTTCTCGTGTCATCATAACTTTGCTTTTGGACGTAAAGTTAATGACGGAAGTTTGAGGGAAAAATACTTGGTTTACCGAATGTTTACTTTTATTTTACCAGCTGAAAAACAGCTGATAAAATTGTCGTAGCGGAAAAATAGAATGATTACCTTCTTCATCTATATGGCACTTTCGATGTATATGATATCATAGCCATAATAATAAGTAGCCTGCTATTTTATGGGATATGTGTGTGGCTGAGAATTGTGAAGACTAAAAAATAAAACATGAATTTGATTGAGAACGATTACTGAGAGAAGTAGGTAGGGGATAATCATCTAATAATTTAAAAATGCCTTTGGATTTGTTCCTTTCAGAAGAAATAGCTTTATTTGCAGTTCTTGAGTTAGAGGTATTCTTCAAACTATATGTTTGTTGTGATTAGCGTGGGGTTAAATTAGAAAATAGACATAGGTTTTTAGGTGTATTCTAAAAAGTTGAAATTTACTTATAGATAAATGTAATTCGATGGAAAGTATTTTCCGTTGGATACTTATTTTGTTAACTTTTGAATTAATACGATTTTAAATGGAAGGCGTAAAGTATATAGTTGAAGATAAAAACTGTTTGTTATGGGGATTGGCTATTACTACAGTCGGAGTAGAAAATATTGAAAAGGGAGAAGAGTATCCCACAAAGAAGCATTTAAAAGACTATTATTTTTCAACAAAAGAAGGCCGTATATTACAAGAATATCAAATGGTATACATCTCTGAAGGAAGAGGTTTTTTCGAAACACAGACTATCAAAAAGGTGCCTATTGAAGCGGGTACAATATTTTTGCTTTTTCCTGATGAATGGCATACTTACTATCCTGACCCTTTGACCGGATGGAAGCAATATTGGATTGGTTTTAAGGGAGTAAATATAGATGTAAGAGTAAACAATGGTTTCCTTTCTAAAAAGAATCCTATATATCATGTCGGAGTGGATGAAGAAATAGTGCATTTGTTTCATCAGGCAATAGAGGTTGCAGAACGGGAGAATGCTTATTTCCAACAGTTGCTTGCAGGCATAGCAAATCATCTGTTAGGTTTAATGTATTGTCTTGACCGTAATAATCAATTTAATAAGAGCCAGCATATGGTAGATAAAATAAATCAGGCCCGTGTGCTGATGCATGAAAACCTTGAAAGTTCTATTTCTATTCAAGACATTGCAGAAAGAGTAGGAATGAGCTATTCGTCCTTTAGAAAATTGTTTAAAGAATATACCGGTCTTTCTCCTGCATCTTATTTTCAGGACTTGAAATTGCAGCGTGCAAAAGATTTGCTTCGTTTTACTCAGAACTCAATAAAAGAAATTGCCTATTCTTTGAATTTTGAATCTCCAGATTATTTCTCTACTCAGTTTAGAAAGAAAGTAGGAAAGAAACCTAGTGATTTTCGTGATTGGAATCTCAAAAAACAAGACTGTCTTGCCAAAAAATGAAGTTCTCTTTGCGCTAGGCATTTTATTTTTGTAATGTTCAAAATTAGAAATACAATGGCTAAAGAAAAGAGTATAAAAGCAGGCCTTTTGGGTGTTGGCCTGAACACCTATTGGAATCAGTTTGAAGGTTTACGGGAACGTCTGGAGGAATATCAGAATGAGATAGGCCGGAGAATGGGTATGTCTGATGTAAAAGTCATCAATGTATCAATTGTAGACAGTCAGGAGAGTGTCGGAATGGCTGTGGAAACATTGTTGAAGAACAGAATCGATGTGCTTTTTGTGTATGTTTCCACTTATGCGCTTTCTTCTACGATTCTGCCCGTTGTTCAGGAATGCAGGGTTCCGGTTCTGCTACTTAATATCCAGCCGACCGCAGCGATTGATTTTAAGTTCGTGAACGGATTGGATGACCGTGGCAGAATGACGGGTGAATGGCTTGCCTACTGTCAGGCCTGTTCCATTCCGGAGTTTGCATCCGTATTCAATCGGTCAGGCATAAAGTATGACATAATTACCGGATATCTGTCAGACGAGTCCATGTGGAAGGAAATCAAGGACTGGCTTGATGCGGTACGGGTTGTGAAAGGTATGCGTGAGAACAGGATGGGCGTTCTGGGGCATTACTATACCGGCATGCTGGATGTGTATACGGATGTCACGTTGCAGTCTGCCGTCTTTGGCACCTATATCGAACAGGTAGAGATGTGCGAGCTGGCACATTATTACGAGAGTGCAACGGAGGATGACCTCCAGACCAAACTGAATGAATTCCATGAAAAGTTTGATGTAAGTCCGCAGTGTGAGGAGTACGAACTGCAACGGGCCGCACGTACCTCGATTGCACTGGACAAGCTGGTTGAGGCTCACAGGCTTGGCTCCCTTGCCTATTATTATGAAGGTTTCCCCGGCAACAGCTATGAGAATCTGGTGACTTCCGTAATAGCCGGCAATACCCTGCTGACGGGAAGAGGCATTCCCGTGGCCGGTGAGTGTGAGGTAAAGAATGTGCAGGCCATGAAAATCATGTCCCTGCTGGGTGCCGGAGGCTCCTTTTCCGAACCTTATACGATAGACTTTTCGCAGGATGTAGTCCTGTGGGGACATGACGGTCCGGCTCATTTTGCCATCTCTGAGAAAAAGGTGCAGCTTGTTCCGCTCCCGGTATATCATGGCAAGCCGGGTAAGGGACTTTCCATTCAGATGAGTGTGAAGCTGGGAGCTGTTACCCTGCTGTCCGTATGCGAGGGAAAGGACGGCGTGTTTCTGCTTGTGGCTGAAGGTGAGTCTGTTCCGGGAGATACTCTTCAGATTGGAAATACAAACAGCCGTTACCGTTTCTCTTGCGGTGCAAAGGAGTTTATAGAGAAGTGGAGTAAGGCAGGCCCTTCCCATCATTGTGCGATAGGGGTCGGTCATGTAGCGGATAAAATTGAGAAAGTTGGCCGTTTGCTGGGTATACCGACTGTCCGGGTATGCTGATACAGGATGTAGTAATGGAAATTTGAATTGATAATCAATGGGTAAGATTTATAATATATTGTTTTGTCTGCTGTTTTCTCTTTCGGTATATGCCGGTAAGAAATCAGCTGTTTTTGGTGTGTATGAACTGTTGTGTGAGCAGCGCGTCAATCCGCTGGGAATAGATACTCCCCGGCCTCGTTTCAGCTGGAAGATTTCTTCCGTGGAAAGAGGTTTCATGCAGTATGCTTATCAGGTGCTGGTGGCGGATTCCGAGGAACTTCTTTCCCGGGACGAGGGTAATATATGGAATTCCGGTAAGTGCAAGTCCGGTCAGTCCATTCTGGTACCTTATCAGGGAAGGGAACTGGAGTCTTCTACCCGATATTACTGGAAGGTTCGTGTCTGGGATGAGCATAATGTGTGCTGCTGGAGCAGGACGGGCAGTTTTGTGACAGGGATGTTGTCAGAGAAAGACTGGGGAGATGCCCGGTGGATAGCTCTGGAAAAAGATGATGAGTCAAAGGGCCTGTATCCAGGTGTACATGCTCCTTTGGTGCAGTCCGTTGTTGGTGACCGTATGGTGGGCGGATACAAGCTGCCTCTCGCCCGCAGGCAGGTGCATATAGACAAGGAGGTTGAAAACGCCATCGTGAATGTGTCCGGCCTGGGACATTTTGACCTGTTTGTGAACGGGAAGAAGGTGGGAGACCATTTTCTGGATGCCGGATGGACACATTATGCCAAAACCGCACTGTATGTCACTTTTGAGATAAGTGACTTTCTGGAAAGGGAAAACGTGCTGTCCGTGATGTTGGGCAACGGCTTCTACAATGTTCCGCGTGAGAGGTATTTCAAGCAGCTGATTTCTTTCGGTGCACCGAAGATGAAGCTTCATCTCCGTATTAATTACAAGGATGGAACCAGTGAGGACATCGTATCGGATGGAGAATGGAAGTTCTCGGAAGGACCGATAACCTACTCCAGTATTTATGGAGGTGAGGATTATGATGCCGGAAGGGAGCAGGACGGCTGGATGAAATGCGGGTTCGACGACTCACACTGGCAGTCGCCGGTCGTGTCTTCTTCAAGCATCCGTCTGATGGCACAGCAGTCTGAACCTCTTACGGTACGCGATACCTTGAGCGTGATGAGAAAATACCGGAATTCCAGGGGAAACTGGGTTTATGACCTGGGACAGAACTTCTCCGGGGTAGTCAATATAAAACTGCGCGGAGAAAAGGGACATTCAGTGAAATTGATTCCTGGAGAATTGTTGAACAATGACTCTACGGTCAACCAGCAGGCTTCGGGCGGTCCCTATTATTGGAACTATACCTTGTCCGGAAAATCTGTAGAGGAGTGGCATCCCCGTTTTACCTATTACGGGTTCAGGTATGTAGAAGTGTCGGGTGCGGAGGGCCTGGAATCTTTTGAACTGGAAGGCATGCATACCACCAATTCGGCACCGGAGGCCGGACATTTTTCCTGCTCGCTTCCTCTTTTTAACAAGACGTATGATCTGATTGACTGGGCCATGCGCAGCAACCTGTCCAGCATTCTGACCGACTGCCCTCACCGGGAAAAGCTTGGCTGGCTTGAGGTGGCTCATCTGATGCAGTATTCGCTGCAGTACCGGTATGACCTGCCGGGTTTCTACCGTCAGATGATGCGGAACATGAGCGATTCGCAAACCGAAGCGGGCGCCATTCCTTCCATCGCTCCGGAATACGTGAGGTTTGCCGACGGCTTTGAGGATTCTCCGGAATGGGGCAGTGCCTTCATCATCATTCCGTGGTATGTGTACAAATGGTATGGAGATGACTCGCTTCTGAAGGAGTATTATCCCCGGATGAGAAAGTACCTGGATTACCTTTCTTCCCGGGCCAATGGTCATATCATAGAGTATGGTCTGGGTGACTGGTATGATTTGGGGCCTGCGCATCCGGGTGTCTCGCAGCTGACTTCCAGGGGAGTGACGGCTACCGGTATCTATTATTATGACCTGTCCATCATGAATGAGGTGGCAGGCTTGTTAGGCCTTGAAGAGGATTCCCGTTATTACCGGAACCTGATGAATGAGGTAAAGAAGGCCTATAATGCCCGTTTCTATCATCAGGATAAAGGGTATTATGACCGGAACAGCCAGACGGCGAATGCCATCTCCCTGTTCTATGGACTGGTGGATGAGGAAAATTATGACAGGGTGTATGAGAACCTGAAGAAGGACATCGCGGATCGTAATTATGCACTGACCTCTGGTGACATCGGTTATCGCTATTTGTTGAAAGTGCTGGAAGACAACGGTGATTCCGACCTGATTTACAGGATGAACGCTCGGTATGATGTCCCGGGATATGGCTGGCAGCTTGCTTATGGTGCTACTGCTCTGACGGAATCTTGGCAGGCTTACGGTTTCGTTTCGAATAACCACTGCATGCTGGGGCATCTGATGGAGTGGTTCTTTGCCGGACTGGGAGGGATCGGTCAGAAGGAAATGTCAGTTGGATATAAACAGATTGTGATCCGTCCACAGATGGTTCCCGGTATCAAGTCTGTGGAATCAAGTTATTCTTCTCCTTATGGAGTAATCAGAAGCAAATGGAAGGTGAAGAAGAATATCATTCAGGTGGAGATTGAGATACCGGCCAACACGCAAGGAATAGTCTGTTTGCCTTATAGGGAGAACGTGCAGGAGGGAGGTATTCCTTTGGAATTGGTAGAGGGATGCAAAGTGTTGGAGACCAATGAAAAAGAGATTATACTAGAACTTGGCTCTGGAAAGTACAGTTTTACATTGTAGAATTTTCCGGAAGTTGTTTTGTGTTTTAATGAATACTCCTATCTTTTCAGTATAAAACAAAACCGTCTGCATGTTTTGAAGTTAGTCTTCAAGACTCATGCAGACGGTTTGTATATCTGAGCCGGAGAATCAGTCTTTATAATCTCCGTTTGCCTTAATCAGCTCAATCAGTTTTTCTACAGCCTGTTCTTCCGGAATGTTCTTTTCAATGCATTCCTTCTTTTTGTACAGACTGATTTTGCCTCTTCCGGCACCTACATAGCCATAGTCGGCGTCGGCCATTTCACCCGGGCCGTTGACGATACAGCCCATGATACCGATTTTCAGTCCCTTGAGGTGAGCCGTAGCAGCCTTGATGCGGGCGATGGTCGATTCTAAGTCGTACAATGTACGTCCACAACCCGGACAAGAGATGTATTCGGTCTTGGAAGTACGGATACGTCCTGCCTGCAGGATACCGAAGGCGGTTTCGTCCACTTTCAGGTTACTGATTTGGTTGCCGTGGTTATAGAGCAGGATACCGTCGCACAGACCGTCGATAATCAAGGCACCCATGTCGGCAGCCGACTTGATTTGCAAATCCTCTGTTTCGGTTTCCTGATAAAGCTGGAAGAATACCAACGGGTTTTTCAGTCCCTGATTCATCAGCTGGTGTGCCAATGCACGGAACTCGCCTAAGCGGTTGTAGTGGTTGCTTTGAGCCACGATAACCACTTCCGGATGCAGACGCAGGCAAGCCATTACCTCTTCATTCAGTCCTAAATAAGAAGTAAAGAGGAACTTCATTTTTGCCGGATGGTGATGCAGCTCAATCAACTGCTGGTAGTTGAAAGCCGGATAGGTGTGCTCGCTGCCGTCCCAGGCACAGGCATCCACGATGTAACCGATGTCTGCTCTGCGGTTTTCGGGCAAGCGTTGGCCGCAGTACAGGTAGTCGGGCTTGAACTGTTCGCTTACTTCCAGGTCGTTGTTCAGACGGGCTGAGATGACTACCGGAAGCTGGTCGCCTCCGATGTTACCTACGGCTACGGTTTCTCTTCGGCTGGGGTGCGTGTAGTTGAATTCCGGAGCTTCGGTAGCTGGAATGTAGGGATGTCCTTCGCGTTTCAATACATAATCTACCAGTTTGCGGGCTACGGGAATTTCGGCTTCAGGCGCTTCACTCAGTGATACGCGGATGGTGTCACCCAGTCCGTCGCACAGCAGGGCACCGATACCCAAGGCTGATTTGATACGGCCGTCTTCTCCGTCGCCGGCTTCTGTCACTCCTAAGTGGAGCGGGAAAGCCATGTTTTCTTTTTCCATCTGTTCTACCAGCAGGCGGACGGTGCGTACCATGATGACCGTATTGGAAGCCTTGATAGAGATGACCACGTTCATGAAATTTTGTTCCACACAGATGCGCAGGAACTCCATGCACGATTCTACCATGCCTTCCGGAGTATCTCCGTAGCGCGACATGATGCGGTCGGACAGCGAACCGTGGTTCACTCCGATGCGGATGGCCGTGTGGCTTTCCTTACAGATGTTTAGGAAGGGAATGAAACGGTCGCGTATCTTCTGGATTTCTTTTGCATACTCTTCATCCGTATACTCCAGTTGCTTGAAGGTACGGGCAGCATCTACGTAGTTGCCCGGGTTGATACGTACCTTCTCAGCGTACAAGGCAGCAACCTCGGCTACTTTCGGATTGAAATGTACATCAGCCACTAAAGGAGTCTGGTATCCCTGAGCACGCAGAGATGCATTGATATGCTGCAGGTTCTCTGCTTCACGTACTCCTTGGGTGGTGAGACGTACGTATTCTCCTCCCGCCTCAATGATACGCTTGGCCTGTTCCACACAAGCTTCAGTGTCCATGGTGACGGTATTCGTCATACTCTGTATACGGATAGGATAAGCGCCACCCATAGGAGTGGCGCCTACATATACCTCGTTCGCCTGTCGGCGAGAATAGTTGAAGTAATTCATTCAGTTAGTTTGTCTTATAAGCGTATTTGACTTCTTTCAGCTCTTCGTTGGCTTTTACGATTTTGTTTTTCAAACCTTCCTTGTAAGCTGCAAACTTTTGAGCCAGTTCTGCATCGCTCAGGGCCAGCATCTGTACGGCCAGGATAGCGGCATTCATGGCACCGTTGATGGCTACTGTTGCCACAGGTATTCCGGGAGGCATCTGGATGATAGAGTAGAGTGCGTCTACACCGTCGAGTACAGAACCTTTTACAGGCACTCCGATAACCGGAAGGGTGGTGTTGGCTGCAATTACTCCCGGCAGCCATTCCGGCAGCCGCGATGATTACCTTGATGCCACGTCCGGCAGCTTCTTTCGCAAATTTCTCTACTTCAGCAGGAGTGCGGTGAGCCGACAGGGCATTCATTTCAAACGGGACTTGCATTTCATCGAGCAGCTTTGCGGCCTTTTCCATTACCGGAAGGTCGGAAGTACTGCCCATAATGATACTTACAATTGGTTTCATTCGTTGTTTTTATTTTAGTTATTCGTTAATAATCTCTTTGTAGCCTGCAGCGTCCAGCAAATCGTCCAGTTCGCTGGCATCCGTAGGTTTCAGCTTGATAATCCAGCCTTCGCCGTAAGGATCCTGGTTTACCAGTTCCGGATGTTCTTCCAGTTGCGGGTTGACTTCCAGAATCTCGCCTCCGATGGGGAGGAACAGGTCTGAAACTGTTTTCACTACCTCGATGGTACCGAATACTTCGCCTTTATCCAGCGTTTCACCTTCTGTGGTTACGTCGATGAAAACGATGTCGCCCAGCTGTTGCTGTGCATAGTCTGTGATACCTACATAGGCAGTGTCGCCTTCCAAACGAATCCATTCGTGTTCGTTGGTGTACTTAATGTTAGTCGGGAATTCCATATTGAATAAATTTAAAGTTTAAGATAATCAGCTTTCAAATAAACAAAATTCCCGTGATACCACAAAATAAACCGACGAAAAACCCGCCTGTCACTTCATTTAAAGTATGTTGCTTGACGATGATACGGGCTGAACCTAACATGCCGGCAAGCAGGATGAAGAAGCAGAGCCATTCCACCGGATTGAACTGAAAGATGAAGCTGTAGGACAGCAATCCGCCCACCATCATGCCGCTGCTGGCCATGTGGGTGCTGATTTTCCAGCGTGTGTTGATGGCTGTGCAGATGACCATGCAGATCAGGGTGGCTACGATGATGCCGCTCATATAGCGTGGCAGGTGTATGCGATACATTGTCAGCAGGCAGGCCATGTAGCTCAGTATGGTCATTCCGTAAGGGATAAAACGCTTTTCGCGGTGTCCCAGTTCGTGGAGTGTCCAGCCGTTGATTTTCTGAAACAGATAGATGCCCAGCATCGGTAGCAGGATGGTGAAGCAATACACCAGCCCTAAGACTGTCAGTTTGTACTGCAGGGGCATGATGTTCAGATAAGTAAAGAAAAAAAGCAGGCAGAATGCCACAAACGGTACCATGAACGGCGTAAAGATGAGCGATACGATGCGGGCAGTCATAAACAGGGCATCGCGGGGTTCCCCAGCATGCCGGGGAGCGGGTTCATGATAAGTCAGTTCATCGGGGATACTGGTTTCTTCCATATCAATATGTTATCTTCTTAATCTTGCTACGGGGATATTCAACTGCTGGCGGTACTTGGCCACAGTGCGGCGGGCAATGGGGTATCCTTTTTCCTTCAGCATATCGGCCAGCTCATCGTCAGTGTAAGGCTTTTCCTTGTTCTCGCTGGCCACGCATTCTTTCAAGATGCGCTTGATTTCACGGACGGACAGTTCTTCACCGTTTTCGGTCGTGTAGCCATCGCTGAAGAAGAATTTCAACGGATAAATGCCGTAGTTGGTCTGTACATATTTGCTGTTGCTCACACGGGAAATGGTGGAGATGTCCAGCTTTGTACGTTCAGCCACGTCTTTCAGAATCATCGGACGAAGCAGAGATTCGTCCCCTTCTTCGAAGAACGGGCGTTGCAAGTCGATGATGGCCTGCATGGTGCTGAGCAGCGTTTGCTGGCGTTGTTTCACGGCGTTGATGAATCCTTGTGCCGCATCTACCTTCTGCTTGAGGAACATCAGGGCATCTTTTGATTCTTTGCTCTGGTTCTGCTTGTTGCGGGTGTGTTCGTCCAGTAGTTCGGTAAATTCCCGGCTCAGCCGCAGTTCCGGCACGTTCCGGTTGTTGAGGCTGAGGTTAATCGTGCCGTCGTCTTCCGTCTCTACCAGAAAATCAGGGATAATCTGTTGCAGGTTTTTCCCGATGGCTTCTCCCATGGAACTTCCCGGACGCGGATTCAGTTTGGTCAGTTCGGCGGCAGCCGCATTATATTGTTCTTCTGTAATATTCAGTTTCTGAATAATCTTGTCTTTATTTTTGCGGGTGAAGTCCTCACAGCACTTTCCGATGATGTCCAGCTCAATCTGCTTGAGCGGAGAATCTTCTTTCCGGCGAATCTGGATGAGCAGACACTCTTGCAGACTTCTGGCACCGATGCCGGCAGGGTCAAAGTCCTGAATCACTGAAAGCACATGCTCCAGTTCTTCTGCGGAAGTGTAGACTCCCTGGTAAATAGCCAGTTCATCAAGAATCGTTTCAGTGGATTTACGCAGCAGTCCGTCGTCATCAAGTGAGCCGATAAGGTATTCACCTAATTGCTTCTGTTCCGGGGTGAGGTGTTGCATGTCGAGCTGTTCTTTCAGTGTTTCGTAGAAAGATACGTTGTCCGAAAAAGGAATGTCTTCCGCCCGGTCTTCTTTGGAACGGTTGTTTTCCTGCAATTTGTAATCCGGAATATCGTCTTCCGTGCGGTAATCGCCCAGTTCGATGTCTTCACCTGAATCGGTATTAGGTTCTCCGTCTTGGTCAGTCGTATTGTACTCATCGTTGAGGGCATCGGAAGCGTCGGAAGTTTCTTTTCCTTCTTCGAGTGCCGGATTATCCAGCAATTCAGCGTGAATCCGTTCTTCCAACTCCAGAGTCGGAAGTTCCAGCAACTTGACAGCCAGTATCTGTTGGGGAGACAGGGTCTGTACTTGTTGTTGCGCCTGTGTCTGTACCTGACGTGAACCTTGTACCATTTTTATTGTTGTCTTGAGTTAACAGCGTGCAAAAATAATAATTAAAATGAACTTCAAAGAAAAAGGCAAAATTTTTAATATTGGAAACTGCTGCCTCCTAAGAACTCCCGTAGCAGGGAAGTTGGGGGCAATTCCTTGTCTTGTACGGAAACAAAATAGTTCAGGAAGCGGAGCAGACGGTGTGCTTCGGAGTATTCCGGACAACGGTTGGGCACCTTGCGCAAAACGGGTTCCACGTAATCCTTTAATACAGCCAGTTCGAACAGCAGGGCCGAGTTGAACATGGCATCGGCATTTTCCTGATAGGGGAAAATCCATTTTTCTTCTCCGGCGCGGACACTTGGCCAGCGTGCGATGGTTTCCTCGGCCGAGTAGTTGCGGTACTTGTAATCGCGGATGATGCGTCGCAGCAGGCGATTGTCGGTTGTCGGGATGTAGTTGTGGTTGTCCAGCAGGATGGTGGTCAGTGCCGACACATACACTTTGTATTTGTTTTCGTTGGGAATGTGCGGAGTCAGTGCCGGATTCAGTGCATGAATACCTTCAATAATCAGTATCATGTGTTCATCTATCCGGAGTTTCTTACCGCTCATTTCTCTTTTTCCGGTGGTAAAGTTATAGCGTGGCAGTTCCACCTCTCCTCCATTGAGCAAGGTGGTCAACTGTTCTTCGAAGAAGGGGAGGTCTACGGCATACAAGGATTCGAAGTCGTGTTTGCCGTTCTCGTCCAGCGGGGTATCGTTCCGGTTGACGAAATAGTCATCCAGTGAAATGGGGTAGGGCTTCAGGCCGTTGGTCATGAGCTGAATACTCAGTCGCTTGCTGAAAGTGGTTTTTCCGGAAGAGGACGGACCGGATATAAGTACGAGTTTTACCCGTTTCCCGTCTTGGTTGCGGTGGGTAATTTCATCGGCTATCTGGGCAATTTTCTTTTCCTGCAAGGCTTCCGATACGTTAATCAGGTCGGTAGCATGTCCGTGGTTGCAGGCCACATTCAAATCGCCCACCGTGCTGATGCCCAGAATCTGGTTCCAGCGGTGATATTCCTGGAACACTTCCAGCATTTTTTCCTGCTTCACCACCTCTTCCAGTTTGGTCGGGTTTTCACGGCTGGGGATACGCAGCAATAGTCCGTCGTAGTATTTCACAATGTCGAACAGGCGGATGTATCCTGTACTGGGTACCAGGCTGCTATAATAACAGTCCACCGTGTCGCCCAATTGATAGTAGTAAGAATAGAGCTGGCCGTAAGTGTCCAACAGTCGTGCCTTGTCCATCATTCCCCGTTTTTCGAACAGACGAACTACTTCTTCCGTGTGACTTTCAGTGCGTGTGTAGGGAATATCGGCCGCGATGATTTCCTGCATTTTCTGTTTGATGCGCTGCACATCATCCAGTCCGATGGTACGGTCAATATGCAGTTTGCAGAAATACCCCTTTGAGATGGGATGTTCCAGTGAAATACTACCTTGCGGATAGAGTTCTTCTACCGCTTTGACCAGGATGAAAAAGAGCGAACGGACATAAGTGCGCATGCCGGAAGAACTGGTAATGTCAAGAAATTCAATATCTTTATTGTAGTACACCCGGAAGTCGAGACTCTCTACCTTATTGTTGACTTTGGCGCTGACCGGACCGTAGGGCATGGCCAGATTAAAACCGTTATAAATATCCAAAAGTGAGCTTCCCTCCGGGAATTCTCTTGTCGAATTATTATTTTTGCAATATATTTGTAGCATAAATGTAATATGTGTTACTAACCTTGTGAATAGGCAGTTAATTTACTCATTAAACAATTAAAAGCCTCTTTCCAACTTAACTAATTACAAATGGAATATTCTTTTTATGATTTTTTAGCGCTTCTTGGATCACTGGCGCTGTTCCTTTATGGAATGAAAATCATGAGTGAGGGACTTCAGAAGTTTGCGGGCGACCGCCTTCGTAGTATTTTAACCGCAATGACCACGAACCGTGTGACGGGGGTGCTGACAGGTATGTTGATTACCGCTCTGATTCAGTCCTCTTCTGCTACAACCGTAATGGTGGTCAGCTTTGTAAACGCCGGCTTGCTGACGCTTTCTCAGTCTATCGGGGTGATCATGGGAGCAAATATCGGAACCACGGTGACGGCGTGGATTATTTCAGCTCTCGGTTTTAAAGTAGATATATCTGCATTTTCTCTGCCGCTTCTGGCAATTGGTATTCCACTGCTTTTCTCTCAAAAAAGTACACGTAAATCTGTGGGTGAGTTCATCTTCGGGTTTGCTTTTCTGTTCATGGGGTTGAATCTGCTGAAAAGCAATGCGCCCGATTTGAGTCATAACCCTGATATGCTGGCTTTTGTCCAGAATTATACGGACATGGGCTTTTTCTCTGTCTTGCTGTTCGTGTTGATTGGTACTGTGCTGACCATGATTGTGCAAGCTTCGGCGGCTACCATGGCCATTACGCTGATTATGTGTGCCAACGGATGGATTAGTTTTGAACTGGGAGCCGCTTTGGTGTTAGGGGAAAATATCGGAACCACGATTACGGCTAACCTGGCAGCGTTGACTGCCAATACGCAGGCACGCCGTGCAGCTTTAGCGCATCTCATGTTTAATGTCTTTGGTGTGTTTTGGGTACTGATTTTGTTCGAGCCTTTCCTGTCGATGGTAGACTGGATAATTTCTGACTTTATGAACGTGAGCGAGGCAGACGGAGTGGCTGTATCTTTCAAACTGTCAGCTTTCCATACTTGCTTTAATGTTTGTAATGTGCTGCTGTTGATATGGTTTGTACATTTTATCGAGAAAACGGTCTGCAAGATTATTCCCCAGAAGGAGCAGGAAGAAGAATACCGTTTGCAGTTCATTACGGGCGGTATGCTTTCTACGGCCGAATTGTCCATCCTTCAGGCACGGAAAGAAATCAATCTGTTTGCTGAACGTATACAGCGTATGTTCCGCATGGTACGTGACTTGTTGCATACGGAGAATGAAAATGATTTCAACAAGCTGTTCAGCCGGATTGAGAAGTATGAGAATATCAGCGACAACATGGAGGTGGAGATTGCCAACTACCTGACGCTGGTGTCGGAAGGCAGATTGAGTTCTGAAAGTAAGGTACAGATCCGAGGTATGCTCCGCGAAGTCACAGAGATAGAAAGTATTGGTGACAGCTGCTATAATCTGGCTCGTACTATCAACCGGAAGCGCCGCGGAAATGAGGACTTCACGAGTGCGCAATATGAACACATCACACAGATGTTCCAGCTGACAGACGATGCCCTGACACAGATGATTGCCCTGGTGAAAGATGTGCATCAGCAGGTGGATGTCAACAAGTCGTTCAATATCGAGACGGAAATCAACAACTATCGTAACCAGTTGAAGAACCAGAATGTGATTGACGTCAATGAAAAGAAATACGATTATCAGATGGGTGTACACTACATGGACATTATCGCCGAATGTGAGAAGTTAGGCGATTATGCAGTGAATGTGGTAGAGGCTCACCGGGATGTAAAGGAAAAGAAAGCCTGAAAATAAGTGGATATCACCATACAAATAAAGCTGTTCAAATCTTATTTTGAACAGCTTTATTTGTATGGTATAAGTTGAGTGCAAAAGGCTTTGAGTAGTCCTTGAAGCAATGTCACTCAGTGATTTCTACTCGGTTTACTTTTTCCAGTAAGAATCGGTTTTGGTTCCAGTGGAAAGGCTTGTATGCATTGTTTGTTTTAATCTTGTTTTGTTTGAAGATTAATCCGTCTACCGATTTGGCATATAGGATAGGTACATCGAATGTATCAAATTCATTGTCTGTAATCTGGATAGCACCGGGTTTTCCTCCATGGAAATATTTTACCTGATGCTCCAAATCGGGAATTTCCGGATAAATGGAAATCACAGCGTTGGTAAACTGGAACATGTTGGTCAGGGCATTGATAAACCGATTGTGACGGATGATTACTTCCCGGCAGGCACCGGTTTCATACCAGCCGTTGCAGTCACCACACAACAAAATCGCTGTTCCTGAAGTATGGTCAAACAGGTTGTTTTCTACGATTGTTTTTTTAGGTGTACTGAACAGAGAGCCTCTGGCGCGGTTATTGCGGATGGTATTACTGGCAAAATAAACCTCTGGTGTCCATGTCAGATTCTCAATTCCAAAGTCCGTCTGTTCAGCTAAAGCCTCAGGAAGTGGCTGGCTGAAACGTATGATAAACTCACGGGCACCGTCTGTTGTCGGTTTGTCTGAGGCTGTGATGTGTTCAATACAATTTTTTTCGTCTAGCAGTTCCATGGTTTGTGAACGAATGAACTGTACGCTGTCACCGGGAAATCCCCAGTCAAACCCCCAAGCCTGGTCGTGAAATAGCGAGCATCGTTTTCACCTTTTAAGCATACCCCAAAACCATCCATTGTGATGCCATTGCATAGCTGGGCCAGCAGTCCCATGCCTTGTGCATAGTGTACCTTGACATTCTTTATTGTAGTCCGGGTGTCATGTGATAAGAAAATGCCTGGAGTGGGACGGTCCCATGAACGCATGGCGACGATAGTACCTGCCGGAAGCCGCTTGTCTTTCCATTTCGGGGCATGTATCAGATTCTTTCCTGTCAGAAAACAACCTTTGGTCGGACAGCTGAGGTCGCTGGTATTGTATACGATGTGTCGGCTGGTCTTTGCAAAAGCGATGCCCGACATAGGACGAAGCGTCCAGCCGTCTCCCTTAGTTTCAAATATGGAGTCTTTGGTCAGATGGTAATCAACCCAGGGTGCAGGTTGAAAGGTGATTCCTTTTTCCCCTTCATTTTTTATAATCTCTACCTGAGCAATGTGTGGATTAGCAAAATCGATGCTGAAATTTTGCAGGGTACAGTCAGTACTTCTGAGTAGGGATACCGGAATCATCTGTCCGTGGAAGATGAATTCGGCTCCGTTTCCTTCTATTGTCAGCGATTTCATATCCTCTAGTGCCAGTCCCACTTTTTTCGGATTATCCTGGTCGTGGTTGGAGATGTAGTAAGTACGTTCTGCAGCTCCTTCAGGATAGAAATGATAGGTTCCGCTTTGAAAGCGTAAGGTTACTGTTTCTCCGTCCTTTACTTCATTCTTAATTTTTGCAAGTGCCTTCTCCATGCGGGCAGACATATTGCTCTTCTTTCCCGGTTGAATACCGAAGCGTGCCATGTCATACACATGTTGTGCGTATAGAGGGAGGCAGAATACGGTAAACAATGCCATGAATTTCAGTCTTATTTTCATAGTGTTACATTTATAAGTGTAAAAGTGATTCGTAGGGCAAAATAAGTGATTTTTCTTTTATCTTATGGAGAGTTGCCTCTCTTTTTGGTATGGAGATTAAAAACAAAAATCCCCGCCTTGCTTGTTGAACAAAGCGGGGATTCTGTTTCAGTTATACAGTGAAATTATTTTTCAATGTCTACCAGTTCTACTTCAAAAATCAAAGTAGAGAAAGGTTTGATTTTACCAGCTTCCTGTGCACCGTATCCCAGTTCCTGAGGAATATACAATTCCCATTTAGAACCTACCGGCATCATCTTCAGTGCTTCAGTCCATCCCGGAATTACACGGTTAACGGCCAATGTGATAGGCTCTTTAGAAGAGTCGAATTCAGTACCGTCAATCATTGTACCTTTGTAGTTTACTTTTACACGTGAAGTATCAGCAGGCAAAGCTCCTGTACCCTTAGTGATAATTTTGTACTGCAAACCGCTGGCAGTTGTCTGAATACCTTCTTTGCTCTTATTGTTAGCCAGGAATTCTTCATTCTGTTTCTTGTAGTCTGCATATTTAGCTTCTAATGCTTTTGACTTGATCAATTCTGCTTTCAGACGTACATAAGCACTTGCAGAGTCAGTTGTTACGATGCTCTGTTTCTTTACAGCAGCGATGAATCCAGCCAGGAAGTTATCTTTGTTCAAAGCCTGAGTAGAATCCTGTCCAAAGATCTGACGGTTGTTGTAGTCGAACATGTCACCGCTTACCTGCTGGCCAATCTGCATACCTGCCAGATAAGCTTTCTGCTTAGCGTCAGTTTCCTTGCAGCCTTGTTCCAGACCTTTGATGAAGTCTGCTACGTATGCTGAATCTACTCCCAGACGACCCTGTACATATTCCATCAATCCCTGAGTGTTTGTAACACCCATCATATAAGACAAAGAGTCTACATCGCTTTTCAGGTTTGCTTTCGGTCCCTGTGCTGTACATGATGCCAGGCTGGCTGCAGCGGCAAGCATCATAAAGAATGTACCTTTTTTCATTTGCTTTATTTTTTATAATACTTCAATTAATTCTACTTCGAAAATCAGTGTGCTGTGAGGCGGAATCATTTCGCCTGCACCTTGTGCACCGTATGCCAGGTCTGATGGAATGTAGAGTTTCCATTTGGCTCCTTCTGACATCAGCTGCAGTGCTTCCACCCATCCTTTGATTACCTGGTTCACACCGAACACAGCTGGCTCACCACGTTTGATAGAGCTGTCGAACAATGTACCGTCAATCAGTGTACCTTCATAGTGGCAACGTACGCGGTCGGTTGCTTTCGGTTTTTTACCGTTTCCTTCAGTGATTACTTCGTACTGCAATCCGCTTGGCAAGGTTACGATGTTCGGGTTTTTCTTGTTTTCTTCCAGGAAAGCCTTTCCCTTTTCTATGTTTTCTGCGTTCATTTTCTCTTCTAATTCAGTGAAATATTTGTTGACGATTTCACGTGCTTCATTGTGAGAAATTGCAGTTTGGTTTCCTTCCAATACGTCTTTGATAGCCTGTGCAAAGTCATTTACATCAATTGAACGAGCACCCATGCTCAATAGATTTTGGCCAATCCCCAGACCAATGGCGTAGCTAAATTTATCCATAAACAGATTTTGTATTAATAAATGATTAACGGGGGGCAAAGGTATCTTTTTTCTGTGAATGTGAGGAATTTTGATTGATAAAATTTCTTATTTTTGGACGATGAAACTTTTTAATGATAATGTATCTAAAATCAGGAGGATAAGAAGATGAAAAATCTGGTAGTATTGACAGGAGCCGGCATGAGTGCGGAAAGTGGAATCAGTACGTTTCGTGATGCAGGAGGGCTTTGGGACCAGTATCCGGTGGAGCAGGTGGCTACCCCTGAAGGATATGCTGCCAATCCGAAGTTAGTGATTAATTTTTACAATGAACGCAGAAAGCAACTGCTTGAGGTGAAGCCGAACAGGGGGCATGAACTTTTAGCAGAGCTGGAGAAATATTTTCATGTGACCGTGATTACCCAGAATGTGGATAATCTGCACGAACGTGCAGGGAGTACAGAGGTAATTCATCTGCATGGGGAACTTACAAAAGTGACTTCCAGCTTTCAACCCAATAATCCGCGTTTTATTAAAGAGCTTAAACCGGAGGAATATGAGGTGCGGATGGGAGATAAGGCACCCGATGGCTCGCAGTTCCGTCCTTTTATTGTCTGGTTCGGAGAAGCGGTACCCATGATTGAAACCGCTATTGATTATGTGGATAAAGCGGATATATTTGTAATAATCGGTACTTCGCTGAATGTATATCCTGCTGCCGGCTTGCTGAACTACGTACATTCCGGGGTACCAGTCTATCTGATAGACCCTAAGGAAGTGCGCATTGCTTCCGGACGCGCGGTACATGTGATTCAGAAAGGAGCTTCCGAAGGAATGGAAGAATTAAAAAAAATGTTATTGGAAATACGAGATTAAACAAATTCTTTCTATATTTGTTATCATTTTAAACTGAGAATAGATACTAATTATTGTTTTAATAAACTGACTGATTATGAAAAAGTACATTTGCACAGTATGTGATTGGGTTTACGATCCGGAAGTAGGGGATCCAGAAGGTGGAATTGCTCCGGGTACAGCTTTTGAAGATATTCCTGAAGACTGGGTTTGCCCGGTTTGCGGAGTTGGAAAAGAAGATTTCCAGGTAGTAGAAGATTAATAAACTTTTCTTGATAAGGACGGCCTTCTAAAAAGTATGCCATATACTTTTAGAAGGCCGTTTTCATATCTTTATTCTTGTAGAATAATTCCCATTTTTTTCATCAGAAAACAGGCGTTCATGTTTTGAGCCACTCCTTCGCGCAGTTTATAGGAGAAAGTCAGTTCATTCTCCTTTATATCAGCTTCGAAACAGTAATTCCGTATTTCTTCAGGGAACTGTTTGATGAGGCTTCCTAACAGAAGGTCGTGCGTGGCTATAATGCCGTTGGCCTTCAGCTGCATAAACTGACGAATTAAATCAAAAGACCCTTTCTGTTTGTCCATGGAGTTGGTCCCTTTCAATATTTCATCCAGAATAATAAATAGCTGTTGTCCTTGATTCAGCAGGTCGATAATGCGTTTCAACCGTTTCAGTTCGGCAAAGAAGTATGATTCATTATCGGAGAGTGAGTCGGAGGTACGCAGGCTGGTAATGAGCTGATTGGGGTGAAGCTTGAGCCTCTCGCAGCATACGGGAGCTCCGATGCAGGCCAGCAGGTAATTCACACCGATAGTTCTCAGGTAAGTGCTTTTTCCGGCCATATTGGCTCCGGTAATAATCAGGAAAAACGGACGCGACGGAATGGTAGCATCGTTTTTCACGCATTGTGAAGCTGGCATAAGGGGATGCCCCATTTGTGTGGCCAGAAAGCAGAAAGGCTTTTCTGTCAGTTCCGGGTAGGTGTATTGCGGATGATTGTAGGCAAAGGTACCCAGTGAACATAGGGCATCCAGTTCGCCCACAGTTTCCAGCCATTCGCTGATATGCTGTCCGTAGCGTACTTTCCATCGTTCTATGCGGACGATTTCCTGAAGCTGGAAAAAGATGCTTCCTTCCAATAACACATAAAGAAACTGGTTGTTGCGTAAATCCAGCCGGTCAAGTTCCTTGGATAATTGTTGTAAAGCCTGTACAGGTGACTGTCCGTTCAGGTTGAACCGTTCCATCAGCTCCTGCATGCCAGCTGACTTCCACTCTTCTGCTTTTGCCAGGGCGATGAGCCGGGCATATCCGTTCAGGCTTTTCAACTGCTTTCCGTAGGTCTCCTGTATGTAGGTGGCCCGTTTGATAATTCCAAAACTGAGAACCAGGAAGATACCGAATGAGAGCCCCAACCAGGAAAATGAAGTCCATCCTGCCAGTGAAGTTATCAACAGGAGGCTGTTAATAACCGGTACTCCCCAGATAAAGGCTTTCACCCATCCGGCGTGTAGGTATTGTGCGGGACTCTGACTCCATACCTGTATTTTTTCGCCATCGGATGACTGACCGTGGTGTACTAGTCCTGCCACGCGGAACTGTTCGCGGAACAAGGTGTGTTCGCTGATTTCCCGTATCATTTCCTGCCGTTTTTCGATGGAAGTTTTTTCATGCAGGTGATTTTGCAGCCATTCTGCCAGACGGACTTTTCCGAAAAAAGTACAGGTACGGTTGATTGACTGGAACAGGGAGCGTCGTCCAAATATATCCAGGTCGAATGAATAAGGATGCTCCGGATTGACGTATTCTTTCCCGTCCTCAAAAGAACTGTAATCACCGGAAAGGGCTTGCAGCTCTTCTTGTATAATACGTGCCTGTGTTTCCAGCCATTCTTTGCGGATAAAAAAGCGGTTGTGTATTTTTACCAAAATAAAGAGCGGAAGGAAGGTAAGACAGATACAGACAATTAGCAGAGTAGTTTGATTATAGAAAAAGTAAAGTCCTGCTATTCCTGCTATGAACAAAGCAAGGCGTAGCATACTGATGCGGAAGATTTGCTTCTTTACCTGTTGCAATTGTCCTTCGGTGAGGGACAGTCTTTCTGTGTAGTGATTTTCTGGGTTCATGTTATTGTGTTTGTGTTAGTTGCACAAAGGAACGAAAAACTCCAGATACATGACTGAAAAAACTGTTAAAAGAAGAAGTCCATTTGTATAATTCATGAATAAATCCCTTCTTTGCAATGAAATCGAGGATATTTCTTATTAAAGTGTGCGCGGTAACGCGTTTTCTTTTTCAGTAAATGCGTGTACGCACACACATATTCTTTCGAAGTGGTATGCAGAAAAATAAAAACATACGCCTTACCGATATTGCCCGCTTGGCGAACGTGTCGGTTGGTACGGTGGACAGAGTGATTCATAACCGTGGACGCGTGTCGGAAGAGAACATCCGGCGCGTGAAGGAAATCATGGAGCAGGTGGGGTATAAGCCTAACCTGATAGCGCGTTCGTTGGCGGTGAAGAAGCCGTGTCATCTGGTGGCACTGATTCCGGATTTCCGTCCGGGAGATTACTGGAGTGCGATGGAATATGGTATTCGTCGGGCAGAAGAGGAGTGGGAAAGCTATGGAGTGAAAGTTTCTGTGCTGACTTTTGACCAGTACAGCAAGGCCAGCTTTGAGCAGGCTGTTTCCCATTTGCAGGGGATGCCTGAAACGGTGGACGGAGTCATTGTCGGTACGCTCTTCAAGGAGGCTGTTATCCAGCTTTCCGAACATCTGGATGCGCGTGAGATTCCTTATGTGTATGTCGACTCGGATATAGAAGAGCAGGGCCGTCTGGCTTATTATGGCACGGATTCTGTGGCCGGAGGAGAGATTGGAGCCCGTATGCTATTGGCTTCCATGGCCTTTCAGGGAGATATTCTGGTCGCTCATATTCAGCATGACAAAGGCAGTATGTCCACGCAAGGACAGAAACGCTATTCCGGCTTCCTGCAATACCTGAAACAACAGGGCTATGAGGTGAATCTGGTGGAGGTAGATTTATGGATAGGCGATGAGGCTCACAACGAGCAGGTGCTGGACGAGGCTTTCCGAAATCATCCGGGCATTCGTGGAGCGGTTACGTTCAACTCTTCCTGCTACATTTTGGGAGATTATCTGGAAAAGCGGCAGAAGCACGAGATTCGGCTGGTAGGCTATGATTTGATTGACCCGAATGTGCGGTTACTGAACGAGGGGTATGTGCAGGCACTGATTGCACAGCGTCCGGAACTCCAGGGCTATAACGGAGTGAAGGCTTTGAGCCGGCTGTTGCTGTTCGATGAAAAACCGCAGGTGGTGAATCTGCTGCCGATAGACATTCTGTTGAAAGAGAATTATCAATTTTATAATAAAGTATCCAATTTATTGCTAATCTGATTATTATGGCAAACGAATTATTTAACGTGGCCGGCAAGGTCGTTGTAATGACTGGGGGAGCCGGTGTGTTGGGAAAAGGTATTTCCAAGTATTTGGCTGCACAAGGTGCAAAAATGGTCGTACTCGACCGTAGTGAAGAAGCTGGTAAAGCGCTGGTAGATGAGATTGTAGCTCAGGGACATGAAGCTACCTTCCTCTATACGGACGTAATGAATAAGGAAGTGCTGGAACAGAACAAGAAAGACATTCTGGAAAAGTACGGACGCATTGACGTCTTGCTGAATGCTGCTGGTGGAAATATGGCTGGTGCAACCATTGCACCGGACAAGACTTTCTTCGACTTGCAGGTAGACGCTTTCAAGAAAGTAGTCGATTTGAACCTTTTCGGAACAGTACTGCCTACGATGGTATTTGCCGATGTAATGGTGAAACAGAAAAAAGGTTCTATCGTGAACTTCTGCTCTGAATCTGCCTTACGTCCGTTGACACGTGTGGTAGGTTACGGTGCAGCAAAGGCAGCCATTGCCAACTTTACAAAATACATGGCAGGCGAACTGGCTATCAAGTTTGGTGATGGCTTGCGTGTGAATGCCATTGCTCCGGGTTTCTTCCTGACCGAGCAGAACCGTACGTTGCTGACTAATCCGGACGGCTCACTGACCGACCGTTCCAGAACGATTCTGGCTCATACTCCGTTCGGCCGTTTTGGTGAACCGGAAGACTTGTATGGCACCATTCACTACCTGATCAGTGACGCTTCTAACTTCGTGACTGGTACGGTGGCTGTCATCGACGGCGGATTTGATGCCTTCTCTATTTAATTGAAGTATGAACCTTTAAAAAAGAAACGTTATGTATTTATGTGAACAAACCTGGCGTTGGTACGGTCCGAACGATCCGGTGTCTTTGTGGGACATCAAGCAGGCAGGTGCTACGGGTATCGTCAATGCGCTGCACCATATTCCGAACGGCGAAGTCTGGACGGTAGAAGAAATCATGAAACGCAAGCAGATGATTGAAGAAGTGGGCTTGACATGGAGCGTGGTAGAGAGTGTGCCGGTGCATGAACATATCAAGACGCAGACCGGCGATTTCATGAAGTATATCGAGAATTATAAGGAAAGTCTGCGTAACCTGGCCAAATGTGGCATTTACATTGTGACTTACAACTTTATGCCGGTACTTGACTGGACACGTACGGACTTGGCTTATACCATGCCCGACGGTTCCAAAGCCTTGCGCTTTGAACGTGCGGCGTTTGTGGCTTTTGACTTGTTTATCCTGAAACGTCCGGGAGCTGAAAAGGATTACTCGGAAGAAGAAAAGGCCAAGGCAAAGGCACGTTATGAGCAGATGGACGAAGAAGAAATTCATCGCCTGACCCGTAACATGATTGCCGGACTGCCGGGCTCGGAAGAAAGCTTTACGCTGGAGCAGTTCCAGCATGAACTGGACCGTTACAAGGATATTGACGCAGAACAGTTGCGCGCCAACCTGATTTTCTTCCTGAAAGAAATCTGTCCGGTGGCCGATGAAGTGGGTGTCAAACTGGTGATTCATCCGGACGATCCGCCTCAGTCTATTTTGGGCTTGCCGCGTATCATGAGCACGGAAGAAGATTTCCGCAAGCTGGTGGAAGCCGTGCCTAATGAATCCAACGGTTTGTGTCTTTGCACTGGTTCACTGGGTGTCAGTGCCAAGAACGACTTGGCCGGCATGATGGAACGCTGGGGCGACCGTATCAACTTCGTACACCTGCGCAGCACACAGCGCGATGCAGAAGGCAACTTCCATGAAGCGAATCACCTGGAGGGTGACGTAGACATGTATCATGTGATGAAGAACTTCCTGCTCATGCAGCAGCGCCGCAAGGTGTCTATTCCGATGCGTCCGGACCACGGCCATCAGATGATTGACGACTTGAAGAAGAAGACCAATCCAGGCTATTCTTGTCTGGGCCGTCTGAGAGGGCTGGCTGAGCTGAGAGGACTGGAAATGGGTATTGCCAAGTCTATGGAAGAACAAAATTAAGGAAGTGTATAGCGCATATTCGATAAGCTGAAATTGTCGAAGTAAAGAAATGGTTCATGAAGGAAGTTTTTTCTGTTCATGGACCATTTTATTTTGTGTCTTTTATTCGTATTTTTATCGCCGGAAATAACAATTTATGGCATCATGAAAAGATTTTGTTTATTCTGTCTGTGCCTGCTTGGCTTCTCTGTGTGGGGCGCATCGGCTCAGGTAGTGGAAAAGGTACTTGATATTTTCGGAGCAGACAGTCTGCCCGGTTCAAACGTGGCGGTAATGGCGGACTCAGATTCGGTTCACTTGTCGACTGTGAAAAAGGAACTGGCGGCTGCCCGGTTGAATGAAGCCAATCTCCGGATGGAGATTGAGCAGATGAAGTTGGCTGCATATACTGCCGATTCGGTGAAGCTGGCCAGCCAGAGACGGCGTATTGACTCCTTACGTCATGAAACACGGGGTGTTCCGGTTGTAGTAGATGGGGATACGCTGTTTTATTTTTATGCCAAGCGAGGAGGACATACTCCCCAGCAGCGTGCAGAAAACGTGGCGAATGACATTACAGCTTTGGGCAAACGCTTTAACCTGAAGCCTGATTCGGTGTACATTGAGACCAGTGACATCGTAACGGATGTGATGTATGACAATAAAGTCTTGGTTTCCTTTACAGACCAGGACGGCTTGTGGGAAAGCTGTACACGCGACCAGCTGGCCGCGAAGAATCGGCTGGTCATTATCGAAAAATTGAAAGTGATGAAGGAGGAACACGGACTGATTATCCATTCGGAAGTAAGCATCGGTTATGACGTGCCGTGGCGAGTGGTCAACAAACTTCTGATTGAAGCTGCCTTGAATACTCCCGGAGTGGTGGACGACCCGCGTCCGTTTGTACTTTCCACCTCGCTCAGCGACTGGTATCCGGTGTATCAGGTGAATGCGTATATCAAGGATGCAGACCGGCTGCCTGATATTTATTCGGCATTGCATCAGAACATTCAGGATCGCTTCAACGAAGAGGGCGTGGAAATTATGTCACCGCATTACATGGCTGTACGCGATGGAAATGCGTCTACCATACCTCCAAAGGAAGGAGCGGACAAGGAAGGATAATTATTCTGCATACATTTTTTATTTTGTGATAAGGGCTGGAGTTTTGGGATAAACTTCGGCCCATTTTTTATGTTTTCCAAGGCGAAAACGTAGGTTTCTGGGAGCGGAACCGTATGTTTCCGCAGGCGGAAACGTAAGGCTCCGGCGTGGAAAACGTAGAAAGTGAAAATAGACTGTGATTTCTTTTCTGAGGCGTTTCTCTCTTGATGGAAAGCTATTCGTGCAATAAGAGATGGTGGTAACGTAAGGGGATAAAAAGAACGCCCCGGCTTTGGAAACCGAGGCGTTACAGTGAATCAGATATGTTGTACTGATTTATTCGTGTGCGATATAGCCTTTCACCGGAGTCATGATGAACGTAAATTCATAATCTCCGTAAGGAAGCATGTACTTGTCTTCCGGCAGGGCACCCCAACTGTTGACACAACCTAAGCCCATCTGTGCCTTGTCAATCAACAGGTTGGTCAGGTCAGCTTCTTCTACTTCGAACGAGTGGCTCTGTTTCTTTTCAGTACCGTCGTCCAGTGAAGCGATGGTGTAGTGGAGAGCAGAAGCAGAGAACGGTGCTTCAGCTACGAACATCAGTCCGTTTCCAGCCATGTTCACCTGTTTCCACCAGCGGATGTCAGTCTTGTTGCCGTTTTCCTGCGGACGGATGTACGGATAGAACTGGTCGCTTACATTCTGGTTGTAGATACCTAAGTCAGTGCAATGGTTACGGTCGCTGTAGTTTTCTATCGGACCACGTCCGTAGTAAGAAATCTTTTCAAATGATTTCGGCATTACCATCTGCATACCGAAACGGAACATCGGTGAAACCTTGGCATTCTTGTCGGCTACCATCTTCTGTGTCACCTTCACTGCTCCCTGGTTGTTGATCTGGTAAGTGAGATACAACTTGGCAGATACTTCCTTGAGGTCGTAAGTAGAGTTTACGATAGCTTGTCCGTTTTCTACCTTGTAGTTGAAGTCAGTCAGTTTGATGCCCGGGTTCTTCCATGCAGCATATTTGTTCTGCAGGCCGGCACCGAAGTCGTTGTCGGTCGGAGCACGCCAGAAGTTCGGTGTCAGTGCTTCGCCTTCTTTCAGCATGCTTACTCCGTTTACATCGTATCTGTCAAGATAACCGTTGCGTTTGCTGAATTCCAGATAGAATCCGTCGCCTTCTACAGTGATGTAGTCCGGATAGTTCGGGTTGATTTGCGGTTCAACTACCTGCTGGTTGGTTTCAGCTACGTTCTTCAGTTCCATAGCCGGTGCTTTGTATGGATTCAGCACAAGCTGGTCTTTAGCTACTACGAAACCGGCCGGAATCAAACCTTCACGGTTCTTCTGGATGTATTTCACGTTGAGCAGCCATTCACCGCACTGGCAGGTCTTGCCCAGATCAAGTTTCACGCTGGCAGTCTGATGAGGTGCCACGTTCAGGTTTTCAATGCGTCCGCTGCGGATAGCCTTACCATCTTTCAGTACTTCCCATTCCAGTGCGTATGCAGACAGGTCACGGAAGAAGTTTTCATTGTATACCTTGATTTCTCCTTTTGCCAAATCGCCCGGAGTAGTCCAAATGTTCTGATAGAAGTACTGTACCTCGTATGCATGCGGATTCGGTTTACGGTCAGGGCTGATAAGTCCGTTGTTACAGAAGTTCTTGTCGCCAGAATCATCCATGCGGTTGAAGTCGCCGGCATAAGCATAAATCATCTTGCCGTTCTTGCCTGTCCAGCGGATAGACTGGTCTACGAAGTCCCAGATGAATCCACCCTGATATTTCGGATACTTGCGAATCAGGTCCCAGTATTCCTTGAATCCACCTTGTGAATTACCCATGGCGTGTGCATATTCACACTGAATCAGCGGTTTCTGGTATTTGTCGTTCTTGCTGTATTCTTCGCACCATTTGTAGTCTGCATACATCGGGCAGTAGATATCAGTCTTTCCTTCAATGCGAGCCTGTTCGTACTGTACGGCGCGGCTTGGGTCTTCTGCCTTGATCCAGTCGTAAGCGGCTTCGAAGTTCGGACCGTATCCGGCTTCGTTACCCAATGACCAGAAGATGATGCTCGGATGGTTGAAACCACGCTGTACGTTGCGCTGGTTGCGTTCCATGTGCGCTTTCTTGTAAGTCGGTTCCTTGGCCAGTGTCTTGTCGTCGTATCCCATTCCGTGAGATTCGATGTTGGCTTCGGCCACTACATAAATACCGTATTTGTCGCAGAGTTCGTACCAGAAGTTGTCGTCCGGATAGTGACAGGTTCTTACGGCGTTGATGTTGAACTGCTTCATAATCTGAATGTCCTGAATCATGCGGTCGCGTGAAACTACGTATCCGCCGTCCGGATCCAGTTCATGACGGTCGGCACCTTTGAAGAGTACCGGCTGGCCGTTGACCAGAATCTGTGCGTTTTTGAGTTCAATCTTGCGGAAACCTACTTTTACAGGTACAACTTCGCTGGCCTGGCTGCCGTCTTTCAGTGTAGCACGCAGCGTGTATAAGTAAGGAGTTTCTGCGCTCCATTTTTTCGGATTTTCTACCTGAAGTGTAGTAGAAACATTGCCTGAACCTTTTACTTCGGTAGAAGCTACGGTCTGGTTCTGGGCATCCAGCAGTTCCAAGCTGACATTTCCGCTTCCCTTCAAATTCAGGTTGATGGCCAGTGAACCGTTCTTGTATTCGCTGTCCAGGTCGGGAGTCACGCGGATGTCATCGATGCGTTTCTTGTTGCGGGTATAAAGATAGCAGTCGCGTGCCACTCCGGTATAGCGGAAGAAGTCCTGGTCTTCCAGGTATGAACCGTCACACCAGCGGAACACCTGGAAAGCAATCAGGTTTTTCTGTCCCGGTTTCAGGTACGGAGTCAGGTTGAATTCAGCTTCCAGCTTGCTGTCTTCGCTGTAACCTACGAACTTACCGTTCACCCACAGGTACATGTTCGAGCTGACTGCGCCAAAATGAGCGATGATGTCTTTGCCTTTCCAGTCGGCCGGAACCATGATTTCACGACGGTAAGAACCTACGTGGTTTTCTTCGGTCGGTACGTAAGGAGGATTGTTTTCGAAACGGCTGCGCCATCCATAACCTACGTTGATGTAGATAGGGTCGCCGTATCCGTGAGTTTCCCATACTCCCGGCACCTGAAGGTTGTCCCAACCTTTATCGTTAAAGCCGGTTTTCCAGAAATCTGTGGGGCGTGCATCCGCATTCCGCACCCAGAAGAATTTCCAGGTTCCGTTCAGGCTCATAAAGTTCTTGGAGTCTTCCTTGACTGCCTTGGCAGCCATTTCTGCATTTTCGTACGCAAAGAAGTTTGCGTGCATCGGTGCCCGGTTGATGGCATTTATTTCCGGGTCCTGCCATTCTTTAAATGTCTGTGCATTGCCCGAAAGCACACAGGCACCTAAGAGTCCTAACACTAATTGTTTTTTCATGGATTAATGATTATAATAAAAAATGATAACTATGTGTCTTTATTCACTCACCCACGCGGGGTTATGAGGGTGTGTCACCCTCGGGTTGTAATACATCTCCGTAGAGTCGGGGATACGAATCTGGTATTCTTTTTCGCCATGGTTGGGAAGAGAACTTCCTCTAAGCCAGGGATTCATGCTCTTGAGCAAACTGTAGTTGATGCCCTGGCCTTTGGCAAAGCGTGCCAGGTCGTCAATATCTTCTGTCACTTTTATGGTACGATAAGGAATAGGAGGATACAGGTCGCTGGCTCTCAGGTGAAAACCGAAACGAGTCGGGTCGGTAAGCAGAAGTTTGGCTGCCAGTATCCGGTATACATAGCGGGAGGTTTCTTCCACTAAATAAAGGTCGAGTGCATTGTCTGTGTACTGTTTTTCCTGCTGCTGGCTGATTCTTCCTTGTCCGGCATTGTAGGATGCAGCTACGGTTTCCCAGTTACCGAATTTACGGTAAGCTTGTTTCAGGTACTTGCAGGCAGCTACGGTTGATTTCTCCACATGATAACGTTCGTCCACATGGTGATTGACCTCCAGACCGAACTCGCGGGCGGTGCCGCTCATGAACTGCCACAATCCGGCGGCTCCGGCTCCCGACCGTGCCAGCGGGTTCACATTGCTTTCGATGACCATCAGGTACTTGAAGTCATCGGGTACACCTTGTTCCTTTAAGATTGATTCGATGATGGGGAAATAACGGTTGGCTCTTTTGATGATTTGCAGGGAAGTGCTGTGCATGTAAGTAAATGCCATCAGCTCCCTATCCATTCGTTCGCGCCGGTCATAGCGTGTCAGGTCTATTTCCGTGTCACAAAAACTGATGCTTTTAGGAACTTCGACGCAGCTGTAAGCAGGCGATGAGTTTGTTTCGGTCTGCGCGGTGCAGGAGGTGGAAAATCCGGGTAACAAGAAACCGGTTACAAATAAAGCGGTTGTTAATGATAAGGTATATAAGCGTTTTGTCAATTTCATATTCAAGGTCTTCTTGTAACTATTGGTTTCTTGTGAATCTGTGGCAAAAATAGGGACTTATTGGGTAAGTCTGGAAGAAAAATTGGCATAAAATGGGTAATAATTGGTCAAAATGGCTTTGATTTTACTTTATTCCCCGTTGGGTTATGCGCATGTTTTTCCCCTTCTGAGCCTTTTGGGCACAACAAATCAACAGCTCTTTGTTCAAAAATCGCTCTAAAGTACGAAATAAACTTTTGGGAAACGCTACCTTTTTAATTTATTTCACAAAATGATATTCCTCATAAAAGATTATTCTTCCATGTGGAAACTTTTCAGGATTGTTTCTGGAGTTTTGTCATTTTCCTGACGGTATACAATGGAAACATAGAAGCCGCAGCTTCCGTCTTTTGCCAGCAGGTAACTGTAAACGCATTTTTCTTCTTCACAGTTTCCTTTGAGCTGCACACCATGGAACTGGGGCAGCTCAAAAGATTGTACGCTGCTTTGCGATGTCACTTCATCGTCTGTGGCAATAGCCTTTAATTCCTGTCCTAATTCTTCTTTTCTCAGACCTTCTCCCTCTAAAAGCTGGATGGTGAGGTAATAGGTATCGTTCCCGGCAATGTATCCTTCGGAAGAATCATCTTCTACTACTAAGTCGGCTGGAGCCTGGAAAGAAACTCCATACGAACTCCATGTGGTTGTTCTCAGGTTTTGTGCAAACGCGGGAAGGACTACTGAAAAAAATGCAATCAGGGTTAAGAATAAATGTTTCATACTTTTCGTTCGGCTACTACTTTTCGTGCATATACTTCTTCTTCCTTATTAACCAGCACGCATACGGAACCTCCTCCATAGGAAGAAGTCACGGCAGACAATGGCGTTTCATCTTTTAGCATGGCATCCACACCGGCAGACTTTAATAAGCCCTTTATCAACTCAGCTTCCCAGAGATCTCCTCTGAAAACTTCAATCAATGAATCGTAATTTTTCGCTTCCATAGTCACATGTTTTAAGGGTTAATAAATCAGAAGTTTTCTCTCTCTCTTATTTATTTCAAAGATAAGAAACTTTCGGGAATAAATATTCAGTTTGGGGATATATTTCTTATGAAATGGCAGATTATTTTGACGTTTGCGCTTTGAAACTTTGTGTGAAATTGTATTTTTGCGATAATTTGCAATCTGAATAAAACAATTATGAATCTGAATGAAACTTTTAAGGCGGTTCGGGCTGCATCTCGTAAGTTGGCGATGCTGGATGTACAGACCATCAATACGGTGCTATGTGCCGTAGCCGACAAGATAGAAGAAAAAGCAGATGTGCTGCTGAAAGCCAATCAGGAAGACTTGCAGCGAATGGATACGTCCAATCCGAAATACGACCGCTTGAAGCTGACGCAGGAACGTCTGGAAGGAATAGCGGCCGATATGCGTCAGGTGGCTTCTTTGCCTTCACCGTTAGGAATTGTGAGAGAAGCTTATACGGTGCCCAGCGGACTTCGTTTGCAGAAGGTGAGCGTGCCGTTTGGGGTGATAGGAGTAATCTATGAGGCACGTCCGAATGTCAGTTTTGATGTGTTTTCCTTGTGCCTGAAGAGCGGAAATGCGTCTATTCTGAAGGGAGGAAGTGATGCCGATGCCTCCAACCGTGCCATTGTGCAGCTGATTCATGAGGTATTGGAGGAGTTTGGTGTCGATTCGCACGTCGTGGAGCTGTTGCCTTCTACCCGTGAGGCGACAGAAGCGCTTCTGCATGCAGAAGGTTGGGTGGATTTAATCATTCCTCGTGGCAGCAGTAACCTGATTCAGTATGTACGTCATGAAGCAACCGTACCAGTCATTGAGACGGGAGCCGGAATCTGTCATACGTATTTCGACAAGGCGGGTGATTTAACTAAAGGAGCCGCCATTGTCAATAATGCCAAGACGCGCAGAGTGAGTGTCTGCAATGCCATGGACTGTCTGCTGTTGCATCGGGGGCGTTTGGCCGATTTGCCGGCATTGTGTGCTCCTTTGGTGGAAAGTCGGGTAATTCTATATGCAGATGAACCGGCTTATCAGGCTTTGGAAGGAAACTATCCGGCAGAATTGTTGCAGCCTGCTACTTTGGAAAGTTACGGCACCGAGTTCTTAGACTATAAGATGGCCATCAAAACGGTGGATGATATCGCAGAAGCTGTAACGCATATTTATACATACGGCTCCGGGCATAGTGAGTGTATCGTGACAGAGGATAAAGAGGCGGCTGCTTTCTTTACCCGGGCAGTGGATGCCGCTTGTGTGTATGTTAATGCGCCGACTTCGTTTACCGATGGGGCTCAGTTTGGTTTGGGAGCAGAAATTGGTATCAGTACCCAGAAACTGCATGCCCGTGGTCCGATGGGATTAAGGGAGATGACTACCTATAAGTGGATTGTGGAAGGTGACGGTCAGGTACGAAAAAAATGAATAAAATAAGCGGTGTATTGTATTTTTATAGTATATTTGCGAGGAAAAATAAATTAATATACAATTTTGCGTATGAGAACTTATACCAATGTATTCGATTTGGGCGATTTGAAGACCGCCTTGGCAGAAGCGTTTGAAATCAAGAACGACCGTTATAAATATGAAGCGTTGGGCAAGCATAAGACTTGTCTGCTTATTTTCTTTAATAACAGTTTGCGTACGCGTTTGAGCACGCAGAAGGCTGCTCGTAATTTGGGAATGGATGTTATCGTGCTGGATGTGAATCAGGGTGCCTGGAAGCTGGAAACTGAGCGTGGCGTGATTATGGATGGTGACAAGAGTGAGCATCTGCTGGAGGCTATTCCGGTAATGGCTTCTTATTGTGATGTGATTGGTGTACGCTCTTTCGCGCGATTTGAAAGTCGGGAAGATGATTATACGGAAAAGATTCTGAATCAGTTTATTCAGTATTCTGGTAAGCCGGTTTTCTCTATGGAAGCGGCTACGGGACATCCTTTGCAGGCATTTGCCGACTTGATTACGATTGAAGAGTACAAGCGTACCGAACGCCCGAAAGTGGTTTTGACATGGGCACCTCATCCGCGTGCGCTTCCGCAGGCTGTACCCAACTCGTTTGCTGATTTCATGAATGAGGCAGATGTGGACTTTGTGATTACTCATCCGCAGGGCTATGAACTCGATCCGAAGTTTGTGCGTGGAGCAAAGGTGGAGTACGATCAGAAGAAAGCTTTTGAAGGTGCGGACTTTATTTATGCGAAGAACTGGGCTTGCCCGGGTGTGACTTGTCCGGAAGACTACGGAAAGATTCTGAGCAAGGACATGAGCTGGACAGTAGATACCGAACACATGTCGTGGACTAACAATGCGTTCTTTATGCACTGCCTGCCGGTACGTCGTAACATGATTGTAACGGACGATGTGATTGAAGCTCCGACTTCACTGGTGATTCCGGAAGCAGCCAACCGTGAAATTTCTGCAACAGTGGTATTGAAACGTATGCTGCAAAGTTTATAATCAGTAGAGTTTACATAAAAATGCCGTGATACAGAGAGCAGGACTCTTTTATATCACGGCATTCTTGTTGTAAATAAGGAGGTTATTGTTCGATTTCTTTACCCAACTCTTTCCAGTTGTCGAAACCTTTGTCCAGGTTGTACACCTTGAATCCTTTTTTGACTAGTATCTTTGCGGCATTCCGGCTTCGGCGACCGCTTTTGCAATATACAGCAATGGTTTGTTCCGGGTTCAGCAACTCATCGGCATTGGCTGAGAAACTTTCATCCAGTACGTTGATGTTGAGGCTTCCGGGAATATGTCCTTCGCTGTATTCCGCTACGGTTCTTACGTCCACAATCTGTATCTGTTCATTTCCGATAAAGCCTTCGAATTCATCGGCAGATACGTTCTTGAAGTCGTCGTTTGATTTCCCTTTGCATGCCACCATGGCTACGGCAAACATGCATATAAAGAACATGAAGTAAATAGTCTTAATCATAGATGTAGTTTTAGTAAGTAAATTCATAGCTTACAAAGCCTTTTTCGTAGGTGTTGATGCGGAGCACGACCTTGTCGCCCTGAGTCAGTTGTCCTTCGTAGGCCCACAGAGGGATGGAGAGGTAGCTTTTGCGGGTGAATGCCTCATAATCTCCGTTCTGGTTGTGGTAGAGTGTCAGATGGAGTGTCCGGCTTCCGTCACCGTTATTCGAGATACCTTCGTCAATGAAGTGGAAAATGTGGCTTTTCTCTTTAGCCATAGGCAACAGAATCAGGTTGATATAGTTTCCAAATTTCCATACACTCTGAATATCCAATGGGTCAGTCTTAGCGGTCGCTTCCGGCAGTTTGTCCACTGTAACCGGTTTCACGGCAATAATAAGCTGGCAGGAATAGAGCAGGGCAGTCGCTTGTCCCTCATCTGCTGATTCTTTCGGTTCATAGATGGATACACTTCTGTAGATAGAGTCAGGAGTCAGTCCGTCCAGTCCTTCCCGGTTGAGAATTTGCAGGCTCTCTCCTTTGTCTGTAATTAGTTTCTGTAGTGTACCGCTTTCATCTGTGGCCGCATCAATAAAAGTGGTGATTACATTGGGATAGACATATTCATCTTCTTTGCATGCCCCTAAAAGGAGTATGCAAAGAAGACTGTATAAGATGACGCCGAATTTCTTCATTGTGCGATGGCCTTCAAGTGATTGATAGCCGGATTGGCGTACATGGTCAGGATTCGCTGGCGCAGGAAGTCTTCGTCCTTGTTCGGGAGCTGAATCAAGTCCAGCTTCTTTTGCAGGTAAGCTTCAAAGCGCTTCTTTTCTTCCGGAGTATATTTCCCGGCAAATGTTTCTGTGCCATTCAACAGGTCGCAAGCCACATAATTACCCGGATAGAGTCGGTAGTTACGGTGGATATATTTGTCAATCAGTGCAGAAACCTGAGTGAAGACTTCCGTCTTAGGCAATCCTCTGAGCGCTTCCAGTTCTTCGTTTATGCAAGGTCCTGTCTGGAAGTGTACACGTCCCTTGTAACCGAAGATACCTGTTTGCATATTGGTCAGGTCGTCTGCCTGGCTCTTCTTGAATGTTTCCGAGTCTCTCTTCTGCTGCATTTCCTTGGCTTTCAGGAAATCACACGGGTCGTATTCGTACGACAAGGCTACTGGTACGATGTGCAGTTCCTTCAGTCGGTCGATGATGTCACCTTCCCCTCCCATGGCCAGCATCTTCAGTACGCTGTCCTGTGTGCGGTCGTTGGAGTCTTTCGCACGGCCTTCACGTTGTGCAATCCACACATTCTCTTGCTTTTGTGTTACGGCAAAGTGAATGTACCGTGACATGCGTGCAGATGATTCCAGCATTTGTCGCATGCTCAAGGCACGCTGTACGATGAACGACTTGTTCACTCGCACCAGTTTCTTTATCCACGGATAAATAAGCAGGTTATCTCCGATGGCGATTTCTACGGTGGTAGGGAAACCGTTGTCCAGCAAGCCTACTGAAAGAAATCCCGGGTCGAGCACAATGTCCCGGTGATTGGAAATAAACGTATAGCTCTGGTTCTTATCAGGAAGCGAAGAAGCATCCATGTCGAAACCGTCACTATGCTGTTGCATGATGTCGTGCAACAGCTTGTGGAAAAACGTTTTCTGTACGTCCAGATTGGTCTTGCAGTGGCGCAATTGTGCGGCAATCATTTCCAAAGGAACATTCGGCATCACCGATTGGATGACAGCCTGAAAGTCTTTGTCAGAAAGTAGTTCCTCGAATATCTGTGGAAGTTCTTCGGGGGTATACGGACGAATGTCGTCAAATTCTGCAGGTATGTTCATGATGTTGAGTGGCTTGTTCTTTCCAAAGATACAAAATTAATTGAAATGGTCTTCAATAATATCGGTCATAACGTCCTTAATATCCAGACCGGCAGCCCGTACCTGTTGCGGAATGAAGCTGGTGGCCGTCATTCCCGGAGTGGTATTGATTTCGAGCATATTGATTTTTTCACCTTCTGTGATGATGTAATCCACGCGCACGATACCCTTGCATCCCAGTATGTCGTAGATGGCAGATGTCAGTTGCTGTACGCGGCTGGTCAATTCCGGACTGAGGCGAGCCGGCGTGATTTCTGTTACTTCGCCTTTGTATTTGGCGTTGTAATCGAAGAATTCGTTCTGACTGACTACTTCCGTGATAGGGAACACCACTTCATTTTTCTTGGTCTTGTAGCATCCGTTGGCCAGTTCGATACCGTCCATGAAAGCTTCAATCATCACATCATCCGACTCCTTGAAAGCAGCTTCCAAAGCCGGCTGAATCTGTTCCTTTGTTTTCACCTTTGTTACACCGAAGCTGGAACCGCTGGCATTAGGCTTGATGAAGCAAGGCAAGCCGATTTTTGCGATGACATCTTCGTCGCTGATACCGTGACGTTTGTTTACCAGCATGGATTCAGCTACCCGTACACCGAAGCCCTTCAGGTACTGGTTTAAGGTGAATTTGCTGAAAGTCAATGCGGAAACCAGCACGTCGCAGGTAGAGTAGGGAATACCTAACAGTTCAAAATATCCCTGCAGGATACCGTTCTCTCCCGGAGTTCCGTGGATGGTGATATAAGCAAAGTCGGGTATGATTTTCTGTCCATGATCCATGAAACTGAAGTCATTCTTATCTACTTGTGCACGGCTGCCGTCGGAAAGAATCGCTTCCCAGCGTGCTTTAGTCAGTTCCACGATATAGAGGGTATATTTGTCCTGATCGATAAAAGAGTAGATACCCTCTGCACTTTTCATGGAGACTCCATGTTCAGATGAGTCTCCTCCTGCTACAATCGCAATTGTACGTTTCATAGTTGTTATTCTCTGTTACTGATATACGTTCTCCATCGTTCCAGCAGGCAGGTCATATCCTCGGGCAGTTCGGAAGTGAAGAACATTTCCTCTCCTGTGCGAGGGTGTACAAAGCCCAGTGTCTTGGCATGCAGTGCCTGACGGGGACAGATTTCGAAACAGTTGTTTACAAATTGTTTGTATTTGCTGAAATGAGTTCCTTTTAAGATTTCGTGACCACCGTAACGTTCATCATTGAACAAGGTGTGCCCGATGTGTTTCATGTGTACACGAATCTGATGGGTACGTCCGGTTTCGAGTACGCACTTTACCAGTGTGACATACCCTAATCGTTCCAATACCTGATAATGTGTCACGGCGTGTTTACCTTGTTCCGGGTCGGACATGACAGCCATCTGCATTCGGTCGCGCGGATTACGTCCGATGTTGCCGGTGATGGTTCCTTCATCTTGTTCTACAATCCCCCAGACCAGCGCGTTGTATTCACGCTTGGTTGTCTTGTTGTAAAACTGAAGTCCCAGACTGGTTTTCGCATCGGGGGTTTTAGCTACCACCAAAAGTCCTGAGGTATCCTTGTCAATGCGGTGCACCAATCCCACTTGCGGGTCATTCGGGTTATAGGTCGGAACGTCACGCAGATGCCATGCGATGGCGTTGACCAGGGTACCGTGGTAATTTCCACATCCCGGGTGCACCACCAACCCCGCAGGCTTGTTGATGACCATCAGGTCATCGTCTTCATATACAATGTTCAGTGGAATATCTTCCGGAATAATGTCATTCTCATAGCGCGGGCGGTCCATCATAACGGTCAGCACGTCCAGCGGCTTGACCTTGTAGCTGCTTTTCACCGGTTTCCCGTTGGCCATGACGAATCCGTTGTCGGCAGCCATCTGAATCCGGTTGCGCGACGCGTTGACAATTCGCTCAAATAAATACTTGTCGATGCGGACAGGAGCCTGTCCTTTATCTACTACCGTACGGAAATGCTCATACAATTCAGGCTCACCCTGAATCGGCTCGATATCGTCTGGCGCTTCTCCGTCCAGTTCGTAATCAATCAAATCTTCTGCCATCTTTTTCTTTAGGGGGTTAGATTTAGAACCAGGAGTCATCTACCTCTGCTTCACTGTTGGCAGACGAATTCATATCGATGGTAATCTGTGTAGAATCCATGGCAAGAGAGTCACGAATCGCTGTGTTGCCTACACAGAGAGTCAGCATGGCTTCGTGGGGAACTTTATCTCCGCTAACCAGACTTCTTCCACGGTATTTGATGCCGTAAATCCAGTCCTGCTCTCCCGAAACATATTCTGGTTCCGTAAGTTTAAAACCCATCGCCTTTAATTTGGCTTCCGCCTGACGCAAAGAACTGTTGTCTATCAAGTCCGGCAACTTTACCAAAGGAACCTTAGAAGTGGTGACGGTCAGGTAAATTGTTCTTCCCTCCTTCACGCGTGCTCCCCCTGCCGGATTTTGGTCTAATACCATGCCGTCGGGCACACCTTTCACATAGCTGGAGTCGATAACCAGCCCCTTCAACTTCTGGTTACTGAGAGCCTGCTGAGCTTCGTTCAATGTTTTGTTCTTCACATTCGGCACCATGTAAGCTTCTCCATGGTGTGTATAACTGTCCAGCCAGAGCAAAGTACCCCAGCATGCACCAATTATTACGACAATTATGGCTATGAGATTCAGCCAGAAAAAGCGGTTCTTTTTAAATGAAAAGAATTCTTTTAAAGTTATCATGTTGTGTCAAGTATATAATCGGAGCAAAGATACAATATTTTGTTGGAATACTGGGGAGTTGTGGGGGATTCCTATGTCTTTTTAACATGAAGTCTGTGATTGGAAAATGCTTTGTCATACGGAAAACCTACATTTCTTCTTTTCTTGGTGTGCGGATATACTAATCATATTTTCTTAATGCCCTTTAAAACCGGATACGCACTTCTTAATCTATGTTATAAAACACATGTAAACGCACACAAAACTTGCATAATTCCAGAAAGTCCGTACCTTTGCATCGTGTTTTTCATAGTATTAGATTTAAGGTTAACAAAGGTTGGAGTTCAGCGGAACTCCTTTTTTTATGTCTTTATCTAAGCAAAAGAAAAATACCCCCTTGTTTACAGATAGTAAAGAATAGAGAAATGGCAATACTTTCACCTGACACATGGCAGTTTATCTGTGCACATCGTACGGAAGATGTACGTACATTAGCTTTGCAGGCCCGTAAGTATCCGCAGGTAGATATGGCGGCAGCAGTGGTACAGATTGCCGGCTGGCAGATTGCCGAGAAAAAGGTTCCTCTTTGGGCACAGACGGAAGGAATGCAATATCCGGCTCACTTGTCCATGGAGCAGTGCTCTTCGGAAATCACGGCCCGTTACAAGGCCTCGTGGTTGCAAGGTGATACGATGACCGATTTGACGGGAGGTTTGGGAGTGGACTGTTCTTTCCTGGCACGAAATTTCCGGAAGGTGGATTACGTGGAACGTCAGGAAGTGCTGTGTGAACTGGCCCGCCATAATTTCCCGTTGCTTGGTTTGCCACAGGTAACAGTGCATTGTGCCGACGGCGTGGAATACCTGCAAAAGATGGAACCGGTGGATTGCCTGTTCTTGGACCCTGCCCGTCGCGACAGTCAGGGAGGAAAAACAGTGGCTATTGCCGACTGCGAACCCGATGTGCAGAAACTGGAACCGTTGTTAGTAGAAAAAGGCCGGACGGTAGTGGTGAAACTTTCTCCCATGCTGGATATTTTTTCTTCCTTACGGGAGCTGAAATACATCCGTCAGATTCACGTAGTAGCTGTGAATAACGAGTGCAAAGAGTTGTTGGTTGTGCTACAAAAAGAGATAAAATCCCCTTCAGAAGGCTTTGGAGAGGTGTGGATAAGTTGTGAACAGGCTGTTAATAACTTTTTGGCAGAACCGTTTGTCTTCACTTATTCACAGGAGAAAGAAGCACAATGCCCGTTGGCTGGCGAGGTAGAAAATTATCTTTATGAACCGGGCGCTTCCTTGCTGAAGGCGGGGCCTTACCGGTTGTTGGGCGCGCGATTCGGTGTCAAAAAATTACATGCAAACAGTCATCTTTATACTTCCGATACATTAGTCGATTTTCCGGGACGTCGTTTCCGGGTGCTGGAAGTGTCAGGTTTTGGGAAAAAAGAACTGAAACAGCTGTTGCAGGGAGTGGATAAGGCCAATCTCACGGTACGTAACTTCCCGGCTTCGGTGGCAGAACTCCGAAAAAAGTGGAAGCTGAAAGAAGGAGGAGACGTGTATTTGTTTGCCACGACATTGGATGGCGACCGTCATGTGGTGATAAAGTGTGTCAAGGCATGATATTTTTCAATATCCTTTAAAATATTTCCTGAAACGCTTCAAAGAATTCTCTGTTTCACAGTGCGGGATTTGTATCCCACAGTGTGAAATATGTATCCCACACTGTGGTTTTTGTATTTCACAGTGTGAAACAGAGAATTTGCCTTGAAGTTTTTCGTTTTATGCAAGAGCGTACAGAAGAATTCTTACTGCCGAATCATGATTGTTATTTCTTGTTTTCGTGTATACATGTCTGACTATTGTCAAAAAATCATACAGCAGGTGTCTAATTTTTAGACACCTGCTTTTTTATGCAAATCTGATTTGTGTTGATAATCAAATGTTTAAAGTATTGGCATGGACTTTGTATAGAAATTGATGGAAATGAAAATCCGAAATGTAAAATACAAACTCTATAAAACAATACGATTATGATTAAGATTGAAAACCTGACAAAGACTTTTCGCACCACAGAAGTAGAGACACTGGCACTGAATAAAGTAAGCTTGGAGGTAAGAGACAAGGAATTTGTGGCAATTATGGGACCTTCCGGTTGTGGAAAGTCTACCTTATTAAATATTATGGGGCTGTTGGATAATCCGACTTCCGGAAGTTACTTTTTGGATGGAAAGGAAGTAGGCAGTCTGAAAGAAAAAGACCGTACGAATGTGCGCAAGGGAAACATCGGTTTCGTGTTCCAAAGTTTCAACTTGATTGACGAGTTGAACGTATTTGAGAACATTGAACTCCCGTTGACTTATTTGAAGATTCCAGCTGATGAACGGAAGCGTCGGGTGAATGAAATTATGCAACGGATGAATATCAGTCATCGTGCAAAGCATTATCCGCAGCAGTTGTCGGGTGGTCAGCAGCAACGTGTGGCTATTGCACGTGCCGTGGTTTCCGGACCGAAGATTATTCTGGCCGACGAGCCGACTGGTAACCTGGATTCCAAGAACGGACAGGAAGTGATGGAGCTGCTGACTGAACTCAACAAGGAAGGAACTACCATTGTGATGGTGACACACAGCCAGCGTGATGCCGGTTTTGCCAGTCGTGTGATTAACCTGTTCGACGGACAGATTGTGGCTTCTATTGCAGAAATGTAAAAATAGTACCTTATGAAACGTGCATTGAAAGGACTGTTTCGAAAAGGAGAGGCCAATGTGGTCAAGATTGTCTGCCTGAGTGTGGGACTGGCCATTGGCCTGGTCATGCTGGCGGAGGTCATTTTCGAACGGTCGTATGATAACTTCTTGCCGGGGTTGAAAGAGACTTACCGGGTGGAAGAACGCTACAAACAGAAAGGAACTGACTGGAGGGAGCATGCGCAGACTCCCGGTGCTATTGGGCCAGGGTTGCAACACTATTGTCCGGTGGTGGAAGTGGCCACTCGCTTCACGGGAATTGGGTCGATGACGCTGACGACGGAAGACCATAAAGAACTGGAGGGGCAGGCTTGGTTTTGCGATAGTACTTTCTTTCGGGTCTTTCCGCGGAAATTGCTGATGGGCGAGGAGCCTTATACGGGCTTGGAAAAGGCTAATAATGCGTATATCTCTTCCAAATTGCTGGAGGTGGCAGGCGAACAGATTATCGGGAAAACATTGTCGTGGAAACAATATCCCGAGTTTCATGTGACCGTAGTCGGGGTGTTTGAAGCTTTTCCTGAGAATACCCACCTTCCGCAGATGGATGTACTCATTGCCCTGCCGACCATCGGGCAGGTGAGGTACGATGGGCGCAACAACTGGTTAGGAAATGATGGCTATAAGACTTATGTCCGCCTGCGGAAAGGGAGTACTCCAGATGACTTAAAGGAAGGCATGGAGCGTATGCTGGAAGTGAATCATGTGACGGAAGAGATGGCTCAGTCTGGTACGGGTTTTGAACTCTCTCTCCGTCCGGTAGCCGAAATATTTACCTCGTCTGATTATAACCGCATCATGAACATCGTCTTTCTGAGTTTTGCGATTATCATGTTGCTGGTGGCTGTGTTGAACTATATCCTGCTGGTTGTTTCGTCCATGGTGAGCCGTGCCAAGGGAATTGCCACTTACCGTTGCTATGGCGCCGGAAGTGGTGACATTTACCGGATGATTCTTTCGGAATCTTTGTTGCACGGATTGATCAGTCTGGCTTTGGCTGTATTGATTATTTTCGGCTTGCAGGATTTCTTGCAGGAACAGATAGGACATAGCTTGGAGTCACTTTTCCCCTTGTCTACTGTATGGGTTTGCCTGGCAGTGACGGCCGGAGTAATTTTGCTTTGCGGAGTGATGCCGGGTTATCTTTACACCCGTATTCCGGTGACGTATGCGTATCGCCGTTACACAGAAAACAAACGGAGGTGGAAACTGGGATTGCTGTGTTTGCAGTTTGCGTTGACCACATTCTTTGTCTGCCTGCTGACGGTCATAGGCTTGGAGTATAACACTTTGATGAATTTCAACCCCGGATTTGAATACCGGAACACTTTGTATACCAACTTGTCGGGTACCGAGATGGTGGAGCGGGAACGCTGTGTGCAGGAGTTGAAAAAACTGCCGGAGGTAAAGGCGGTTACCTGGGGTTACCAGCTCCTGTCGGATCATTGCAGTGGAAACAATGTGTACAATCCCGAAACAGAAGAAGAATACATGAACATTGCCGATATGTATTATGTAGGTCCTGATTATCACAAGGCTTTCCAGATTCCGGTTATCGAAGGAAACGTATTCACGCCTACGCTGACGGATACCTTGTCACAACAAGTAATGGTCAGCCGTCGGTTCGTGGAGCGTATGAAAACACTGGCCGGATGGACAGGCTCTCCCATTGGGAAGACGGTATATATTACCGAACACGCGGATCACGGAACCATTGCTATTGTTTGTGGGGTGTATGAGGATATTCATTTAGGCTCTCAAGTGATGGAAGAGTATGATGAGCGTCCTACGGTGATGTTCTATCGAAATAAACCTTCGAGCAATTTATATGTAGCCTTGAACCGGATGTCACCTGAAGCGATGAAAGAAGTGCAGCAAGTAATCGACCGAACGGTTGCTTCTCAGCAGTTGAAGGTGTACAGCCTGTCGCTCGAGATGGGTAACTTGTACAATGGAGTGTTGCACGTGCGTAACAGTGTACTTTTTGCGGGCCTGTGTATTCTGATTATTGCTCTGACAGGACTGGTGGCATATGTGCGCGATGAAGTGTCACGCCGCCGTTCGGAGATTGCCATCCGCCTTATTCACGGAGCTTCCATGGCCGACGTGCAGAAAATCTTCCTGCTCGATTTATTGAAGATAGCTCTTCCGGCTGTAGTGATAGGTGCTTTGTGCGCCTGGAAGGTAGGCGAACAGCTTTTGCAATTGTTTGCTGTCAAGATAGACCTCACGTGGTACCTGTTTGCCGGATGTATCCTTATCGTATGTCTGGTAGTGTGGTTGGTAGCCTTCGGGCTGGTATGGAAAGCGGCACGGGCCAATCCAACTGAAAATCTGAAAACAGAATAAATAGAATGTATAATTATAAAAATAAAGGAGATAGAATGATGAAAACCAGAATGAACATACTCACATTGGCTTGTGCCTTGACCTGTTTCAGCTGTATAGGAACTGCTCATACTATTCAGCCGAGTAAAAACTACCAGACGGAAAAACGTTCCCTTGGTGATATACGGGAAGTGTCTACACTTTCTTCCATCGATGTGGTGTATCACCAGACTTCCGGCAGTCCGTATGCAGAAATCTATGCTTCAGACAATGTCATGCCCTATGTGGTACTGAAGGAGTCAAAAGGTGAACTGAGGGTTTATTATCAGGACGGTACCAGCATCCAGGGCGAGAACCGCTGCCGGGTAGATGTATATGCGCCCTCTGTCAGTCGTTTTACCACAATGGCTTCCGGTGATATATCTATTCCTAAAGGATTGAAAACACAGGGAGACATACGTTTCCAGACAAATGCCAGCGGTGATATTGAATGCCCTGCGGTGCAGTGCAGTAGCTTTCAGTCTGAAATCAATGCCAGTGGCGACATTGATGTACAGCAGGTCAACTGCCAGAAGTTACAGGCCAGTATCAATGCCAGCGGAGATATGACGGTTCACAAAGCCGTATGTCAGCATGCGTCTTTGACCGTCAATGCATCCGGCGATTTGATGGTGCCTAATCTGCAATGTCAGGAAGTGGTGACGGCTACGGTCAATGCCAGTGGCGATATGGTCATAAAAGGCAGCTGCCAGGAAGCTGTACTTCGTGACAATGCGTCCGGTGATTTGTCGGCAGATAACCTGAAAGCCGTTAAAGTCGATGCGGCTGTATATGGTTCGGGCGATTTGTCTTGCCGTGCCTCTCGTTCCATTACGGCGAAAACGTATGGCAGCGGAAGTATTAGCTATACCGGTAACCCTTCTCAGGTAGTAACCGAAGGAAAACACATCTATAAAAAATAAAATCTCTCTTTTTAATAGGCAGGGTGAAAAGGCTGTGAAGTCTTTTCACCCTTTTTTGTGTAAGGCAAATCAGAATGATTACCCGATTTGTACATGTGTAGGCTTTATTTGAAAAAACATAAGGAGAGGAACTGAAAAACGTTTTTGTATGTTTTAGGTTTCTCCTTGCGGAACCGTATGTTTCCCTTACGTGAAACGTAGGTTTCTCTCGGCAAAACCGTACGTTTCACGTAAGGGAAACATAAAAAAGAAAAGGGCAGACGCCTCTCTTTGTAAGTACGCTTTTGACTCTTGTTCAGAAGACGATTTATTTTCCTATTTCCTCAATTTCCATTACTTCCATTACGCCTGCATACTCAGCTGCAAAACCCTCGGAAGAAGGGCCCTGGATACGGACTTTCAGTTTAGCAGGTATGGCTGTATAGGGTTTTGCATCGGAAGGAAGAGCTGCTTCATAGCGTTTCTTCAGTTCACACGACTTGTCAACAACCCAATAGGCTGTAGTGTCTGCATCGGGAGTGAAGCTGTAGGCTTCGTGTCCCATGATAAGTTGTCCGTGGAGTACCTGAATGGAGTCGAATAGCTGGATGCTCTGCTCATCAAACAAAGGCATATCTTGTCCCACCTCAATGAAGACTGCTTTCTGGGGATGGGTGTGGAATACCTCGAAATAACGTGCTCCGCTGTTGCCTGCTCCCCATCCATAGCAAGTAAAGGGCACAGGTTCGTGCTGGCCGCGGTCAGCCAGTTTTTTTGCTGACTTCCCGGTGGGCTCCAGGATGTAGCGGGTTACTCCAGCGCGGTTGGATTTTACTTCACGGAAATCGCAAGTCAGGCTGTCCGCCCAGTTCTTATCCATGAAAATACGTGGGTGAGACTGCAGGAACGGGATAAGTGAATGGATGTCCTTGCCCGGTATATCCAATATCTGAATAACCGGGTCCGAAGTTTGTTTGTGGCCATTTTCCATACGTTCTATGCGTGCACCCGGAATAGAAGCGTCGGTGACGATACGTAGGTTTTCGTTGTATTGTGCCCACAGCCGTAAACCGGCTCCTGTGACAGTCTGCCACTGGAAACCTTCGTAGCCTTCTCTGGAGGGATTCTCGGGGAATACTTCACTTAGTTCCGTCTGAATGTCGGAATCTCCGGCTTGTTTTTTAGAAGACGGATTGCAGGCTGTCAATAGGCAAAGACCTGCCAAAGGGATAAGAATTCTTTTCATGATTAATATTTATAACAAGGTTCTTTATTGTTGTGAAATAAGGAAGGCCGTGTAAGCAATGTAGCATGCTACTAACAGTCCTCCTTCTATGCGGGTGATGGTCCGTTTCTTGAAGAACCAACCCACCAGCCAGAACAGGATGGAAGAGCCTACCAGTACAGCCATGTCGATGTTGTTGATATTTCCCATAGGGAGAGGGGACAGGCTTGCACTACATCCCAATACAAAGAATACATTGAACAGGTTGCTGCCGATGACGTTACCAATGGCAATACCCGGATTCTTTTTCAAGGCCGCCGTGACGGAAGTTGCCAGTTCCGGCAGAGAGGTACCTCCGGCCACCAGTGTAAGTCCGATGATAGAGTCGCTGACACCTAATGAACGGGCAATACCACTGGCACCGTCTACAAAAAATTGTCCGCCAAAGATCAATCCGGCCAGTCCTCCTATAATATATAGGGCTGATTTCCATGCCGGCAGTTCCTTCACCTTCTGTTCTTCGCCACCATCTTCGTTTCCGTTGCGGGCGATGGCAAAAGTATAACGCATAAAAATAAGGAAGAAACCTAATAGTACCAGTCCGTCTATCCGGCTGATGATGTCCCGGCTTCCTCCGTCGAGTATGCAGTCGTTGGCAAAGCAGGTGAGTACCAGTGCAGAAAGAATGACCAGCGGAATTTCCTTACTCATAGTGCCCTGTCCCACTTGTATAGGGAGAACCAGAGCGGTGCATCCGATAATCATCAACACATTGAAGATATTACTTCCTACCACGTTACCGATAGCCATTTCAGCACTTCCCTGTAACGAGGAGAGTACGCTGATAACCAGTTCAGGAGCAGAGGTCCCGAAGGCTACAATGGTCAATCCGATAACCAGGTCGGAGATACGAAAACGTTTGGCTACAGAGGCTGCTCCGTCGGTCAGTCCGTTGGCTCCTATTAAAATCAAAGCTAATCCGCCGATTAATAAAAGTAGATTCATCCACATACGATACTGTTTTTAGTCCTTTTCTGTTAGCTGGAACGTTTTTCCGTCTGTACTACGTGTCAGTGTAGCTTCTTTTCCTTTACCGCGCAAATCGAGAATGGTATTCTTGTAACCGTAACCTGAGGCTGTGCGGTACTGCGAGAGTAACATGTATTGTCCGTCTAGACAAACTTCAGCGAGGGCTTCATGCGGATAGAATATCACAGGGATTTCTGTCTTTTCCTCGGTGAGGAAGGAGGTCTCTATTTTTTTATCGGTTCCGTACGTGCTATAAAGCAGTCGTCCTCTTCTGGATACAATCCAGGAGTCTGCACAGGCTTGCACCTGATAGGTGTCGTCGTCTTCTACGTTCCAGACAGCAATGCCGTCAGGACGTACACGGCGGTCGAGTATGACTTTGGTATCAGGTAAGAACACTTCTACCTTTGAAGAATCAGTTGCAAACACTAAGAAGCCGGCTTGGGTTGCCTGGCTGTCGGTGGAAGAGAGTACTTTTTGTCCTGTCTCAAAAATCCGGATGTCTTTTTGTAATACGTCCGACCAGGTGTATCCCGTAGAAGCCTTGTCTGTTCCAACTAAAGGTGCTGATTCCGGCTGGCGTACATATTTTATCTGATAATCGGCCCCTTTCCGGAGGGTGAGAGTGTCTTGTTGTAAAGACAGGATGGCCAGTGTATCTGAGAATGAAATTGTCTGTCCGTTTCCGATGCTTTTTCCGTTCAGAATAAGCTGTCCGTCCGGCAGAAGTTGCCAGCTTTCATATTGCAGAGTGGCCATGCCGATGGAGGAGGCTTTTCCTTCCTTGGCCAGTGTCATTCCTTGTACGAAGTTGGATGAAGGAGGAAGTATCTCTGTCCAGTTGCCCAACAAGTCAGTTTCGTTTACGGCAGTCTTAGGACTGCATGCTATCAAACCTCCCAGAAAGAGAGGTAAGGCGATTTGTTTCATTTGTTTTTTCATGGTGATATGTTTTTATTTATAATGCAGTGGTATAGGCTTATACTGCATGTGTCATAACTCTTTTTACGGTTACAGTAAGTGCAAATATACAAATTACTTTAGGTTTCCAAGGTAATAACGGTTTATAGGTTATAAAAATGCATGATTCTCCTCCTTTTTTGCATGATTAATAGTTGTATGTGATACACTAATTCCCTATCTTTGCATCAAACGTTAACATATAAAGTATATGAGAAACAGAATCCTGTCTTTGTTATTCTTACTTCCGTTTATTTCGGAATCAGTGTCTGCCGCATTGGTGGAAGAAAAAGATTATGTAGCTTATTTGTTTACTTATTTTACGGGGAATCACATCAGTGAAGAAGCCGTATGTTATGGGGTAAGTATGGATGGGTATACCTACTATGCCCTGAATAATAACAAGCCGGTGCTTGATTCAAAAGTAATCAGTTCTACCGGTGGCGTGCGCGACCCTCATATCCTGAGAGGAGAAGACGGTCAGACTTTTTATATGGTAGTGACCGATATGGTATCGGACAATGGTTGGGATTCTAACCGCGCGATGGTGCTGCTGAAATCTACGGACTTGGTAAACTGGTCGCATTCTGTCATTAATATGCAGAAGCGTTATCCGGGGCAGGAAAAGCTGAAACGTGTATGGGCTCCTCAGACTATCTACAATAAGGAGGTTGGAAAGTACATGGTATACTGGTCCATGCAGTATGCCGGTGGGGTAGACGTGATTTATTATGCGTATGCCAATGAAGATTTTACGGACCTGGAAGGAGAACCGAAACCTCTTTTTATCCCGAAGGATAAAAAGTCTTGTATAGATGGTGATATCGTGTATAAAGACGGGGTATACCATCTTTTCTATAAGACGGAAGGACATGGTAACGGTATTAAAGTGGCAACCACCCGTTCACTGACCTCCGGAGAATGGGAAGAACAACCGGACTATAAACAGCAGACAAAGGAAGCGGTGGAAGGAGCCGGTACGTTCAAACTGATTGGACAGGACAAGTACATTCTGATGTACGATGTGTACATGAAGGGAGCTTATCAGTTCACGGAAACAACTGACTTGAAAAACTTCAAAGTGATAGATCATGCGGTGAAGATGAATTTCCATCCTCGTCATGGTACCATCATTCCTATTACCCGTGCAGAATTGAAGCGCATTACAGACAAATGGGGAAAACCGGCTAAACTGGGTGAACTGCCGGTAAATCCGGTATTGCCGGGATTCCATGCAGACCCTGAAGTGCTGTATTCACAGAAAACTCAACGTTATTACATTTATTCTACTACAGACGGACAACCGGGATGGGGGGGATGGTATTTTACCGTATTCTCTTCGGCTGACTTGAAAGACTGGACTTACGAAGGAGTGATGCTGGATTTACGTTCTCCGCAGGTCCCATGGGCGAATGGAAATGCTTGGGCACCGGCTATTGAAGAGAAACTGATTGATGGAAAATATAAATATTTCTTCTATTATAGCGGTAACCCGAACGATGATTCGGGCAAGAAGATTGGAGTCGCTGTGGCAGACTCTCCTGTAGGACCTTTCAAGGATATGGGCAAACCTATCATTACAGATTCTCCGGTCGGACACGGACAGCAGATTGACGTGGATGTGTTTACCGATCCGGTTTCCGGCAAATCTTACTTGTACTGGGGTAATGGCTATATGGCCGGCGCTGAACTGAACGATGACATGGTGTCTATCAAAAAGGAAACATTGAAAGTGATGACTCCGAAAGGAGGTACATTGAAAGATTATGCGTATCGTGAAGCGCCATACGTGTTCTATCGTCAGGGATTGTACTACTTCTTGTGGTCGGTAGATGATACGGGTTCAGCGAACTATCATGTGGCATACGGTACATCGGATTCTCCATTAGGCCCGATTAAGGTAGCTAAGGACCCGGTTGTAATGATACAAGACCCGTCGAAAGAAATTTACGGTACGGCACATAATTCCGTAGTCCGTAAACCGGGTACCGATGAATGGTATATCGTGTACCATCGTATCAATAAAAATTACCTGGATAAAGACAAAGCTCCTGGTGTACACCGCGAAGTTTGTATCGACCGAATGGATTTTAATGCGGACGGCACGATTCAGCGGGTGAAAGTTTCCAAATAATAATCTTAAATAAAACCTTCTTACCTATGAAACACCTGACACATTTGGCAGCCTTATGTGCGTGCCTTACCAGTTTTCCTGTATCAGCGCATGTGCAGGAAGTGATGAATGAACCGGATTCAGTATATCTGTTTTCGTATGCTACCGTGAACGATGCGGGGCGTAGTGGCCTGAAATTAGCCTGGAGTACAGATGCAACACGCTGGTTCAGTATCGGAAACGGATATGGATACGTGAGATGTGATTATGGCGCCTGGGGAGCCGAGAAACGTATGTTTAATCCTCATCTGGTGCGTGATGAAAAGGGAGTATGGCACTGCTTCTGGCAGTTGAACGAAAGTGGAAAAGAATGGGGACATGCCACTTCGCCGGATTTAATGAAGTGGAATCCGCAGACTTACTATATGCAGCCTGCTCGGGATGGTGAACAGGTCCCGACCGTAAAACGAGGAAGTGAAACGCGTAAGAAAGCCGTAGTGGAAGGTGTATTGGAACAAGGATATGTGCAGAAAGTGGCCTGGGAAGACGTGGACCGGCTGTTGAAGTTCGTGGACTACCGGGCCTACAGAGACCAGTTGCACAATGAACGTACAGAACAGGATGCACAACGTTTTGCCGGACTGGCTCCTGTATCCTTGCAATTGACGGTACGTCCGGAAGAGGCGAAGCCTATCAGTGATAAATTGATTGGTATTTTCTTTGAAGATATTAATTACGGAGCAGATGGTGGACTTTATGCGGAACTGGTACAGAATCGTGACTTTGAGTATTCTCCGAAGGACAATGCACATCAGGGATTTGACAGTGGCTATGCCTGGAGCGTATGGGAGAACGGGCAGTCGTCGGCTGTGAAGGTGTCAACTGAAAATCCTTTGCATGAGAACAATCCGCATTATGTCGTGTTGCAGGCTAAGCCGGGAATGGCCCTCCGTAATCCAGGCTTTGATGGAATTACGTTGAAGAAAGGAGAAAAGTATGATTTCTCTGTCTTCTCTCGTATGCCTGAAGGAAGCAAAGGTGGAAAAGTAATCGTACGCTTGCTGGATAATGAGGGAAAGGAAGTGGCGAAATCTTCTGTACGGGTAGCAGCCGGAAAATGGAAAAAGCAGTCGGCTGTGCTGACGGCTCAGGCTGATGTGGATGCAGCTGTGCTTTCAGTGGAACCGGAAGTGACGGGAGAATTGCATCTGGATATGGTTTCCTTGTTTCCTCAAGAGACTTTTAAGGGGCGTAAAAATGGATTAAGAGCTGACTTGGCACAGACGTTGGCCGATTTGCATCCGCGTTTTGTACGTTTCCCGGGCGGTTGTGTGGCACATGGAAACGGAATTGATAATATTTATCGCTGGAAAAACTCAGTGGGTCCGCTGGAAGCCCGTAAACCAATGGGGAACTTGTGGGGCTATCATCAGACATTAGGTTTGGGATACTTTGAGTATTTCCAGTTCTGTGAAGATATAGGAGCAGAGCCTCTTCCAGTGCTGGCGGCAGGTGTTCCATGTCAGAATTCGGCTTGTATTCCGGGAAAACCTTTGAGCGGCGGACAGCAGGGAGGTATTCCTATGGAAGAGATGGATGCATACGTGCAGGATATTCTGGACCTGATAGAATATGCCAATGGTGACCCGAAAAAGAATAAATGGGCAAAGATGCGTGCAGAAGCAGGCCATCCGAAACCTTTCAACTTGAAGTACATCGGCATTGGAAACGAGGATTTGATTACGCCTATTTTTGAGGAGCGTTTTGAAATGATTTTCAAGGCAGTAAAAGAAAAGTATCCGGAAATCACGGTGATTGGTACGGTCGGTCCTTTCTATGAAGGTACGGATTATGAAGCCGGATGGAAGTTTGCTACGCGCCTGAATGTGCCGATGGTGGATGAACATTATTATAATACACCGGGCTGGTTTATAAATAACCAGGATTATTACGACCGTTATGACCGTACAAAACCTAAAGTGTATTTAGGAGAGTACGCCGCACATTTGCCGGGACGTCCCAATAACATTGAAACAGCTTTGGCTGAGGCGCTGTATCTGACTTCGGTAGAACGTAATGGTGACATCGTGTCAATGACTTCTTACGCTCCTTTGTTGGCCAAGGAAGGACATACTCAGTGGAACCCCGATTTGATTTATTTCAATAACCGTGAGGTGAAACCTACCGTAGGTTATTACACCCAGCAGCTTTACGGACAGAATTCCGGAGATACTTACTTGCCTGCCGACCGGAAAATAGACAATCCTCGTCAGGATGTGCAGAAACGTATCGGTACTTCTGTGGTACGTGACAGTAAGACGGGAGACTGGATTGTGAAACTGGTGAACTTGTTGCCAGTTCCGGTAAAAGCGAAAGTGGAAGGCTTGGCGCAAACTGAAAATGGAAAAGCAGTTTTGCAGGTCTTGAGTGGAAAACCTACCGACAAAAATGCACGACCGGTGAAGAAAGATGTATCCGTGACAGAATTGTCGCAGTATGAAATGCCGGCTTATTCTTTGAGCGTGATTCGTATAAAGGCGGATGAAACGACAAAGTAACCATGCCTTTGAATGATTTTTAGGTTATAATTGATTGATTTCTATTTCTACAGTTTGGTAGCAAGTCTCTATTTTTGTGAAAGAGAAAAATGAATACCATGAATAAATTATTGAGAAAATTATCATTAGGGGTGGTTTGTCTTTTGATGACGGCTTTTATCTGCTCGTGTCAAAGTGCGCAGACCGGTGGAACGTTTGAAGTGGGAAAAAATACGTTCCTGTTGAATGGAAAGCCTTTTGTAGTGAAAGCTGCAGAGGTGCATTATCCGCGTATCCCGGAACCTTACTGGGAGCAGCGTATCCTTTCTTGTAAGGCTTTGGGCATGAATACCCTTTGTCTGTATGTGTTCTGGAACTTGCATGAACAGCAGCCGGGTAAGTTTGATTTCTCCGGCAATAAAGATATTGCCAAGTTCTGCCGTCTGGCTCAGAAGCATGGAATGTACGTCATTGTACGTCCGGGTCCGTATGTATGTGCAGAATGGGAAATGGGTGGATTGCCCTGGTGGCTGCTGAAGAAAGACGATGTGCAGTTGCGTACGCTGGATCCTTATTATATGGAACGTGTTGGTATTTTCATGAATGAAGTAGGCAAGCAGCTGGCTGACTTGCAGATTTCTCGTGGTGGAAATATCATCATGGTGCAGGTAGAGAATGAATATGGCTCGTATGGAATAGATAAACCGTATGTATCGGCCATTCGTGACCTGGTGAAAAAAGCCGGCTTTACAGATGTGCCTCTTTTCCAGTGTGACTGGAGTACTAACTTCACTAACAATGCACTGGATGATTTGTTGTGGACCGTAAACTTTGGTACGGGAGCCAACATTGACGAGCAGTTCAAGAAACTGAAATCGTTGCGTCCGGAAACTCCGATGATGTGTAGTGAGTTCTGGAGCGGCTGGTTCGACCACTGGGGCCGGAAGCACGAGACTCGTGATGCGGCTACCATGGTGAGCGGTATCAAAGATATGCTGGACCGTAATATCTCTTTCAGTCTTTATATGACACACGGAGGAACAACCTTTGGCTGGTGGGGTGGTGCCAACAATCCGGCTTACTCGGCTATGTGCAGCTCATACGATTATGATGCGCCTATCAGTGAAGCAGGATGGACTACACCGAAATACTTCCAGTTGCGTGATTTGCTGAAACAGTATCTTCCGGAGGGAGAAACCTTGCCGGAACCTCCGGCTCAGTATTCGGTGATTTCTGTACCGGCTATCACTGAATGGGAAGTAGCACCGTTGTTCGATAATCTGCCTCAGGCTAAACAGTCGGAAGATATTAAGCCTATGGAACAGTTTGACCAGGGCTGGGGAAGTATCTTGTATCGTACGACATTGAAAGAAGATGTAAAAGGTATTTTGCATATTGATGAAGTACACGACTGGGCACAGGTCTTTGCTGATGGAAAATTACTGGGCCGCTTAGACCGTCGTCGTGGTGAGTTCACTTTACCGCTGAAAGAAACCTTGAAAAAAGGTACACGTCTGGATATTCTGGTAGAAGCGATGGGACGTGTGAACTTTGACAAGTCAATTCATGACCGGAAGGGTATTACGAACAAAGTGGAAGTGGCAAGCGGTGAACAAGTGAAGGAACTGAAAGGCTGGGAAGTATACAACTTGCCTCCGTTCTATGAGTTTGTCAGCCAGAAGAACTATCAGGCAGGCAAGCCGGTTGACGGACCTGCATATTATAAAGCAACTTTCCATCTGGATAAAACGGGAGATACTTTCCTGGATATGCAGACCTGGGGAAAAGGTATGGTTTGGGTAAACGGACATGCTATGGGACGTTTCTGGGAAATCGGTCCGCAGCAGACTTTGTATATGCCGGGTTGCTGGTTGAAAGAAGGAGACAATGAAATTATTGTACTCGACCTGAAAGGACCGGCCGAAGCCAAAGTGGCAGGTGTAGAAAAACCGATTCTGGATATGCTGCGTGAAAAAGCACCGGAAACACATCGAAAAGATGGACAGAACCTGAACTTGAAAGCTGAAAAAGTAGTGAATGCAGGTACTTTCAAGGCTGGAAACGGCTGGCAGGAAGTACGTTTTGCGCAGCCTGCAGCAGGACGCTATTTCTGTCTGGAAGGTACTTCTAACTATGAAGGAAACAATATCGCAGCCATTGCAGAGTTGGATGTGCTGGATAATAACGGAAAACCTGTTTCTCGTGAGAACTGGAAGATTGTGTATGCCGACAGCGAAGAAACACGCAGTGGAAACCGTACGGCAGATAAAGTCTTCGACTTGCAGGAAAGTACTTTCTGGCAGACGGTAGATAATACCGCTTATCCTCATCAGATTGTCATAGATTTAGGTAAGGAATATAATGTGACCGGTTTCCGGATGTTGCCTCGTGCAGAAGCCGGTGCACCAGGTTTGATAAAGGATTACAAAGTATATGTAAAGAAATCTGACTTTACGTATTGACTTTCAGTTCGTATTAAGACTTAAGGTATTAAAAGGTGGAAATATCCCATGGACGGTGAGTCTGTGGGATATTTTTTTTACGACCTTTATCGTTCGATATGCAATCAGTATATAAGGGACGGTTGCATGTAGCAATTTTTATGAATGTATAAATGCCATGAAAGTGCTGAGTAAATAACCTAATTATAAAATAAATACTAAAGTTTAAGGATGATACCCTGATAACTCGGGAAAAAGCATTAATTTCGCGAATTCAAATGAAACTTTAGAATTTTGATACCAAAAAACTTTACGATAATGATGGAACTTGATTTACTCACGGCTGTATCACCGATTGACGGTCGCTACAGAAGCAAAGCAGGAACTTTGGCTGCTTATTTTTCAGAATATGCGCTCATGAAGTATCGTGTGCGGGTGGAAATTGAATATTTCATCACTTTATGTGAATTGCCTTTGCCGCAGTTGGCATCATTTGATGCGACTCGTTTTGAATCTCTTCGTGATATCTACCGTAATTTCTCAGAAGGAGATGCTGCACGTATCAAGGAAATTGAGAGTGTGACAAATCACGACGTGAAAGCTGTTGAGTATTTCATCAAGGAGCAGTTTGATAAACTGGGTGGACTGGAACCTTACAAGGAATTTATTCACTTTGGACTGACATCACAGGATATCAATAACACTTCAGTTCCTTTGTCTATCAAGGATGCACTGGAAGAAGTCTATTATCCGCAGATTCAGAAACTGATTGACCAGTTGACTACCTACGCAGAAGAATGGAAAAATATTCCGATGCTGGCAAAGACTCACGGACAGCCTGCTTCTCCTACTCGTTTAGGTAAGGAAATCATGGTCTTCGCTTATCGTCTGAACCGTCAGCTGGCTGTATTGAAGGCTTGTCCGTTGACTGCAAAATTTGGTGGAGCAACCGGAAACTACAATGCACATCATGTAGCTTATCCAGATTTTGACTGGAAGGCTTTCGGTAATAAGTTTGTTGCTGAAAAATTAGGTTTGGAACGTGAAGAATATACTACACAGATTTCAAATTACGACGGACTGGGTGCTATCTTCGATGCAATGAAGCGTATCAATACCATCATGATTGACATGAACCGTGACTTCTGGCAATATATTTCCATGGAGTACTTCAAGCAGAAAATCAAAGCTGGTGAGGTTGGATCAAGTGCCATGCCGCATAAGGTGAACCCGATTGACTTTGAAAATGCAGAAGGTAATCTGGGAATGGCCAATGCAATATTGGAACATCTTTCTTCCAAACTGCCGGTATCTCGTTTGCAGCGTGACTTGACGGACTCTACAGTATTGCGTAATATCGGTGTTCCTTTCGGACATACGGTAATTGCTATCCAGAGTTCACTGAAAGGTCTTGGAAAATTGCTGTTGAATGAACATAAAATCTATGAAGATCTCGACAATTGCTGGAGCGTAGTAGCTGAAGCTATTCAGACGATCTTGCGCCGTGAAGCTTATCCACATCCGTATGAAGCGTTGAAAGCGCTGACTCGTACGAACCAGGCTATTACAGAAGCTTCTATCAAAGATTTTATTGAAACACTGAACGTCAGCGAGGATATTAAAAAGGAATTGCGTGCGATTACTCCGCACAACTATACTGGAGTCTAACTTAAAAAATAAATATCGCCCGAGAGGGTGTTGAGTATTAATATTAGCATTAAACAAAAAAATTATGGCAGAAAAAGAATTCAGACAAGATGGCGAAAACAGCCAGTCTGGCCGCGATGGTTACAAGTCTTACAACAGAGAGGGATATAACAAATATGGTAGAGGCGAGAAAAGCAATAGCTACGGTCGCCGTCCGTATAATAACAATAGAGAAGGGGGAGAAGGGTATCGTTCTTCTTATAATCCTCGTTTTAATAATGGAGAGGACCGTCCGCAGAGAGGGGGCTATGGCAATCGCCCGCAGCGTGCGTACGGAAACCGTTCCTATAATAATGAAGGAGGGGAACAGCGTACTTCTTACAATCCTCGTTTTAACAACAATAATGGTGGACGTCCGCAGCGTGCATACACTCCTCGTTTCAACAACAACCAGGAAGGTGGCGAACAGCGTTCATATCGTCCACGCTTTAACAATGCACAGCAAGGTGGAGAGCAGCGCCCGTATCGTCCTCGTTTTAACAACAATGGCGGACAGCAGGGGGGATATGGTCGTCCACAGGGAGGTTACCGTCCGCGTACTGCCGATTACAACCCGAATGCAAAATATAGCATGAAGAAGCAGATCGAGTATAAAGAACTGCTGACAGATCCGGATGAACCGATTCGTTTGAACAAGTTCCTTGCGAATGCAGGTATCTGCTCTCGTCGTGAAGCGGATGAGTTTATTACTGCAGGAGTGGTATCTGTAAATGGTGAAATCGTAACGGAACTGGGTACAAAGGTGAAACGTTCGGATGAAGTGAAGTTCCACGATCAGCCGGTAAATATTGAGCGTAAGGTCTATGTACTGCTTAATAAGCCGAAAGATTGCGTAACGACTTCGGATGACCCGCAGGAACGTAAGACGGTGATGGATTTCGTGAAAGGTGCTTGCAAGGAGCGTATCTATCCGGTAGGACGTCTGGACCGTAATACAACAGGTGTGCTGCTGTTGACAAATGACGGTGACCTGGCATCGAAACTGACTCATCCTAAGTTCTTGAAGAAGAAAATTTATCATGTATATTGTGACAAAAATGTAACAAAGGCAGACTTGGATCAGATTGTACAGGGTATTACACTGGATGATGGTGAAATCCATGCTGATGCTATCAGCTACGCGTCGGATACAGACAAGTCGCAGGTAGGTATTGAAATCCACTCTGGAAAGAACCGTATCGTACGTCGTATTTTCGAATCGCTGGGCTATCGTGTGATTAAGCTGGACCGTGTGTACTTTGCGGGATTGACCAAGAAGGGATTGCGTCGCGGTGACTGGCGTTATCTCACAGAACAGGAAGTGGCCATGCTTCGTATGGGATCTTTTGAATAATGATAAAATAGTAGAACACAGGGATACGCGGAAACGAGGCATCCCTGTGTTTTTAGATTAATTGATAAAACATAGAATCAAAATGGAAACAATTCGTAGAACAAAAATTGTTGACCTGCTGAAGCGTGAAGATTTTGGCGCGATGGTCAATGTGAAAGGTTGGGTGCGTACTCGCCGTGGTAGCAAACAGGTAAACTTTATTGCATTGAATGATGGTTCTACTATAAATAATGTGCAGATTGTAGTCGACTTGGCTAATTTTGATGAAGAGTTGCTGAAGCTGATTACAACAGGCGCATGTCTGAGCGTGAATGGAGAACTGGTAAAATCGGTAGGTTCCGGACAGGCAGCAGAAATTCAGGCACGTGAGATTGAAGTATTGGGTACTTGTGACAATACTTATCCATTGCAGAAAAAAGGACATTCAATGGAATTCTTGCGTGAGATTGCTCATTTGCGTCCTCGTACGAATACATTTGGTGCAGTGTTCCGCATCCGTCATAATATGGCTATTGCGATTCATAAGTTCTTCCATGAAAGAGGTTTCTTCTATTTCCACACTCCTCTGATTACAGCATCAGACTGTGAGGGTGCCGGACAGATGTTTCAGGTTACTACCATGAACCTCTATGATTTGAAGAAAGATGAAAACGGTTCTATTATTTATGATAATGACTTCTTCGGAAAGCAGGCAAGTCTGACAGTTTCCGGACAGTTGGAAGGCGAATTGGCCGCTACTGCTTTGGGGGCAATTTATACATTCGGACCGACATTCCGTGCGGAAAATTCAAATACACCGCGTCACTTGGCTGAATTCTGGATGATTGAACCGGAAGTCGCTTTTAATGACATCAATGACAACATGGATTTGGCGGAAGAATTCATTAAATACTGTGTACAGTGGGCATTGGACAACTGTTATGACGATGTGAAGTTCTTGAACGATATGTTCGACAAGGGCTTGATTGAACGTCTGCAGGGTGTATTGAAGGAATCATTTGTGCGTCTGCCTTATACAGAAGGTATCAAGATTCTGGAAGAAGCTGTGGCTAATGGACATAAGTTTGAATTCCCGGTTTACTGGGGCGTGGACTTGGCTTCAGAACACGAACGCTTCCTGGTAGAAGAACACTTCAAACGTCCGGTTATCTTGACCGATTATCCGAAAGAAATCAAGGCGTTCTATATGAAGCAGAACGAAGATGGCAAGACTGTACGTGCTATGGATGTGCTGTTCCCGAAGATTGGCGAAATTATCGGAGGTTCAGAACGTGAAGCTGATTATGACAAACTGCTGACTCGTATTCAGGAACTGAACATCCCGATGAAGGATATGTGGTGGTATCTGGATACTCGTAAGTACGGTTCATGCCCGCATTCTGGCTTCGGATTAGGCTTTGAACGTCTGTTGCTGTTTGTAACAGGTATGGCAAATATCCGTGATGTGATACCGTTCCCGCGTACACCGCGTAACGCAGAATTCTAAAAGAAGATTCTATTTATCTATAAAAGAAAAAGTCATTCCGTTTGGAATGACTTTTTTTATGTTTTTACGATAGAAAAACGTGCATAAAATGCGTGATTGTCAAAATATTTTATAATTTTGTGATAACCTGATAGGTAATTCTAATACTTATAGTTATGAAAATACGTTATTTCTTTCTGGTAGCGTTTCTGATGCTTTTAGCTGTCGGCAATTCGATGGCCCAGGATGTGCAGGAAAAAACTCCTATTAATTTACATGGAGTTTGGCAGATGTGTTTCTATCGTTCTAATTCTCCGGATATACCGGGTGAACTCAAGACAAGTAATTCTCTGAAGATTCTTTCTGATGACGGACGTTTTACCAATTTGTTGATGATGCAGACAGGAGCTGTTATTTTGGGCTATGGAACTTATGAAATAAACAGTGAAGGACTTTATACGGAGTGTGTAGAGAAAAACGTGCATCTTCCGCAATTGAATGGAAAGAAAAACGAAATGCATTTTGATCTGAAGGAAAATGGAACATTGATGTATGTGAAATATTTCCTGGATAATGATGCCAATGGAAACAGGATAGATTCCTGGTGTCATGAAATCTGGAAGAAAGTCGAAATGGCACCTGTTTATCCGGGTGATGAATTACGCTGACGAAGATTGATGATAAATAAAAAGGGCCGTTGCAGCATCAGGTTTGCAACGGCCCTTTCTTGTTTTATATCATTTAGGTACGATTCATAATCAACTGGTTATCCCGCGAAAAAAAAACTTAAAATCTTTGTCGGTTAAAAGAAAAGCCGTACCTTTGCAAGCCGATTATTATCAACTAGTGATAAATTTTTAATTCTGAGTGCTTTATTCTTCTTTGTCCGGGAAGGGTAAGGTTGTAGGAATTTGTTTTTTAGTAGTTAACATTTTAAAAAGATTTAAGAGTGGATACTTTAAGTTACAAGACCATTTCTGCAAACAAGGAAACAGCAACTAAAGAATGGGTTGTTGTGGATGCTACCGATCAGGTTGTAGGCCGTCTCGGTGCAAAAGTTGCAAAGTTGTTGAGAGGTAAGTACAAACCTAACTTTACCCCTCACGTAGACTGCGGTGATAACGTTATTATCATCAATGCAGACAAAGTGAAATTTACAGGTAAGAAAATGACCGATAAGGTTTACCTGAGCTATACCGGTTATCCTGGTGGTCAGCGTGAAATTACTCCGGCTCGTCTGTTGGCAAAACCGAATGGCGCTGAAAAATTGATGAAAAAAGTAGTAAAAGGTATGCTTCCTAAGAATCGTCTGGGAGCTAAGTTGCTGGGCAACTTGTATGTTTACGAAGGAAGTGAACACAAACACGAAGCTCAGACTCCGAAAGTAATTGATATTAATACACTTAAATAATAAAGAATGGAAGTAGTAAATGCATTAGGCAGACGTAAAAGCGCAGTAGCTCGCGTTTTCGTTAGCGAAGGTACAGGAAAGATTACTATTAACAAGAGAGACCTTGCACAGTACTTTCCATCAACTATTCTGCAGTATGTAGTTAAACAGCCGTTGAACAAATTGGAAGTGGCTGAAAAATATGATATCAAAGTTAACTTGTGCGGTGGTGGTTTCACTGGTCAGTCTCAGGCTTTGCGTCTGGCTATCGCTCGTGCACTGGTTAAAATCAATCCGGAAGATAAGAAAGCTCTTCGTTCTGAAGGTTTCATGACTCGCGATTCTCGTTCTGTTGAACGTAAGAAACCGGGACGTCCGAAAGCACGTCGTAGATTCCAGTTCAGTAAACGTTAACGAGGGGACAAGTTGGATAAGGGACAAGTTAGCAAGGTGGTTCACTCGGTGGGTCTGTCCTTGTTGCCTCGTCAACTGATACCTCGTCACCTAAAGAAGCGTTTAGTATCTAAACTGTCAGGATTCTTCCTGCAAGTTTTTGTCGGAAAGACTACCGGGCAGTTGGTTCAATAAACAAAAAAGAAAGTAAACGATTAAAATTAAAAACAATGTCAAGAGTAAATTTTGATACATTATTGGAGGCTGGTTGCCACTTCGGACACCTTAAAAGAAAGTGGAACCCTGCAATGGCTCCTTATATTTTCATGGAACGCAACGGTATTCATATCATCGATTTGAACAAAACTGTTGCTAAAGTTGAAGAAGCTGCTGAAGCTTTGAAACAAATCGCAAAATCAGGAAAGAAAATCCTGTTCGTTGCTACTAAGAAACAAGCTAAACAAGTTGTAGCTGAGAAAGCTGCTTCTGTAAATATGCCGTACGTAATCGAACGTTGGCCGGGTGGTATGTTGACTAACTTCCCGACAATCCGTAAGGCTGTGAAGAAAATGGCTACTATCGACAAATTGACAAACGATGGTACTTACTCAAACTTGTCAAAGAGAGAAGTTCTTCAGATTTCTCGTCAGCGTGCTAAGTTGGAAAAGAACTTGGGTTCTATCGCTGATTTGACTCGTCTGCCGTCTGCATTGTTCGTAGTAGACGTATTGAAAGAAAACATCGCAGTTCGTGAAGCTAACCGTTTGGGTATTCCTGTATTTGCTATCGTAGATACTAACTCAGATCCTTCAAACATCGATTTCGTAATTCCGGCAAACGATGACGCTACTAAATCAGTAGAAGTTATCTTGGATGCTTGCTGCGCTGCAATGGCAGAAGGCTTGGAAGAAAGAAAAGCTGAAAAGGTAGATATGGAAGCTGCTGGTGAAAATGCACCGAAAGCTGCTAAGAAAAAAGCTACCAAAGCTCGCATGGATAAAGCTGAAGAAGATGCAATCAACGCATCTAAGGCTGCTGCATTCATGAGCAAGGATGAAGAAGAAGCTTAATCAATAAAGTAAGTTGAGAATTGAAAATTGAAAATTGGGAAAACTGTATTCTCAATTCTCAATTCTCAATTCTCAACTTTGTTTTTAAGAACATTACTAACTCAAAATAAAAGATATTATTATGGCTGTAAGTATGGCTGATATCACCAAGCTTCGTAAAATGACTGGAGCTGGTATGATGGACTGTAAGAACGCTTTGGCAGAATCAGAAGGCGATTTCGACAAAGCAATGGAAATTATCCGTAAAAAAGGACAGGCTGTAGCTGCAAAACGTTCTGACCGTGAAACTTCAGAAGGTTGCGTGTTGGCAAAATCAACTGGTGACTACGCTGCAATGATTGCTTTGAAGTGTGAAACTGACTTCGTTGCAAAGAACGCAGATTTCGTAGCATTGACTCAGGCTATCCTGGATGCTGCTATCGCTAACAAGTGCCAGACTTTGGATGAAATCAAGGCTTTGCCTATGGGTAACGGTACTATTGCTGATGCAATTGTAGAACGTAGTGGTATCACTGGTGAAAAGACTGAATTGGATGGTTTCAATTTCGTATCAGGTGCTTGCACTGCTGTTTACAACCACATGAATAAGAATCAGCTTTGTACAATCGTTGCATTCAACAAAGAATGTGATGCTCAGGTAGCTCATGAAATCTGTATGCAGATTGCTGCCATGAACCCGATTGCAATTGATGAAGCTGGTGTTCCTGAATCTGTAAAACAGGAAGAAATCAATGTAGCTATTGAAAAGACTAAGGCTGAACAGGTACAGAAAGCTGTTGAAGCTGCTTTGAAGAAAGCTGGTATCAATCCTTCTCACGTAGATAGCGAAGAGCATATGGAAAGCAACATGGCTAAGGGATGGATTACTGCAGAAGATGTAGCTAAAGCTAAAGAAATCAAGGAAAAAGTAGCTGCAGAAAAAGCTGCTAACTTGCCTGAGGCTATGATTGAAAATATCGCAAAAGGCCGTCTGGGTAAATTCTTGAAAGAAGTTTGCTTGCTGAAACAGGAAAGCATCATGGATCCGAAGAAGACTGTAGCTGATGTATTGAAAGCTGCTGATCCGGAACTGGCTGTTGCAGACTTCAAACGTTTCACTTTGCGTGCTGAATAATTTATTAGGATGCAATATTCTTTCGGGCGTGCCATTTGGTACGCCCGATTTGTTTTACGGTTACTTGGTTCAAGTAGCCGTTTTTTATTGATTATTATCAGGAAAAGTAATCTTTCAAGCAGGATTATTTTGTATTTTTGCTGTCGGAAAACATAGAATGGAATTCTAACTTTTAAACAAAATAGATTATGGCAAAGAAAGCGCTTTTAATGATTCTGGACGGTTGGGGTTGTGGCGACCGTCAAAAAGATGATGTAATCTTCAATACTCCGACTCCTTACTGGGACAGTCTGTTGGCTAACTATCCTCATTCACAGCTGCAGGCCAGCGGTGAAAATGTAGGTTTGCCTGATGGCCAGATGGGTAACTCGGAGGTAGGTCACTTGAACATCGGTGCAGGTCGTATCGTATATCAGGATTTGGTGAAGATTAACCGTGCATGTGCCGATAACAGCATTATGCAGAACAAGGAAGTAGTAGCTGCTTTCTCATACGCAAAAGAACATGGAAAAAACATCCACTTCATGGGATTGACTTCCAATGGTGGTGTACACTCTTCTTTGGAACACTTGTTCAAATTGTGTGACATTGCAAAGGAATACGGACTGGAAAATACTTTCATCCACTGCTTCATGGACGGTCGTGATACAGACCCGAAGAGCGGTAAGGGATTCATTGAACAGCTGACTGCTCATTGCGAAAAATCAGCTGGAAAGATTGCTTCTATCGTAGGACGTTTCTACGCAATGGACCGTGACAAACGTTGGGCACGTGTGAAAGAAGCATACGATTTGCTGGTAAACGGTACAGGTAAGAAAGCTACCGACATGGTACAGGCTATGCAGGAATCATACGATGAAGGTGTAACAGACGAATTCATCAAACCGATTTCCAATGCAAACTTCGACGGTACTATCAAGGAAGGTGATGTAGTTATCTTCTTCAACTACCGTAACGACCGTGCAAAAGAATTGACTATCGTATTGACTCAGCAGGATATGCCGGAAGAAGGCATGAAGACCATCCCGGGATTGCAGTACTACTGTATGACTCCGTATGATGCTTCATTCAAAGGCGTACATATCTTGTTCGACAAGGAAAACGTACAGAATACATTGGGCGAATACCTTGCAAGCAATGGCAAGACTCAGCTGCACATCGCAGAAACTGAAAAATATGCCCATGTAACCTTCTTCTTCAACGGTGGACGTGAAACTCCGTATGACAACGAAGACCGTATCCTGGTTCCTTCACCGAAGGTTGCTACTTACGACTTGAAGCCGGAAATGAGCGCATACGAAGTAAAAGATAAACTGGTAGAAGCTATCGGTACACAGAAATATGACTTCATCGTAGTGAACTATGCAAACGGTGACATGGTAGGTCATACAGGTATCTATGAAGCAATTGAAAAGGCTGTAGTAGCTATCGACAACTGTGTGAAAGATACAGTAGAAGCTGCTAAGGCTAACGGTTATGAAGTTATCATCATTGCAGACCACGGAAATGCAGATCATGCATTGAATGAAGACGGCACACCGAACACAGCCCACTCTTTGAATCCGGTTCCGTTTGTATACGTAACAGAAAACAAAGACGCCAAAGTAGAAAATGGTGTATTGGCCGATGTTGCTCCTTCTATCCTGCACATTTTGGGTATGGCACAGCCGTCTGAAATGACAGGTCGCGACCTGATTAAATAAGAATCCACAGTGATTTAGAATATAGAGCCGGGGTTCGTTATCGGAAGATAATGGACTCCGGTTTTTTATGCGTTATGCCAGCACAATGATACTTCAGATAGCAGGAACGCTGGCAATGCAGTCTTGGATAAAATAAAAAGCCGCAAAGTAAATAAGAGGAATTACTTTGCGGCTTTCTGTCAAAACAGAGTTTATTATGCTTTTACTCCGTTGTATTCGTCAGATACAGTTAATTTTTTGCGGCCTTTAGCGCGACGTGCTGCCAATACTCGGCGACCGTTTGCGGTAGCCATTCTTTCACGGAAACCGTGTTTGTTTCTTCTCTTTCTGTTAGAGGGTTGGAATGTTCTTTTCATTTTCGTATATACTATTTTATGTTATTATTCCATGCGTTCGGGCTGCAAAATTAGTGACTTTTTTTTAATAATCAAAGTGCTAAATCATTTTTAGACAAATCTTTTTGCGTTTTTTCGCGATTTAGATTAATTTTGCAACCGTATTCAGAGAATAAATCAAACTATTACATAATAATAAAGGATTTAAGTTATGATTAATGCTCAAGACATTAAAATCGGAACCGCTATCCGTATGGATGGCAAATTGTATTTCTGCATTGACTTCCTGCATGTAAAACCGGGTAAAGGAAACACTTTCATGCGTACTAAACTGAAAGATGTGGTAGACGGATATGTATTGGAACGTCGTTTCAACATCGGTGAAAAGCTGGAAGATGTACGTGTAGAACGTCGTCCTTATCAGTTCTTGTACAAAGAAGGTGATGATTATATTTTCATGAACCAGGAAACTTTTGAACAGGTACCTATCGCTCATGACCTGATTGAAGGTGTAGACTTCCTGAAAGAAGAAATGATTGTAGAAGTTGTTTCTGATGCTTCTACTGAAACTATCCTGTTCGCAGAATTGCCGGTAAAAGTTCAGTTGAAAGTTACTTACACTGAACCGGGTCTGAAAGGTGATACTGCTACTAACGCTACTAAGCCTGCTACTGTAGAAACTGGAGCTACCGTACGTGTTCCGTTGTTCATCAACCAGGATGAAACTATCGAAGTAGATACTCGCGACGGTTCTTACGTAGGTCGTGTAAAAGCTTAATGCTGACAGACACTGAATTTCAGATAAAAAAGAAAGCCGTACTGGATGATTCCGGTGCGGCTTTCTTTTTTTTGTGATGCTGGCTTACAGTAACTTGATTCCTTTGCCTGCCTTGAGGGTGATATTCTTGGATTTTCCGTTGAAGCAGACTTTCGTTTTTCCTCCTTTGCGTGACTGAATGTACAAAGATGTGACCTTGCTGTCCTTCCATTCCATGTCGACGATGAAGCCTCCACGGGCACAGATACCTTTCACGCTGCCGTCCTTCCATTCCTCCGGAAGAGCCGGAAGCAGGGTGATACTGTTTTCGGAAGATTGCATCAGCATTTCAATGACGCCGGCACAACCGCCAAAGTTACCGTCAATCTGGAAAGGCGAGTGGGCATCGAGCAGGTTGGGGTAGGTACCTCCTCCGCGTCGTGCATCCTTTCCTTTGTATCCGTCCGGACTGACATAACGCAGCAGTCGGCGGTAGATGTGGTACGCATTCTTGCTGTCTTGCAGGCGTGCATAAAGATTGACACGCCAGCCGGTGCTCCAGCCTGTAGTATTGTCACCTTTGATTTCCAGCGTACGGGCACAAGCCTTTGCCAGTTCCGGAGTTTCTGTTACAGACAGATGATGCCCCGGATACAAGCCGAACAGATGCGACTGATGACGGTGTTGCGGTTCCTGGTCTTCCCAGTCGTGGAACCATTCCTGCAGGTTACCTTTCTTACCAATCCGGTAAGGCAGCAGACGGGGAAGTGTTCTCTCTATCTGCTTCCGGAAGTCTTTGTCCGTATCCAATGCTTCGGCGGCCTTGGCCGCATCTATCAGGCATTCACGTGTCATGGCCAGGTCGGAAGTACAGCCGTAGGAAGTAGCTCCGGCATAGCCGTCGGGAGTCAGGAACTTGTTTTCGGGCGATGTACCCGGTGAAGTAATCAGCTTGCCGTCTTTTTCTATCAGCCAGTTCAGACAGAACTCTGCTGCACCTTTCAATACCGGATAATATTGCTGCAGAAATTCCTTGTCCTGTGTGAAAGTGTAGCGTTCCCAGATATGGGTAGACAGCCAGGCGCCTCCCATGGTCCAACATGCCCATGACGGGTCACCCACGTTCAGTCCTACCGGACAGGTCATGGCCCAGATGTCCGTGTTCTGTCCCAGACACCATCCTTTCTGTACGCCGTAATACGCCTTGGCACTCTTTTCTCCCGTGTGTTGCAGGTTGGCGATAAAATCCATCAGCGGGCGGTGCATTTCACTTAAGTTGGCCGTTTCGGCTGCCCAGTAGTTCTCTTCCAGATTGATGTTGCTGGTATAGTTGCAGCTCCAGGGTGGGAGCAGGCGTTCGTTCCACAAACCTTGCAGGTTGGCAGGTACCCCCGGTGTACGTGAACTGGAAATGAGCAGGTAGCGGCCATACTGAAAATACAAAGCTTCCAGTTCCGGATTCCTTTGTGACTTGTCTGTATATTGCAATAGCTGTTCGTCGGTAGGCAGGGTTGCAATGGCCTGGTCTGTCTTGCCCAGGTAAAGTTCCACGCGGTCGAAGAAAGACTTGTAGTCTGCCACGTGTGCATTTTCCAATTCCTCAAACGTTTTCTTTGCTGCCCGTTCCATGCGCCGTGCCACCAGGTTCCGATAGTCACGTCCCTCTTTCATGGGGTCCTTGTCGAAGCCGTTGAAGCTGGTGACGTTAGCTATCAGAATCAAGGCTTCTTTCCCGCCTTTCACCTTCAGCTCACCCGACGGAAAGCTTTTGACCTCACTTTGGGGAGCTATGACCCGAATCAGTGTGCGGAAATGCGTTCCCCGTTCCGGATCATACAAATGCTTGTTGTTTACTTCGTCAAAATATACGGGATAGGAATGATAGGCAGCATACCCTTCGGCTGAAATCTCATTACCGCTGGCCGTAGTGGCATGCGGCAGGAGCGAGTTGAACGAAAGGGTGGCTTGCAGGCCTTGTGCGCTTTCCGTCTGCAGGCGCAGCACAATCACCGAGTCGGGGGCTGAAGCAAAATAATCGCAGGCAAAATCTGCACCGTTTCTCTGGTAAGCAGTCCGTGCCATGGCCCGGCTGATGTCCAGTGTCCGTTGATAGTGGCTTACCTTAGCCGGTTCGGTAGAATAAGTAATGGAAAGCTGGCCCAGCGGCTGATAGTTTTCGCTGTAGTGTCCCTGGACTTTCCGTTGGGCACGGTCGGCTCCCCGGTAATCTTCCTTGTCGAGCAGGGCACGGATTTCCGGAATGGCTTTATAGGCATCGGGAGTTGTGACTTTCCGGTCGGGTTCTCCGGTCCATAGGGTGATGTCGTTCAGAGAGAGTACGTCCTTGTCGGTACCTCCGTAAAGAATAGCTCCCATCGTACCGTTTCCGATGACAAGAGCTTCTTCAAAGAATTCAGCAGGGCGGTTGTAGTGCAGCACTAAGTTTTCTTGTGCTGTAAGATAAGAGGTCGGTAAGGAAAGGATATAAGCTGTAATCATGGCACCTTTCCACCTTCTTGCAAAGTTACTTTTCATAGTCTATGTGTGAATAAAGAAATCAGTTGCAAGTTATCAAGAAATCTTTGTACGGGCAAAGTTCAAGCATGAAAAGTAAGGTGAAAAATGCCGATGAAAAAACGCCCTTGCGTTTTATCTCAAACGCAAGTACATTTGAGATGAAACGCAAGGACGTTTGCATTAAAACGTAAAGGCGTTTTGTCTTAAACTCTTTGGCGTTTTGAACGGAACGCAAAAGAGTTTTGTGGAGAGCTTTTAATTTCTTCCGAAACCCCATAAAAAAAGCCTTTCCATCATCGTGATGAAAAGGCTTCTTTTTATTTTTTCCAGAAAAATAATCAATTATTTTTTCTTGTGGTTTGCATAACGGCTCATGAACTTGTCCACACGTCCTGCAGTATCCACCAGCTTAGACTTACCAGTGTAGAACGGGTGAGATGAGCTAGAGATTTCCAGCTTAACCAACGGATAAGTTTCTCCTTCGAATTCAATTGTGTCTTTAGTAGCACAAGTTGAACGAGACAGGAACATGTCGCCGTTTGACATGTCTTTAAATACTACCGGACGGTAGTTTTCAGGATGAATGCCTTTTTTCATTTTAGTATATACTTTTTATTGTTATTATTGACAAATAAATATGTGGTAACACTGGTAAAGTGTGTAATGGTCTATTTCGGGTTGCAAAGATACGCTATTTCTTTGAAACTAAAAAGAAATACCCGAAAAAAATATTCTGTCAGTCAAAGGCTTTTATATATAGGTGAATCTGTTTTTGTCATATCTACTTTGCATCCTCGCCGCATGTACATGTAAATATTTCGTTTAAAATTGATTTGTTTCAAGAAAAGACAGAAAATCTCCGATTGAGTATATTGCTAATTCTTTTTATATTGTTACTTTTGCAGATGGAATTAATTACTAACAATTATAAAACTTACAAAAATGGTTAATTACAAAGAGTTAGGCTTGGTGAACACAAGAGATATGTTTGCCAGAGCAATCAAAGGTGGATATGCTATCCCTGCTTTCAACTTCAACAATATGGAACAGATGCAGGCTATCATCAAGGCTGCAGTTGAAACAAAGTCTCCGGTTATTCTTCAGGTATCTAAGGGTGCCCGTCAGTATGCCAACGCTACGCTGTTGCGTTACATGGCTCAGGGTGCTGTTGAGTACGCTAAGGAATTGGGTTGCAAACATCCTGAAATTGTTCTTCACCTTGACCACGGAGATACATTCGAAACTTGCAAGAGCTGTATCGACTCTGGTTTCTCTTCAGTAATGATCGACGGTTCTCACTTGCCATACGAAGAAAACGTAGCTTTGACTAAGAAAGTTGTTGACTACGCTCATCAGTTCGATGTAACTGTAGAAGGTGAGCTGGGTGTATTGGCTGGTGTAGAAGATGAAGTTTCTGCAGAACACCACACTTATACTAACCCTGAAGAAGTTATCGACTTCGCTACTCGTACAGGTTGCGACTCATTGGCTATCTCAATCGGTACTTCTCACGGTGCTTACAAGTTCAAACCTGAACAGTGCCACGTAGATCCGGCTACAGGTCGTCTGGTTCCTCCTCCATTGGAATTCGCTGTATTGGACGCTGTAATGGAAAAACTTCCGGGATTCCCTATCGTTCTTCACGGATCTTCTTCAGTTCCTCAGGAAGAAGTTGACACTATCAACAAGTACGGTGGTAAATTGGAAGCTGCTATCGGTATTCCTGAAGATCAGTTGCGTAAGGCTGCTAAATCTGCAGTTTGCAAGATCAACATCGACTCAGACTCTCGTCTGGCTATGACTGCTGCTGTTCGTAAAGTATTCGCTGAAAAACCGGCTGAATTCGACCCACGTAAATACTTGGGCCCGGCTCGTGACAACATGGAAAAACTTTACAAGCACAAAATCATCAACGTATTGGGTTCTGACAACAAGTTGGCTCAGTAATTGCGCTTGATACTTATCACACCTGAATAAAATGAATGAAGGCTGCTTTCCTTTCGGAAGGCAGCCTTTTTTGATTTCTTACCAGAACTTGTTCTGAGAAGGGTTATATTCAAATCCTGCTTCTTTCAAACGGTTCAGAATATCTTCCTTGCTCACGTTCATGTCCGCGCAAAGGGCATCGAGCGAAGGATAATAGTCTCTTAATTTCATGTTGATGAAGCTGAAAAGCATCATCGGGTCTTTAGGTAATTCCATATTGATAAATAATTTTCGATGTATTCTTTTTTCGGGGTGCAAAGTTACGACTTTTATTGCTTCATTAATCCTATTTAATTGATAATTTATTTGTTATCTTTGTCCTGTTATGTCAACTAAACGAATTATAGAAGATAAAGATTTCCACCGTATTGTGATTGCCACACGCCGGGGAGCAAGAAACATTACGATGCGTGTCAAGCCCGACGGCCTGTATCTCACGGTGCCGCCTTACAGCAAGACGGACAAAGTGCTTTCTACCCTGGAGCAGTTTCGTGCCGATTTACGGGAACGCTTTCTGCAGGTGGCAGTACGGCCAATAGATTTCAGTTTCCGGATTGAGGCTGACTGTTTTCGTTTGTCTTTGTCCCCCAGTCACCTGAAATGTTTCACGGTGCGGCAGATGCCTTCGGGCGAAGTGACCGTGTTCTGTCCGGAACATACCGACTTTTCGGATGAAGCTGTTCAGAAGCTGGTGCGTGGGGCTATTTTACGGGCGATGAAAAAAGTGGCGGCTGAGTTTCTGCCACCCTTGCTGAGCGTGTGGGCAGAACGCTTCGGGTTTACTTACCGGAAAGTACGGATTACCGCTGCCCGTTCACGATGGGGAAGTTGTACTTCGGCCAAAACCATCAGTTTGTCCTGTTACCTGATGTTAGTTCCCTCTCACCTGATTGATTATGTTATTTTGCATGAGCTGGCTCACACACGTGAAATGAACCATGGCCCTCGTTTTTGGGAACTGCTTGACAGCATGACGGCAGGGCAGGCCTTACGTTTGCGGGGAGAACTTCGGAGGTTCCGGCCATCTTTTTAAAAAGAATTTCAAACATGTGTATAATGTACACTTTTTGATGTAATTTTGTACCGTAGAAGATAGGTAACAGGTAAAAAAGATTGTTTGCATGAAAAAAAGTTTACTGGCACTTGCCTCCGGTACACTCGGGTTAGGTATTGCTGAGTTTGTGATGATGGGAATACTACCCAATGTGGCTCATGATTTGAATATCAGCATACCGGAAGCCGGGCATTTTATTTCGGCGTATGCCATAGGAGTTTGTGTGGGAGCACCCTTGACGGTGTTTGTGGCTCGTACGCGTCCGTTGAAACAGATATTGTTAGGACTCGCTGCCATTTATGTGATAGGTAATTTATGTGCGGCACTCGCTCCGGAATATTGGACATTGCTGCTTATGCGGTTTGTGTCGGGACTGCCTCACGGAGCATTTTTCGGAGTTGGTTCTATTGTAGCCGAGAGGGTGGCCGATAAAGGGAAAACCTCGCAGGCTGTAGCCCTGATGATTGCCGGTATGACCATTGCCAATTTATTTGGAGTACCCTTTGATACATTGCTGAGCAATCTGTTCTCCTGGCGGTTTCCCTTCCTGTTCAATGGATGTTGGGGAATGCTGGTATTCTTCCTCGTCTGGAAATGGATACCTGTTTTACCCGCCTTGCCGGATGTGGGCTGGAAAGGACAGTTCCGCTTTTTGCGCAAGTTAGCTCCGTGGCTGATTATCCTGACCACGATGTTTGGCAACGGGGGAGTATTTTGCTGGTTCAGCTACGTCACTCCGCAGATGCTGCATGAAGCGGGTTTCCAACCGGAAAGTCTGACATGGATTATGATGCTGGCCGGATTGGGGATGACTATCGGTAACCTGGTAGGAGGACGATGTGGCGATTTGTACGGACTGGCACCAGTGATTCAGTTTACGCAGGTATTTATGATGCTGGCTTTGCTGGGCACGTTTCTGTTTGCAGGAGTACCTTGGCTTTCCGTATTGCTGATGTTTATTTGTGCGGCAGCCTTGTTTGCAGTATCTCCTCCTCAGCAATTGTTGTTGCTGCAGAACTCCAGAGGAAGCGAAATGATGGGAGCGGCTTGTGTACAGATTGCCTTCAATTTGGGAAATGCAGTAGGAGCATACGCCGGAGGACTTCCGATTGATGCCGGATTGGGTTATCGCTATCCGGCACTGGTAGGAGTCTTTGTGGTGGCCTTAGGATGGGTTTGCGTTACCTGGTATATCCGGAGGGAACGCAGGCAGTTAAAGAATGAAACGACCGATACGATTGTAACGTAAAAATATGCTATGAGATTACTTTTGTTGACTTTATGTATCATATTATTGGGAGGAAATAGTCTGCGCCTGGAGGCGAAGCAATATTTCTTCTCAAATTATAATTTCTGTCATATAACGGAGGAAGCCGGGTTGCCTAATAACTCGGTGACTGCCGTAATGAAAGATTCATTTGGATATATCTGGGTGGCTACTCAGGACGGGCTGGCGCGTTACGACGGGTATCGTTTCCTGAGTTATGGGGTGAAGGAACCTCTTTACCGCTTGAAAGGAAACTATGTCTACACATTGTGCGAGGACCGTCAGAAAAGGCTCTGGGTAGGTTCAGATGCCGGACTCGACCTGATTGACCTACAGACAGGCCTTTCTGTGCCCGCGTCTGATTTAGGGGCAGTATCGGAATTATCATCTTTGTTTAATTCGTTTGTCCGTTCGGTGGTACAGACTACCGATGGAAATATATGGGTAGTAACCGACAAGATGCTGTGGTGTCTGGAACTGGACTCTTCAGGAGTCGTGACGGCTTTTTATCGGATGCAAGCTGAAGCCGATGAGAGTGTATCGGCCATTGCGGAGATTGAAGGAGGACTTTGTGCCGGAGTAGGTAACTGCATTTACCGGATTGTGAAAGAAGGAGGAAATAAGTTGCGTAAACAGCAGCTTTCGGATGCCATTGTACCTTTTAGTGATGACTGGCGTATCTCTTGTCTGCAAGCCGACGGTGATTTCTTGTGGATAGGAAGCAATCGTGGACTTTTTCGCTATTACCGGCAAACCAAGACGATGAAGCGTTACCGTTACTCTTCGCATCGGGAAGGGATGCTCAGTCAGGCTTATATCACGGATATGAAGCTGACTTCCGACGGCAGTCTGGTGGTTTCTACTTTCAACGGTCTGAATGTATATGACCGTGAATCCGATACATTTTCTTTTATCCGCCGGGTGGAAGATTCCGAAGAACGAGGATTGAATTCCAATATTATAGTCTGTCTGTTTACCGACGGGCAGGACATCTGGGCCGGCACACAGGATGGAGGAGTCAATCTGTTGTACTTGTCGCGCAGGTTAGAGGTTGCCAGATTAGGGGATATTCCCTGGAAACTCTCGGCAGGGCGCATACCGCAAATCAGTGCTGTGACGGAAGATAAAAAGGGGAATTTGTGGATTGGTACGATTGAGGGAGGGCTTTATCAGATGAACCCAGGAACGGAAGCAGTGCAGCATTATGCTTTCACACCTCATAGTTCGACATCTATTCTTTCCAACAATGTAAATGGCATATTGATAGATAGTGATAATCATCTGTGGGCCTATACTTGGGGGGCTGGAATTAGTGAACTGGACTTGAATAAACCTCATTCTGTTTTTCGTCAGCACTCCAATGGAGAAGTGCCAGGGCTGGAGGATGATTTTATTATGAGTGCGGTGGAAGATTCTGTCAACAGAGGGATTTGGTTTGGAACGACACATGGATTATTGTTTTATGATAAAAAGCAGGAGTTGTTTAGCCGGGTGGATTTTGATTCCAGTGTGAGTGAGTTTGAATCAGTCGGTTCTTTGTGTGTAGATCGGAAAGGAAGATTGTGGGTAGGCACCTCTGAGGGATTATTTATTGTTGATTTGTTTTCTTTCGCTCGTTCGCGTCGGCATTTTAATTACATTTATTTACGCTATAAGTTGAATGATGAGAAATCTACGCAGGTAGAGCGAGTCAATGTGGTTTTTCAAGATCGTCATGGCGAAATCTGGTTAGGAGGAAAAGCTACAGGACTTTATCGTTTAATATCGGATAAAGCAAACCGTTTCCAGTTTAAGCATTATGGAAAAGAAGATGGCTTTTATGAAAATACGGTTTATGGTTTATCCGAAGATGGAACAGGTAATTTATGGATTGCTACAGAGAATGGATTATTCCGTTTGCTGGTAGATAGCGATACCTTTGTCTCATACGGAAAGTCTGATGGAATTTTGGACAAAGATTATGATTCACATACATTGCATTTTTCATCACGTTATAAACGCTTGTATTGCGGAAAAGATCATGGATTGTGTGAAGTGATTTTGAAGAAAATACCAGAATCGGTCAAGGAACGTACAGTTGTTATTTCTTCTTGCCGTGTGAATGGTGAAAACTGGACTTATGAGACTTCGAAGAGGCTGTCTGATTTGGGGGAAGGGAATAAACTGGAACTTGCTTTGACCACTTTGGAGTATGGATACAACGAGGCGGTTCGGATTCGTTACAGAGAAAAACAGAATGGAGAGGAATGGGTGGAACTTCCTGCAGATAATCCGGTGATTGCTTTGCCTTCACTTCCGGGAGGACAATTCCAATTGGAAATACAAACTACAGATCAGGAGGGAAGATGGCAAGATGACATATTGGATATAAATATTCAGGTACGTCCTTATTATTATAAGTCGTGGTGGTTCTGGTCGTTACTCTTGCTTGTTGCAGGATGTTTGTCTGTAGCCTTTTATCGTTATAAAGTACGGCAGTTAAAACATCGGCAGGTATTGTTGAAACAATTAGTAGCCCAGCGCACACACGAACTGGAAATACAGAACCGTAGTCTGGAAGTAATGGCTCATCATGTAGAGGAAGTTGCAGAAGAAAAAATACGTTTTTTTACGCATATTACCCATGAGTTCCGTACACCGGTTACATTGATTCACGGACCTATTCAGCAGGCATTGGCACTGACCTCGGATAAGGAGGTAAAGGAGCAGCTTCACATTGCCGAACGTAATGTAGAAGATTTATTGTCATTGGTGAATGAATTAATGGACTTCCGTAAACTTGATATGGAAAAGGTGCAATTGAACATCCGGCCATTTAACTTGATTTCTATGGTTGAAGATTTATTGGCACCTTTTGTCTCCTTTGTAAAAGAACGTCATATTGTATTACGCACGTATTATCGTCTTCAGGGACTTTCTGTAAATGCTGACCCAAAATATCTTCATCGTGTGCTGACAAATCTATTGGCTAATGCCGTGAAATTTACGCCTGATGGGGGTGTCATAAGCCTTTATGTGGCCAGAGTGGTGGATTATGAGGGGAAGGTGCAACTTTATCTGTCGGTATCGGATACAGGATGTGGAATTCCGGAAAAAGATTTACCTAAAATTTTTGATAGTTTTTTTCAAGCACAGAACACTGTGGCTTATCCTGTTTTCGGACAGACGGGCACAGGTATAGGACTGAATATTTGTAAGCGGATTATCACGCTTCATGGGGGAGTGATATCTGCTCGGAACAACCATTCTGGAGGTGCCTCTTTTAGAATATTGCTACCGATGAAAGACATGCCGGTAAAGGAGCATGAAGCTGTAGAAAGGCATTTGGATGAAGAAAACATGTCATTGGTGAAACCAGCTTCATCGGCACATGAAACCCTACTGATAGTGGATGACAACTCTGATATGCGCCGTTATATCTGTTCTTTGCTGAAACAAGAATATAAGCTTTTAGAAGCAGAAAATGGGAAAAAAGCTATAGACATAATAAAAAATGAGCATGTAGACTTGATTATTAGTGATTTGCTTATGCCTGAAATGGATGGGCTGGAACTATCGAAAAGAGTAAAGGCAAATTTAGAGACCAGTCATATTCCTTTTCTAATTCTTACGGCCGTGTGCTCGGAGGAGAATGAGAAAATCTGCTATTCAGTAGGGGTTGATGAATATTTGTGTAAACCTTTTGATGCAGAAGTGCTTAAATATCGTATTCGTAACATTCTGGCTTTGCGTCGTGGTTATCAGGAGAAACTTTCAAAACCTGCTGCTCTGGCATTGACAGATGTGAGTGATCTTGGATTGATAGAAGAGTCCAGAGATAAGGTCTTTATGGATCGGGCTATCGCCTTGATGAAAGAGCATTATGCAGAGTCTGAATATGGACTGGATGCTTTTATTCGTGACATGGGATACAGTAAGACATTGGTTAACCAGAAAATGCAGAATCTGGCAGGAATTCCTATCGGACAGTTTATGAAGAACTTTAGGTTGGATATGGGCTATCAGTTGCTGGAACAGAAAAAAGGAGATGCCAATGTGTCTGAAGTTGCCTATTCAGTAGGTTTCAATGATCCAAAGTATTTCACAAAATGTTTTAAGCAACGTTTTGGCTGCTTGCCAAGTTCTGTGGGGCATTCGTAGGGCAAAAAGAGAGGCCATCTCAAACTATGTTGAGACAGCCTCTTAAAAAAAGGAATTTAGAAATGTACCGTTTCACAACGGCGTTTTTAAAAACACTTAGGGCTATTTTTGAATTACCCCAGCTGTATTTTCCAAGTGTATATTTTCTGCAGCATAATCAGGACGGGTATCTCCCCAGTTGACTGTACATCCTTCCATTTGAATGTCGGATGCTGTATGGAAGAAGAATCCGTAAGTCTTACCTTTCAGGAAGCCTTCTCCGTCGCAGGGGCGTTTATCGTATATCCCGCCTTCAAAAGTGGTTCGTTTGTGGAGATTTACTTCTACCTGGTCAAAATAAATTCGGTTGATTTTGTCTATCGTATCTCCACTGACAAAAATTCCGTTTTCACTTGTACATTTGATATTGTGGAAATAAATACGGCTCACTTCTCCACAAGCACCTTTTACGGCTCCTTTCGGGAAACGCCATCCGGCATCTTTATGATTTCCTACTGCACGTGGGAAAGATGTGACGTAAATCGGTTCTGCTTTTCCCCACCATACATCAGAGAAGAAGCGGCAGTCTACAATCATGTTTGAAAAGATGACATTGGTAACTGTACCTTCATCACGGTTTTGAATACCTATGCCCCGGTTGCTGTCTTTGATGATGCAATTAGTGAATAACACATTGTTGATTTTGTCCATGTTTTCCGAACCGATTTTTACGGCGCATGAACGTGAAGTCATGGTGCAGTTAGTCACTACCACGTCTTCACAGCTTCCATACTGTTCAAATTCACGTCGGTTCTTCAGACAGATACAGTCATCTCCTGATTCGATGAAGCAGTTGGAAATACGTACGTCTTTGGAGTGGTCTATATCAATTCCGTCACCATTACGTATTTTCAGGTCATTAAGAATGCTGATACCATCAATCATTACATTGTTGCAACCTATTAAGTGTACAGTCCAGTAAGCGCTGTTGCAGATGTTCACATCGCGTATGACAAGTTTTTCTATGTTGGTCAGTGTCAGAACATGTGGACGCGGGTCGAAATCGGTGACAGGTTTCAACTCATAAGAATCTTCCAGTTCCTTTCCCATGAATGCAACTCCGTTTCCGTCAATGCTTCCGGTTCCGGTGATTGATACATTTTTCAGGTCCTTTCCACTAATCCACATCATGCCTTCTCCTCGGTTGGCACCGAATGCACTTTCTGTATAGATACTTTCGTCTGGATTTGCCAGCAAACGGGAGTTAGGGGCCAGTTGTAACTCTACGTAAGAAGCTAACTTAAATGGTCCGCAAAGAAACGTATGCCCGGATGGAACAAGCACTGTTCCTCCGCCTGCTTCCGAACAAGCGTTAATTGCTTTCTGAATGGCTGAGGCGTCATCGGTTTTTCCATCTCCCGTAGCACCATAGTCCATAATGTTGTAAACCCCTGTTTGAGGTGAATGGCATGCTCCGAATAAGAAGATGCTAAGTAGTGCAAAAAGAATGTGTCTTGTTTTCATTATGCAAATTTTTTACGTTTTTATTCTGTAACCTCAATTAAGGACGGTGGACAATCTTCAGGAGTATTTCCCCATGTTTTGTTGGGAGTATTTCCCATTGTAAATACCATCTCACCTCCTGCTATAATATCTTTGTGCGAAATATAGTTCTTGGTATAAGCCTTCCCGTTTAAGGTTACTTTTTGTATGTAGATATTTTCTTCAGAGGCATTCTCTGCTTGAAGAATAAATGATTTTCCATTTTCCAGATGTAGTACAGCTTTAGGGAATGAAGGACTGGCCAATACATAGAAAGGTGAACCTGGGCAAACTGGATAAAATCCTAAAGAAGCAAAAATATACCAGGCTGACATCTGTCCTGCATCGTCATTACCTGAAAGTCCTCCTGGAGCATTCAAGTATTCAGTTTCCATGATATGGCGTACTGCCTGTTGCGTTTTCCAGGGCTCTCCTGCATAATTAAACATGAATGCGACTTGGTGGCAAGGCTCATTTCCGTGCCAATATCGGTGTTCGCTGAACATCGAATCCAGTTTCAGTGCAAATTTTTCTTTCCCTCCCATGCACTCCATCAGTCCGTATGGATCATGTGGCACATACCATGTGTAATGGCAAGGAGCTCCTTCTGTGATAAATTTGGCAAACTGGAATGCGTTTTGTTCTTTCAAGAACGTGCCGTCGGTATGTCTTCCTTGCGCATAGCCTGTTTGCGGGTCAATCACATTGCGATAATTCAGGGCACGTGCGGACAACAACTTGTAATCTTCGTTCTTTTGAAGCTTTTTGGCTACTTGGGAGAGAACAAAGTCATCGTAGGCATATTCCAACGTACGTGACACCTGTTCTTTTGTGTGGAAGGCATCGGGCACACTATCTTCCAATGGAATGTAACCATATTTTAGGTACGATTGCAGCGCACGGCGTCCCATTCCATTTTGATAGTCTTTTTCATTAGCAGGTGATTCGAAAGCATTTTTTCGCATGGCCTCGTAAGCCTTTTCTATGTCGAAGTTACGTACGCCTTTTATGTAGGCATCTCCTATAGCTGCAATGCAATGATCGCCTATCATGGCTGCCGTATAGCTGTTCCAGCATGGGAAAATAGGGAGCCATCCTCCTTGTTCAAACTTATGAACAAGCGATTGCATCATGTTTCCTCCCTGAGTAGGATATAACAAGTTGATAAGTGGATGCAGGGCACGATAAGTATCCCACATACTGTAGTCATCGTAGTATACTTCATTCGATGCCAGTTGGAGAATCGAATCTTTTTGGGCAAAAGCTGGATACCTGCCATCTACGTCATTGAATGTACGTGGTAGGAAAGAAGCCCGGTAGAAAGCTTCATAAAATTTCTTCTTGGCCTCTTGGTTTGGTGTTTCCACTTCAATAGCAGACAGATGTTTTTCCCAAATGGCAGTAAGTTCTTTCTGTGTCTGGTTGAAATCCCAATGCGGAATTTCTTGCTGCATATTCTTTTCAGCTCCTTCTTTATCGGTAAATGAAGAAGCCGCTTTGACTAATATCTGTTCGTTGTTTTCTACATGAAAACCTATATATATACCGATGTTTTTTTCTTTCTCAATTTTAATTTGTCCCGGGAACACACTGTCTTCACGGAAAGTCCCGAATTCGCAAGGTTCCTTTTGATAGTCAATGATAAAATGACCGCTGTATCCGGCAGGTTCTCCCCAGCCTTGATAAATGCGGTGTACGGGGTTGTATCCGTAGATACGTTTTTGAAGGGTATCGATTTCAATGTATCCTTCTCCTTCATCGCTGTTAGGATTGACGATGAGGTAAGCTTTTCCTGCCTTCTGGTAGGTAAAGCGGAAAATTGCAGACCGTGAGCGGCCTGTCAGTTCAGCCTGAAGATGCTCATCAGGCAAGGTTACGGAATAATAAGCGGGAGTTGCAGTTTCCTGCTCGTGTAAAAATCTTGTTGCTCTCTTTTCAGGCAGGCATCGTAAGGAGTCGAATGAGGCGGTTAGCGTCATGGAACCATAGTCTTGTGTACATCCGCCTACAATCCAGTGAGAGTTGCGGAATCCTTGAAACAAGGAATCACGATAATAGTAGGGAGCAATACATTTGAGTTCAGTGTCTTGTGTTTGTGGAGTCCAGAAGTTCATACCATTCGGCTCTAATACGGCAGGTAAAGTCTGGCCGTATTCTTC